>Ga0214919_10012595_pt1 | contig 10378 bp, 9 predicted proteins | sample LL1503_MetaG_FD_177994 | JGI IMG/M metagenome (GOLD analysis project Ga0214919, IMG submission 177994) | Freshwater microbial communities from Lake Lanier, Atlanta, Georgia, United States - LL-1503 | ecosystem: Environmental > Aquatic > Freshwater > Lake | place: USA: Georgia | collected 2015-03-15 | reverse complement strand
GTCTAAACCGTGTTCAATCGTCGCGCGAATAACACCTACGGTCCCTTCGGGGCGAAGAGAGATAGACCTTCCGCCTCGATCATCGAAGGTGTACATCTCCTTTGAAACGACGTCAGTCGATTCGCCTACGCCGCGAGTAAAGAGCGCAGTATCTTCGAAGACTGGAACTTCTGCGTAGAGATATCCGGAGCGAATAGCTGGCGCAGAGAGACCTTCCCGAACTGCAAGAAAATCAGCAGAGTCGGGTGGGAGGTACTCCGCGACCCCTTTCGGTGCTTGAAAAATAGGACGCGCCATCAGATCCGTCCTGCTAATGCCGCAGCTAAGTACTCATTATGCAAACGTTCAGTGCCGATAGTCGTGATGGGTCCATGGCCTGGAAAAACTCGATATGCGTCATCGAGTTCAAATACTTTTAAGAGCGAAGTGCGCATCTTCGCTGGAGAGCTTGTGGGTAGATCAGTTCGTCCGATTCCATTGTTGAAAAGCACATCACCTGAGAAGAGCAACCCAGCGCTCTCTTCTCGAATGCACACCGAACCCTCGGTATGGCCCGGAGCATGATCGAATACGAGGTCCATTCCAGCGAGATGAATTTTCATTCCGTCGTGGAGTTCGAAGACATCTTCCGGCTCGGTAAACGAAAGGTGCGCAAAGAGCGTGGTGGTTTCCGGCGAAAGTGCGCGCTCGGGATGGGCGAGCAATTCCCGATCCGCGGAGTGAATGTAGGCGGGAATATTGCGATCGGCTGCCAGCGGCTGTATAGAGAAGGTGTGATCGAGATGCCCATGAGTGGCGATAATGGCGACCGGGGTGAGCTGGTGGCGATCGAGCGCCTCATCGATGGCGCGCACTAGATGCGGATTGGCGATACCCGGGTCAAAGACCACGCACTCGCCGTTGGCGCGAGGGGCCAGAATCCAGCAATTTGTCGCATAAAGCTCGGCGACCACCTGTTCGATTAGCACGGAGCAAGGCTATCTAACCGAGACGCTAGACTTTCCCCCCTGAGCCTCGCGCCCCAGAAGTTCACGAAGAAGCTGATTCGCAGGACCCGAGAAGGAGATCTTTCATGGCCGCCCCCGTTCAACGTAAAGGTGGAAGCACCCGACCTCCCCGCACCCCCCGGGTTGCTCCCACCCAGAAGAAGAAGGGCCCTCTCACCCCCGGCTTTATTGCAACGCTGCTCGTCCTCGTTCTCATCGGCACTACTGCGATCCTCGTGGGGTCAGGTGCCTTTACCAAGAGCGATACTCCGGTGGCCGCCCCCTCCAATACCCCCGCACCTTCTGAGACACCAATCAACGCAGAAAGTTCGACGAGCACCACAGCTCCCGCTACTCCTGCGGCCAGCCCATCAACTCCATCAGCAACTCCGACAGCCTCGACATCGGCGAGTGCAGCGGCTACCTCCGTTTCCAGCGTGAATTGCACCTACACCCGCTCGAACGGAGGGAGCGAGAAGTTCACTGGGCTCCCACCTTCGAAGGCCACCCCTGGACAGCGAACGGCTACCGTCGTTACCAATCGCGGCACCGTCGTGGTCGCACTCTCCGCAGCCGCGCCCTGCACGGTGAACTCCTTCGCCTTCCTGGCGAGTAAGAACTACTTCGATGGCACGAAGTGTCACCGCCTCCTCAACGCGCCCGGATTTACGGCCCTTCAATGCGGCGATCCCTCCGCGACTGGTTCTGGTGGGCCTGGATATGCCTTCGCTGACGAGAATCTCACCGGTGCGACCTACCCTCGCGGAACTCTCGCCATGGCCAATGCGGGGCCAGGCACCAACGGCAGTCAATTCTTCTTCGTCTTCAAAGATTCACAATTCTCGCCAAATTACACCCCGTTCGGCACGGTGATCTCCGGCCTCGAGGTACTCGATGCCATCGCCGCTGAGGGGACCGATAACGGCAAGAGTGACGGAGCACCGAAGAAGACCGTTACGCTCTCGTCTGTAAGAGTTAAATAGTCCACCCGTCCACCTGCCGACCCGTCAGCTATCTAGCGCAACGAAGGACCTGTCATGACTGATCACGTTACCCCCGCTCAAGTCCCACAATCAGCGGCAGCCGCCCTCGTTGGTGATCCCTCTTCATTCGGTCGAGTGGGTGATGACGGCACTGTGTACGTGCGCACGGATAGTGGTGAGCGCGCCGTGGGCTCCTATCCCGGAAAGAGTAACGAAGAAGCATTGGCGTACTTCGTTCGTAAATTCGAAACGCTTGCAGCCGAAGTCGCGTTGACAGCAGATCGTTTGCGAAACGGAGCGATGCTTGCCGAGGATGGCGAAGAAGCCATCAAACGCCTCCGCCAACAAGTCGAGAGCATCAACGCCGTTGGAAACTTGGCTGCCCTCAAGATTGCCGTAGAGAATATTTCGCCTCTAGCAGCCCAGCGCCGAGAAGAAGAAGCCGCTCGCAAGATAGCCGCTGCTGAAGCCAAGAACGCTGCTCGTGCCGAAGCTAAGGTGCTCAAAGAGAAACTTGTCGAGGAGGCTGAGGCGATATGCGCGACAGATGCTTGGAAAGTGGTGGGCGATCGTCTTAAGGTCTTGCTCGATGAATGGAAGAAGGCAACTCGACTCGATAAGGCAACTGATGAGGCGCTCTGGAAGCGTTTCTCTACGGCTCGAAATGCGTTCGACAAGCGTCGCCGCACGCATTTCGCGTCATTGGATAAGCAACGAAGCGAATTCGTGGGTGCAAAAGAGAGCCTCATCGCAGAGGCTGAAAAACTGGCTACATCTACGGATTGGGTAAACACTGCGCGCAAGTACAAAACATTGATGGATTCGTGGAAAGTTGCCGGCCGCGCAGGAAAGGCAGACGAAGATAAATTGTGGAAACGCTTCAAAGCCGCACAGGATTCATTCTTTGCCGCTAAAGCCGCTGACTTCGCCAAGCGTGAAGAGTCCTTCACCGCGAATCTTGCTGTGAAGGAGGCATTGCTGGTGGAGGCAGAAGCGCTGCTACCCATCACCAAGCTCTCAGACGCGAAGCGCGCTCTCCGTGATGTGCAGGAGCGGTGGGAGAAGGCTGGCCAACTCCCCCGCAATGTAAAAGATAAGTTCGAAGGCAGACTCCGCGCGGTAGAGAAGGTCATCCGCGAAGCGGATCAACAAGAGGCGCAGCGAACAGATCCAGTAGCACGTAAGCGCGCCGAAGAGAGCGTGGCCAAGCTTGCCGAAGCGGTTGCAGGTTATGAGAAGCAGGCAGCAAAGGCCGCCGCAGCTGGTGATGCCAAAAAGGAGAAGGAAGCTCGGGAGGCTGCCGATGCTCGTCGCCTCTGGTTAGCCGAAGCCGAGAAATCGCTCGCGCAATACAAATAACGCTAAACGTTAGTGACGCGATAGACGTCGTAAACGCCTGAAATATTGCGCACTGCCTTCAATACAGTCTCCAAATGAGTGGCGTCTGCCATCTCAAAAGTGAACCGCGAAAATGCGATGCGATCCTTCGAGGTGTGCACAGCAGCGCTCAGAATATTGACGTGCTGATCCGAGAGCGTGCGCGTTACGTCGGAGAGCAATCGAGCCCTATCCAATGCCTCGACTTGGATATTTACCAAGAAGAGCGAGAGACTCGAAGGCGTCCACTCAACTTCAACTCTCCGCTCGGGTTCATGTTCTAACATTGCCTTGCCGTTGATGCAGTCGCTTCGGTGAACAGAGACTCCGCTCGCGCGAGTCACAAATCCATTGATTTCATCCCCCGGTACGGGCGTGCAGCACTTTGCAAGTTTGATCCATATATCTTCACTACCTTTAACCGAAACTCCCGGGTCTCCTACCCTGCGCGATCGTTGCGGAACCGAAAGCACGGTCTCGGGAGCCTCGTCGTCAGCCCCCACAATGGCTGTGAGTTTGCTAATGATGCTGGCCGCAGAGACGTGTCCATCCCCAACCGCTGCGTAGAGAGCATCCACATCGGTATATCGAAGTTCGTGAGCTAACGCGAGTAATGATTCTCCCGAGAGGAGCTTCTGCAGCGGTAATCCTTGCTTTCGCATGGCACGTGCGATCTGATCGCGCCCGGATTCAATCGCTTCTTCTCTGCGCTCTTTGGTGAACCAGGCTTTGATCTTGTTCCGCGCGCGAGGACTCCGAACGAAGGCGAGCCAATCCTGGCTCGGTCCTGCGTTTTCGGATTTGTTGGTGAAAACTTCAATTACATCGCCGATTTGTAAACGTGAATCTAGCGGAACCAGACGACCGTTCACCTTGGCGCCGGTACAGCGATGACCAACGTCGGTATGTACCGAGTAGGCAAAATCCACTGGTGTAGCGCCGGTGGGCAACGCCACTACATCACCCTTCGGTGTGAAGACGTAGACCTCTGCCGAGTTCAGATCAAAGCGGAGAGATTCCAAAAACTCTCCAGGATCTTCGGTCTCTCGTTGCCAATCGTGAAGTCGCTTGAGCCACTCCATCTCTGAGGCCGCGCTCGGGTCGATCCCACCTTGTTTATATTTCCAGTGCGCCGCAATTCCGTACTCCGCGCGCCTATGCATGTCGTGCGTGCGAATCTGGATCTCTACTGGCTTTCCCTCAGGTCCGATCACCGTTGTGTGTAGGGATTGATAGAGATTGAACTTTGGCATTGCAATGTAATCCTTAAAACGACCAGGTACCGGATTCCATCGCGTGTGAATCGTGCCGAGAGCCGCATAGCAATCCTTGACATCATCAACGAGAACGCGCAGTCCCACTAGATCGTAGATATCCGCAAAGTCGCGACCTCTCACAACCATTTTTTGATAAACCGAGTAGTAATGCTTCGGTCGCCCGGAGACCTCAGCAACGACCCCAGCGGCAGATAAATCGGAGTTAACCGTCTCTAGCAGTTGGGCAAGATTGCCCTCTCGTGTCGGAGCACTCTCAGCTACCAGACGAGAGATCTCTTCGTACATTTTTGGATAGAGCGTGGCAAATGAAAGATCTTCGAGTTCCCACTTGATCGCATTCATTCCAAGTCGATGTGCAAGCGGAGCATAAATATCGAGAGTCTCTTTGGCTTTCTTCTCGGCACTTTCAGATGACACATACCGCCACGTGCGCGCATTATGAAGACGATCTGCCAATTTAATAACCAGCACTCGGATGTCTCGTGCCATCGCAACCACCATCTTGCGAACTGTTTCGGCTTCAGCAGCCTTTCCGAAAGTAACTTTGTCGAGCTTGGTGACACCATCTACCAGTTCAGCCACTTCAGCGCCGAAATCGCGCTTGATCTGCTCGAGCGAGTACTCAGTGTCTTCAACAGTGTCGTGCAAAAGGGCCGCAATCAAAGTGGGCGTGTTCATCCCGAGATCGGCGAGAATTCCAGCCACCGCTAGCGGATGGGTGATGTAAGGCTCACCCGATTTACGGAGTTGGTCTCGATGCGCATGCGCAGCCAACTCGTACGCGCGGGTAATATCAGCAGTCGGTGCTTTCGGATAATTCCCTTGCAGAGTGGCGATCAAAGGAGCCAAAGCAACGTCCGCATCGAGGGCAGACTCCTGGGCCGCACCGACAACGCGCTCCTGAGTCATTCTCAGATTCTAGTTGCCGGCCGGGTTACTTAGCGGCGGCTCTTCTTACGCTTAGGTTGGTTACGAGGCCCACGAGTCGCTGCCGGAGCTCCGTCACTACTTCCAGCGGTGACTTCGACGCTCTCCTTGGAGGAACGTTGCCCCACGCGCTTTGCTAATGCCTTCATCGCTGGTTCACGCTCGCGCAGAGCGGCGAGTATGGGGGTGGCAATGAAAATCGACGAGTAGGTACCGGTTGCCAACCCGATAAAGAGTGCAAGCGAGAGATCCTTGAGCGTACCTGCGCCCAGAAGACCGGCACCGACGAAGAGGATTGATCCCACAGGCAAGAGAGCGATCAGCGAGGTGTTGAAAGAGCGCACTAGTGTCTGATTGACCGCGAGGTTTGCTGCTTGTGAGTAAGTCATCCGGGAACCACCAGCAATTGTTCGAGTATTTTCGCGCACCTTGTCGAAGACCACCACGGTGTCATAGAGCGAGTAACCCAAAATAGTGAGGAAACCGATCACGGTTGCCGGAGTCACTTCGAATCCCACTAATGCATAGATTCCGACGGTGATGAAGACGTCGTGAATCACGGCAATGATCGCTGCGATAGCCATCTTCGGCTCGAAGGCCAGGGCAAGGTAGAGCACAACAACGATCAAGAACCCAATGAGGCCGTAGAGCGCTTTCTTGGTAATTTCCGCTCCCCAGGATGGTCCGATGAGTTGGTAATCCACGTCATTGGCAACCACACCAAACTTTGCTGCCAAAGCATCTTGAATCGCTGCGGATTGGCCCGGCTTGAGAATCCCCGTTTGCACGCGAACTTTGTCAGTTCCAATAAGTTGCACGACAGGTTCAGATGAGAGCCCAGTAGATTTCACAGCCTCAGTGGCTGCTGCGATCGATACACCGACCTTCTTCACACTGAAGGATGCCCCCCCTTTGAATTCGATACCAAGATGCAAACCTTGAAGAGAGAGAACCACGATGGAAACCAGCATCAAAACACCCGAGAGGGCATACCAACGCTTGCGCTTGCCAATGAAGTCGAATGAGAGCTCGCCGTTGTATAGACGTGCACCGAATGAGCCGGCCATTACGCCTCCTCTGCGATCGTAGTAATAGCTCGCTTAGAGCCAAGACGTGCTGGCGAGAGTCCACTCAGCGGATGCCCACCACCAAAGAACTTGGTGCGTGCCAAGAGCGTGAGTAGCGGCTTGGTGAAGAGGAATACAACGACCAAGTCGATCAATGTCGTAAGACCGAGCGTGAACGCGAATCCCTTGACGCCACCCACGGCAAAGAAGTAGAGCAGCACGGAGGCGATGATGGAGACTGAGTCGGCCACGATAATCGTGCGGCGCGCCCGCACCCAGCCGGATTCGACCGCGCTACGCAAAGAGCGACCATCGCGAACTTCGTCGCGTAAACGCTCGAAGAAGACGATGAAGGAGTCCGCGGTGATACCGATCGAGACGATGGCACCGGCGATGCCCGCGAGCGTCAATGTGAATCCAATGCCCTTACCAAGGACGAGGAACATCAACATCGTGAGGGCGCCAGCAACTGCCAACGAGCCAACCGTGACGATGCCGAGGCCGCGGTAGTAAAGAAGTGAATAGATGAGAACAAGGATGAGTCCGATAAATCCTGCCAAGAGACCGGCATGAAGTTGATCGGCACCCAAAGTAGGCGAGATTTGTTGAACTTCGCCCTGATCGAATGCGAGTGGCAGCGCACCGTACTTCAGCACGTTTGCTAGATCTGCGGAATCGGTCTGAGTGAAGTTGCCTGTGATTTGAGCATTTCCTGCGGTAATCGCGGAAATGATGCGAGGAGCTGAAATGACCAAGCCATCAAGCACAATAGCGACTTGATTTTGTGGCTGAGTAAGAGAGACCACACGAGAGGTCAATTCACCAAACTTGGTGGTGCCATCCCCGTTGAAATTGAGGCTTACCATCCACCCTCCACCGCCCTGTTGATCCAGAACAGATGAAGCCGTGGAAACATCTGCGCCCACTACTTTGGCAGGAGCGAGGAGATACTTCACGGTTCCAGTGCGATCGCAGGAGACGAGGGCGGCATTGGGATCATCGCCGCCACCACCTTGAAGGTTCTCTTTCTTTGTGCAGTCATAGGCCGCGTATTGCGCCTTTAACGCTTCGGTGAGTTCGCCAGTAGCCGCAGTTGCGGTGTCAACGACGCTCACCCCTGGAGTACCTTCAAGAAGTACTTGGCGGAATCGCAGTTCTGCAGTTTGACCGACTAACTCAACGATGCGACGACCGGTATCTCCCGGAACAGAAATCACAATCTGTCGATTTGTACCGCTACCCACCGCAGTCACTTCTGATTCAGCGACGCCGAGTGAGTTAACGCGTTGTCTAATAATTCCAACAGCTTGATCAATCGATTCAGCGGTGAGTTTGTTCTGCTTATCAGCAGCCGCCACCCGCGGCACCAAGGTAACCGAGGTTCCTCCACGAAGATCGAGACCGAGACGTACGCTCTTGGCACCTTGAATGAAAGCAGTTGCGCCCAAGGCGATGGTTAAAACAAAGAGGATGAGAAGCGCCCGACTGGGGCGCGAAGAGGTAGGTGTTGCCATTTAGTCGACCTTCTCAACTTTCGTGATGGCGCCTTTGGTCCACGTGGTGTGAACACCTGGGGCGATCTCCAAGACAACTTCGCTCTCGCCCATGGAAATGATGGTTCCCTTAATGCCGCTCGAGGTGATGACGCGGGCGCCCGGTCCGAGCGCGGCGATCATGGCGACCATAGCGGCCTGCTTCTTACGATTGGGACGAATAATGAGGAACCAGAAAGCAGCTGCCATCAAGATCAACGGCAACATGGATTGAATCTGCTTCACGGGCGAACTCCTCAGCGTCAGTCTCGACCAGGTAGGTCGGTGGGCTTGGCAATTCTAGGGGTAAAGAATGCCCCCAGCCGCACCCTGGGCGCCTCAAGGTGAGTCGAAGAGCTCCGGTTGGTCAATGCCAGCAGGAGCGGGCAACCCCAGATGGCTCCATCCAGCAGCAGTGGCAATTCGACCGCGCGGAGTGCGCGCGAGTAATCCGGCCCGCAGGAGGAAGGGTTCAGCAACGCTAGCCACCGTCTCCATCTCCTCACCTACGGAGAGCGCCAAGGTGGAGAGGCCGACCGGTCCCCCGCCAAATTTGCGGATCAACGCATCAAGTACGCCCAAGTCGAGCCGGTCTAGACCTAATTGGTCGACCTCGTAGACCTCAAGTGCCGCCTCCGCGGCCACACGAGTCACCCCGGCAATGTCATGCACTTGTGCGTAATCACGGACCCGACGCAAGAGGCGATTGGCGATCCGGGGGGTGCCACGCGATCGTCGAGCAATCTCAGCCAATGCCGCACTCTCGGCGGTGATGGCGAGCAACTGCGCGCTCCGCTCTAACACTTGCTCCAATTCGCTGCTCTCGTAGAAATCGAGGTGGGCAGTGAATCCGAAACGGTCTCGGAGCGGCCCAGGGAGTAGACCAGCCCTCGTAGTGGCGCCAACGAGGGTAAAGCGAGGGAGCGCGAGCGGAATAGCAGTTGCACCCGGTCCCTTACCTACGATGACGTCGACCCGGAAATCCTCCATCGCCATGTAGAGCATCTCTTCGGCAGGGCGAGCCATGCGGTGGATTTCGTCGAGAAAGAGCACTTCCCCTTCGACTAAGGATGAAAGCAGTGCGGCTAGGTCTCCTGCGTGTGCAATTGCGGGACCGCTCGTGATGCGAAGCGGTGCACCTAATTCTGCGGCCATGATCATGGCAAGAGTCGTCTTACCTAAACCTGGTGGACCAGAGAAGAGAACATGGTCGGGCGTACTCGACCGACCTTTGGCTGCCTTCAGAACGAGATCGAGTTGTTGGCGCACGCGATGCTGTCCAACAAACTCATCAAGTGAACGAGGGCGCAGCGCCGACTCGATGTGACGTTCATCGATAGAAGCACCTGGAGTCATCGCATTCATGTCAGCCACGACCACGGCTCCGCAAAGCACTCTTTAGCAAGGCGGCTGTCTCACTTGCATCTACTTCGCCGCTTTCGATCTCCATGGCAACCACATCGATGGCTTCGGCAGCTTCGCGGGCGGCAAAACCCAGAGAGAGTAATGCTGCATGAACTTGCGTGCGCCAAGGTGCCGAAGAGACTCCCACCACTCGTGGAAGTGCGTGCGTATCGGGCGAACCAATGCGATCCTTGAGTTCCAAAACGATGCGTTGCGCACCTTTTCGACCAATACCAGGAACCATTTCCAACGTCTTGAAATCTTCTGTAGCAACCGCCATGCGAAGAGCATTGGGAGAGTGCACCCCGAGCATTGCTTGAGCTAAACGAGGGCCCACACCTGTTGCCGTTTGCAAGAGCTCAAAAACACTCCGCTCATCATCGTTAAGAAAACCAAATAATGTGAGGGAATCTTCGCGCACCACGAGTGAAGTGGCGAGCGTGACTTCACTTCCTATATGAAGAGCACTCGAAGTTGCCGGCGTGATGTGAACCGACACACCGAAGCCACCCATCTCGATAACGGCGGAATCAATATTGATCGCAGCAACTCGACCGCGCAGTGTGGAAATCATCGGGACAGTGCAATCATCGGGACAGTGCAATCATCGGGCGACTACCGTGGTGCGCATAGGCGATCTCCAAATATGACAAATGCCAAGAGCTAAAGCATCGGCCGAATCTGCGGGAGCTGGGATCGCAACTAGACCAAGGAGTCTGGCCACCATGGTGCCTACTTGAGACTTCTCTGCTCGGCCATTTCCGGTGACCGCGGCTTTCACTTCACTCGGAGTATGTTGCGTCACGGGGATTCCGCGACGACTAG
>Ga0214919_10012594_pt1 | contig 10378 bp, 13 predicted proteins | sample LL1503_MetaG_FD_177994 | JGI IMG/M metagenome (GOLD analysis project Ga0214919, IMG submission 177994) | Freshwater microbial communities from Lake Lanier, Atlanta, Georgia, United States - LL-1503 | ecosystem: Environmental > Aquatic > Freshwater > Lake | place: USA: Georgia | collected... | reverse complement strand
TGAAGCGGTTCCAGCTCATTTGAAAGTCACTCCGTTTTTTGCAGTAAGTCAAATTAAAGCACCTTTTCAAACAGCGGCGCTTCCTTCTGTTGAAGCCATGAAAAAGCATGATGTGCATGAAATGTTAACAATAGAAGGCTTAGATCCTACTGAGTTTAAATCTATGCATTTTAATGTTCGTGTATGGGTTTCTACGGATCCCTATGAAATGAGTGTTGGGCATACGTCCATAGAGCTCGCTGCTAAAAATAAAGAGGGCAAAGATGTTTCTTTGGGTTACTTAAGCCTTTGGCCAGAAGAAGGTATTCCAACCGTCGGGCCTACAAAATTTCTTCCCTTACCTGGAACGCTCCAAACATTGGCAGAGGACATGGCGGAAGAGAAAAAAGAGCCGCATGTTGTCGCTATTCCTTTGGATAGCCAGGAGAAAGTCACTCACGCTATTTCGTTGATGAGCCAGTATATGTACGCCATTGAGGATAAGACCTTGAGTTATCAGTTAGTTTATCAAGGATTGGCAGAAGCCTGTAAGAAACAGTTTGGACATCTCCCTGAAGAAGAAAGTCATATTGGGGAAAATCCATTTTTTGGTGGTATGACCTCCGGGGCCAATTTTTTAGAGAGAGTGGCAGGTTCATCGGCAGCGGGAGTTAGCACATTGAGGGCTACTACTCATCACTGCACTACGGTGGTCGAAGAGTTGCTTTCTCATTTTGGTGTCACACGAACCTTGAGTCCGCTTGAAATATTGATTGGGACCAGTAAACCTGCAAATTTCTTGGGTGATCTTGAAAAACAAGGGTTTGAAGTCAGGAAGCCAGAAAACACTGCTGATCTCTCTGAGGCTAACAAAAAAGAATTTGATGACCTGATGAGGAGTGGCGTCGATCTTTAAGAGCTAGCCTCTTTTTCTGATGGCTCTGGCTTGGGTCCTGAGAACCAATGGTTCAATTTTTTTTCTAATAAATCTAAGCCAGATTTATCCGTCGCTGAAATCAGCTGGACTTCAATATTGTCAAAAGGCACTTCGGCTTTGACTTCTCTTAAGATTTTCATTTTTGCTGAATGGGATAATTTATCTGATTTGGTTAAAACCAAGTGAATATCTAATTGGGATTCACAGGCCCAGGTAATTAACTCGCAATCTAAATCTTTCAGGGGGTGTCTGCAGTCCATTAAAATAACCAAGCCTCTGAGGCACATTCTTTTTTGTAGATAAAAACCCAGCGTGCGTTGCCAGTTTTCTCTCACCGCTCTTGGGACTTCGGCGAAACCATAACCTGGTAAATCGATTAATCTTTTATTGGGCGCAAACTCAAAAATATTAATTAATCTGGTTCTGCCGGGTGTCTTACTAGTTTTAGCTAAGCCTTTTTGTCTGGTAATTAAATTTAAAAGCGTTGATTTGCCAGCATTGGATCTCCCTGCAAAAGCCACTTCTAACCCAGTATCTTGCGGGAGTTGGGAAAGCTCCGCGGCGCTTTTGATAAATACGGCTTTTTGATAAGTCTCTTGAGTCATGAATAAATAATCTTTTTGAATAGAAATTTTTAAAGGCGCGGAGTGTACCAGAAAGTCGTGTGAGAATTCTTGGAATTTCGATTGGGATTTTTATTCCTATCTGTATACTTTCGGGCTTTGTTTTGGGCTGAAGAATTGGATTGGGGACGAATACAAGATTCGCCCCTAAAAATTAAGATAGGGGCTATGTTGGCATGAATATTTACTTTAAAAACTTTAACTCTGATTTGAGTGTGACTGACCCTGATTTATATCAAGCTATAAAACTCGAAGCCCAGCGCCAAGAAGATCATATTGAATTAATTGCGTCTGAAAATTATGTAAGTAAATCCGTCATGCAGGCTCAAGGGTCTGTCTTAACTAATAAATATGCAGAAGGTTATCCCGGTAAGCGCTATTACGGCGGGTGTGAATATGTCGATATTGCTGAGCAGTTAGCCATTGACCGGGCCAAGAAATTATTCGGAGCGGACTATGCCAACGTCCAGCCGCATTCTGGGTCTCAAGCCAACGCGGCGGTTTATCTAGCTTTGTGTCAGCCTGGGGACGTGATCATGGGGATGAGCTTGGCTGAAGGCGGGCATTTGACACATGGATCTTCTGTTAATTTTTCAGGGAAAATATTTAAAGCCGTTCAATACGGCATCGATCACGAGACGGGTTTAATTAATTATGAGCAAGTCGAAAAACTCGCCCAAGAGCACAAGCCAAAAATGATCATCGCCGGATTTTCGGCTTATTCACGAGTGGCTGACTGGGAAAGATTTAGAAAAATAGCGGACAGCATTGGCGCTTATTTAGTCGTCGATATGGCTCATGTGGCAGGCTTAGTCGCAGCAGGAGTTTACCCATCGCCAGTCCCTATTGCTGATGTGGTGACCAGTACGACCCATAAAACATTAAGAGGCCCACGAGGTGGATTAATTCTGGCGAAAGCGAATCCTGAGATTGAAAAAAAATTAAGTTCCATGATTTTCCCAGGTACCCAAGGCGGGCCGCTCATGCATGTAATTGCTGGTAAAGCGATTGCTTTTCTAGAAGCTCAAGATGCTTTATTTATTAATTATCAAAAACAAGTCATTCAAAATTCTAGAGCCATGGCGAAAGTCATGATGGATCGAGGGTTTAAGATTATTTCTGGCGGGACGGATAATCATTTATTTTTAGTAGATCTTATGGGCAATAAAAATACGCAGGACGTCACTGGCAAAGACGCTGAAATAGCGCTGGGTCAGGCCTTTATTACGTTGAATAAAAATGCCGTGCCTGGGGATTCTAGATCGCCGTTTATTACTTCGGGTTTAAGAATCGGTACGCCAGCAGTGACCACTAGAGGTTTAAAAGAACCTGAAGTGATTGAGCTTGCAGGTTGGGTCTGTGATGTGATTGAAAGATTTAAAACAGAGCCAGAAATTATTGAAAAAGTTAGATCTAAAGTTCTAGATTTATGTCGGCGTTTTCCAGTGTATGGACAATAAATAATTTTATTTTTATTTGTTTTATTTATGGGGTTCTTGAATTTATGTACTGCCCATTTTGTCATGCCTTAGATACCAAAGTGATTGACTCGCGATTAGCTTTAGAGGGCTCGCAAGTCAAGCGCCGAAGGTTATGTCCCGTCTGTGATGAGCGGTTTACGACGTTTGAAATGATCGAATGGGTCATGCCGCATATTATAAAAAAAGACGGAAGCCGTGTGGCTTTTGACGAAAAGAAAATACGCAAAGGCATGTTGATGGCTTTGCAAAAAAGACCCGTCAGCATGGAGTTAATAGACCAGGCGATTTTAAAAATTATTACCCAAATTAGAGAGCTGGCTGAAAAAGAAATTCAAGCCAGCTTAATTGGCGACTATGTCATGAATGAGCTCGCACTCTTAGACCAAGTGGCTTATGTCCGATTCGCGTCTGTGTATAGACAATTTCAAGATGTGTCTGAATTTGAGTCTGAGATTCAAAAAGTTCGGGGGCAAAAAATTTAATTTTTGTGTAGCGGTGGATCTGGGTAGAGCCACGTGTCTGCCTTGGCACTTTTTAGCTATTTGTCCACTCAAATCCTTCGCCCAAGGGGTGAGTGTTGTCATGCTCATGAAAAGCAAAAGAATCTCTACGAGCAGCAGTGCCTGCTCCAGTTGTTACTTCGCTTCTAGGATTGAATAAACGCGCTACTGCGTCTTCTAAGCTTTCACCCTCTGCCCAGGTGCAGGTGACAAAGCCTGCTGCAGCCAGTTTTTCAAGATTTATTTTATGGCGTTCTTGGTCAGCTGAAAGGAGGGCTGGCCTAGCTTCTGGTTTGCTGAGGTAAATTAAAGTTTCGCCTGGGCGTGCTTCTGTTTGGCATGTGCGTAAGGCCGCTTCCATAGGATCTTGGCCCGGGTAGCTCATGAGCAATAAAAATATGGTCATCGAGAATGCCCAGAGAGTGAAGAAAGTTTCTCCCGCCTAATTTTTCAAAATGCCAAGGATTGGTATTGCTGATTAAATAAAGACTATGTTCTCCAGATCTTAAAAATTCACGCAAATTTTCAGCTCTTGGTCCGTCGATTTCGACCATGGCGTTCCAGCAGGTTTTTAACCAAGCAGGTGTTGATATCAAGTCCTCTGGATCAATGATTGTTTTCATGCAGGCGTAAAAAAAATCGGATTGGATGCTGCCTTTTTTATAGGCTTCAATGATTGGCGCAACGGCGGGCAGTAAAACAGGAATGTCTTCTTGTTTGATGGCGCCAATTTTTAATAAAGCCGAGAATGTTTTTCGGTCATCGGTATGAACTAAATTACCTAGGCTTAAAATAAATCGCATAAGAAGTCCCTGATTCAAAAAGAGGCCACTGTATTGGAATCAAATTTTGATTTCTATGCGTAGTTAATGCGAGATTATTTTAAATAAATTTTTGCTGATTTTTATAGCGGCTCATTTTTCAAAACCATCATCAAGCCATCGCCAATGGGCAATAAATTAAAAGTAATATTTAAGTTTTTATCTTCAGCGAGATTTTTTATATAGGTATTGAAATTTCGCATGTGCCTGACCGTGTTATCTTGATTATTTAAATCAGCGACTTGGCCTGCTCTTAAAGTATTGTCGGCCAGAATGAGGCCATTTTTTTTAATGAGTTTAAAAGCTAAGTCAAAATATTTTATATAACTGGGTTTATCTGCGTCTATATAAATCAAATCAAAAGTATTTTCTAAACCTTGATCTAATAGTTCTTGCAAAGTTTCTAGAGCGGGTTTAATTCTCAAATCTATTTTATTTTTTACGCCAGCGGCTTCCCAATAAGCTAAGCCTAAATTTACAAATTCTAAGTTGTTATCACAGGCAATTAATTGTCCATGTTTAGGCAGAGCTTCAGCGAGAGCTAGGCTAGTCACGCCAGTGAATACGCCAATCTCGATAATTTTTTCCGCGCGGATTAACTTAGCTAATAAGACCATGAAGCTGACTTGATTGGGATCTGTGCACATAAAACCTAAGCGATGGGTTTGACTTAAATTTCTTAATTCTTGATGGGGCTTAGAAATATTGGATTGGTGCTGGATTAAATAATTAAAAACTTCTGGGGTGATGGGGGTGAATTTGCTCAAGATTTTTTCTCGTTTTAAAAATACTAATAACACTGTTTGATCAAGCAGGGGCTCTGCTATTATGCCCTGCCTTTTGGACTGATGCTTTGGATTTTTATCTGCCATGACTTCTAAATCAAATATTTTGAATGCCTCTTCCGCCGATCTTTCGACCGAACTCTGGAATGACGGTGATACAGAGACTTGTAGCAATGAGCTCTATCACACTTTGCTGATTGAACAGTACAAGCTTTATGTTGAAATGTATGACAGGACGACCTCCAGAAGATCGCTTGCTAATACTTTTTTTCTAACGCTGCATGCGATTTTAATTAGCGTCTTGGGTTTGTCTTTAAGAAATATCAATACGATTACGGGTGTGGGCTTATTATTGTTCCCCTTGTTGGGCTTATTGGTTTTGTGTTACGCCTGGTGGCGTTTGGTTCAATATTATCGTCGTGTTTCTAGTGCCAAAGAGCGTGTGATTGCAGAAATGGAGCGTCGCTTGCCAGCTAACCCTTCTTGGTCTGCAGAACGCAAGGCTATGCAGGTGGATCGGCCTTATAACTCTCTCAGACGCATGGAAATTACCTTGCCGTTTATCTTTGCAGTCTTATATGTGCTGACTTATGGGTATATTTTATTGCATGCGAGTTTTGGAAGTTAGGTATCTAACAAAAGTTCTCTTCGGATTTCAGCCTCTATATCTGCAAGATTTGGAAGTTTGTGTTTCAATTCGTTGGGAAGCTCTTTGGTTAAAATATAATCAGCAACGCCAATCGGTTTATTCACGCCACGTAGGGCATATTCCACTTCAAATCGATCTCGGTCTGTGCAGAAAATCATGCCAATCGCTGAGTTTTCATGAGGCTCTTTAACAAAATCATCTAAAAGATTGAGATAGAAATTCATTTTTCCCGCATGTTCAGGTTCAAATTTCCCTGCTTTAAGCTCAATGGCTACTAAGCAATTTAATTTTCGATTATGAAATAAGAGATCAATAAAATACTCGCGGTTTTCATGAGCAATACGATATTGATTAGCAATAAATGAAAAGCCATAACCAAGTTCAAGTAAAACGGTTTTAATTTTTTCGACCATGCGATTTTCTATTTCACTTTCAAGTAATTTTCTTGGCTCTTCAAAAATATTGAAAACATAGAGGTCCTTCATCATGTCACTGGCTTGCTCTGAGAGCGCCTGAGGTAGTGTGTCTTTGAAGCTATGTTGCTTATCTGCAAGTTGGTGTCGTTCATAAGCGTTTGTTTTAATTTGGTGAAGTAATACATTACGACTCCAGCCCATCTCGATGGCTTGTCGCAAATAATATTCTCTAGCTTTTGGTTCTTTTACTCTAGAAAAAATGAGCAAATTGGAGCTCCAGCTTAATTCTCCAACCAGTGGTTGGAGAATTGTAAGATCTTGATATTCAAAATAAAATTGACGCATATACCAGAGATTGGTCACTGAGAATCCTGCTGCTCCATAAGCATGCTGCAGGTCTTTCGCTAAGACCTCTACAACGCTATCTCCCCACTTTAATTCAGCCTGTTTTTCTACGATGGCCTTGCCAATGTTCCATTAAAGAGTGACCAAATTTCGATTGACGGTCCGTGTTGCTTGAATTCGTGCCGTCTCAATTTTTGACTTAACATCTATCAAAAACGATTTGTAATTTTCTATATCCACAGGGATTTGTTGGGGCATTGTTTTATCCATTATTAACTCTCCCGCTCCATGACATAGCTCGCCAGATTAATTAACTCACTAGATTTTAATTCTGGAAAAGAATTTAAAGCCTCATGGGCCTGATTGATCTTATTTTCGAGTTCTTTTTGGGCTTGAGCTATTCCCAGTAAGCTCACAAAAGTGGATTTGTGATTAATTAAATCTAAGCCCGCTGTTTTGCCTAAAGTCTTAGAGTCAGACGTCGCGTCTAATAAATCATCTTTAATTTGAAATGCGATGCCCAGGGCATGGCTGTATTGATCTAAGGCTTGTAATAAAGGGCATGAATTTAAGTTGCGTAAATTTTTTAAATTATTTCTAGGTGAAATTACATAACCCATTTTGACCGCTGCTTGGATTAAACAGCCGGTTTTTAAAAAATGCATTTGACTTAAATTTTCTAGATTTAAACTTTTATTCTCGCTCATCACATCAATGGTCTGACCCTGGACCATGCCTTGTTTGCCAATGGCTCTGGATAAAGTCTGAATTAATTGAACGGCTATATTTGAATCTGGAATATGATGGGAAATTAAATCAAAAGCCTCTGTGTGTAAGGCATCTCCTGCCAAGATGGCCGTGGCTTCATCGAAAGCGATATGACAAGTCGGAATGCCACGTCTTAGGACATCATCGTCCATAGCGGGGAGGTCATCATGAATAAGCGAGAAGGCGTGAATCATTTCGATGCTAGCCGCTGCGATATCACAGAGATTTAAATCAGCCTCGAGGGCTAAACCAGTCGCGTAAATTAACAAAGCTCTTAAACGCTTGCCGCCATTGAGCAAGCTATATCTCATGGCGGGGATTAAAGGGCTTAAATGGGTGTTTTGATCTGGTAAAACTTGATCCAAATAATTTTGAATTCTGGCTAAGTAAATTTGAAAAAAATTGGGGGTCATCATTTTGTTTTTAAATTTTAAATTTTAAATTTTTATTTATTTTATATTTTGACTAATGGTTTTTATTTTTAACTCAGCCTCAGATAATTTTTGCGCGCAAAGATTAGACAAAGCCACACCTTGTTCGAAATATTTCAAAGAGTCTTCTAAAGATAACTGCTGGCTCTCCATGGTTTTCACAATGTGCTCTAAAGAACTTAAAGCGCTTTCGAAATTAAGTTCTGGTGCTGACTCTGGGTTTTTTTTAGGACTAGTCATGCTTTGAAATCTCTTGGCTTGAAGTCTCTTGGCTTGAAGTTTCCAGCCATTGATTAATTGCGGTGATATCCGTCGGGCTTAATAAACCGGCGTCTGTTTTTAGCTTTAAGCTGTCCTGAATATATTGAAATTGAGCGCTGGCATATTGCTGCTCGGCTGAAAATAATTTGGCCTGTTCTTGCAATAAATCATAAATCGTTGTTGTTCCGACTTGGTATTGGGCTTTCGCGGCAGTTACAGACGCTTCGCCTGATATCACTGCCTGTTGATAGGCTGAAATCTGCGCAATATCAGACAGAACGGTTAAATAATCTGATTGGGTTTGACTGGTAATATTTCTTTGAGTTTGCAAATAAGTCTCTTGATCAGACTGCTTAGTTAAATTGGCTTGGCTGACACTGTGAACTGTCGAGAAGCCTGTAAAGACGTTCCAGTTAGCAACTAAAGAGGCCGTGCCTATATTCGTATTTGTATTTTGAGCATGGGCATAAGCTTCTTGGCCTGTCACTTCTAAAGTCGGATAAAAATTAGATTTCTGAACTTGGACGCCAGCCTGATCAATTTGAACTTGTTCAGCAGCTAATAAAATAGATAAGTTATGTTTTAAGGCCGTGTTAGACCATGCTTGAGGGTCTGCAGGGCTCGGGGTGATTTTAGTAAAATTAGTTTTGAGTGGGCTTAGATTATTTTCGGGCGTGCCTGTCACAGCTGATAAAGTCTCAAGAGCATCTTGAACTTGGTTAATATCATCAATCTGAGTCGCCAGAGCCGATTCATAAGTCGCTTTGGCGCTCTGAACGTCTGTTAAAGCTTTTAGGCCGACTTTATATTGCTGCTCGGCTTGATCTAAGTTTTCTTTATTGGCGAGAAGATTCGCATTGGCATATTTGAGCTGTTCTTGGGCTTCGAGGACATTAAAATAATCCGTTGCCGCCGTATTAATTAAATTCTGTAAGGCCTGGTTATAAGTCAACGCATCTTCTTTTAATTGATACTGAGCTTGGGTGTAAGTCGCCCAGTCGGTGTAATTAAAAATTTGCTGTGTCGCATTGAGATTAAATCCAGAGGCGTCTTCATGGGTTTTTAAATTGCGAGTGAGATTCGCATTAGTAATAGAAATATTGGGCAATAAAGTCCCAAACGCGATGGGAATATTTTCAGCAGCTGCTTGATAAGTCATGTAGGATGCTTGATAGCCTGCGTTATTTTTAGCGGCTTTTTGGTAAACAGACTCTAGGTCTTCGCCATAGGCAGTGAGATGTAAAAGGGGGGTGAGTGCCAGTATGTAAAAAATTTTATTCATACAGAAATTTTTTAAATAAGTTCTCGCATAAATACTCACAGGCTGCTCCTAGAAATAAAAAATAAAAAATAAAAAATAAAAAAATTAGAAATTAAAAACTCTAGGTTCTTTGATGTCTAATAATTTGGGAATTTGTGTTTCAAATAAGATTTTTTCTTGGGTCTTATTTTGGGCGATTTTTTGAATTAAGACAGCGCGCATTAATTTTTCTGTTCCAATGACTGCCAGTAATCTTCCACCGATATTTAATTGCTCATGAATATTTTTAGGCAGAGCGGGCATCGCGCCTGTAAAAATCATCGCATCGTAAGGGGCATGGTTCGGCCAGCCGTTCTCAGCTTTGCCATGGGCTAAGGTAATATTATAAAGATGATGCTGTCTGAATTTTTCATTGGCTTCTTCGAGTAAATCTTCGAAGCAATCGACGCTGTAAACATGCTTGCCTAACTTAGATAAAAGTGCGGTGAAATAACCTGATCCAGTTCCGACTTCTAAAATTTTATCTGTAGATTTGATAGACAGGGCCTGAAGAAACTGGCCTTCAAGGGCTGGCGTTAGCATGAATTGGCCATGGCTTAAGGGAATAAAAGTCTCAGCAAAAGCCAAAGCTTGATAATCCGCTGGGACAAAATCTTCGCGAGGAACTTGGGATAAAGCTTCTAAAACTTTCGAATCAGTCACTTGCTGAGGACGAATTTGCTGTTGGACCATGTGATTGCGAGAGGCGTCAATGCTCATAAAAATCAAGAAAACCTGAGGTAATTAAAAGGCGGCGAATCTTAGCAAAGTGGGGTTCGGAACACCAATGGAAATCCAGGGTTGGGTGTGATTGAAGCGGTGGTTTTTTTAATTTTGTATTACCTTTCCTAAAAATGGCGGTAGAGGGGCGAACCTTGGGTTCGTCCCAGTTTACTTCATGGATCAATCTACAGAGAGGGAGAGCCAACTCTGTGTCTTTTTTTATCTCCTTTTTCTCGATCATCAAGTTTTTCAGCCGTCAATTTAGAAACATGGGCAAAACAGGCTGCTTAGCTTGAGATCTCGAGAGTCAGGTCGGTAAAATTTTTAAGCATAAAATTCACAGATGACTTATTAAATTG
>Ga0214919_10012593_pt1 | contig 10379 bp, 10 predicted proteins | sample LL1503_MetaG_FD_177994 | JGI IMG/M metagenome (GOLD analysis project Ga0214919, IMG submission 177994) | Freshwater microbial communities from Lake Lanier, Atlanta, Georgia, United States - LL-1503 | ecosystem: Environmental > Aquatic > Freshwater > Lake | place: USA: Georgia | collected... | reverse complement strand
GACCTGAAGCAGGTGCTGTTCGCCAAAGGCGGCCTGCTGTCGACCAAGAAGCGCCCGAAGGTCGTGATCGACTGCTCGTCGATTTCCGATGACGGCTCGGCGGAAGTGCGCGCCGAGTGCGAGGCCATGGGCGTGGGTTACCTCTGCGCGCCGGTGTCGGGCAACGGCAAGGTGGCCAAGGCCGGCCTGTTGTGGGTCGTGGCCTCGGGGCCGCAGAAGCTCTTCACGCTGGCCGAGCCCTACCTCAAGATGTTCGGCCGCGGCGCGACCTATGTAGGCGAGGGCGAACTGGCCCGCGTCTGGAAGATCGCGCACAACACCATGTTCGGCGTGATCATCCAGTCGCTCTGCGAGATCACCATCCTCGCAGAGAAAGCCGGCATCCCGCGGCACGTGTTCCTCGATTCGATCAACAACAGCGTGCTCGGGTCGATGTACACGCGCTACAAGACGCCGGCATTGGTGAACCTGGATTTTTCCGTGACCTTCACGCCCAAGCTCCTCCTCAAGGACATGGACCTGGGCCTGGGCGCCGCGCGCAAGTACGGCGTGCAGATGCCGGCCGCGGCAGCGACCCGCGAGTGCGTGCAGAACACCGTGGGCCGCGGCTACGACGACGTCGACTTCTCGGTACTGCTGCTCGAACTGGCCGCGGCCGCGGGCATGAATCTCAAGTCCGAGAAGGTCAAGGTCAGCGACGGGCTCGTGCCGAGGTAAACCCCGTGGCGGCGAGGCTCATCCGCGGCGGTATCGTCGTCAGCATGGACCCGGCCATAGGGGACCTGCGGCGCGGGGATGTGCTGGTCGAAGGCGACCGCATCCAGGCGGTGGCGGAACGGATCGACGCACCCGGTGCCGAGGTTATCGACGCGTCGGGCTGCATCGTGCTGCCGGGCCTCGTCAACGCGCACCAGCACACCTGGCAGACCGCGCTGCGCGGCGTGGCCGGCAACTGGACGATCCTCGAATATTTCCATCATGTGCATGCAGGGCTTGCGACCAAGTTCCGGCCCGAAGACATCCATATCGCCACGCTGGTCGGTGCGCTGAACCAGATGAACTGCGGTGCCACGACGCTCGTCGACTGGTGCCACAACAACCCGACGCCGGAACACACCGACCGCGCGGTCGACGCGCTCGTCGAGTCCGGCATTCGCGCCGCGTTCTTTCATGGCTCGCCCAAGCCCGATCCCAAGCCCGGGCAGAAGCCGTTCTGGGAGGTGCCGCATCCGCGCAGTGAAGTGAAGCGGCTGCTGAAGCGGCTGCCGGCCAACAACGGCCTCGTCACGCTCGGCCTCGCGATCCTCGGTCCCCATTACTCGACCTACGAAGTGGCGCAGCAGGACTTCCGTCTCGCGCGCGAGTTCGGCCTGATCGCCAGCATGCATTGCGCAGGCGGGGAAGCGCGCACGCCCGACGGCTGGGATCGACTCGCTGCCGAAGGGCTGCTCGGCGACAACACCAACATCGTGCACGGGCAGACGTTGTCAGATGAGCAGCTCGCTTTCATGGTGGAGCGGGGCGTCACGTTTTCGCTCACACCCGAAACCGAAATGACGCAGGGTCACGGGTTCGCGATCACCGGCCGCCTACGCAAGCTTGGCGTGCAGCCTTCGCTCGGGGTCGACCTCGAGTCGGCGATCAGCGGTGACCTCTTTGGTGTTGCGCGTGCGGCGCTTGCCAGCCAGCGCGCGATGGACAACGCCGACTCGCGCGCCACAACCGGAAAGCTCCCCGAGACCTCCACCATCCATTGCCGTGAGGCGCTGGGCTGGATCACCCTCGAAGGCGCCCGCATGCTGAAGATGGACGATCGCATCGGGTCGCTCACCCCCGGCAAGCAGGCCGACGTGATCCTCATTCGCGCTGACGACCTCAACATGTGGCCGGTCCACGACCCGGTCACGAGCGTGGTCATGCAGGCGAACACCGGCAACGTGGATACGGTGATGGTGGCGGGCGAGTTCAGGAAGCTTCACGGCAAGCTGCTCTATCCGCAGCTTGGGCGGAGGAAGGAAGAACTCCTGGCTTCCGGGCAGCGCATCCTCGGCGAACTGGGCCTCCTGCAAGGACACTGACATGCCGCTCTCCCACATCGAACATTTCCTGATCCAGACCGCGGACCTTGCCGCGACCCGCGACTGGTACGTGAAGGTCCTCGGGATGGAGGTCGGGCCTTCGCCGGACTTCAAATTCCCCGTGGTGTGGCTGTACCTCGGCGGCAAGGACGTGCTGCACCTGACCGAAGGCGGCGCGAATACAAGCGCCAACCGCAGGCAGTACCTCGGCCAGCAGTCGGAGGCGGTGAAGGGGAGCGGGGTGGTCGACCACGTGGCGTTCCGGTGTACCGATCTCTCCGCCATGATGGAGCACCTCGCCGCGCTGGGGATTCCCTGCACACGCCGCATGGTCAACGACCAGGGCCTGTTCCAGCTGTTCCTGATGGACCCCAACGACGTGAAGATCGAACTCAATTTTGCCAACAGCGAGGTCGCCGGCGTGCGCCCCGAGTTGATGGCATCGGAACTTTCAGGAGACAAACAATGAGCATCCCCAATTTCAGCGAAGACACCCTGACCGCCGAAGTGCTGCGGCGCATGGAGAAGACCCAGGATCCACGCCTGAAAGAGGTGATGAACGCCTTCGTGAAGCACATGCATGCGTTCGTGCGCGAAGTGCGTCCCACCCAGGAAGAGTGGTTCCAGGGCATCCAGTTCCTCACCGAGACCGGGCACTGGTGCAAGGACGGCCGGCAGGAGTTCATCCTGATGTCGGACACGCTGGGCGTGTCGATGCTGGTGGACTTCATCAACTATGGCAAGGTCGCCGGTGCGACGGAGTCGACGGTGCTCGGGCCCTTCTTCGTGGAAGGCGCGCCGCCAATGCCGCTGGGGGCCAACATTGCAAAACCCGGCACGCCCGGCGAGCCGCTGGCGGTGACCGGCACGGTCAAGGACACGGACGGCAAGGCACTGGCCGGCGCTACGCTGGATGTCTGGGAGACGGGCGGCGACGGGTTCTACGACGTGCAGAAGGCCGAGGGCACGAACCTGCGCGCGCAGTTCACGGCGGATGCCGAAGGCAAGTTCCACTTCAAGTGCGTGTTGCCCGTGAGCTACCCAGTGCCGCACGATGGTCCGGTGGGGCGAATGCTCACTGCGACCGAAAGGCACCCGATGCGCCCGGGGCACCTGCACGCGATCCTCTCTGCGCCGGGCTACGACCGGCTGGTGACGCACCTCTTCGTGCGTGGCGACGAGTACCTCGATTCCGATGCGGTGTTCGGCGTGAAGGAATCGCTGGTCGTCGACTTCAAGAAGACCGCTTCAGGCGAGTACGCCGCCCATTACGACTTCGTGCTGAAGCCTTCGGCGAAAAAGTAGCGGGCGTTCAGCCCCAGACTTCCCGCGCCACCTCGACGATCCGCTCCAGCTTCCTCCACTGGTCGTCCTGCGAGAGGTTGTTGCCGTGGTGCGTGCTGGAGAAGCCGCACTGCGGTGACAGGCAGAGGTCTTCTAGCGGGACGAATTTTGCGGCCGCCTCGATGCGCCGCTTGATCGTGTCCTTGTCCTCGAGCTGGCCGAACTTGGTGGTGACGAGGCCGAGCACGACCTTCTTGCCCTTGGGGACGTAGCGCAGCGGCTCGAAAGTGCCAGCGCGTTCCGAATCGAATTCCATGAAGAACCCGTCGAGGTTCGCGGAGAACAGTGCCTCGACCACCGGCTCGTAGCCGCCCGAGGCGACCCAGGTGCTCTTGAAGTTGCCGCGGCAGGTGTGCATGGTGATCGCCATGCCTTCGGGGCGGTTGGCCACGGCGGCGTTGATCGCCTCGGCGTAGGTCCACGCCAACTTCTTCGGGTCGTCGCCGCGCTGGGCGAGCGCACCGGCGAATTTTTCGTCGCAGAGGTAGGCGAAGCTCGTGTCGTCCAGCTGCAGGTAGGTGCAGCCTGCGGCGCCGAGGTCCTTGATCTCGGCGCGATAGGCGGCTCCCACGTCGGTCCAGAATTCGGCGAGGTCGGGGTAGGCTGCCTTGTCGATCCCGGAGCGGCCCGGTCGCAGGTGGAGCATCGCTGGCGCGGGGATGGTCTGCTTGGCGGCGTGCTTCGCAGCGGATTTCATGAACTTGAACGAGTCCACGAAGATCGGCCGGGTCCGCTTCACCTTGCCGGTGACGCGGATCATCGGCGGCTGTTCCTCGGTGTCCTTGAAGCCGACCACGAGTGGGGCCACGTAGCCTTCGACGCCGTCGAACCCTGCGAGGAAATCGACGTGCCACCAGTCGCGACGGAATTCGCCGTCGGTAACAGCTTGCAAGCCGATGGACTCCTGCTTCTCGATGGCGGCGCGGATGCAGCGGTCCTCGACCGCGCGCAGGCCGGCCGCATCGAGTTCGCCGCGCTTGCGCTTCGCGCGGGCTTCCACGAGTTCGGCAGGGCGGAGGAGGCTGCCGACCTGGTCGGCGCGAAAGGGAGGCTTCATCGGTTTCCTTGCAGGAGCGGATGCAGGCCGCTCCTCGTTACGCGGCCGTGGAGCTCACGGCCAAGCACCTGTTCGCAATACTCGGCTGCGCCAAGAAGCTTCACGAGGTCGATGCCCGTGGCGATGCCTTGCGACTCGAACAGGTTCACGAGATCCTCGGTGCACACGTTGCCGGTAAACCCGCCGCCGTACTTCACCTTGGCCGGGTGGCCGCCGACACCGCCGAAGGAGCAATCGAAAAACCGCACGCCGGCTTCGAAGGCGGCCATGTAATTCACGAGGCCCGTGCCGCGCGTGTCGTGGAAGTGAGCGATGGGTGTGGCGGCCGGTATGTCCCGCGCAATCCGTTCAAATAGCGAGCGCACCGATTTCGGCGTGGCCATGCCGGTGGTATCGCCGAGCGCCACGTGCTCCACGCCCGCAGCCACGAACTGCGCGACATCGGCGACCACCGAGCCCGGGTCCACCGCACCCTCGAAAGGGCAGCCGAAAGCAACCGACACCGTGCCGATCAGCCGGAACCGGCCGCGCGAGGCTTCGGCCATCTCGCGGATGTTCTGCCATTGTTCCGCCCGGGTGCGCTTGAGGTTCTTCTGCGTATGCGCTTCTGTCGCGGAGGCCAGGAGGCTGATCTCGTTGGCGCCGAACCCCGCATCGAGGTCGGCCAGCGCGCGCTCCACGGCGCGAACGTTGGCGCAGGTGGCCTTGTAGTACACGCCTTCCTTGCGGGGCAGGGTGCGCAGCAGGTCGCTCGCGTCGGCGAATTGCGGCACGACCTTCGGGTTGGAGTACGACGTGGCTTCGATCCGCCGGAAGCCGACAGCAGCAAACCGCTCGATCAGCGCGCGCTTGGCTTCGGTGGGCACGAACGCGGGCTCGTGTTGCAGGCCGTCGCGGGCAAAGCATTCGCACAGGGTGACGTCGGACATGGGGGCGGGGAGGTGTTTGACGATGCGATGCAATTAGTTTACGTTAGCAACTATCTATCCGCAACACCGCATCCCAGCGCCATTTCCTTGGACTTGACCGAGACTGAACCGGACGGCATCAAGGACCTCGTGTCCTACCGGCTGCACGTCCTCGCGAACCTTTCCGCGCGCTGGGCGGAGGCGCGCTACCAGCAGCGCTTTGGGTTGAAGCTCCTCGAATGGCGCGCGATGGCGCTGCTCGGCGCCTATGCGCCCCAGTCGCTGAACGAGCTCGCTCGCGGGGCCGGCCTCGAAAAGAGCTATGCCAGCCGCACGGTCGCCAGCCTGATCGAGAAGAAGCTCGTGACGAGCACGCCCGATGACCGCGACGGCCGCGGCAAGCAGTTCTCGCTGACGCGTTCCGGCAAGGCCCTGTACCGGCGCGTGTTCGACGACGCCGTCGCGCGCAGCGAGGCGTGGCTGTCGGTGCTTTCGCCGGACGAACGCACCTTGCTCATGGACATGCTCGCGCGCCTCACCGAGCAGGCGCGCGCCCTCGAATCAAAGGACGCCCCGACCCCATGAAAACCCGCATCACCGAACTGCTCGGCATCGAGCACCCCATCGTGCAGGCCGGCATGAGCTGGGCCTCGTCCAGCTCGCCGCTGGTGATCGCCGTGTCGAACGCCGGAGGACTCGGCGTAATCGCCGCCGGGCCCATGCGCACCGAGGACTTCCGCAAGGCGATCGCCGAGATCCAGGCCGGCACGTCGAAGCCCTGGGCGATCAACATCCCGCTCTACAACCCGCGCGCACCGGAGTTCCTCGACATCGCCTACGAGGCGCGGGTGCCGGTGCTGGTGGCATCGCAGGGCGGCCCTAAAGAACAGCTGCCGCGGTTCCGGGCCATCGGCACGAAGTGGCTGCACGTGGTCACCACCGTGGAGCACGCGAAGAAGGCCGAGGCCGCCGGCGTCGACGGGCTGGTGGCGGTGGGCATGGAGGCGGGCGGGCATCCCGCACCTTCGGAAGTCACCACGCTGGTGCTGGTGCGGAGTATCGTGAAAGCGGTAGGGCTGCCCGTAGTCGCCGGCGGCGGCGTGGCGGATGGGGCGGGCATTGCCGCGCTGCTTGCCCTGGGGGCCGAAGGCGTGCAACTGGGCACCCGATTCCTGGCGACGCTGGAAGCCAGCGTGCATGAGAGCTACAAGCGCGCCATCGTGGAAGCAGGCATTGATGCGACGACGCTGGTGGCGCGCGGGCGTTTGCCGATCCGGCAACTCAAGAACGAGTTTTCCGCGAAGTACGACGCAGCGGAGCGCTCGGGGGCATCGAAGGAAGAACTCGAGGCGATCTTCAAGGGGGCGAGCCTGAAGCAGTCCGCCCTCGACGGCGACATTGCCCACGGCAAGCCCGAGGCGGGGCAGTCCGCCGGGCTGGTCAACGACGTGCTGCCGGCGGCCGAGGTGATGCGGCGGCTGGTGGCGGAACTGGACGAGACACTGAAAAGGATGGCAGCCCGATGAGCGAAGAAGTCCTGCTGTGCGAAGACCGCGGTCGCGTGAGGATCCTCACGATGAATCGCCCCGAGAAACTCAACGCGCTGAACACGGCGCTCACCGAGGCGCTGCTGGCGTGGATGAAGCAGTCGGATCGTGACGAGGGCGTGTCGGTGGTGGTGCTGACCGGCGCCGGGCGCGCGTTCTGCGCCGGCGCGGACATCGGCGAATTCAAGGACCTCACGCCTGACCAGGCCGCGCGCGTCGAGCACCGCGCCCAGCTGACGATGCATTCGCACCTGATCTTTTCGCAGATCAAAAAGCCGGTGATCGCCGCCGTGCGCGGCGCGGCCATGGGCGGCGGGGCGGGCCTCGCGCTCGCGTCCGACATGGTGGTCGCCTCCGAAACCATGAAGCTGGGCTATCCCGAGATCAAGCACGGCATCCTGCCGGCCATCGTGATCACGAACCTCGTGCGCCAGATCGGGAGGAAGGCTGCGTTCGAATTGGTGACGCAGGGCGACCCGCTGACCGCGGCCCGCGCTTTCGAGCTCGGCGCGGTGAACAAGGTCGTCGCCGACGACAAGCTCATGGACGCAGCGCTGGCCCTCGCCGATTCGTTGGCCGCCTACAAGCCCGAGGCGCTGTTCGCCATCAAGCAGCTCTTTCACAAGGTGGTGGACCTGCCGCTGGCCGAGGGGCTGGAAGAAGGCCGCAAGGCGAACATCGCCATGCGGGCGCTGCGCACCTAGCCGCGCCGATCCTGCAGGGCCGGTACAGCGACGGGTTTTTTCCTTCTGGCATAGGCCCGGATGTGGTGGCGCCGCGCCGGGGTAGCTGGTACTTTGCAATCCATAACAATTCAAATTCGAGGAGACAACGATGAGACTCGCCGGAAAGGTGTTGGCGGCGGCCTGTGCTGCGCTGGCCATTGGGGTATCGACGGGCGTTGGTGCCCAGGCGTTCCCGAACAAGCCGCTCAGGATGGTTGTGCCGTTTCCTGCCGGCGGGACCACGGACATCATCGCCAGGCTGGTGGCGCAGCGCATGAGCGAGGCCTTCGGCCAGCCGGTGGTGGTGGAAAACCGCGGCGGGGCAGGCGGCTCGATCGGCGCCGACGTGGTGGCCAAGTCCGCCCCGGACGGCCACACCCTGCTGATGCACAACATCACCTTCCCGATGGCTTCGGTCGCGCTGGCGCTGGCCGGGCGTTCGCCGTACAACGTGGACACGGATTTTGCCGGCGTGTCCATTGCCGCCAACGTGCCGCTGGTGATGACCGCCAGCACGGGCGTGGCTGCGCGCGACCTCAAGGAGTTTGTCGCGCTGGTGAAGAAGGAGCGGGGGACGGCCTACAGCTACGGCTCGACCGGGCCGGGATCCTTCATGAACGTCATGGGCGAGGCGCTCAAGCGGGATGCGGGGATCGAGATGACCCATATTCCCTTCAAGGGGGCCGCGCCGCTGAAGCAGGAGTTGCTCGCCGCGCGGCTGCATATGGGCGGCGACCAGATCTCCTCGTCGCTGGCCGATATCAAGTCGGGCAAGCTGAAGGCGCTGGCGACGCATTCGGGCAAGCGCGTCCCGGACTTGCCGGATGTACCTACCGTGCGCGAACAGGGCTTCCCGCTGCTCGAGGCGGATGGCTGGAACGGGATTTTCGTCGCGGCCAAGACGCCGCGCGACATCATCGACCGGTTGCAGAAGGAAACCGCGGCGGCAGTGCGCCACCCGGACGTGACCAAGCGCCTCCTCGACCTGGCCGCGGAACCGATCGCTTCTTCGCCCGCGGAGCAGGATGCGATCCTGAAGAAGCAGATGGACCAGTTCCGGCCCATCATCCAGACCATGAAACTCGAATAGGAGCGGTAAGCATGTCAGGCATAGCACTCATCACGGGATCGGGACGCGGCATAGGGGCGGCGAGCGCGCTGCTGGCGGCGAAGCGCGGCTGGGCGGTCTGCGTGAATTACCTCAACAAGCCCGAGCGCGCGGAGGCGGTCGTGGCCGAAATCCGCGCGGGCGGCGGCAAGGCGATCGCCGTGCAGGCCGATACCTCGAAGGAAGCCGACGTGGCGCGCCTGTTCGAGACCGTGGACCGCGAACTCGGGCGCCTGACGTCCCTCGTGAACAACGCGGGGATCACGGGCCGTGCCGGAAGGCTGGACACGTTCGATCCCGACACCTTGCGGCGCGTGCTCGAAGTCAACGTGATGGGGACGCTGCTGTGCACGCAGCAGGCGGTCCGCCGCATGTCGACCAAGCAGGGCGGGACCGGCGGCACGATCGTCAACGTTTCGTCGGTTGCGGCGCAACTCGGCGGCGCCAACCAGTGGATCCCGTATGCGGCAGCCAAGGGCGCGGTCAACAGCATCACCACGGGGTCGGCGAAGGAGTTCGCGGGCGAAGGCATTCGCGTCAACGCGATCATGCCGGGGCTGATCGAAACCGAGATCCATACCGAAGCGGGGGTCGCGGACAGGCTGGACAAGGTCATTCCCCAGGTGCCCATGGGCCGGATCGGGACAGCCCAGGAATGCGCCGAAGCCATCGTCTGGCTGATGTCGGGCGAGGCGGCCTACATGACCGGGGCAAACCTGCTGATTTCAGGGGGAAGATAAGGATAAAAGCTGGTAAAATCCAAGGGTTACTAGAAAATAACCGTTCCGCCGGGATGCCCCGGTTACGCCGATACCCTGATGCCCCAGAACAAGAAGAGCCGCTTTGCGGCCTTGGTCACCGCCTTCCTTTCCTCCCTCGCAGTCTGCGGCACCCAGGCCCAGTCCCTCCGGACCGACCAGGACCTGGGCGCGCAATGGAAAACCAACTCCACCGCGCGCCTGATTTCGGGCCTGTCGCCGATGTACCCGGCGCACGTCGAATTCTCCGAGACCGAGGCCTGGAAGGAGCACAGCGCCCACATGAAGGCGGCCTGGGCCAGGATGAACGAAAAGCAGGTCGCCACGATGACGGCTTGGCGCGACACGGCGATCTCGAAGACCTGCCCGGTCGGCAAGACCGTGCTGTATCCCTTCAGCGGGCCCGATTTCTTCAACGCCTACTGGCTGTTCCCCGACTGCGAGACCTACGTGATGTTCGGGCTCGAGCACATCGGCGACGTCCCCGACATCGAGGCGATGGGCGAGAAGCAGCTGGTGCGGATGGTCACGGACGTGCGCACGGCGACCACCGATTTCTTCGGCCGCAACTATTTCATCACCGAAAACATGTCGCGCCAGCTGCGCACGGCGCAACTGCGCGGGGTGCTGCCGCTCTTCATGATTTCGATGGCGCTGTCCGGGGTCGACATTCTTCGCGTGCGCCCGTTCGAATTCCCGCCCGGGGAGCGTCCCGCCGCGGTGCCCAAGGGCAAGCCGATGCGCCAGCTGCGCGGGGTGACGATCGAATTCCGCACGCCGGGTTCGGCCGCCACGCGCCGGGTGCACTACTTCACCGTGGATGCGACCGATCGCGGTCTCGCGCACTACCCGGA
>Ga0214919_10012592_pt1 | contig 10379 bp, 9 predicted proteins | sample LL1503_MetaG_FD_177994 | JGI IMG/M metagenome (GOLD analysis project Ga0214919, IMG submission 177994) | Freshwater microbial communities from Lake Lanier, Atlanta, Georgia, United States - LL-1503 | ecosystem: Environmental > Aquatic > Freshwater > Lake | place: USA: Georgia | collected 2015-03-15 | reverse complement strand
AACCTCGTTCATGCACCCGCCTTTCGGCTTCGCCCTGTTTTACCTGCGTAGCGTCGCGCCGGCCAAGGACTACCTCGATAAGGTAACCGGCAAGATCACCGCCAAAGTCACCACCGGCCAGATTTACTGGGGCGCGGTGCCCTTCGTATTGATCCAGATCATCATGGTTGCACTGGTCATCGTCTTCCCCGGCATGGTGACAAGCGGCCTGGACAAAAAAATTGTCATCGACACCGACAAGGTACAGATCGAGGTGCCGATGGAGGCGCCGACCATGGACGGTGACCCCGGCGCGGCAAGCGGAGAACCGGGCAAGGACGGCGCCAGGCCCGAGGACGAGGATCCCGCCAAGGCGCTTGAACGCGCCCTGGGCAAGGCGGCGGACGAGGATGACCCTGCAAAAGCCATCGAGCGTGCAATGAAAGGCGAAGCGAAAAAGTAGCTCCACCGCTGGCGAAGCTGAAGCCTTCGGTCGGCACCAAAAACAAAACCCCGCTCGCGCGGGGTTTTGTTTTGGAACCGAAGAACCGGTGTGGCGGCTCAAGCCTTCTTTTTAGGTGCCCGCTGCGAAATACGCTGCGCCGCAACCATGAAGTTGTCGAAGCGGTTTTCCGCGATCGAGAACCACTGCACCTGCTCGTCGCGAAAGGCTTTCCAGGAATCGAACACCTTCTTGAACTTGGCGTTCTTGGAGGCGATATCCGCATAGACCTCTTCTGCAGCCTTGTAACATGCGGCCATCACTTCGTTGGAGAAGGGCAGCAACTTGACGCCGTTACCGACCAGGCGCTTCAACGCGGCCGGGTTGGCGGCGTCATATTTCGCCAGCATGTCGGCGTTGGCCTCATAGCACGCAGCCTCGAGAATGGCACGATATTCGGGCGGCAAAGCCTCGAGCGCCTTGATGTTGACCAGCAAATCGAGCTCCGGACCGCCCTCCCACCAGCCCGGGTAGTAGTAGTACTTGGCCACTTTGTAGAAGCCGAGCTTCTCGTCGTCGTACGGACCGACCCACTCCGCCGCATCCAGCGTACCCTTCTCCAGCGAGGGATAAATGTCGCCGCCGGCGATCTGTTGCGGCACCACGCCAAGCTTGGACAGCACCTGCCCGGCCAGGCCGGCGATGCGGAACTTCAAGCCCTTGAGGTCGGCGACAGTCTTGATCTCCTTGCGATACCAACCGCCCATTTGCGTACCCGTATTGCCGGCGGGGAAGTTGACGCAGTTGTATTCCTTGAAATGCTCGCGCATCAGTTGCAATCCGCCGCCGTGATACATCCAGGCGTTTTGCTGGCGCGCATTCAGGCCAAAAGGAATGGCTGTCGAGAACGCAAACGTCGGATCCTTGCCAAAGTAATAATAGGGCGCGGTATGGCAGCATTCGACCGTACCGTTTTGCACCGCATCCAGCGCCTGCAGGCCGGGTACGATTTCACCGGCTGCGAACACCTTGATCTGGAACTTGCCACCGGTTGCCGCGGCGACACGCTTGGCGATGACCTCCGCAGCGCCGAAAATGGTGTCAAGGCTCTTGGGAAAGCTCGAGGTCATCCGCCACGAAACAGTCGGCGCACCGGCGGCCGGCGCTTGCGCAACGGCCTGTGTGGACGTAGTGGCTGTAGCGGCTGCAACGGCCCCCAGACCCGCTTTGGTTACAAAAGAACGTCTATCCAAAATATCCTCCTCAGGATGGTTCGACATTGATATTGGCTCCCACTATAGCGCAGGCGCATTATTACCCTAGCACAGCGATTATAGATAAGTTCAGGCGCACCCGCTTAATGCGCCGATGCCCCACCCGCCTCGCATTGAAACATTACAGCCCGCATGCGCGGATCCACCTTTGCTACACTGACGGCGTCCAAAGGCGCGGCCACCATGCCCACAAGCACTGCCCACAACTTCACTTACACCTTTCCGACCCGCCTCGAGGCGGCCGCCGGAGGTGTGCTATCACTTGGCTGGGAGCCGAACCTGGATCCATTCAAGTCCAGCCACATAACCGGATCGAACGACGCGCTGCAGACCATTCAGCTGTATCAAGCTGCGCTGTCGCCAGAGGAGTGCCGCGCCATCATCGCCCTCGGGGAGGCCACGCCACGCACCGACGGCCGCGTCGAGCTGGGCGATGCGGCCTACCGCGTCAGCCACATCGCCTGGCTTGAGCCGCAGCCGCAGACGCACTGGCTGTTCCACAAGCTCGGGGCGCTGTTTACCCAGGCCTCGCAGCACTACGGCTTTGAACTCACCGGCTTTGTCGACGCATTGCAATACACCGTTTATGGCGCGGAACAGCACTTTGACTGGCACATGGACCTGGGACCCGGCGCCACCAGCGCCCGCAAACTGTCGATGACAATACAGCTCTCGGCCAACGAGGAATACAGCGGCGGCCAACTCGAATTCATCAACGCCCCGGCCATGCAAGAAGCGCGCGCCATGGGCGCGGCGACATTTTTCCCCTCTTACCTCGCGCACCGCGTCACGCCAGTCACCTCGGGTGTGCGCCGCTCGCTGGTAGCCTGGGCCTGCGGGCCGACGTTCCGCTAAGCGCTAAGGCGCCGGGCCCATTGATGTTATCGCGCTTGCTCGCCGCGATTTACCGGCCCGAAAGCGGCGACCGAAAAACGCAGGCACCGGAAGTGGCCACCGCGGCCACAGACTCCGCCCCCATGACAAAAGCGCGGGCCGACCTGCTGTTTGATGCCGGTGAACATGCCGCGGCGCGCGCGGCTTACGGGCAATTGATCGGCGCCACCACCACCCCGGGCCTACTGGTCAATCGCGGCTATTGCGAACTGGCGCTGGGTGAAAGCGACACCGCGCAACTGAGCTTCCAGGCCGCGCTTTCGCACTCCCCGCAATTCGCCCCGGCCTGGGTCGGTCTGGGCGATGCGGCCGCGCAAAAAAACCGCCACACCGAAGCGCTTCGTTGCTATGACAGCGCGCTCGATCTCAACGGTGCGCTGCTCATTGCCCGCAACAACCGCGCCCAGTCGCTGCTCGCGCTGGGCCGCATGGAAGAGGCGTGGCGCGAAAATGAAACGCGCTTTGCCCTGCCCAATGCCGCCACGCTTTATCCGCACCGGCTGGCCTTGCCGCGCTGGGACGGCAATGCGGGAAAACGCGTGCTGGTGCACTGGGAACAGGGCTTTGGCGACATCATCCAGCACCTGCGTTTCCTGCCGGCCATGGCGGCGCGCAGCCGCGCCTGTGCGTTCGAATGCCCGCCGCCGCTAATGGCGCTGGTGCGCCGCATGCCCGGAGCGCCTGCGCTGATCGAAGCGGACAACCAGCCGCCGAACCCGGACGGATTTGATTGCCACGCCCCACTGCTGAGCCTGCCGTTCCTGCTTGGCATATCGGCCAAAGCCCTGCCGCATTCACCTTATCTCGCCGCCGATGCGGTGCGCGCACCGGCATTGCGCGCCGGCTGGAAAACAGACGGCAAACACCTGGTGGGCATCGCCTGGCGCGCCAGCACATTTGATCCGCGCCGCAGCCTGGCGCTGGCACAACTGCTCGAAGCCTTCGCCCCCCTCGGCGGCAGCGTGCGCCTGGTCAGCCTGCAAAAGGACATCAGCGCGCAAGAAGCCGCACTACTGTCGCAACACGGCGGCATCGACGCGGGCTCGGGCTTTGGCAGCTTCGATGACACCGCGACGGCGCTGGCCGCGCTCGATACCATCGTCTGCGTCGACACCGCGGTCGCGCACCTCGCCGGCGCCCTCGCCCGCACCACGCTGCTGCTGCTCAACGAACCGGCGGCGGTGCGCTGGATGCTAAATCGCGATGACAGCCCCTGGTATCCGTCCATGCGCCTGCTGCGCAAGGGCGACGACACACCCTGGCCCCAGCTGCTGGAAAAAGCGGCGCAGATGCTGGCCACGCCGCAACAAACGCCGGAGGGCAGGGCATGAGCCTGTTACAACGACTGTGGGGTGCGCTTGGCCCGCGGGGTGCGCCTGGCGCGCGGCCGGCGGGCACGACCAACAGTGCGGCGGAGGGCTTCAACCGCCTCGGCCAATGCCGCTACGGAATGATGCTGTTCAATAGCAAAGACCAGTACATCGGCCGGGCGCTGGAGTACTACGGCGAATACAGCCAGCACGAGGCCGACCTGCTGGCGAAGTTTATTTCCGCCGGCGCTGTGGTCATAGATGCCGGCGCCAACCTCGGCGGGCTGACCCTGTTTTTCGCGCGAGCGGTAGGCGGTAGCGGGCGTGTCTACGCCTTCGAACCACAGCGTGTGATTTTCCAGACGCTGTGCGCGAACATGGCCTTGAACAGCCTGGTCAACGTGTACGCCGTGCAGGCGGCGCTGGGCGAGCGTCAGGACAGCATCAACATCGACACGCCCGATTACACGCGCGAGAACAACTTCGGCGGCATGGCGCTGGGCGAATGGCATGCAGGCGAGGCAGTGCCGCTGATGCGCATAGACGAGCTTGCGCTGGCGCGCTGCGACCTGATCAAGATTGATGTGGAAGGCATGGAAGAGGCGGTTTTGCGCGGCGCGCAAGCGACCATTGCCCGACACCGACCGCTGCTTTACGTTGAAAACGACCGCGCCGAAAAAGTTGCATCACTGATCAACTGCATCGCCGCCATGGACTACCGCATGTACTGGCACTTCCCGCCGTATTTCAATCCGGACAATTTCCACGGGCGCGCGGACAACCTGTTTGACAAGCTCGCTTCGCGCAACATGTTGTGCGTGCCGGCTGAGCGCGCCCTCGCCTTGAAGGGCCTGGAACCGGTCGTGGTAGCGGACTGAAAATAAGTCATCTGCTGACAACTGGCCCGCAGGGCCTGTCGGCAGCCGATGAGCCAATCGCCTAGTTGCCGGCGATGGTCATGTTACCCACGAGGATGGACCCGCAGGAACGCGAGCCGCGCACCAGCACGTCGCTGCCGATCGCGGCGATGTCCAGAAAAATGTCGCGCAGATTGCCGGCGATGGTGATCTCCTCGACCGGATAGGCAATCTTGCCGCCCTCGACCCAGTAGCCGGCGGCGCCGCGCGAATAATCGCCCGTCACCATGTTGACGCCCTGCCCCATTACTTCGGTGACCAAAAGGCCGCTGCCCATTTCGCGCAGCATCCCGTCCAAATCCAGTTCGCCCGGCTCAAGGATGAGGTTGTGGTTGCCGCCGGCATTGCCGGTGGTCTGCATGCCGAGCTTTTTCGCCGAGTAGGTCGACAGGAAATAACCCTCGACAAAACCCTTGCGAACCACATCGCGCGCCTTGGTCGCCACGCCGTCATCGTCGAAATACGAGCTCGACAAACCCTTATTGAGGTGGGGATCCTCGCGCAGGTTGACGCGCGGGGAAAACACCTGCTTACCCAGGCTGTCGGGAAGAAACGAGGCCTTGCGATAGAGACTGCCGCCGCTCACCGCCGACACGAAATGGCCGATCAGCCCGCTGGCGACCGGCGCCTCAAACAGCACCGGTGCCTGGCGCGTACCGATCTTTCTCGACTTAAGACGGGACAACGCGCGCCGCCCGGCATACTCGCCGACCGCGGCCGGTTTGGGCAGGTCGCGCGCGGCGCGCGCCTGCACATACCAGTCATCGCGCTGCATCTTGCCCGATTGCTCGGCGATCACGGCGCAATACATCGACTGGCGCGTGCTGGAAAATCCGCCCATGAAGCCGGCGCTATTGGCCGAAACAAACTGCCCGGCCTGGCAAGACACGCTGGCCCCCTCGGAATTGCTGATGCGCCTGTCCAGACCGAAAGCAGCCGCCTCGCATTGCTGCGCCAGCGCTATGGCCTCTTCTACCGACAGATCCCAGGGATGATAAAGGTCGAGGTCGCGTATCGCCTTTTCACGCACGATCAGACCGGCATCGGCAAGACCGGCGGCCTCGTCGCTGGCGGTGAAGCGCGCGATGGTCAGCGCTTTTTCAACCGCATCGCGCACCGCCTGTGCCGACAGGTCCGAGCTCGAGGCGTAGCCTTTTTTTTGCCCCGAATAAACCGTCACGCCAAACCCCTTGTCACGGTTGTATTCGATGTTCTCGACCTCGCCCTTGCGCACGGTCACGGTCTGGCCGTAGCCCTCGGATATCTCGACTTCGCAATCGCTCGCACCCTGCGCGCGCGCCAGTGCGAGCCCATTGCGCGCGATCTCGCGAAAATTGTCACTGCTGTAGCTGAACCGGGTGTTTGCCATGGCGATACGGAGGGAGATTCCAGAGTAAGAAACGGCGAAAAGCCGTTATCATAACAGCATGAACAAAGCGAACTCAGCCAGACCCGGCAAGGCGGTGGATGAAAGCGAAGACGAGGATTACGACGGTCCGAGCAAAAGCCAGGTCAAGCGCGACATGCTGGCCCTGCAGGCGCTTGGCACCGAAATCGTCGAATTGACCGATGCCAAGTTCGCCAGCATCGCGCCAATCCTGCCAGAAAAACTGCTCATCGCCACGACCGATGCGCGCAGCATCCGCGCCCACGGCGGCCGCAAGCGCCAGCTGCAATACATCGGCCGCCTGATGCGCGAAGTCGACCCCGAGCCGATACGCGATGCACTCGCCCTTTGGAAGCGCCATTCGCGCGAACAGGCGGTTGAATTGCACCAACTCGAGAACTGGCGTGCGCGCCTGATCGCCGAAGAGGGCGCGCTGGCCGAATATGTTGCCCAACACCCGGGCACCGACACGCAGCGGCTGCGCGCGCTCATTCGCAACACGCGCGAGGAACAGGCGCGCGGCAAACCGCCCAAATCCTACCGCGATCTGTTTCGCCTGCTGCGCGACGCAAAACTCGCCGCCGACGGCCTGCAAAACGACAGCGACCCCGAAACACCAACTGAAACCGGGCAGGGCGATGAGCGCGATGAACGATGAACTGGTGGTGGGCCTGGTCTCGATAAGCGACCGCGCCTCGGGCGGGGTCTACAAGGACGAGGGCATTCCGGCGCTGGAAGAATGGTTCGGCCGGGCGCTCACCTCGCCCTGGCGCACCGAAAAACGGCTCATTCCAGATGAGCAGCCGCTGATCGAATCAACGCTGGCCGAACTCGTTGACGAGCTCGGCTGCCATCTCGTCCTGACCACAGGTGGCACCGGGCCGGCGCTGCGCGATGTCACGCCCGAAGCGACACTTGCCGTGGCCGACCGCCTGATGCCCGGTTTTGGCGAACAGATGCGCCAGATCAGCCTGAAATTTGTGCCCACCGCAATCTTGTCGCGCCAGGTGGCGGTAGTGCGCAAACGCTCGCTCATCATCAACCTGCCGGGCCAGCCAAAATCGATACGCGAGACGCTGGAAGGCCTCAAAGACGCCGATGGAAATTCGCTGCTGCCGGGCATTTTCGCCGCGGTGCCCTATTGCATCGACCTCATCGGCGGCCCCTACATCGAAACCAACGAACAGGTGATCAAGGCTTTCCGGCCAAAGTCGGCCCTGCGGTCGGCAACCGGGTCCGCTACGGGGGCCGCCCCGGTGGCAGCCACAGCCGCCGCAAAACCTCCGGCCCCCTAGCGCCGATGCTGTTATTGCTCAAACTGATACTGTCGCCCTCGTTGGTGGCGATGGTGACGCTCGCCGGCCGCCGCTGGGGGACGCATATCAGCGGCATGCTGGTAAGCCTGCCGGTATCGGCCGGGCCGGTCTTGTTGTTTTTTGCGTTTGAACAGGGTAGCGGCTTTGCCGCGCACGCCGCGGTCGGGGCACTGGCCGGTCTGGTGGCCACGGCGGCCTATTTTCTCGTCTACGCCTGGGCCGCCATGCGCTATGGCTGGATGGTGTCGCTGCTGCTGGGCACGCTAAGCTACGCCGCCTGCACCGCTTTGTTGCTCGCCGTGCCCCTTGGTGCCGAAGTGGCCTTGCTGCTTGCTCTGGCGAGTTTCGCCCTGGTACAACGGCTGCTCCCGCGCAGTCAGGGCACGGTCGCCATCGCGGCGGGCGTTTCGCGTCTTGACCTGCCGCTGCGCATGCTCGCTGCGGTATGCATCACCCTCGCACTGACCGGCCTCGCGCAGTGGCTGGGGCCGCAACTGTCGGGTCTGCTGACGCCCTTCCCGGTCGCCACCTCGGTCATCGCCTCATTCACGCTGGCGCAGCAGGGCAGGGACGGCACCCTTGCCTTCATCCGCGCGCTGAACGGCACGATGTACGGCTTTTGTATTTTTTGCTACGTTCTCGCCCTGACCCTGGAGCCGCCACAGCCGCAGACCATCGCGACGGCCTTTGCGCTGGCGATCGGCTTGCAACTTGCGCTGGGCACCCTGCTACATTTCGCCGCAAACCACATCGCGTCGATGAAACCAGCACGAACCAAACGGAGCCACACGGCATGAGCACCTCCCGTCTCGAAACCATCGAAATTGAAACCGCGCCCTCGCCCAGCGCGAGCATCATCTGGCTGCACGGCCTTGGTGCCGACGGCAATGACTTCGCCCCTATCGTGCCCGAGATCGATCTGGGGGACATCGCCGTGCGCTACGTTTTCCCCAATGCCCCGACCATGCCGGTGACCGTCAACAACGGCTATGTGATGCGCGCCTGGTACGACATCTCCGACGCGGCAATCCGGCGCGAAGACGAAGCGGGGGTGCGCGCATCGCAAGCCGCCATTGAAACCTTGATGAGCCGGGAAAAGACCCGCGGCATCGCGGCGAGACGCATTGTTCTGGCGGGTTTCTCCCAGGGCGGGGCGATCGCCCTCTTTACCGGCTTGCGCCACGCCGAACGCATCGCCGGCATCATGGCACTGTCGACCTACTTACCGGTGGCCGACAAACTCGCCGCCGAAGCACAGCCCATAAACGGCGACTTGCCGGTGTTCATGGCGCACGGCAGTGATGACACCGTGATCCCGATCACCCGCGCCGCGCAATCGCGCGCATTACTGGAACAGCAGGGCTATGCGCTCGAGTGGCACCAATACCGCATGCCGCATTCGGTTTGCCCCGCGGAACTGGGGGACATCCAGGCCTGGCTGAGGAAGGTGCTGGTCTGAAAGCAGTGAAAAGTGAAGGAGTGAATGAGCGGTGACTCAGGGTTTTGGTTTTGTCACTCCTTCACTTCTTCACTCCTTCACTCATTCACGCCTTCACGCCTTCACCCGCCCTACTCCGTATCGCGGACCATCTGGCGGAAACGCACCAACTCGTAGTCTTCGCCCCTCTCGACAACACCTATGGGCATCAGCAACAGGCTGAGACCATCCGTGTCGATTTCGAGGTTCTGCCCCGGCACCCAGGCGCCAGAGCGCAACAGCACCATCGCCTCGCCGCTGGAGGCATGCGACAAGGGGTCGAGCAGGATACCCAATTCGCTGGCTTCGTTGCCGTCAGGCTGAGCGCCTGGCATGCGCAGGAGCACAATCGAGGCCGACTTGGCGATGGTCTGTATGCCCACCGAAGCCTGCTGCTGTTTATCCCGGCTCAAACGGCGCAACACGCCAACCACCCAATTTTTGCCGCCTTCGGGCTGCAAGCCAAGCAGGCAACCGATTTTCAGCCAGTCGCCCTTGATCTGCGGAATCATCGCGCCAAACCCGCCGGAGCTGACGTTTTGCACAATCCAGCTCTCCTCCGCAGCCTCATCGAAATCAAGCGTGCCTGCAGGCTCCAGCGCCCTCATCAAGCCGTCAAACCCATGGGTGACGACAAGCCGCGATTTGACCTGATGGCGCGGCGCCTTACGCTCGGGCGGCGAGCTCGACCAGTAGATCACGATATGCTCGAGTACATCGAGTACGGTCGATGGCTCGTAGGCGCCGCCCAGATTGACGGCAGAGGGAACGGCACCGGTCGATTTGATGATCTGCTGGACTTTTTCGATATCAGCCAGGCCGCTACCGGCGGAAAAATAGCGCAACATCGGCAGCGGCTGCGGCGGCTTGATCAGGCGCAGCGGCGCAACGCTGCCGGCCAGATCGACCCAATAGGCGCAGCCCTCGGCTTTCTCCAGCAGCACAAAACCTGGCGCGTAATGCGCCACCAGACGCTCCATCAACTCCGTCTCAAGCGGCAACAGGCTGTCCGACGAAGAGGCGCTGAACATGACCGCCTTGAGAAATTCGATCTCCGCTGAAGACTCACCCGGCACGCCCGGATAAACCTGCACCTTTGCCTTGGCGAACTTACGCGACTCGGCCAGCCAGTAGATCTTGTAGAGGATGCCCCACAGCAAGGGGTCCATCGGGCCGTAGCGAAACGACTGCCACTTGAGCTGCGCCGCGAGGGCGCGCATGGCGCGCACCGCCAACAAGGGCATGGTGTTCTTCAGCGCGTCACCGCCCTTGGCACCGGTGGCATACAGATCGATACAGGTGGCCAGCGACATCGCCGCCTGCCGCCAGTAAGCAAACAGCACGAGCCACAGACGGTTTTCCTGAAACTTGGAAGGGCGGATC
>Ga0214919_10012590_pt1 | contig 10379 bp, 7 predicted proteins | sample LL1503_MetaG_FD_177994 | JGI IMG/M metagenome (GOLD analysis project Ga0214919, IMG submission 177994) | Freshwater microbial communities from Lake Lanier, Atlanta, Georgia, United States - LL-1503 | ecosystem: Environmental > Aquatic > Freshwater > Lake | place: USA: Georgia | collected 2015-03-15 | reverse complement strand
CTTCTTTTTCTGCATGCTGGTAGGCGCGTAAAATCTGTCCTTGCTCAAACAAAGTTTTTAATTTTTTTCCAGCTTCTTCTGGATCGCCATAAAAAATTTCATGTAACTGACTCATGACATCAACAAGTCGTGAAGTAGAACTCATCAAATAACGAACTAATGATTCATCTTCAATCTTAAGGATTTCTTCTTCTAAAACAGATTTCAGACGGACTTGAAGCCCTTTGAAAGCATCAAAATATCTTTTTGGGACATTATTTGTATATTCAAAAGCATGATTCAATTCTTCTAATACGTAATCAATATGGCGATTGATATTTTGAACATGCGCTACAAATGCCCAATCCATATGATTGTGAGGGCTTTCACTAAAATTTTTAATTACTTTCTCTAGTGCTAATAATTTCATGTCAATTTTTTGAGTTAAATCACGGCTCAATTCAGGCCTTTTCTCTCTTTCTCTGGAAAGACTTAAACTTTTAAAAATTGCTAGCATTCAAATTTCCTTAGTTTTTATAATGGCGATCACGCAATAAATTTAGTCGTGGAAAGTATCAACAACGAATTAACAATTAATTAAATAAAAACGGGCGGCAAGGAGGCTGCAGGGTAAACGAATCTAGTTTCTTAGGGGCCTGATTAGCTAATTTTTGACTCATACTTTTAAATCGGAAACCTATCAATCTTCTCGTTATAACTTTCCTGCGCATTGGCTAAAGATAATTTCGAATAAACCTCCAATGACTGCCGAGTCTCGTGCCCTGAATACGGCTGAATTAAGGCATCATCGATCCCCTGTTTTTTAAGCCAGGTAAAAAGAAAATGCCTGAGCTTATGAGGCGAGATTGATTGAGCCATGCCGGCTTCTTTGGCGTAGTCTGCCAATATCTTTCTGATCCCCCGAGTGGTGAACGCTTTCTTTCTGTTGGACTCGAATAAATACACGGCTCCAGTCAATTCTTCAGCATTCGTAAACAGCATCAATGTTTCTCTAAAATCTTGGGGGAATGGGACAATTCTGTCTTTACTCCCCTTGCCTTGGTTAATTCTTATTTGGCAACGATCAAAATCGATATCTTCTATTTTGAGATTGACCAGCTCTTGAACCCGAACCCCCGTATAAAGCAGGACTTTAATTAAGACCATGTGCTTCGTATTTCTCATTTGCCAGACAATATTGTAATAGTGCTTCAGCTCTTCTTCTGTTGGGACATAAGGCAGGCGCTTGCTTTTCGTCGTGACTTCAACGGATAACTCTTCTCGAACTTTTCTGAATAGATCTCTTAAATAAACATAGTCTGGTCGCTCATCGCGTAAAATTTTACTGATCTTTTTGACGATCTCTTTAGTCGGGGTTCTCATGCCAGGGACTCCTCTTGAATCTTTTTAATCATTAATCGTTTTTCTAAATCCAGCTCAAAGGTGCCGTAGGGATTGATATGCAAATAAAACAAAGCTGTGAGCGCTCTGTAATCTTCAGGTCTCATCTGGCTTTTCCAGTACGCGTCTTCTAATAAATCTTCAACAAGCAAAGTATTGATGTAAGAAATGCTGGTCTGAAGTAAATGAAGACAGAGCATGGAAACCTCTTGTTCATCGCGGTCATTGGAAGAAATCTCAGCGCTTTTGCCGTAATACACAAAGTCATTGGCGCTGTTCCAGTTTTCAACGACATTAAGACCCGCATTAATCTGCTGTCGAAGTTCAACAGAATTCAGATAACGGCATAGGAAAATCGTTTTAATGGCTTTTCCCAATTCCATAAAGGCTTTGAAGGTTGGGTGCTGATAATGGGTTCTCGCGAATTTTCTAATAATGGTCTCGGCAGTTGCTGTGCCAATTTTTAAAGCCACGGCATGTTTGATGAGCTCATCGTATTGATCTTCGATGGCCTGCCAATCAATAGCTCGAGTCATAATGTCTTTAATATTGGTGACCTGAAAACCTTCTTCTGGCAGATAAAATTTTTGATCGCCAATAGTTTTATATCTTGGCAGTAGATCAAATTTCTCCAGGTAACTTAAGGCAAAACCAAGTTCGCTCTGGCCATGGCTATCCACATATTGAGACTCGATGTCCATCTCTGTTTCTTGACTGGTAATCCCCTGAATCATGGAGACCACTTCAGACGAAGTACAAGTTTTAAGCTGGGAATACACACAGATATATTGATCACTGACATGCCAGTAAATCATCACACCGCTGTCATGATGGCGCGGGCTCCACTCGGTCATCAGATTTTTTTCAAAACAAGAAAATTGTTTGGAGTCCGCCGCACAAGCGGTCGAAACCGATCTCCATATTTTTGGATTTCTGATTCTGAAAATGGCATTCACCGTTGTATTAATCGCTTCTCGTAAATCATCTTTATTCATAAAAAACTTTTTAATATGTCGAAGCTCTTCGAAAGTGATTGATCCTCTTGAAGCACCTGCCGTTCTTTTAAGGCCTGTGTTGGTTCCAATAGCAAAGATACAAAGCAATAAGCGTTTTCGAATAGTCTCTCGACCTAAAATTTCACGGTTACCGGCCGTACTAAAACAGCTTGTAAAATTCTCACGAAGATCGACTTCTTTCAGCATATCTAAAAGATCAATGATGCCCCATTTATTTAAAACGGCCTCTTTCATTTTTTGAATTAATTTTGGCTCTTCTACTTTTTTAAGCGGGGATAATAAGATCCAGGGCTTTCCCTTCTTTTTAATAATATGGACCAGCTTGTTTTCTGGAAGGCCTTGATCAAAAGCACCAATATATTTTCGCATCTCACTTTTGAGTTGATCCGTAAAAGCCTTGGCTAATAAAGGCTGTCCCATTAAGGCAAAATATTCTTCTCGATTTTCTTCAAAATCTTTAGGCAAGTCTTCAATAGGATTGCGATATTTAAAAGCCCCAGAGACCCAGACTTCTTTATGTCGTAATTTAATTCGCAAGAGCTTAAAAACGGCGCATTCATAGTCTTTTCTTAAAACTCTCTGTGCTTTATTCACTTCATCAAATTCAATGATGAATTTTTGCTGTTGCTTGCTAATCAAACCGTCTAAGGGGATATCTGCCTCTAATGGATAATATTTAGATCGATCATTTTTGTATTGCTTAATCAGCTGGAGGGCTTGAAGAAATTCCTGATTATTAGATTCAAAATTTAAAATATTAAGAATCTCAAAAAGCGTGTACCGATAAGTCATGGAGTATCTTTTAATCGTCGATTCTCGAATAAGCTCTTTGCCGCGATTGGCAAAGTGCCGAGTTTGAATAATCTTGTCGATGTCTGCTTGAGGGATGCTTGGATAAACGGCTTTTTCAATCAGTTCTTTGGGATGGTCTCTGTTAATTTCAGCGAGTCTATAAAGAGTCTCTAGATCTCCTAAACGCTTATTTATCTCTTTGCTAAGCCTCGCTTCTTTCGTTTCTTCTGTTTTTTTAATGCGATGGATAAAGCTGAGCAAATGCTCCACTAAATTATCAATGGCTTCTTGATGTCGCTGATAACAAAAAATAGCGGCTAGCCCATATCTAACGATGTCTATCCGACGCCTGGTTCGTTCTGGCGTGTCTGTTAGAAATCGTCTTCGATAAAGATTCCTCTGTTTTGTATGAATTTCTCCAATAAATCCAAGAGAAGCGATAGGTAATTTTTTAAGGATGTTAAAACGGTTGATTTCCTGTTTGACGCTCTCTTTGGTTGATGACCCAGAGTCTTGCCGAAGAAACTGGCAGACGCCTTCAAATTCAGGGCTTGAGAGCAAGTAGTCATCGATATAATTTTTATCTTCGTCTGATAAGACGCAGTCAATCTGAGAAAATATTTCTTGTTCTTTTTGAGATTTTAAATTTTTAATCAGCTCAGAAAGCAGTGTTTCACCAGGATTTTCAATTCGATTTTTCTTTAAGTGGGCCGCAGTCTTTTCTTTTATTAATTGATCATTCTGTTCTTTAAAAATAATGCCCAGCAGAAACTTCTGAAGAGGTAGGTCTGATTTATCAAAGGGCTTAAATTCAAAATAATCCAGAATCTCTTGCTGATAACGTTTGATCGTTTTTTCTTGTTTAAAAAATAGGAATAAGTCTTTTGGTGAAAAAGGATCGTCAGAGAGCAGAATCCCATGAGCGATCAAATTACTGGGAATGGCTTCTAAACTTTCTGGAAACTCTGACTCTTTTTCAAACCATCGCAACAATAAAAGATAGGCCACTCGAGAGACGCCGCGTTTCTTTTGTAGCAAGCGTTTCTCATGCAGGTGTACCCGCCAAAATTGATCGAGATCTAAATTAAAAGCTAGGTCACTCACGCTCGTTTTAATCTTTCAGAATTAACTTTTTGGCATAATTTTCTTTGGCAATCGCCATGGCTTTTCGTAGATGAGACTCCAGGATTTCTTTGGGTGGCATCTCGGTTAAATATTGGGCGACATGAATCCCAGTCTTATCCATCTCAAGATACTCAATATCATCATGGTCTTTGCCAGCGCAGAGAATAATCCCCAGTGGTTTTTCTTCATACTCAAAACGTTCATTGGCATCGAGCCAATTTAAGTACCATTCCATTTGGCCTTTATAAGCAGGATCAAAATCACCCAGTTTTAAATCAATCGCAATCAGTCGGCGAAGTCGTCTGTTAAAAAATAATAAATCTAAATAGCGATCTTTCTTCCCAGTGCTCATGCGTTTTTGACGAGCGACAAAACAAAAATCATTACCAAGCTCCTGAAGAAAATCAGTGATGTGCTGCAAGATAAGATCTTCTAAGTCCTCTTCGGATTTATATTGATTAGCACCAATAAAATTAAGAAAGTAAGGCTCTTTAAAAGTCAGATCAGCCGTCATTTCATCCGTGGCTTTAAGCTGATCTAATTGATATTGGATCACCTCTTCTGGCTTTTTGCTCAGAGCAATTCGTTCATACAACATGCCATTGAGTTCTTTCTGAAGCGCCCTGACGCTCCAGCGCTGAACGCGGCACATCTCGGCATAAAAATTGCGTTTTAACTCGTCATCAATGGCGCAGATCAAGACAAAATGCGACCAGGACAATTGTCTCGACAGTGTCGAGACAATCTCACGATGTGGGAATGCCTTAAAAAACTTGATCATTCTAAATAGGTTAGGACGGCTATAGCCACGGCCATAATTAAGCGCAAGGTGATTGGCCAGCAAGATAACCACGTTCTCGCCATATTCAGCGCGTTCTGACTTTAGGATTTCTTCATCAATCCGTTTGCCGATCATCCAGGACAGCAAGGCCTGCGTGGAATTGTATTCGCGGGCTATATGATTTCTGGCTTCATCAATCAACGCACTAATATCTTTCACTAAGATAACGGCTTCGTGGTGGGGAACTATTTCAGAATCTTTTTTGATAATATTTTTGTCGTCGCTCATTTAACTCTCTTTAAAAGTTCCCATAATTAACAGAGGCGGAACTGTTAGATAAAAAAACACCTGAATTCAGGCAGTTATTGAGCGGAATGCTAACTAAAAACGCATACAATGACAACTTCAATATTCAACTGGGAACTAATCTTGTCCAAAAAGTGGGGCTACGTACACACCAGGCCTAAATGCTCAGTCTCTTTGAGCCTCACAACCATTTGATCAATATCAGGGTAAGTAAAAAAACATTGAGAGGCATTGACCCCCTCTTCCAACTCATACTCTGCAGCAACCTGTTTTAATAACTTAAATCGGTCTGATAATTTTTCATCATCAGAACTTGGCAAATAATTTAAACCAGCCTCAGTAATCCAGGTGTATAAAATTCTTGCCAAGCGTGGATAGCGGGCAGAACCACCAGGCCTCACCGACTCTTTTTTCGCTTCTTTCGAATCATCAAGACCAGCTCTTCGATGAACCCTTAAAGGCCGCTTTTTGCTAAATGACGATAGGCCACCGTTAGATGGATCATATTGCCAATTAGTCTCTTTAAAAGGGCATCGGCTTTCATGTTTTGAACGCGCACTTAAGTGACGCAAGTAATGCTTACCCTTCGCACTGATGGCGACGGTCAGCAGGGCCTTCGAAGAATCCAAGCAATCACATTCAATCCAAGCTTCATGATCTCTCACGAATTCTAAAATTGACCGAGCCCGTTCTAACTCCTGATCCTCTGCATCGTCTTCTACAAACGCAGAGATAAGAGCCAACCGCTCAGCATGCTCTAAATCCCCAATCATCATGATTGGATGATTGGGTTTGAATTTTTTAACAAGCCTCATGATCAAAATCCCAGACTCATAAAGTGATGGGCTCTGAAGAATCTGAAGAGCTACCAACATTCCAAATCTTAGAGTCGCTATCAGATTCATTCTCAATATCATCGAGTAGATCCACATCACTCACCCGCGGGACCAGCCTCTCGTTCAGCTCTGGATAGTTGACATACTCCAGTTTTATTTTGGTGACAGGGAAATTTCCTGGGAACTTTAAATACCCTTCTAAGTCATCTAATAGCTGCAGCTCGGAGGGCAAGACCACCTGCTGAAGATGCCGCTGCTTATTTAAAGACACCCCATCCCGTGAATCTTTAATGCCATAAGACACACTTTGATTTTGATCCTGAACTTCGGATTGATTAAACATTGCCGAAGTTGCTTCGGCATCATCCACGGTTCTTAAAATTAATTTGGTATTGGCATTCCCGATAATCGATTTTGCGTTGTCGTGGCCGTAATTCACTTTAAGCTGTGATAAGTCCTGTGTTCCTAAAACAAAGCACAGGCCCTTCTGACGCCCCTGCGCCATGCCTTTATGAAGGGATGGCAAATACTGAAGCGTTGGCAACTCATCAATAAAATTAAAAATTCGTCGATCTGGATTAGAGCTTAAAGATAGGGCGCTGGTAATCGCGATGTCATACCAAGCTGAAATCAGCGGCGTTAAGATCTCATGGCAATCAGCTCTTGATGAAATAAAAATCCAGGAATCTTCATCCTCTTTTTTGACCCAATCACGAATTGAAAATGGATCCCCATCGTTTTTTAAAAATCGCATGACTTTGATGTAATCCGTCAACGTGGCCTTTACAGAGAGGGCTGTCTTTTCTAAATCTTTTGCGACTAAAGATTCTGCCTCTGTATCTTTTAAAAGCTCTCTCAGCTTTTCTAAATCGCTGGTGAGTAAATATCTTAAAAAAGTCTCGGTATCGGCTTTACCTCTTTTTTCAAGTCTTCTGGCAGTGGCTGAATATAAAGATCTTGCTGCCTTCACCCAAAACGGGTCCTGACTGGAGACCCCAGGAACAAGTGGTATTTGGGAAGAGGCGATATTGTCATAGTCTTCACTGCGCTTGCACTCTGACCAAAGATTCCAAGCAGCTGATCGCTCATCAAAGGGATTCAAAATAATGTCTTTTCCTGGTCGATAAAATCGCCCAACGAAAGTTCCCATGATGTCATAGACAATCGCACGATGACCTTGGGCTCTCACTTGAGACATCAGCTCGCTCATGGCAACCGTCTTACCAGACCCTGTTGTTCCATTGATCCAAATATGCTGGGTTTCTGCATTCTTAGGTAGAGGGACTTTGCTCAGTGAAAAGGGCGAGGGACTTTTGATATCTTTTTTCTTAACCAGATTTCGAAGTTCACTAGGTTCACAGAGTCTTGTTCCACGAAGCACTTTTTTCTCAGTCATTGCAAAACCAAATTGAGAAAGAAGCTTCCCAGTGACTAAAGAGGCCATAAACCCAATAACCAGAGAAATAAAAAGATCGAGCTTCAAGAGCCAGATTATACTGTCTAGAAAATCAGGCTGCGCAATCCGATCAATGACCTCTGACTGCGAGAGCCTGAGTTGAGATCCATCAGGCATTTTAAAATTCATAAAGGTCTGATCAGCAAGATCAGAATGACTGACTAGTCCCATATAATTTAAAAAAGATCCAATCCCATGCGACAAGGCGGCAAAAGGCCCAGTTGCTAATAACACAAAGGCCTCATAACGCTCATAGCTTCCAGTTTTAAAATAAAAGATCAGGGCCATAGAAGCACAGAAAGTCATAAAGAAGACCGTCATTAATTTCCAAAAAATATCAGCGAACATTCGCATGTTTTGAAAAAAAACTTGGCCGCCTTGAGTCAGGTTATTCATGCTTATTTTTGTCCCATCATTCGATTTTTTAAGAGCCTTCTCGCTCAGCAACGTTCTTGTAATAATGAAAGGCCTCATCAACGGCTGCGGCAGATAAAGGCGCACCAAACTGAGTACGAATATGAAACTCAGTTGGGATATTTTTATCAGGACAAGAGCTACAGGTCAGGGTGTAAGTATCAGGCGAAATCTCAAAGACCAAGGGGGCTGCCCCGTCTTTTCTTTTCACCGTGACTTTATTAGATGAGTAAGTCACCGGTAATAGGGTATAAAAAGTGAGGCCCGCCGCTGAAGCCCCCATCACCACATCACTAGGCTCAAATTTGTCAAAAATAATTGCCATCTCTCCATTAACAGAGCCATCCGTACTGTCACCAATATAAGTCCCCATCAGTGGCTCATGAGGCTTACCACAGCCGATTAAGAATAAAGTGCTTGCTGAAATTAATGCAGCGCCTGCTAAAAAACCTACGCCATGACTCTTTTTCATACGTCCTCCTAAAAATTAAAAAACTGACAAGTGATTAATAAGATGAGCAACCAAAATCCATACCGCCATCGTAAATTGATCAATCTCCGAATCTCTTCGCTCTCCAATGTTTTTTTTCGAGCAATTTTAGAAACCAAGACAGGCCATAATAAAAATACAGACAGCAGAACAAGAAACTGGATCAAGAAAAAAATAAGTGTGTGATTGTTCATTTACATGTGCCTATATGGGTTTGGCGTTGCAGCCGAAGATGCTGCCATTGATCCTGATATGTGCCCCGCTGCCCCGCCAATAGAACTAACAGCACTCATAGGGGAAACACTTCCAACAGAACCCGCTGCTTGATCAATCAAAGAATTGAGTCCACTTCCAGCATTCACGCCAACCACATTCATAATCATGGTCCAAATAACAGGCACACCCACATAAGCCAGCAACATCACAATGCTCGATACATCAGGATCCCCGCCGTTGTTGACCTGAGGCGCAGACGTCAGCCATGTGGCACCAGGGTCCAATGCCGCCATAATTCCATTATCCACAAAGGCAATAAGCTTCCACAAAAATGTCCAAGAAATAATAGAAAAAATAATAAAACTAACACGCATCACGGCTTTAAAGTTAAAACTGCATACTGTCAGTGCAACACCTAAAAATGCATAACACAGCATCAACATAATCGATTGTATTAAGGGCAAAGCTTCAATCACTGAATAAATTTTTGGGATAAGACTTAACGATTGAATCCAAGTACCAATTCCTGCAGAAAACTCAGAAACATACCCACCACCCCCTAAGCTTGCTATCTGAGCATTATCTTTATATCCAGAAGTAAAAGTATTTTTTAAAAGATCCTGAATGGCATATTCTTTTGCCTTCTCAGAATTGGCGAGCGACTTAATATAGTTCCAGGCACTGGGGTTTATATTCGCCGTGAGCTGATCCTCTAGGCCTATCTTTGGTGAGGACCACCAATCAGCACAAGTAGGGGCTCCCCACTGTTGATTGTTTTGACCTTGATCCCAGTTTGTTTGTGGGTCATAAGCGAACCCTTCTATCGGTTTTGGCGCCTTGAAGCTGTCATAATATCCAGCTGCCGATTGAAAAGTTTTAGACCCAATCCATGAGGTATCATCTACCCCATAGGTTTGCGCGTATTGTGCTTGATCGCTGGCATTTAATTGCTGATATTTTCTTAAGGCAGGCTCATAGCAAGCCTTTGTGAAATCAACGACCTGTGTTTGAACAGCCAGACTTTGAATCCTGCTGGTATCAATTTGCATCTCCACTTCTCGAAGATTGATAGGGCACCCCAGCATTACCGTCGCAGCCGCATTAAACCCGTGAGAAATACCGATAACGGCATACCACCAAAGCGGAACTTTGACGCTTGGAATATTACCGAAGGCATGATCGTAAGTTGTCCCAGAGTTACCAGGCGTCGCATCCACTGATTGATCACATTCTGGTTGGAAATGTAATACCTGTGGATCGATAGTCATCATGGGCTGACAGACAATCATGATGCTCAAAATCATGGTGGCCATTCCATATTCAACACGTCTTAAAGAAATTGTATAAGCCGATTTAGCCTCCTGGGATAAAAAAGGCTCCGTGGTATTTTTAATAATCATGATAATAAAAGGCACAAAGACTAAGCCAGTCTCTGTGATGATATCCCAGAGATTTTGATACTGTTGCCAACCGATTAAAGTTGTAAAAAGTTCGGGGTAGGAACTGACGCCAATCATGCTGGATTCTCCTGATTTTCAAGAATCGCTCCGTGGCTCATCACATCTTC
>Ga0214919_10012588_pt1 | contig 10380 bp, 9 predicted proteins | sample LL1503_MetaG_FD_177994 | JGI IMG/M metagenome (GOLD analysis project Ga0214919, IMG submission 177994) | Freshwater microbial communities from Lake Lanier, Atlanta, Georgia, United States - LL-1503 | ecosystem: Environmental > Aquatic > Freshwater > Lake | place: USA: Georgia | collected 2015-03-15 | reverse complement strand
GCCGTAGTTTTTCCCAAACTTGACAACAAATAATCTGTGTATAAATCTCTAATCTTCGCTTTGTCCATCTTGCAAAAATAGTCTATCATATAAATATGAAAAATAGGGGCTGCGTAACATCAGATATTAACACTCAATCAGGCAAATATATTAGTATTAGATTGAAAAACAAAGTGAAAAATAGATATGTTAAGGAGCTCGTGTACACAGATATTGAAGATCTTATACCTGGATATTTTGGGAAAATTTGTTGCCAAATTTTGTAATATACTTGTTGTTTTGTAGCTATATAAATTAATAGAGACGACAATTGTTATATTAGCGGTCTAGTCTATTTAATGTAGACTAGGATTTTTAACATCATTTTTTAACCATATTACTATCTATCATGAGTGTTATTTTCATTCCTACTGATTTTCAAGTGGGATTCTTACAGTTGATTCCATCCTTATCTAGAGCTATTGATAATGTCTACGCTGATATAATCTTGGGTCATTTATTTAAGGCAAAAGATTATGAGCAACTTTATTGGAAAAAAAATATTGAGTTTAAGAAGATAGATCCTCATTTCATAAAAGAATGTGAAAGTAGTTTTTTATTGAAAAACTGTTTATCTGTTCGGAATTTTGCAGGTTCATCTATTGCTGGTCTTAAGCTTTTTTTTGAAATGAATCATGTGGATTTAATACTTAACCCTGTGGATTACACCTTTAAGAAAATTTCTAAATATAGTATAGGAAATCCTGGTAAAATTATTAAGCGATCTGGATATCCTGTACATGATGTGCATACTGTTTTTGAACCAGTTTATACCATTTGAAAATCATCTTTTAATAATTCGGCCATTTACTCGCGTGATGCTTGCACGTGATATACCATATAGCTGAGATGATGTGCTCACAGGTGTATTATTATTGCGCATGTTAATGATTGTGAGCACGCTCACTGGCAGTTATTTTGGTTGGTTTTCCCTTCATGCTTGGCTCTATCAAGTCTTGATTGTGTCCATTCGATCAGGTTGAGCAACGACAATCGTCTCGCCATCGCGAATTTGGATAAGCAAGGTTCGTAGTTGTAGTCGTTGAGAGGTGTGACTTTTACCGCGCATATAAAAAACAGGTTTTATAAGTCTGTTATATCCCAATAGAAGTGCGAAAGTGTCCTGCGGGGCTTTTTATCCCATCTTTTTTATGTGCGTAGTCAAAAAACCATTTATGTGCTTTCTTTCGCATATCATGTGTTTCCAATATGGTTTTAATTATATTGATATCTTGTATTCCTATGCTGTACATTTTATTCTTCAGCTGAATTCCTTCCCTGTCACTATCATCCATCTCAAAAGGAATAACCGTTTGGAATCTGCCAACCGGAGAAATCGTAAAGTTAATCCGATGTACACTTTTGCCCTTTTTCTCTATTTGAAAAGAAATATAGATGTCTGATGACTCATTTATCTGCCTAACAGATGGTTCTAGTACATTATCTTTAAATTGTCCCCATTGCTTGTATTGTTCGGGAACCTTACCCTTCGGATCTTTGAGGTTTAGAAGTATTTTGAGGTCATCTAATTCATAAGAATAATAGCCGATATCTTTCCATCTGGAGAATTGAACATACATCCATTTAGCATACTTTGAGCTCATTGATAAAACACAATATAGCTGGAAGCTTGTAAAATTATTTTTTAAGTCTACCAGATATGGTTTTAGATCTTCCGAAATGGTTAATTGAATTTTCCCCTTTCCCTTTAAATATTTGGCACTAGACATCATAGCTACTTGTAGAAGACCATCATTCTCTTCTATCTCAAAGACTTTTCCGATGAGACCAGCAGTTGCATCTCTGAGTTGTTGATAATTCCATCTTCGACCAGTAATCTCCTCTATTTGTAATACGCCTATTTCGTACTTCGTATTTTGAGTGTCACCAGATCGTAAAAGAGAGAGAAGCATGAAGTAAATATCTAGCTGAACTGACGAAAGGTCATGCCTCGCATTTGTGATCGCGTTGTGTTGTCTGACCTGGATTTGTCCTTCTTTTTCCTGCATATCGTCGGCAAGATAAGTCAAAAAACAGGGATAAAAAACAGGCTGTTTTTTGGACCTGTTTTTTGACTTATAAAACCTGTTTTTTAAACTTATAAAACCTGTTTTTTGACTTATAAAACCTGTTTTTTGACTTATAAAACCTGTTTTTTGACTTATAAAACCTGTTTTTTAAAACTTATAAATAATTGATTATCAGTTAATTGTGAGCCTACTCAAATATATCAATTTTGATATCAAATATTCACAATATTGTGATGTACCCCCCCCTCAGGAAGTATTTAGGGGGATTCGTCAACAAAAAAGGAAAAAATGGAACTTGAAAGAAAACAAAAAAACAAAAAGGGGAGGAAAAAAAAAGAAGAAGAGATATGTTGCGCGGATTTTTCGCTTTTTAAGCCTATTTAAAGCCCCGTGTATTGTTATTTTGTGTTATACATGGTTTTGTACCATTGATGCATTTTTGACCATTAAAGGGGCTTAAAATCGATTTTTTTAATACAGGCGTGAAAACACACTATTTGGGAATGTTGTTCATGTATTTGTTTCGACGTAGGTGATTATATCATTAAGTAGTTTCTTTTTTCGTTAAATATTTATACATAAGTAACTGTATTTAAGTTATTTAATTTTTTAAATGATCATTTAAACGGAATATTTATGGCCATATGATGCCTAAAATGTTACTTCCCAATTTGTTGCTGATTTGTATTCGATCCACATATTAGAATGCCATCTGTGACCTATAGTAAGCCACCTGCTTATTGCGACATTTTGTCATGTTTTAGATGGCGGTTTATAACGCAATATTTAGACCCAATATTTTCTATGATAGACAGTGCTATTGATGTTTTTTAATATAAAAATATTATTGTACTATTGTATTAAGATATCTATATATATGAAAACGATTAGTTTTATCAATCACAAAGGTGGGACTGGAAAAACAACGTCTACGATCAACTTTGGTGCAGCTTTAACATTGGTTGGTAAAAAAGTACTTCTAATCGATTTTGATCCACAATCAAATTTAACACAGAGTTGTGGTGTGATCAATCCAGTACAATCTGTTTATGATAGTCTTAGTAACAATTTACCATTACCCATTCTGAACATTAAGAGTAATTTAGATCTGGCTCCTTCTTCTCTTGATTTAGCAGGTATAGAATTGGAGTTATCGGCACGTATGGCTAGAGAAACATACTTAAAAAAACTACTCTCAGGATTAAAGTCGAAGTACGATTACATTTTGATTGATTGTCCCCCATCATTAGGGTTATTAACCATTAATGTACTTGTTGCATCTGACCAAGTGCTAATTCCAATGGAAGCAGAATATCTAGCTTTTAGAGGTGTTAATAGCATAATTGGTATAATAAATAGTGTGAAGGAACATTTTAATCCAAACTTGAATATTTCCGGAGTATTTCTCACTAAGTATAATAATCAGAGAAAGTTAACACAAGAAATAGAAAATAGTATCCATAAATATTTTGGTAGTGTACTGTTGAACTCTAAAATTAGAGTGAATGTAGCTTTAGCTGAAAGTCAAGCATCAGGAGTGGATATTTTCCAATATGATGTGTCAAGTAATGGGGCAAAGGATTATCAATCGTTGGTAACCGAACTAATTGAAAAAAAGATTGTTTGATATTTATATATTTTAGTATATAAATATTTTAGTATATAAATATTTAATACAATGTCAAAAAAAAAGCTGAAAAATATAGAGGAAAGTATTGATAATTTAATGGGGGTTAACCAGTTGTTTAGGGCTGTATCTGCACCAATAAATAGTGTGAGTAAGTCACATAAAAATCTGGATATAAGTCAAAAAGACGATATAAAGCCATTTAATATTAAATTACCAAAGCATGTACATAAACACATGAAAAATTTGGCTACGGATACAGATAGAAGCATTAATGACCTCCTAGTAGAGGCTATAATGAATTACTACAAAATAAAAAATATTTAGATATTTTAATATTAAAATATTATTTTTTCAGATAAAAAACATCCGTAATAATATATCATCTGTATAAAAATAAAAGCGTTGATCAATAATATATTCAAATTATTGATTATCTTGCTATTACGTAAATGTTATTAATCATAATAGGTATCTTTTACGATAGCATAAAGGATCGATAATCTAGATTGATTGTTATTAAGAATAATATTACATTTGTCATGTGTGGTTGAATGTTATAATCGTTATTTGTCAGAAAATCAGCTTGATGGATATTCTATATGAATAATAGTGATAATATGAGTAAGATAATACTGACTATTTATCAATAAAGAGAAGGTTTTTATAAATTAAAAACACCTGTTATGAGAAAAAGTATCATCGTATTTATCGTGTCCATTACATTATTTTTTTATATGGCAGCTAAGGCACAGCAGCAACCACTTTATTCACAATATGTGTTTAACGGTGTAGTTCTTAATCCAGCGCACATGTCAATGGAAAGTGAATATAGTAATGTTACCTTGATGAATAGGCAGCAGTGGGTTGGAATACCAGGAGCACCAAAGACAACAACATTGAGTTTTAGTACACCAATTAATGCAACTAAAACAAGTATTGGCTTATTAGCTGTTCAAGATCAAGCAGGTGTGAACACCCAGACTGCAGTTCATCTACTATTGTCACAGAGTATCAATTTGGCAGAAAATGCCTATCTAGCTGTTGGAGCGTCTATTGGATTACATGTTCTTAGAGAAGAAGATTTAAAGCTTAATGCATCGAATGATCCTCTTTTTAACAAAAATATTACTACAACGAGTGGTGCTGTAGGATTCGGTTTGACTTTTTTTACCGATCGTTTCTTTATTGGAGTATCTGCTCCTTCTTTCAGGCAGTTGACACTAAAAAATAGTGCCTATGACGTGGCAGGAGTTTCTCATTACTATCTTAGCTCAGGATATCTGTTTGACCTTACCCCTATGTTGAAATTTAAACCGACGGTTCTTATCAAGAAAATAGGTGATGGATCTATACAAGCAGAGGCAACGGCAAATTTTTTACTTAATAATGTTATTTGGATAGGAGCAGGATGGAGACAATCAGAGTCTATTGTTGGAATAACTCAGTTTCAGTTAACAAATAGTATAAAATTGAGCTATTCGTATGATTATATTACACAAAAAGAACTTCAAACCATTCAACAAGGGTCTCATGAGATATCATTGAGTTTTAGATTTGGTAGTAAAGGCCGTATTGTTTCACCTTCTTATTTTTAAAAATAAATGAAAAGAAGTCTATCGATAATATTCATTTTGGTTTCGTGCCACATTATTTCATCCTACGAGTGTCATGCTCAGTCGAATAAAAAGGATTTAGGTCGAGATTATGAACGCGCTGAACACTGGGTACATGTTCAAGAGTACGAAAAAGCAAAACGTACTTTGGAACGAACGATAACCGATCAGAGTGCCAGTCCAGAAAAAGTATTTTATTCTAAGTTATTACTAGCCCAGATTTATAGCGAAGGTCGAGAACTTGGTAAGTCGTTAGAACTATACAATGGTGTATCTGGAGACAAGGATTACGATATGCCAGCCGATCATGTGTGTAGGTATCTGGACTTACTACGTCGTAGTGGTTTTATATCAAAAGCGATAGAGATTGCTAAGAGGTATCACTCTGATCTCAGCTTAAATGACAGATTTGTAAATATTGAATCTGCTTTGAATTCGTACTATCAGTATTATCAGAATCAAAAATCAGGAAAATATATTGAGGTGTCACCTGTCCGAACGCCCAATGATTTAGAAAATAGTTACGCATATGGAATAATTCCATATGGCTCTGACTACTTGTTGCTAATGAATAGGTACAACTATAGTGATGTACAGTCTTTTTATACAAATGCTAAAATTATTCTTTTGTCGAAAAAGAGAAACCCTAGCAATACAAGTGCTTCATTCAATGAGATTGGTGGATTTGTACAACAAGGTCCAGCAACATTTTTAAATAATAACAAGACCATCATTTTTACGGCGAATCAGTATAATAAGTATAATACAGGTAACCGTCCGTACGCTAGTGTTAATAGACTACAACTCTATTCATCCACACAGAAGAAAAATGGTAAGTGGACTCGTCCAGTCAATATTTCTGGTTCGTTTGTAAGAAAAGCTAGTAATTATTCTTTTATGTATCCATCGGCAGATCAGGATGGGAAAAAGTTATATTTTTCTTCTGATATGCAGGGTGGATTTGGTGGATCTGATATATACTATTGCAGCTACGATGAAAAACATAAAAAATGGGGCACACCCATTAATATGGGATATCAAGTAAACACCAACGGAGACGAATTATTTCCATATGTTAAAAATGATACCTTACTGTTTTCATCTAATGGATTACTTGGCTTCGGAGATCAGGACATTTATTTGAAAAAAATATCTGCTACAACTGATCCCGCTATACATCTTCCATACCCTGTTAATACTCAGTTTAAAGACACTAGTCCAATGTTTGACTCTAGGACTAATACTCTTTTCTTTTCATCAGATAGAAATAGTCAGAAGACAGGGTATATCCTAGATCAGGTTTACTCGTTAGTGTCAGGTCTACCAGAGCTAATAGCTAGTGGAGGTAAGCTGCCATCTGAAGAAAAACCAGTTCAAAAAGATACCACAGGAATTGATCAGATAAAGGATTTAGTTGCGGATAAATTGGCTGTGGATAAATTGGATAAAGCAAAACCAGGTTTGAGAGATACAATGGATATTATCCATTTTGAGTTCAATAAATATGTGATCAGAAAAGACCAATACTACAGGTTAGACAGTATATACTCTAGTTTTATTGCTAATCCAACTAAATCAACTATAGCGGTAGATGGTCATACTGATATTACAGGGACTGAAAGATACAATTTAACACTCTCTGAGATGAGAGCAAAAAGTGTAATGGATTACCTGATAAAGAAAGGTATTCCAAAGGGTGCTTTTGATGTACAATGGTTTGGATTTAGTAGACAAATTGCTACATGTGATAAAGGGAAAGAAACAGATAAGAGGTGCCAAGAAGTAAATGCGTTAAATCGTAGATGTGAGGTATACATAAAAAGAATAAAATAAATAAAACAATGAGAAAAATACTACCTGTCGTTATTGGACTCTCCTTTGCTAGCATAAGCTATGGTCAAGAGATGCCTTCCGTTTTTAATAAAAGCTTATCTACAAATGGTGATCGACTAGAGAAGGTTGAGCCATTGGCTAACGGTGATTTAATGATTATTGGTGGAGGCTCAAAATCTTATTTTGCTAGATTTAGCGCTGACGGAAAAACAATATTTGAGAAAAAAGGTGAAGGTAAAGATGCTGCTATGTCTTATAACGACATGGTTATTACAAGTAACGGGTCAGCATTGGTAGTAGGTGGAGGGAATAAAGTGAATGGTGCTGGGCGGATCAGCCTGTTCGATAATAAAGGAGTGTTGGTGTTTGATAAAGTGTTTGGTAAAAATTCGGGAGGGTATTTTACCAAAGTAAAACAAGATCGTGCTGGAAATTTTGTCGCTGTTGGAATAGATGGAAGTAGTCCATCTAAGGCCAGAATAACCAAAATAAGTATAAAAGGTGATATTTTATTTGATAAAATATTCAGAGAAAGTACTGTTTTTTCTGATTTATTAATAGATGACGATGATAGTTTTATTGCAATTGGAGGAGATGTAGGAGATTCTAGGGGTCATGGATTACTGGTTAAACTCACATCGACTGGAGATAAAGTGTACGAAATTAATTCTGGGAATGGTGGTTACAGCTACACGAAAGGAATCCTGATGGATGATGGGAGTATTTTGGCAATAGGAGGAGGGATTTATGGTACAGGCAACCCATGCCGTGCTACCAGAGTTAGAATAGATGGGCAAGTTATTTTTGATAAAACATACAGTACTGTAGATAGCAAATTTAGTTCAATGGCTATAGATTATCAAGGGCATATTTTATTGTCTTCAGAAGAGTTTGATCGAGGCCGTGTTATTAAACTTAGGCCAGATGGAACAATTGTATTTAATAAAGAAACGACATCTCCTATCCTTGATCTAAAAATCAACTCATTGAATCAAGTTATAGCAATAGGAGCTAAAAATAGTTCATATGAATTGCTAAAACTATCTGTAGATGGTAAGGTCCTTTTTGATATTCCATCTTCTGGTGTGTCATTAAAAAAATTGCTTTTGTCAGAAGATGGAAAAATATATGCAACATCCGATAAGTCTTGTAGAATTCTGAAATTTGATGATATTACGGGTGATTTGATATTTGATAAAGAATATGGAAAGACAGATTCGGAAGCATCATTTGTTGCTATAGAGAATCTACCATCAGGAGAAATAGTTGCTATCGGTGGTGGAAAAGGAGATGGTAGTAGGATTACAAAAATAAGTCATGGTGCAAGTATCAATGATATAACAGTATTGGAACCACTTAATGGAACTAGTATCGCTAGAGTGACTGTCTCTTTGACTGGTTTTTTATTAGAAAATGGAATACGTAAACCTGTAACGATATCCTATAAATCGCTGTTTAACAATAAAGTTGACAGTAGCGATATAACTCCAATTGATGGTGTTTTATCATTTATACCATCTGACTTTGCACAAGGAGAATCCATCGCAAGAACAATTGAGCTACCAGTTCATAGCGACCAAATACTTGAGGGTACCGAAAAGGTATCAGTAGAGATATCTGATGCTAAAAATACCCATATTTCAAAAGCTATTGGTATTGTAACTATAGAAGAGCCAGAAGCGGTGATACGTTTTGTTTCAGGTTCTGATGCCATAGAGGGAAAGCCTATAGGATATACTATTGGTTTGTTTAAACCAGATGGAACGGTTCTTACAAATAAAACAGGATTACCTATAAAGATTAGTTATAGATTTGGTTTTGGTTCGGCAGTTCCTAATGTTGATTTTGATGCCAATACTAAAAAATTACTAGTGATTAATGATGGAGATTCTACAGGTAACATATCTGTTAAAACAAACGAAGATTCATATTACAAGGACGCGCTATCTGTCCAGCTTGTATTGTTTGATGTGAGTTGCGCTAAAACCTCAGTGGTTGAGTTTCTTGGAAATTCAAAAACACTTTCTGCAACCCAATATATAAATGATATAGGTGCTGAAGTACAAATTTCAAAAATATCAGATCATAATAGAACAGGTGAAAATGCTTCTAGTATGTTTAAGATATCCTTAGTGAAGGCCTCTGACGGGGCTCTTGTAACGAACTGTTCTGGTGGAGATATACAAGTGAAATTTGCTGTAGATTCAGGTAGTACAGCGGTAATGAATAAAGATTTTGTAATTATAAATAGCGGAGGTGTTTCTATTGCTGGGGGTTGTGGAGGAAGAGAGGCTGATATTAAAGTTATTTGTATACCCGATAGTTTAGCAACGACTAATACATCTGTTATATTGAATATAACCAAAGTCACAGGACCCTCATCTGCTGGTCCATTGAACATTTCATCTAAAAGGAAAGCTACTGCATTATTGTTAGCTGGGAATAAATAAAAACAGGGTCACTAATACCATGGGTACAATTACTGAACCGTACAAAAAGCGTCGCACTTTAGTCGATTTTAAAAAGCCATTTTTTAGAGGACTAAACTAAGGATGGCACTCATATCAAATTTGGGCAACTATTCATTCTCCGTAACATCGAATTCACACTTTAAGTTAATGTGATGCTGTTTGTATGTATGATTTTTTTGATGCCTCCAGTTATAGTTAAAAAACGTTTTTTATTTTCGATGTTGCCAAATTGTTGATTACACGTCTATATGGGCTCATTTGTAGCCTATCTCCTACGGCAGATTTTTTTTGCATTTAGGATGGAAAAGCTAGAGTTAGCGATTTATGTTATACAAGAAAAAGGACTGGCAATTAAACGCCAGTCCTTTTTCTAAAATTCAGACTCAACTCTAAAACTATATGATCATATCTTTCATTCAAGAAAGATGGCTTAAGCCCTTGTAATATTTTCTGTAAACAAATCGGCTTACATTCTCAATATTAAGAGCCTGTTTAAATTTTATTCAACAATAATTTTATAGCGGATAATTTGGTCATATATTCTGCAGAATCGATCAAAAGCTCATAGTTTCTGCAGAGTCTTCTATCATTATCAAACCAAGCAAAAGTTCTTTCAACGATCCATCTCTTATTAATAGGGGTAGACCCAACAGTTTTGTCACCAGCCGCCATTTGGATTTTTACAGCATTAGTCTGTTCGACATATCCAAGTCAAATCGTCCATATGGGTTAACATGCTCCCAAATTAATGGCGTTAAGGCAGC
>Ga0214919_10012585_pt1 | contig 10381 bp, 12 predicted proteins | sample LL1503_MetaG_FD_177994 | JGI IMG/M metagenome (GOLD analysis project Ga0214919, IMG submission 177994) | Freshwater microbial communities from Lake Lanier, Atlanta, Georgia, United States - LL-1503 | ecosystem: Environmental > Aquatic > Freshwater > Lake | place: USA: Georgia | collected... | reverse complement strand
GTACCAGTTTGGCCGCGACCTGCCGCGTAGCGCCAAAGGCAATGTGGACACGGGCTTGGGCAAAGATGTGATCTACGGCAGCATCGGCATCCTGACGCCGACCTGGCTGATTTACCAGGCCAATCAGCCCATGCACATCGATGGCGTGGACTTTGTGTTCCATAACGTCCCCAATGCCGAGTGCCCTGCAGAACTCAGCTTTTCGATTGCTTCCAAGAAGCTGTATGACGGCGCGGAAAATCTGTCGCAAACCATGCACAACCTGCTGCCCATACGCGGTGCCAAAGTGCGTGACGCATTGCGTTGGGCTAGCTACATGGAGCAGGCCCTAGAGCAAACGCGCGAGGCCGAGGTCTATATCGCTTCGCACCACTGGCCTATATGGGGCAATGCGAATATTCAGCAGTTCATCAGCATGCACCGCGATGTGTACAAATACACGCATGACCAGACTGTACGCCTGATGAACGCCGGCTACACGCCCAACGAAATTGCCGACAAGGTGCAACTGCCCAAGTCGCTGGCCGACTTTATGGCGGTACGTGGTCACTATGGTGATTTGCGCCACAACGTCAAAGCGGTGTACCAGTATTACCTGGGCTTTTTTGACGGCAACCCGGCGCGCCTGAACCCGCTGGCGCCGACGGATGTGGGTAAGCGCTATGTGGAATTGGCCGGAGGTGCCGACAAGGCGTTAGCCGTTGCGCAAAAGGCATTCGACCAAGGAGATATGCGCTGGGCCGCAGAGTTGCTCAACCATGTGGTGATGGCCGACGCCTCCAACCAAGCTGCCAAAGAACTCTTGGCTAAAAGCTATGAGCAAATGGGCTACAGCGCCGAGTCCGCTACCTGGCGCAATGCTTATTTGAGCGGAGCGCAAGAGTTGCGCAATGGCGCCCCGGCGAAAGGCATGTCCAAGGCCGGTGCTATCGACCTTTTACTGCAAACCCCGATGGAGCGCTTTTTAGAAGCTATGGCTGCCAGCCTGGACGGCGCTGCGGCGGAGGGTAAAAACTACCGCATCAACATCGTGTTGAGCGACCAGAAAGAAAGCTATGCCTTGTGGATAGATAACGCGGTATTGCATTTCAAACGCGGCCAGCACCCACAGGCCCAGGCCACGTTGACATTGACCAAACCCTTGTTTGTAAAAATCATCGCCGGTAGCGCGGGTATCCAGGACACCTTGCTAAGCGACGACCTGAAAGTAAGCGGCAGCAAAGTGGACTTGGTGCGCTTCTTCGGCTTGATAGAAAAAGCACCTGGCACTTTCGGCATCGTGTCGCGTTAGTCGGGAAGCATGCATGCCGCTGGTCCTGCATGGCTCGACGATTTCCTACTTCACGGGAAAGCTTGAAGCCGCGCTGCGTTACAAAGAAATTGATTACCGCTTAGAGCCTATGCGCTCGCAAGCACAGCGGGGCCTGATTCCGCGGGCCACCGGCGTGTTTCAAATGCCGGCTTTGCAGTTGGAAGACGGACGCTGGTTGACGGACTCGACACTGATCCTGCAGTGGCTGGACCACGCTTATCCGGCCTACCCGCTGCTGCCGCAAGACCCGATATTGCGCTTTGTCAGCCTGCTGCTGGAAGACTATGCGGATGAGTGGCTGTGGCGCCCCGCTATGCATTACCGCTGGCACTACGCGCCCGATGCCGCGCGCCTGAGCCGCCACATCAGCGAGGAATTGCTCTCCGACATGCCCGGCCCGGTGTGGCTCAAGCAGTTTTTTGTGCGCCGCCGTCAGCGAGCTTTGTTTACGGTGGGCGACGGCCTTAGCGTCCATACCCAAGCGCATGTTGAGGGCATTTACTTCAATACCCTAGCCGCCTTGGAGACCATGTTTGCCAACCGACCTTTTATGCTGGGCGCGCGGCCTAGCTTGGTGGACATCGGCTTCTTCGGGCCAATGTTTCGCCACTTCAGCCAGGACCCGACAGCAGCCGCGCTGATGCAAGAACGCGCGCCTCACACCAAGGCCTGGGTGGCCCGCATGTGGGCCAGCCGCGGCGGCCAGTTGCAGGGCGATTTAGCGCCCATGCTGCCGCAAGACTTTGCGCCGCTGCTGCGCGATGTGGGCCAGGCCTACCTGCCCTATGTGCTGGCCAACGCGCAAGCCGTAGCCCAAGGCCATAAGCGTTTTGATGTGACCCTACAAGGCTGTGCCTACCGGCAAGTGCGGACCTCGCGCTACCGCTTGCTGTGTCTGGAAATGCTGCAACACCACTTTGCGGCCTTAAATAAAGCGCAGCATGCGGAGGTGGAGAGCGTGTTGGGCGATAGCGCAATTACCTACGCTTTGCGCGCCCACTTGCCCGCGCGCAGCGGTGTGGATGTCGCGACCCATTCGGCCTTTGCGCCAGGCTTGCCAATGCTGGGCTTGTAGCGCTTTTCGTGGCCCACACCCAGCGCTGTGCACTCCCCCTTTTAGCGACAACTGGCCTAAAGACTGAACGGGGCGACTTAGTTGCCCATCAAAACAGAGATACCCCGCACCTTGGAAAAGTCGCGGTCGTGGGTGACTAGCGCATCGGCGCCTATCTCAAGGGCTGTGGCTACTTGGATCGCGTCAGGCAGCTTCAGCGCAAAGCGCGATCGCAGTTGTACTGCTAGCACTGCAATGGGTGTGCTTAGCTCCACCACTCGGTAGCCGGCGAGCGCCTTTTCATAGCGCTTAGCCAAGGCGGTCTGCCCGCTTTTGTAGGGGCCCGCCAGAATTTCGGACAGGGTGATCGTCGAGAGCGACAGTACCAGTTCCTGTCGCGCTGCCGCTTTAAATAAACCGGTAAATTTGGGTGCGAATCGTGGGCGCGCTTCCAACACATAAATCCATGGCGCGCTGTCCACCAGCACCGTGCTACCAATCGCTAAGCCGCCCCAGCTGACAGCAGTGTCTGTAGCCATTTAGACTTGGCCCCATTCATCGCGCAATTGTGCAATCGTCTCGGCCGACTTTTTTCCCCACAAGCCTTTGCCGCTGCCCTGCAAGCTCAGAAATCCTTTATCTGACCGCTTGTGCGCCTGCGCTAAATCTGCCAGCGGCACGATGGCCGCATACGGCTTGCCATGTTTGGTGATGATGCTCGATTGCCCGGCATGGGCCTGGGTAATGAGTGTTGATAATTGAGCGCGGGCTTGTTCAAATCCGTAGTGCGTGGGTGCAGCCATAGGGTCTCCAAACTGTACAGACCGTACATTTCAGGCGCATCCCCTGCCAATTTACAAGTCCCAGTCGTATTCAATGCTGATAGGTGCGTGGTCTGAAAAACGGGTGTCTTTGTAGATGGCAGGTCGGCGCGCGCCCGACGCCAGCGCTGGCGTGGCCAGGTGGTAATCCAAGCGCCAACCTACGTTTTTGGCATAGGCCTGCCCCCGGTTGCTCCACCAGGTGTAGGCCGCATCGGTAGCCGTAGGTTCGAGTTGGCGATAGACATCGACCAGGCCACCCTCGCTGAGCAAGCGCGTCATCCAGGCACGCTCTTCGGGCAGAAAGCCGGAGTTCTTGCGGTTGCCTTTCCAGTTTTTCAAGTCGATTTCCTGGTGCGCAATATTGATGTCACCGCACAGCACAAATTCGCGGGAGCGCTTGAGCTTTTGCAAGTGCGGGTACATGCCTTCCAGAAAACGGTATTTGGCCTCCTGCCGCTCCTCGCCCGAGGAACCGCTGGGGAAATAGCAGCTGATGATGGACAGCTTACGCTTAGGGGTATCAAAGCGCAGTTCCACATAGCGGCCCTCGGCGTCAAATTCGGCAGAGCCATAGCCCACCCGCACATCGCTGGGCGCGTGACGGGTGTATATGCCCACCCCAGAGTAACCTTTCTTCTCGGCAAAGTGAAAGTGCCCGGCCATGCCGGCCAGGGTCTCAAACTGTCCGGCGACATCAGCGGCCTGGGCTTTAACCTCTTGCACGCATAAACAATCGGCCTGCATGCTGTGCAGCCAGTCTTGCAGGCCTTTGCTGTTGGCCGAGCGGATGCCGTTGAGGTTTAAGCTGGTAAGTGTGAACAAGTGGTTCTCCGCTGCGCATGGTGAAAGCGTGGAAGATAACGCATTGTCGGCTTCGCAAATTCGGGCGTTCTGTGCCATGATGGGATCGAGATCATCGAACGACGATAAGGAACTCGCATGGCTACTAAAGTGAATTTATTGCATCCGTCGACCGGCATGATGAAGCCGGGTTTTTACGGATTTAGCTGGACCTACTTGTTTTTTGGCGCATTCGTCCCTTTGTTTCGTGGCGAACTGGGCGTGGCCGCATTGCATTTTTTGTTTTCATTTATCACCGTAGGCTTGTGGCAATTGATTGCTGCATTTCTGTACAACAAACAATATATGACCCGCATGCTGGAAAAGGGCTACCAGTTGCGCGATGACGAAGCACGCATGGACGATGCCCGCGCTAGTTTGGGCATCCTCAAGCTATAGCCCTTACCTAGACGGTCGCACTTGCGCCGCGCGTGGTCTGCAACATACCCCGGTAAATTTCCTCATCGCCTACCACGCCGACAAAGCGGCCCGCTTCGCAGAGCAACACCGGTCTGCCGGTGGCGTGGCGGATATGGATGATGGTTTCGAGCAGCATGTCGGGGCGGGCGATGGCGATGCTGCGCCCGTCCAGTCCTGCTTGCACGATGTCCATCTGCGGCTCGTAAGTCAGCAAATTGCCGGGCTGGCCTTCGATGTCGGCGCGCTCGGGCTGGCCCGCGGCATGCAGTTGCAGCCAGTGGTGGCCGGTCCAGTCTAGTTGCACGCGCGGGCCTTCGTGTTTGAGTTTTTCTACGGGCGTCATCAACGATCGGCCGCGCAGCACTTTGATGGGGTTCATATGGGCCACAAAATCGCGCACATAGGCGTTGGCCGGGTTGAGCACCACTTGCTCAGGCTCGCCGGACTGCACAATGCGCCCGCCTTCCATGATGGTGATGTGGTTGCCCAGCTTGATCGCTTCGTCCAGGTCGTGGCTGACGAAGACGATGGTTTTTTTCAGTTGTTTTTGCAGTTGCAAAAGCTCTTGCTGCAAGTGCTCGCGGATCAAGGGGTCCAGCGCGGAAAACGGCTCGTCCATCAGCAAAATATCTGCGTCCGTGGCAAAAGCGCGCGCCAGGCCAACGCGTTGCTGCATGCCGCCCGATAGTTGGTGCGCATATTTTTTGCCCCATTGCTGCAGGCCCACTAGCTCGAGCTTTTCAGCGACGATTTTTTCGCGTTGCGCTTTGGGCATGCCGCTCAGCTCCAAACCCAGGCCGACGTTTTCGGCTACGGTGCGCCAGGGCAGCAGCGCGAACTGCTGGAACACCATGGCGACGCGCGTGGTGCGCAGTCGGCGCAAAGTGGTGGCGTCGCAGCGCGTCAGGTCCACATAGCCGCTAGGGCCCGCGTGCGAGTCGCGTATCAGCACGGCGCCGCGGTTGGCTTGGTTCAGGCCGTTGAGGCAACGCAGCAACGTGGATTTGCCCGAGCCGGACAAGCCCATGAGCACCGAGATTTCGCCCTCGGCGATTTGCAAATTGCAATCAGCTGCCCCGAGTACCGCGCCGGTGGCGTCCAGAATCTCTTGCCGGGTTTTGCCAGCGTCTAGCAGCGCCAGGGCTTGCGCGCTGTGTTTACCAAAGACCACGTCTACATGGCGAAATTCGGCCATCGGGCGCGCACTGCTTTGCGGGCTTGAGCCTTCACTCATGGCTGCGGGTTTTGCACAGACGGTCGAGGACGATGGCCACGATCACAATGGCCAGCCCGGCCTCAAAGCCGTCGGCAATGTTGACCGAGTTCAGCGCGCGCACCACCGGCTTGCCCAGTCCGTCAGCGCCCACTAGCGCGGCGATCACCACCATGGACAGGCTGAGCATGATGCACTGCGTAATCCCGGCCATGATGTTGGGCAGGGCCGAGGGAATTTCTACCTTGAGCAGCAACTGCCAGCGCGTGGCACCAAAGGCTTGACCCGCTTCAATCAGCGGGCGCGGCACCGAGGCAATGCCTAGTGTTGTCAGGCGGATAGGCGCGGGCAGGGCGAAGATGACGGTGGAAATCAGCCCCGGCACCACACCCAAGCCAAACAGGATGAGCGTGGGGATCAAGTACACAAAGGTAGGGATGGTCTGCATCAAGTCCAGCAGTGGGCGCAAGGCTGCTTCCAGCCAGGGCCGGTGTGCCGCTGCGATGCCGATGGGCACGCCAATCAATACACAAGACAGCGTTGCAAACAAGACCAGAGAGAGTGTCTCCATGGTCTCGGTCCAGTAGCCCATATTGATGATCAGGAGCAGCGCTGCACCGACAAACACCGCGAGCCTGACAGAGCGTTGCAAGGCCCAGGCTAAGGCAGTTAGCAGCGCCACCATGCACAGTGGCTGCACCCACAACAGCGCCCCGGTAAAGCCCAGCACTAACGCGCTGAGGTTGTCGGATACCGCGTCAAACAACCAGGGCGCGCTTTGGGTAATGCGCTCAACTCCTGCTGAGATTCCCTCTCCCAGCGGGAGCTTGTTGTCGGTGAGCCACGCAAGCGCGGCTTCCAGACCTGCCGCCATGGACTTACTTGCTGATCATGGCGGGGGTCACGTCCTTGCCGTCAAAGGTTTTAACGCCAGCGAGCCAGTTGCCCCAGGTGGAGGCGTTGCCTTTGAGCCAAGCCTGGGCGGCGGCTTCGGGCTTCATTTTCTTGTCCAGGATGGAGGACATGATTTCGTTTTCCGCTTCTAGGCTGAGCTTGGTATTTTTCAGCAACTTGCCCACATTGGCGCATTCGGTGGAATAGCCTTTGCGCGTGTTGGTGTAAACCGTAGCGCCACCAAAGTTGGGGCCGAAGAAGTCGTCACCACCGGCCAAATACGTCATTTTGATTTTGCTGTTCATGGGGTGGGGAGCCCAGCCCAAAAATACAATCCACTCTTTCTTGGGCACGGCACGTACTACTTGCGAGACCATGCCCGCTTCGCTGGACTCGACGATCTTGAAGCCACCCAGGCCGAAGGCGTTTTTCTTAATCATGTCCAAAATCAGGCGGTTGCCGTCATTGCCCGGCTCGATACCGTAAATCTTTTTGCTGAACTTGTCGGCGTTCTTGGCCAGATCGGCAAAGGTTTTGACACCGGCTTCGGCCACATAGTCAGGCACTGCCAAGGTGTACTTCGCGCCTTCCAGGTTCGCGCCAATGGTTTCTACCGAGCCATCTGCCGTATAGGGCTTGATGTCAGCCTCCATAGACGGCATCCAGTTGCCCAAAAACACGTCAATCTTTTTCGACTTCAGGCTACTGTAGGTCACCGGCACCGACAGCACTTGCGCCGAGGGCTTGTAGCCAATGCCCTTGAGGATTTCGGACATCACGGCCGTGGTGGCGGTGATGTCGGTCCAGCCCACGTCGGCAAAGCGCACCGCCTGGCAGGAAGCGGGCTCGGCCGCTTGGGCTTGGCCCAGTAAAGACAAAGATGTGGCCAGTGCAGCAGTGACCAGCGCCAAGGGTCGGGTAAATGGGGAAGGGTTTGACATACAAGTCTCCTGATAATTATTTGCTAACTTAAGAGTTCCTGCGCGCGCACCCGTAAATTTGATGGCAAAGGCGCAGGATTTTTCATGGTACACCGACTGCGCACCAAAAGTCCATCAGTGCGCATATTTGACGCAGCAGTGTAATTTCGTGCCGCTCAATACAATGCGCTGGCACCCATCTGGACACCGCATGACTACCCCAAGCAATAGCGCCAAAGCCCATCAGTCCCACCAAAACAGCGCATTTGCGCAGGAATTTGTGGAATTTGCCATCGCCTCGGGCGTGTTGCGCTTTGGTGAGTTCAAAACCAAGGCCGGGCGCCTGAGCCCCTATTTTTTTAATGCCGGCTTGTTTGATGACGGCGCCAAGCTCGGTCGGCTGGCGCAGTTTTACGCACGGGCCTTGTTGGCCAGCGAAGTGCAGTTCGACATGCTGTTCGGCCCGGCCTATAAAGGCATTCCTCTGGGTGCCGCGGTGGCAGTGGAGCTGGCGCGCTTGGGCCACAACCTACCTTTTGCGTACAACCGCAAAGAAGCTAAAAACCATGGCGAGGGCGGCACCCTGGTGGGCGCGCCACTTCAAGGCCGGGTACTGATCGTGGATGATGTGATGAGTGCAGGCACCGCAGCGCGCGAGTCGATTGCCCTGATCCAAGCCGCGGGGGCCACACCCCATTCCGTAGCGATTGCCTTGGACCGCCAGGAAATGGCCACCGAAAAACAGGCCGATGGCAGCACCCATGATGTACCCTACAGCGCGGTGCAATACGTACGCCAAAACCTGGGCCTACAAGTGTGTGCGATTGCCAATTTGGATGATTTGCTGGCCTACCTGCAAACCCAAAGCGGTGACGCCATGGGCGAACATCGGGAGCGCGTTCAGGCCTACCGGGCCCGCTACGGCGTATCCTGAAGACTGGTTTTCGCCAATCCCGTAAGCAGCGTTCGCCATGGCTAGCGACTTTGGCTATATCGAATACCTGTGCGATCAGCTGCAGGACGCAGGCACCATCACTTACCGCAAAATGTTTGGCGAATACGCCTTGTATTGCGAAGGCAAAGTGGTCGGATTGGTGGTGGGCAACAGCTTGTTTGTCAAAGCTACCGAAGCCACCGAGGCCCTCTATGGCAAGGGCCCGCGCGGCGCTCCGTTTCCGGGCGCCAAAGACTGGTACGCTGTGCAAGAGCGGGTGGACGACCACCATTGGCTGTGCGCATTGGTGCGCGCCACCGAAGCAGCCCTGCCCGTGCCTCGGCTCAAAAAAGCGCGTAAGTCTGCAACTTCCAAACTAAAGTCTTAAACCATGCAACAGCGTTCACTGGGTCCATTCACTGTCAGCGCCATCGGCCTGGGCTGTATGAATTTTTGCCATGCCTATGGCGCGCCCGTGTCCGAGGCGCAGGCGCAGCGCGTGTTGCTGGCTTCGCTCGATGCCGGCGTCACGCACTTTGATACGGCTACCTTGTATGGCTTCGGTCAGTCCGAGTTGTTGCTGGGCAAATACCTCGCGCCCCATCGCAAGCGCTTTACCCTGGCGAGCAAATGCGGCATGCATGCCGTCATAGGGCCGGACGGTAAAAAAGTGCGCGCCATTGACGGGCGCCCCGCAACGCTGCGCCAAAACTGCGAAGACTCGCTCAAACGCCTCAACACTGAGGTGATTGACCTGTATTACCTGCACCGCTGGGACAAGACCGTGCCTATTGAGGAAAGCGTAGGCGCGCTCGGTGACTTAGTAAAAGCAGGGAAAATTCGGGCGGTGGGCTTGTCTGAAGTGTCGGCGGCCACGCTGCGTAAAGCACACGCTGAGTTTCCTATCAGCGCCGTACAGTCGGAATATTCCTTGTGGACCCGTAATCCCGAAATTGCGGTGCTGCAAGCTTGTGCGCAACTGGGAGTGGCTTTGGTCGCTTTCAGCCCCGTGGCCCGTGGCTTCCTAACTAGTGCTCCACCCGAACCGGTACTGTTTGATGCGACAGACTTTCGCAAAAACATGCCGCGTTTTGCCGTCGATGCCTACGCGGCCAATCGCCAGCTCTTGCCATCGTTTACAAGGCTGGCGCAAGAGGCCGGATGCACATCGGCGCAACTGGCTATTGGATGGCTGCTGCACAAAGCGCCGCATATCTTGCCCATCCCCGGCACCACCAGCGTGGCGCATGCGCTGGAAAACGCCGCCGCGGTACAAAAGGTATTGACACCTGAAACCCTGGCCGCCTGTGAAGCCTTGATCAACAGCGGGACCGTACAAGGCAATCGCTACCCAGACAAGGCGCGCAGCGAGGTGGATACCGAAGAAATTACTGGCACCTAAAGTGCTTCGTATATCGTTCGCACGAGTTGCTTGGCCCCAAACGCCACAAACATTACTTCCATCGAAAACAAGAGCGACGAAGCGCAATGTCTAGCTCTCTCGGTAAGGGGAGACTCGTCGACCAGCATCACCCGCGCTCAGGACAGTGCATCGGCATAGTCTTGCATGCCGCGATCTACGGCACTATGACCGATTTCGCGTTCTTTCCGCCCTCGCGCTCACCGATAAAGTTCTTTGAAAGAGTCCTGCCAAATCTAGTATTTGACCCTGCCCGATTCGGACGCGAAACCCGACGCTGCACCGGTACCCAGCACTGGATGCGATCTCTCAACAAACTCCTCATAGTCATTGGACTGATGGAGCGTGACAAGTTTTAGGCGCAGAGCTGTTGCGCATCATCTTGTTTTTAATTTTGTACACAGTCAAAAAAGGTATACATTTATGAAATTAATTCACTTGTTAACCTCAACGCCTTAGACGGCCTAGGAGTCTCTGCCATGAATGCCACCCCCCACCCTGTTGACGAACGCCTGCCCACCGGGCAGCTGGCGGCCTTGGGCCTGCAGCA
>Ga0214919_10012584_pt1 | contig 10382 bp, 13 predicted proteins | sample LL1503_MetaG_FD_177994 | JGI IMG/M metagenome (GOLD analysis project Ga0214919, IMG submission 177994) | Freshwater microbial communities from Lake Lanier, Atlanta, Georgia, United States - LL-1503 | ecosystem: Environmental > Aquatic > Freshwater > Lake | place: USA: Georgia | collected... | reverse complement strand
TAAGGCTTATAAATCGATTAATGTCCGGGAAGGAGTCATTATCTTAAATCTGGATAAACATATGGAACTTAGCAAAACGGATGAGGAAATCATCCTGAAGCAGGCTCAATCTACTCATGACCGGATTGGTTTTGATGAAGCAGGTTCCGGGTTTATTGGCAAGCTACAAATCTTTATGCCAACAGCTAAGGAGGAGCATTTATTAGCTGATAATGTCCGTAAAAATGTTGAAACAATTAAAAAGGAACCGGAACCGCAAATATCCGGTGATATCTGGGCAACGGTACGAAGCAAGTTTATTGATTTAGTACCTCAGGGCGAATTACTGGATCAGCATTGGATAAGCAAGCTGGAAGCAAGTATTGATGCAAGTTCAAGAAAATTAACCTTAAAGGCTCCGAGCAGTTTTATCAAGGACTGGGTATCAGATAACTATATGCATCATATTGTAAGATTAGCAGGAGGGATGGGTTTTGCCGTAGGCCTTGGTTATGGCAATGAAAAACCTTACTACAGCAAACTGTAAAAAATACGCACGGAGTTAAGGAATATGATTTTTATGATCAGGAAAGGAGAAATTAAAAATTCTGTAGTTAAAAGATTGTTAATAATTATGACCGGCTTTACAGTATTAAATTCATGTACGTCATATACGGCCGAGGCTAATTCCCAAATTGCCAATATTAGTTACCGGTACGCCGACGATGACATTAGAGCAGTCATTAAAAGCCGTCTTGGTGATAGTGTATATATTGCCCCTGCAGTACCAAACAATTCCGAATTGATCAGAGACGCCGCAGCAACTGCTTTGCTTGAGGCACAAGCAGGAAAGCCTGCCTTGATACCGGTAAATCTGAATAATAATCACTGGACGGGGATTACAATCAGGAGGAAGCTTGATGGTAATATTATCGTATTTTACAATGATTCTTTCGGCACTCCCGTCGGCGGAGTAAATAGCGAGAGCGGTCAGTACATCGCAGCCATAAAAAAGATACTACCGACTGCCGAAATAGTTGATTTGCGAGTTCATCAGCAGAACGACGGATCGAGTTGCGGAGCATTTACGGCTGAGAATCTGATAGCTTTAGCGGGTTTAAGTCAAGTAAAACTAACCCCTGAAGCAGCACAAGAATTACTTGGAAAAATTAACGACGCACGAACAATCCGTATTCTACATCTTGGTAGCCTGCAAGCAAAAATAATAACAGCTGCTGAAATAATAGCAGGAAGCGTAGCCGGTAAGTATGTGGAAGCAGTAAACAGAGTTGCCTTTTCCGATATGGCAAATGTTGTAGGAGCTATATCGGACAGGCTTACTCATCTGTATCTGATTGATACCGGCAATATGGGTGTATCCGGCGGAGACGAGGAATCCGGTTACGGACTGTGGACTCGGGGAAGCTATGGAAGCGGTATATTCAAACCTCAAGATTCTTTGCAAGTAAAGCAGAAATGTAGGGGAGGATCTATCGGTTTTGACGGCAAGTTGGATGACGATACTATTATCGGTATTGCTCTAAATCATAACCGGACAAAACTTACGCCAAAATCCACTTCTGAAACCGTAGTAAGTAATATCAGTAACAATACCGGTAGCGGGTTTAGCGGTGATATCAGATCACTCATCGGTAGTCTTTACGGAAGTATCAACATGAATGAAAGACTGGTACTCGGCGGTGAGATTAGGCTTGGTCAGGTTGAGTCTAAAGTCAACTATCACTCCCTGATTAACGGCAATAACAGATTCAAATTAAAAGGGGAATTACTCGGGGGATCGCTAACTGCTGATTATTATTACCCTATAGCTAAACTCTTTCTAGTGCCAAACTTTGGCGTTTCCTATGAGACCGTAAGATTCAAGGGTAGGGATCAGGGAAATCTGAAGATTGAAAAGCTTGCTATTCGGAGGCCTGCAATTACGGGAGGAATTGCTATAACAGGGATTTTTCAAGTTGGAGAATGCCAATTGATCCCTGAAATCAAAGCAGCGTATGAAGCAGGATTTTCCCCTAAATCAAACAGACTAAAGATAAGGAATAGCGGCGGTCTCTCTCTTTCCGATTACAGGATACCCATGCCGAAAGATTCATACAGACTTGGAGCAAGTATAGGGATTGCATACTCAAGGTTTGAGGCAAGTGCCGGTTATGAGCAGGCACGTTACAGGAGTTATTTTGGCAACAGCTTTTATGGAAAGCTGCGGATTAATATCTGATAAAAACTGACAATAAAAGGGAGGAACAGTCATGGGACGAAAAAGCAGTTATTTGGAGCAAATGGATAAATTCATCGGTAGGAAAATCTATTTCCTTCGTCTAGCAAAAGGATTGAGTCGTGCTGAGTTATCAAAAGTAATCGATGTAACCTATCAACAACTACAAAAGTATGAAAACGGAACGAATCGGGTTTCTGCTTCGAGATTACTGCTAATAGCTAAAGCTCTGGAGCATGAGATACCATATTTTTATGAAGGGTTTGAAGGAAGTGATAACAGAGGTGCCCGGTACTGTAGAAAAGCAGGTAGCCGGAATAAATCAAATTAACCAAAGGAAACGGTATGAGTTACAAACAATCAATTTTAAAGATTATACGAAACAGAAAGTTTTTAAAAATAATAAAAAAGCTGCAGCTCGGAAGAATAATCGTAACTTTTTACGCGTTAATTTCGGTGTTTATTCCGGAGGCCCTGGCAATTGATCTGGATGCGGGGGGAAAGGCTTTTTTTGAGCCTGTAGTTGCCTTTAGCAAGGTGTATACACCGGTAGCAATATTCATAGGCGGAGTTGCCGGCCTTGCTTTTACTCCGGGAGAGCCAAAAACAAAAATAGCCGGTGCTGCCGGTGGTATGGCTCTTGGCGGACTCCTGATTAAAGCAGCGGAAAAAGCATTCGGTATTGTCTAAATTAGCAGGGGAGTTACATATCATGGAACGAATATATCTAAGTAAATGCCTGAACAGACCCGTAAGAATAATAGGCTCTTCCTTTTTTGGCGTTATCGGGGGAGGATTAGCAATGCTTTTAATGTGGATATTATTCAGTATGCCGATAGGGATAATATCGTTTGTCGGAGGTTACGCCGTCGGTAGGGCATTTGGGATTATCTGGCATAAGGGGAGATGGCAGAGATGGATTTACTGGTATTTACCGTTTGCCGGGATAATAGGAGGTAAAAACCTACCGCAGTCGCATATGAGGAGATTTTTTTAAATGGAAGATACCAGGCTTATGACGGTTCTTGAAAAAGTAACCGGGCAACGGAACATAATAATGATTGTTACCGGAATCCTGCTGTTTAGCAACCTGTTTCTTTGCTTTAGCATAATGAGCATGAATCGTGAGGTGATACTGGTTCCCGGTATTGATCGGGAATACAGGATAAAAGGCACCGACGTATCCTTAAGTTATCTGGAAGAGTGGAGCAGGACCACACTGGTTGGGTTACTTGATTTAACACCGAATAATGTACTGCATAAAAAGCATATGATCCTGCGTCATACTTTAACAGGAAGTATTCAGGATATCAGTCAGTACTTTGCTGAAAAATCAGAGCAGCATAAGGAGTTTGATCTGATTACCTATTTTACGGAGACAAAACCGCTGGAAATCGACCCTGAAACTTTATCGGTAAAGGCAACGGGGATTTTAACCGTCGGTTACGGGAAGAGATATTTTGAGGACAGGGAGGCGGAATACTTACTTGAATTTCAGATGCAGGGAGGAAAGCTCAAACTTAAGAAGTTTACCGAAATCATCAAACCGGATTTAAAGAGTCCCGCAAAGAAACAGGAGGAAGAGGAGCAGGTATGAAAACGGGTCGGAAGAGAATAATCAGCAGTATTATATTTTCATGCCTTGCGGTAATAACGCAGAGTACCGCTTTTGCTACTTCCCAAGGTCTGGTTGGAAATAGTAACCCTGCAATTGCTGATCCGGGTAAATCCGTTTTAGGGTTACAGCAATATGAAACGGATGGACCTACAAGGATCAGAGCGGTTGTTAGCTACGGTTTGCAGAACCGTTTTCAAGTGCAGGGGAGGAAAATCAGGGAAGTAATAGGTCAGGGATTTTTATACAGTATCAATAGTGATGAATCGGGTAACCATGTTTTTATTACGCCTGTTGCTGCGAAAGGTGAGATGATTGATCTGACTTTTATCTGTGATAACGATAAGGCTATTGATTTAAGTTTGCAAGTTCTAGAAGGGAGAAGTCAGTCAATACTGATTAACGAAAAAGAATTACCCGTTACTGAAAATAGCAGCAAAGAGGTTGCCTGTAATCATGAGCAGGAAATAGCTGCCGTCCATCTACTTAAAATGATGATCAAGGATAGAAAAAGCAGGTATGACGTAGAAATCTTGAATAAGAGCGTGCCCAATACCTTAACCCGAGAAGATACCTCCAGTCTTTCGTTTATTATTGACCGCAGGTACTGCTGGGCAAAAAACAATCTTAAGGGACTTAGAGTTGTTATTAAAAATCACGGCTTGGGGTTGATCCGGTTAAGCCGGGAAATCATGAATGATTTATTTGAGGATGTAAAATCGGTACATATTGCTCCTGCTTATTTGCGGGGAGGAGAAAGTGCTTTTGCATATGTTATCAGAGATGACGGTAGATTCGGTCAGAACGGAGAGAAGGAATAATCATGGGAAGTAGCGAAGAAGATTTGGGCGATAGCAAAAAGATCAGGAACCGGCAATTTATCAGAGTTGCCTGCGGAATAATGGCGCTGGCAATAGTTGCTTACGGTTATGATTTTGTAGTGGATCTATTAAACCCGCCGCCGGCTCCCTCAAAACCGTCACAGAATCAGAAAATTTCGGTCGAGCTACCTACAGATAGGTTAGATGGCGGTAAGATATGGTTTAATAATCTTGATCAAAGACTGAAAAAAGAAGAGACGGCAAGAAAAACTTACGAAGAAGAGCACAAGGAGCTGCTAAGTAACCTGGAGAAAAAAATCATCAATCAAAACAATAACAGTGAAATTGAATTATTAAAGGAGCAGCTCAGCTGGTTAAAAAAGGAGTTAGCGGAAACCGACCGGAAGGTAAATGCGAGGAAAGAGGAAACCGCCTTGCCTACGAATAACCATGGCGGTACGACGGCGCACAAAATCGGCAGCGTAGAATCTGCTCCTGTTTCAAAAGAACAATATAAAGACGGAGATAGTTACATCCCGGCGGGAAGTTTTGTATCGGGAGTATTAAGAGGCGGTATTTCTGCTTCAACCGGTGTTGGAACACCTGCGGAACCGCCGCCTATTTTTATTAGAGTAACGGGACCCGGAGATTTGCCGAAGAATTTCAAGATAGATTTAACGCGGTGCCGTATTGTTGCCAGCGGTTACGGTCAGATGGCCAATGAGCGGATAGTAGCAAGAGCGGAGACACTTTCGTGCACCGATAGTAAAACCGGTAAAGTGATAGAGACACAAATAGCCGGGGTAGTACACGGAACGGACAGTAAGAACGGAATAAAGGGAACGGTAGTATCGATGGCCGGCAAGCATTTAAAGAATGCAGCGCTGGGTGGAATGATCAGTGGTTTTGCGGGCACCGGTAAAAGCGATAAGGGATTCATGTTTAATCCCGGTCTTGGCGCAATTTCAAAGGATAAGACAGGTATAAAAGAGAAGATTACTGATTCAATGAGTCAAGGAGCCAGTAACGCGGCGGAAAAATTAGCCGACTATCATATGAAGATGGCGGAAGCGGCGGCACCGGTAATTGAAGTTCCCGGAGCCGTGCCGGTAACGGTATTTTTTTCCAAGGGAGTATATCTCGGTAGTGTCTCGGTAAAAGAGGAGATCAAGCATGAAAGAAAATAGCGGTTATGGATTTTCGGTAAATAAAAGGAGTACCCAGTTATGTAGTAAACTCATGGTTTTTATTGTTATGCTTTTAGGATTAAGCTCCTGCGCCGTATATGAAAATAAATTTGATTGCCCGCCGGGAAAAGGTGCTCATTGCAGTTCGGTAGAGGAAATAGAGCAGATGGTAAATAACGGCGGGGTCTGGAAAGTAAACGGTAAGGTTAAAGTAGCAAAGCAGAAAAAACGTCTTAGGGAAAACTGCTCAGGCGGAAGCTGCGATGACTTTTACGAGTTTGATGACGGTCTAAGAAGCGAAAGTAACCCGGGAGGCGAGTTCGGCAATATTAAGCGTTTAGCTCCGAGGTAATGATGATGAAACAAATAGTTGCGGCAAAAGAGAAATTCCTATCACTTGCAGGCTTGGAAACTAATAAGGAGCTTGGCATTTCCATGCCCGACATGAGCCGGCTTGTATTAGACCGCCTTGGTAACCCGGGCGACTGGAGTACACTGTTCTGTTATCGCAGTTTTGATCCTACTCGTGGCATTTTTCGGAATAAGGATGACGGCCTTGGTTTTGTTTTGGAAGCGCTGCCGCTTGTCGGCATTGATGAGAAGGTAATTAAAAATCTGCAGCACTTTTTTGATAAGGAAATGCCGGAGAAGAGTTTCCTGCAGTTTACTTTAATAGCAAGTCACAAGGTCGGTCATATTTTAAATCTGTGGCGGAAGATGAGAATAGTAGATGATCCGTTTTTAAACAGGATCACGCAGGATAGATTAAAATACATAAAAACTCTTGCTGAAGATTATGGAAATTCCGGTTTAAAAATTGCCCGTAATTACAGGATTATCATCAGTTTCAATTCAATGCAAATAAGCGCAGAGCAGATTGTCAATTTTAAACGACAGTTATGCAAGAAACTTGAATTGCTCAGTCTTGAACCTTTAAGCGTACCTGCGCAGGGGTTAATGGATTTAGCCGATGAAATGATGACGCAGGAAAATGACATAAACCAGAGGAGTAATAAATTAAATCCGTTAATGCCGTTAAATGAGCAGATTTTAAAGCCCGGAAAAGATCTTGAGGTCATGGAGGAGGAAATCAAAGCCGGAAAAGCCATAACAAGAACTTACGGCATAGCGGAATACCCTGAGTATTGGTCACTGGTTGATATGATCCGGTTACTGGGTGATAAGGGTGATAAAGGTTCTCCCAGAGCCATACCTGCACGTTTCATCATTAATTTTACGGTGGCAAGCGATATGCCGAAGGGTAGTAGTGAGCGGTTAATAGCACGAGGTGAGCAGGTAAGGAAATCAGCAGAGCAGTTTCTGGCAAGATTTGACGGGAATCTAAAACGGGAAGCAGCGGAGTGGGCAGAGGTAATTGACGATTTAAAAGAAGGAAGAAGGGTTTTAAGTTTCAATTTTACGGTCAGTATTACGGCGCCTGCTTCCGTTATGGAAGATGCGGAAGCAGCTTTGATATCACTTTATAACATGAACGGCTGGGAGCTCATGCGAATGGATAAGTTTCATCTCCCCCTGCAGCTAGCGCTTATGCCGATGCAGGCAAGTTATTACTGGCAGGCTCTACGGTTCATAAAGCAGCGAATGATATCATTAAGCAAAAAGCTGACAGCGATGTTGCCGTTCCACGGGGAATGGCAGGGTAATCCGGTATCCGGAGTTTTACTTCAGGCCCCGCAAGGACAGTTATTTAACTGGAATCCTTTTTACAAGATTGCCGGCGGCAATTATAACGTACAGATCTATGGGCCTTCAGGAGTAGGTAAGTCGGTGCTGATTCAGGAGATGGCAACAACGATGCTCTCGCATAATGTGCGGATGTTCATTCTGGATATTGGAAAAAGCTATGAGAATATCTGCAAACTGCTTGGGGGCGAATTTATTCGGTTCGGTAGCGGTAGCGAGATTTCATTAAACCCTTTAAGCGGTCTTGTGGACGAAAGCGGCAAGCTAAAAGAGGCTATACTTGAGGATGGAAGTTCTGTTCCGATAAAAACCATCAGGGCGGGAGAGAAGGAGTATCATGTCTCACTGGATGGGGTCATGTATGCAAAGAACATCATAACAAGTATGTGCGGTGCCGGTAATAACCCGCACAAGGAAGCATTAATAGAGGATGCTATTTACCGCGGGGTAGAACAGTACGGCTCTGATCTTACTATCAGTAAAATCGCCGAGGTTCTTAAAAACGGTAACGCAATAGAAAGGGAACTCGGTGAGACATTGTTACCTTTTACCGATCGGGGCATGCACGGCAAATATTTTGAAAATGCCGCCAATATAACTTTCAAGGAAAGGATAACGGTTTTTGAACTGGAAGAAGTAGCAAAGGACGAGACGTTATTATCGGTACTTATGCAAGTAGTAGCCATACAGATATTCATGCAGGTTTTATGTGGAGATAGATCACAGAAATTCATGCTGGTAGTTGATGAGGCATGGCGAGCACTTGATCATAGTGAGAAGTTTCTAGCCGAGATGTCAAGAACGATCAGAAAATACGGCGGTTCTCTGGTTACCTGCGTGCAGAACGTAAGTGATTTATCGACAAGCGACCACAGGCGTACAATAGCACAAAACAGTGAGTGGACGGTGATGCTGGAGCAAAACAGCAAGGGTTTAAAGGCCCTTGAGGGTTCTGCTTATGAATCATTGATACCTCTTATTGAAACGATACAGTTCGTTAAAGGGAGTCATTCTGAAATGATGCTTTATTCAAGCCGGGTACTGGTAATCGGCAAGTTATTGCTTGATCCGTATGCTCAGGCACTTTACTCAACCGATGATAATGATTTCAGGTATTTAAGGGAATTGGAATCAAGGGGTATTGGGCTTGATAAAGCTCTGGAGGAGCTGGTGCGGTATAAGCGGCAAAGTTAATAATGGAATAGTTATTTGAGTGAAATTAAAGGGATATCAAGAGGAATAATGGTGGATTTTAGAAGAAAAAACATATTACATTTTATCGTTTTTTTAATCGTCGGCTTGTTAATAGGTAGCATGCTTACTTTAAAATACGCCGATCATGCAGGGCGAGCGGAGGTAGTATATATTGCCCGGGAAGAGTTATTGAATCTGGAGAAGGAGCGTATAAGAGCAAGCGGGGAGAAAGATCTGTTTTTCGGGATGATAGGTAACGAGTTACAGAAACTTATTGAAGAGACGGTTATGGCTTATAAGAGCAGGCGAGTAAAAATCATCTACTCAAGTTATGGCGGGATAGTCGGTCAGGATGTGCGCTCAATCTCAGGAGAGGTGCACGCAAAAATCATTCAAACTCTACAATCAAAAAGTAATAAGGGGGATAACCTGGCGCCTGATGCAACACAAAATAAACAACAACAGAAAACATGAGACTAATATGAAGAACAAAACAGGACAGAAGCAACCGGGATTTGAGTTTAACTGGAAAAGCAAATTGGCTATTTGGCTTGTTATAGTCTTTATAGCTATGGCTATAGGACAGCGGTCAAAAATATCGGAAAAGCGTTATCAGGATAATGTTGATGAGCTCTTGCTTGAGAAGAATGAAGTAGAAATACCTGTTTTAAAGGAGCAATATCAAAATGAAAAAAGAAGGTAAGAGAATGGATAAAAAAGCTAGTGTAGCAATTGAACTACAGGTACTGGATTATGCGATTTTTTTCATAGAACGGTTCTTTTAAAAGAAAGGTTAATTGTCGGTACGATTATTAGTACGGGTGTATTTTTACTGGACTCCCAAGAGGATTTTAAATTATTGGAGTTTGTATGGTTATTCATATTCCCTTTTGTAGGTAGCGGAATTATTCAGAGAGTTAATGGAAGAAAGTTATTATTTAGAGAGTTTTAGTAAATGAATATGATAAAAAAAGCGTATATGGCGATGGTGTTATATATTTCTACCTTTAGTAATATTGTTTTTGCTAAGGATTTTGGTAACCGGGGAGCAAATTATCCGGTAGCAGAAGAAAGTATTTTACTTAGCTTACAGAGGAAATTTGCAGCGCTCGATTTAAAAAAAGAAGGAGAGAGAATGCGCAACATAGCAGAAGAAAGGGTTAGAAACCCTGCTCCCGTTTCCGGGATTATGCCGGCAAAGGAAACAAGAGAATTTTGGCACGATCCGACTTATATCCTTACCGAGGATGCGTTATTACCTTGCGGCCAAGTGCTATACAAAGCAGGCACTAGAGTAAATCCCTTGGATTACATGAACCTGGATCGCAGATTGTTCTTCATCGATGGAAGGGAAGAGAAACAGGTAGAGTGGTTAAGAGGTCAGTTGTTACCGGATAATAGCAGCGGAGTGAAGAAAATAGAGGACAGAATTATTTTAGTGGGAGGAAGTCCACCGGAGGTACAGGATAAGTTAGGATTCGAAGTATATTTTGATCAGGGTGGGGAACTTACCACCAGATTCGGTATTAGGGGAAGTCCTGCGGTAGCCGAGCAGGCCGGAAAAAATCTGAAAATAGTTGAAGTAGCCGTTGATCCGGAAAAATAGAGTCGGTAACTGATAAAAATCATAACGAAATGAAAAGAGG
>Ga0214919_10012583_pt1 | contig 10382 bp, 10 predicted proteins | sample LL1503_MetaG_FD_177994 | JGI IMG/M metagenome (GOLD analysis project Ga0214919, IMG submission 177994) | Freshwater microbial communities from Lake Lanier, Atlanta, Georgia, United States - LL-1503 | ecosystem: Environmental > Aquatic > Freshwater > Lake | place: USA: Georgia | collected... | reverse complement strand
GGCAAGTCGCAGACCCTGCAGGTTGAGCCGGGTCAGTCCGTGATGCAGGTGGCTGTTGAGAACGATATCCGCGGCATTCTGGCCGACTGCGGCGGCTCGTGCTCCTGCGCCACCTGCCACTGTTATCTGGATGAGGCCTGGACCTCCCATTTTCCGCCCGCATCCATCGAAGAGGCGGAGCTGGTGTCTTTTGCCTTTGACCCGCTGCCCAGCAGCCGGCTGTCGTGCCAGCTGCAGCTTGGGCCCGAGCATGACGGCCTGGTGATCCGCTTGCCCAATCGTCAAATCTAACCCCATCCAGCCTGACATCTCTATCGTTGAGCGGCGCTTGATGCGCGACAGACTGATTACAGCCGAAAGGTGACGGCTAAGTAGCATCAATTTTTTGCCCAACAAGCAGGTAGCACTCCAGTGCCATGTTCATGACTTCACACGCCAAGAAGCGGGTTGGACCCTTCACCTCAAGCTTGACACCGCCTTGGATGATCAAGTCGGCAACCCTATGGAATTTTCTTGCTGCTTAAACTCTTATCTGCCTGTTCAAAAAGGTGAAAACTCTGCGTTTCAAGCACCAGCAGACGGGCATTAATTTTTCGCAAAAAAGCAAAAGCCGGCCCCTGCTCCCGCAGAGGTATATCGCTCAGCATCGCTGCGTGAACACCCAAACTTAAATGATCACAGTCAGACGCAAGTTTCAATCCAGCTGATGTCAAGGTGACAATGACAGACCGGTTGTCTAGTGGTGAGCGTCGGCGCCTGATCAGTCGCTTTTTGTGTAAGCCTTGGAGCTGGCTTGAAATGGTGGACTGCGGTAGCGCCATCAAATCAACCAATTCACCCGTTCGCAAGCTCTTTTTCTCCAGCAGCAGGACCAGAATACGGGCCGAAAAATGATTTAGATCATGTTGCCGGAAATGCCGATTTCCGATAGTCGCTATCCGGGCGCTGGCCACATGGACAAGAAAAGTCAGCCGATCTGAAAGAGCCATTGATGGGGCCACGCCCTCATCCTTTCCAGTTTTTTCCTGCACTTTTACCTTGGTCGCCATAGTCAGTCCGAGCAGTCCGCGCGACCAGACTGCGACATAAATGAGGCAAGAGTCTTGTGAAAATGTTGGACTGCTGGCTCGTTACGCCCAATGGTGAACGCCTTGTTAGCGCCAGATTTCAAGCCTGCCTGAACACCAGCCCCGATCACATAGTCTTCATCACGCACAGCCTGCAGCACGATCTGGCTGAAAGCCTCGGTGGCCTGTTTCTCTTGCTCAGTCACCGGTCGTTTGGCCGCCAGCACAGATTGCCGGGTAACGGTGGTATCGGGTGTAGGTCCGGGGAAGACCTGGCTGACCAGGCAGTGGTCTCCCAGCACACCCGATATGGCCAAGTTGGGAAAGCCCAGGTGGATGCGGCGAATATGGCTTTCCGGCTCCCATTGGACCTCAGGCGTGCCGGGCAATTCAGCCAAGCTACGACGCCCGAAGACGATCCGCTGGTGTGGGCCATAGGTGTCGTGCAGCGTGAGGTTGCCAATTGTGAATTTGCCAACCGTATTCACGTGCACCGTGTTGTGGTGGTACGACTCCAGGTAACCTTCCCAAGCCACCTTCCAGCCCGGTCCGGGGATGTCACGCTGGTCGTAGAGATACCAGCGGTCCAAGTTCAGAGTATCGAGCTGAGTGGAAAAATCGCCCAGCCAGTCATCAATCTCGAAGGGCTCGCCGGGCGTCAACTTCACCCATATGAGTCCGGAACGCTCGGTGCAAGCCAATTCGGTTAGCGAGTGGGTTTCGGCACTCACCTCGCCAAAGGTTGAGGCGCCGTAGAGGCCGGTCAGTTTGCCTTGAATGTCGTATTGCCATGCATGGTAGGGGCAGACAAAGCGCTCGGCTGTCCCGGTGCCGTGCTTGCACAGCTGGGCCCCGCGATGCCGGCAGGCATTCAAAAAAGCCCTTGCAACACCGTCGGCACCGCGTACCAGAATGAGGGGCACCTCCATCACCGTCATGGCCCGGTAGCTTTTCGGCTCGGGCAACTCCAAGCTCAGGGCCAATGCCAGCGGCAGGTGTTTGAACAGTCGGTCGACTTCCCTTTTGTATTGATCAGGATCGATGTAGGACGCCATCGGTTGGCTCAGGGTGTCTGCCGCCTGGTCGGTCCCTTTGGTCTTGAGGTGATTGAGCGCCCGCTTGACCAGGGCCATCGATTCGCTGTCAATTGTCATACTCACTCCCCTGATTTGTCTTGCTCAATCCGCCGATCTACCCGCTGATCAAGCCGCATCAAGCCCCACGGCCATGTTCGCGCTCGAACGCCTGCCAAGCTGGCAGCGACTCCGGAAAGTCTGCCGGCAGCTGGTTGCCGCCCATGGTTACCCGCGTGGTGCTGTTGAACACATGGGTGTAATCCTTGGCCGGCACGTAGTAGAGAAACTTCAGAATCCGCTTTTGAAACACCCAGCGGCCGTCGAGCTTGCAGTACTCATCCTCGTAGCGCATTGCAGACAGACTGACCTCTTGGTTGGGGCAGGTTTCGGCATGACTCAGCACCAGACCCGTCGCACGATCTGGGTTGGCGGCGTCGAAGTTCACGAAATGGTCATGGGTCCAGTGGTAGCCCGGGCCACGGATCTTGAAAATCCGCACGTACATCGCCAAGATCTCGTCACGGCCTTTGGCCGCCAACAATTTACTGGGAGAGTCCAAAACTGCATCTGGCGAAAAAAGCGTCTTCAACCGCTCAATATCGTGCTCGTCACAGGCGATGGCGTAGGCGCTAACCAATTCCGAAATCTCAGCGCGAGCCTCCAAATTTGAAACGCGTCGCATCAGGTCTTCTAAGTTCACCATGGTAAGTCTCCGTTGGGTTTAAAGTTCTTCTGGTTGTGCGGGCGGGTTCTGACTGGTCCCGCCAAATGCAAATTCACGCGTGAGCTGCTGCCCCATCGAGGGCATGCGCCAGCCAGCCAGCGCTTTGCGCTCACGCGGCGGCGTCAGATCGACGCTTTTGCCATCAAGGAATACTTGGCTGATCCGACCGGGCTCGCCCAAAATGCCCACATTCTGCGACGGGTCGCCATCGACCACCAATAAATCGGCCTTCATTCCGGGCGCCACTACCCCTGTTCGGCCAGCCATTTTCAGGGCGAAGGCCCCGGCACCAGTCGCACAATGGATGGCCTCCAGGCTACTCATGCCGAAGTAGCGCATGAAGACCTCCATCTCCCTGTAATGCCAATGACCATATGGCACCATAGAGAAACCCGCCTCGCTGCCGGTCAACAGCGGCACCCCAGCAGCGACCAACCGACGCATGCTCGCCGTCGAATCCGTAATTTCACGCTCGAACAGTGTGACCAGTGCGGGATCAGTCCCCAGCCGATGGCCGTAATCGACCATGTTCGCCTGGAAGGTGAACGTCGGACAGATCGGGATTTTTTTATCGATCACAAGGTCCAGGGCTTGCTCATCCATGCCGGTGCCATGAAAGATCAGGTCAACGCCTGCCTTAGCTGCGCGGTAGGTCGACATGCTGCCCCGGCAGTGGCCCATCACCGGCACGCCCAGATCGTGTGCCAGCTCACAGATCAGATTCAACTCTTCCTGCGTCCAACTGCACTGCTCGCCCAGATGGGCGTAGCGCGGAACAACACCAGAGACATGCACCTTGATCCAGTCCGCCCCGACCTTAACCTGGCGACGCACCTCGGCCATGATCTCGTCCTTGCCCTGCACCGACTTGTAGTACCCGGTGATGCCGGTGTCATTAATCAGTCGCCCGGCAGTACCGCCCACTGCCGTGATCAGGGCATAACAGCCGCAGGAAATTCGGGGTGCCTCGATGACGCCCGCCTCCGCCGCATCCCGCACATCGACCATGTTTTCAAACACCGAGTCGGGGTCAAGAATACCGGTCACACCAGCCCGCAGCAGCTTCTTGGCGTTGTACCCGGCCACCAGGGCCGACAAGGCATTGCGCCGTTGGTAAAAGATTTCCGGATTGGAGGCAGCGTCATCAAACGAAAGATGACAGTGCGCGTCAATCAGCCCAGGCATCACGGTCTTACCGGCGATGTCGATCCGCCGAGCGTGCTGGAGATGGGCAACCCGGCGCAAGGCATCATCGCCTAAGGCCGCTATCTGATCGCCCTCGATCAAAACCGAAGCTGAAAACGGCGCGCGCCCATTACCGTCGATGACCCATGCGTTGTCGAGAAGAATCGCCTGATTCATCGCTTCACGCCCTTAACAAGCTGCGGGCATTGACAGCCAGTTCAGGCGCAATCACATCTGCCCCATGCACCTTGTCAGCGTCCGGCTCGTCCCAACCTGCAAAATTGGTGCCATAGACGAGGTGTTCGCCGCCAACCACCGCCGTGAGCAGCGGGATGATCTGAGGGTGATCCACATGTGTATCAAACCAAAGCCGCTTAAGCCGCTGCTCAAAAGCGCCCTCAGGTCGCAGGGCTGCGGGTGACCAGGGCCGTTTGCGAGCCCCTTTGGCCATACGCCCCACCAGCAGCGCCGTACCGCCACCACCGTGGCTCAGGCAGATGTCCAGACCCGGGTGCCTATCCAACACACCGCCATAAATCAGGGTGGCCACTGCCAAGGTTTCCTGCGCGGCGAAACCGGCAATGATGTCCAACTCAAAGCGCTTCAATGCCGAATCACCGGCGGGTCCATCAATGCCGGCGGGCCCGGGGTGGATGAACAGGGGCACATTCAGGCGGACCGCCTCGGCGTACAGCACATCCATCGCCGCATCGTCCAGCGGCTGTGGTGCATCGGAACCGAAGGAGGCGCCAATCAAACCTAGCTGGGTCACAGCACGGCGTAATTCACGCGCGGCCTCTGCAGGCGACTGCAATGGCAGGGCAGCAAGCCCTGCCAATTTGTAGGGGTGTTGTTGCACGACGGCAGCCAAAGCATCATTGTGGACCCGACAAAACTGCACCGCCTGCTCGACAGGAATGAAGTGCAGGTAAGTCAAGGGGTTAGGCGATACCACCTGGAAATCAATGCCTCTCTCTGCCATGCGACGCAGCCGCACACCGACATCCATGAAGGGACTGCCAACGTACTTGACACCATTGAGTCGGTAGCTTTTGCCGACCTGGAAGAATGGCGATCCGTCAGGGTTGTTCCCCATGAACGGACCGTAATCACCCGCAGCGCCAATGGTCTGCTCCAGCACGATGTGCGCATGCAGATCCACCACCTTGGCCTCAGACAGTCCTGGCTTCTTCATGTTTTTCTACCCTTGCATCGAAACTAGCGACAAATACCGGGCAACCACCCTTGTGCAGAAAATCCGGCGGTGATACGATTTCATTTATATCAAAACAAATTGGATCGGTTTCGTTGAATGTACCTGTGCTTATATCCCCAGTCAAGAGGCTTGGTCAATTGCCCAAGCTGCCCGATCAGACCCAAACTGAATGAAGCAATCAACTTGAAAGCACCATGATGAAGCACGCATTTGTGACTGGCGGCGGTGGCGACATAGGCGCGGCAATTGGCGCTCGGGCTATCGCGGCTGGCTATCAAGTGGTCCTGGTCGACCAAGATGGCGCCCGCGCCAAACAACAAGCGACCCAGCTGAAGGGCGCCATCGGCCTAGCCTGTGATGTAACCGATGAGGCTTCCGTCGAGGCTGCGCTAGACCTGGCGGCAACAACTTTCGGGGGTGCTCCCGATCTCGTGGTTAACTGCGCGGGCATTGCCCGGTTCGCCCCCTTGATGGAGCAGTCACTCACCGACTTTCGCCGGGTCCTGGACGTCAACCTGGTGAGCGGCTTCATCGTCGGCCGGGCTGCGGCACGCCGCATGGCCCAACGGGGTTCAGGCTGCATAGTCAACATCACCTCAATAAACGGCGTCACGCCGGCACCCAACAGTGGCGCCTATCCGGCTTCGAAGTCAGGGCTGGCCAAGCTGACCGAGCTGATGGCTGTTGAATGGGGGCCACTGGGATTGCGAGTCAACGCCGTCGCACCGGGCTTTATTGACGCGGGGCTGTCAGCACCATTTTTTGCGAATCAGGCCGTGCGCAGCCTTCGAGAAAAAGCGGTTCCCATCCGGCGCCTGGGGCGATCCGAGGACATCGCGGATGCGGTGATCTTCCTGGCTTCGGACGCTGCCAGCTATGTCAACGGCCATGAATTGGTTGTGGATGGCGGCGCCTCTCGCGCCTTGCTCGCCCTGCTACCGCGGGAAGCACCGGGTTCATGATGGTTACCAGCTCGGGCGCGCTGATTGCCGTAATGCCGAGCCCGGCCGGGGCTGCACGATGATCATCCAACAACTTCTGAATGGGCTGATCGTCGGTGGTGTTTACGCCTTGTTCGCCATTGGCTTCACGCTGGTCTTCGGCATCCACCAGGTGCTGAATCTCGCCCATGGCGCTGTCTTCATGACCGGTGCATTTATTGCGCTGTATTCAGTGCTTGGAGGCTGGCCGCTGTGGGCAGGCTTTTTGCTGGCCATGCTGGGCAGCGGGCTGCTGTCGGTCTTGATTGAATTTGGTGCGTTTCGCAAGCTGCGTAAGAGCGGTCCACTGGAGCTCGAATTCGGCGCCATCATTACCTCTATCGGAGCAGGACTGGCCATCATGGCCGTGGCACAAAAAGTGTCAAACACCCAGATCATGCGCTTCCCGTTCGAGACCATGCCGGTGGTGATTTTTGAATTCTTCGGTTTGCGTGTTTCAGCACTGCAATTGGTCATGGCCGCCTGCGCCGCCATCTTGGTCGTGGGGCTGACGGCTTATATGTACCGCACAGCGTTCGGGCGGCAGGTACGGGCGGTTGCAGGCAATGAACGTGCAGCGACACTGGTCGGGGTCAACCCAAACTTCGTCTATTTTCAGACATTCTTCATGTCTGGCGCATTGGCGGGCGCTGCTGGCGTTCTGGTAGGTCTGGCATTCAATAGCATTCACTTCGTGATGGGAGAGCCCTATTTGCTGCGCGGCTTCGTTGTGGTGATTCTCGGAGGCTTGGGCAGCATTCCCGGCGCCCTGCTGGCCGGCCTTTTGCTGGGCATGATGCAGACCCTCACGGTCGCTTTCCTGCCTTCGGGCCTGACCGACACCATCATTTTTTCCTTGCTCTTCCTGATTCTGCTGTTCCGGCCTCATGGCCTGCTCGGCAAGCCTGAAGCTGGCGCCATGCGGGGACGCTGATGCTGCAACTCTTTATTGCCTACCAGCCGCTGATTGACCTGTTTCTGCTGCACTCGGGTTTGGCCCTGGCCCAATACCTCGTGTTGCGCGCTGGCGTGTTCTCGGTCGCCAATGCCGGACTGACGGCAATTGGCGCCTACTTGGCCGCTGGCCTGACGCTCAAGGCCGGCGTGCACCCTGCATTCGCCATGGTGCTGGGTGCAGTAGCCGGCATGCTGGTGTCGATGCTGCTCTCCCTGCCGCTGGCGCGCTTGCGAGGGGTGTACCAGGCGATCGCCACGCTCGCATTTGTGCAAGTGGTGTTGTCACTCAATGTCTACTCGGAGAGCCTCACCGGCGGAGCGATGGGGATGAACGGCATCCCCAAAGTGGTGTCTACCTGGACGCTTCTGATTGCGCTGGCGTGCACGCTGTACATTGTCTGGTCAATCAACCAGACCCGCTTGGGGCGCGCCTTCGACGCGATCCGCCAGGACGAAACCGTTGCCGCTTCGTTGGGCACCTCGGTTCGCTACCATCAAACCGTGGCATTCGCCCTTTCGGGCGGTATCGCGGGCTTTTACGGCGGCTTGGAGGCTTTCCATTCGTACTCCATCGAACCCAGCCGCTTCGGCTTTGAGTTCGTCGTGGCCATCCTCTCGTACGTGGTGCTAGGCGGGCGCCGTTCCATTTGGGGGCCTGTCGTCGGCACCGCCGTTTTGCTGGCCTTGCCTGAGCTGGCCCGGCCTTTGGCGGACTACCGAACCCTGGTCTATGGTCTCATCATGGTGTTGGTCATGGGCTATCTTCCACGCGGCGTCTACGACACCTTTGTGGAATTCCTTTACCGCCGACGCATTGCCCGCATGGACCGGGCCGCCATGACCAAATCACAAGGGGGCGCCCCATGAAGACGCTTGTCCTGGACCAGGTATCGAAATATTTTGGTGGCGTGGTAGCAGCCGAGAAGGTCTCCATGCAGATCCCGCCGGGGCGCATTACTGGCCTCATAGGCCCCAATGGCGCAGGCAAGTCGACCATCGTCAACCTGATCACCGGCATGATGTCGCTCACGGCCGGGACGATCCACCTGGGCGACCGTGACCTGACGACCACCTCACCCCATGAGATCAGCCGAGCAGGGCTGGCACGGACTTTCCAGAATATTCGCCTGTTCAAGGAAGCGCCAGCCATTGACAACGTCATGGGTGGCTTCCACCGACACGAAGACAGCTCCTTGCTGGCAAGCATCCTGGCTTTGCCATCAGCCCGGGCCGAAACACGGCGCATTCGGGCGCGAGCCGCTGAATTGCTAGAACGGTTCAACATGACACGCTACGCGAGTTTTCCGGCGGGTGGCCTGGCTTACGGTCACCAAAGGCGTGTTGAGTTCATGCGCGCCCTAGCCTCACAACCGAACGTCTTGTTGCTCGACGAACCCGTTGCAGGTATGAATGACGTCGAAGCCAACGAGATGGGCGTGATCTTCAAGCAACTTGCTGCAGAGGGCATGGCGGTCTTGCTGATCGAGCACAACATGCGGTTCGTCACACGCCTGTGCGACTACGTCTATGTTTTGGATGGCGGCCGCCTGATAGCAGTAGGCGAGCCGAAAAAAGTCATCGCCGACCCAGCTGTGATTGCCGCCTATCTGGGCGCCTGAGCGAAGTAACACCATGCTGGAAATCACGGATCTCAAAGCCAACTACAGCGGCATTCAGGCACTGCGCGGTGTCAGCTTGTCGGTCAAGCAAGGGGAAATGGTTGCGCTGATCGGCCCCAATGGCGCAGGCAAGTCCACCCTGCTCAACTGCGTTAGTGCGCAGGTCCGACCCGCTGGCGGATCGATCAAGCTCGACGGCCAAGAGATGATCGGCCAGAACGCCTGGACAGTGTCACGATCCGGCCTGCTGCAGGTGCCAGAGGGTCGTCAGGTCTTTGCGGAGATGACCGTCCTGGAGAATCTTCAGCTGGGCGGTACCGCTTTACGTGCGCGGTCAGCAGCCTACCCGCTCAAGCGTGTGCTGGAGCTGTTCCCCATCCTCGGCGAACGCCGCCAGCAGTTGGCTGGCTCACTATCGGGCGGTCAACAACAAATGCTGGCGATTGGGCGGGCGCTTATGGGAGGACCCCGACTGCTGCTGCTCGACGAGCCCAGCTTGGGCCTGGCACCAATGGTGGTCAAACAGGTCTTTGAAACCCTGAGAGCGCTCAATCAAGAGGGTCTCACTATTCTGCTGATCGAACAAAATGCAAAGCAGGCGTTGGAGGTGACCAACCGGGCCTATGTGATTGAGCAGGGCCGGATCGTCCATGCCGGACCGAGCAGTGAACTGGCCAACGATCCAGAAATCGAAGCGCACTATCTTGGCCAAGGCGCTGCAAACAACTGATTTTCTTAGCCTATTTTTTTAACAGGAGACTTTTATGAAACCGATGATCTCTCTGCTGGCAGCGACCAGCGTTGCCCTGCTCACCACAGCCACTTCAGTCCAAGCCCAGGAAGTGAAGCTGGGCGTGGTGATGTCCAACACCGGCACCTATGCCTTCGTCGGGACACCGGTGATCAACGCGATCCGGATGGCTTTCGACGAGATGCAGGCCAGCAACTACTTTGGTACAACCAAGGTCAGCCTAATGATCGAGGACAACCGCTCGAATACGCAGGAAGCGCTGGCCCTTTTGACTCGGATGGCCACCCGAGATAACGCAATAATGGTCATTGGCCCGGTCGCCACCGGAGAAGCCATGGCAGCCGCTCCAGTCGCCAATGAACTCAAGATACCGATCTTCACCACCGCAACGTCGCCAGCCGTGCTGAAACCGGGTCCCTGGGTGTTTAAGGTAACTGAAACAGCCGACCAGTACATGACTCTGCTTGGGGAACACATCGCCCAAAAACGAAAGCCCAAAAATTGCTTCAACATCACGATCAGAGATAACGAGGGGTACATCCTTCAAAACAACGTGTTCCGCGACACCATCAAAAAGGGCGGCGTAGCGATAGCAGCGGAGGAGTCAATCCTGTCCGCAGACACCGATTTCACCGCACTTGCCACCAAAATTGTCACCAGTAGGGCGGACTGCTTATTTCTTTCAACACCGCCAGAGCAAGGTGCCAACATCATTCTGCAGGCCAGGCAGGCCGGTATGCCAGCGAGCACGCTGTTGGTCGGTAATACTGGCATGGGCGCCAACTTTGTCAAGGCTGGCGGCTCGGC
>Ga0214919_10012582_pt1 | contig 10383 bp, 8 predicted proteins | sample LL1503_MetaG_FD_177994 | JGI IMG/M metagenome (GOLD analysis project Ga0214919, IMG submission 177994) | Freshwater microbial communities from Lake Lanier, Atlanta, Georgia, United States - LL-1503 | ecosystem: Environmental > Aquatic > Freshwater > Lake | place: USA: Georgia | collected 2015-03-15 | reverse complement strand
CAAGCTCACTAGCAGCACTCTCCACAGCACAAGTTGCTGCACTTGAGACCCGTGATTTAGCCAAGCTCACAACCGCTCAGGTCGGAGCATTGACCTCCGCTCAAGTAGGCGCACTCACCACCAATCAGGTCAGCAACCTCAGCTCGACTCAAATCGGTGTGATCAACTCCGCTCAAGCCAAGGCCCTGAGCACCGACCAAATCGTCTCTTTGACGACTGATCAAGTGTCTAGCATCGCCACAAGCTCACTAGTTGCACTCTTCACAGCACAAATTGCTGCGTTTGAGACACGCGATATAGTCAAACTCTCAACCGCTCAGGTGGTAGCGCTGACCTCCGCTCAAGTAGGCGCACTCTCCACCGATCAGCTCAGCAACCTAAGTTCGACCCAACTCGATGCAATGACAACATCTCAGTTGTATTCATTAACTGATACACAAGTTGTGTCCCTTACAACAGATCAAGTAATTACCTTAACCACTCAACAAATTGCTCCTTTATTAGTACCTATTCCACAATTCAATGAAGCTCAACTACTTGCACTTCAAAATGCAGGCAAATATACGCCTTGAGTCATGAAATTTGATTAGCAGTCAAATTGGATTGGTTTGTATATTACTGAAGCAATTTAGTTAAATTTAATGTGAGTTTGATATATTTACATTTAACTAATTTATTAAATCTTAAGTTTGTTTAATATTTATTATGGTTCTCTCAATTCAATAAACTAGTTACTTAATCAGTTCGCTCCGAGCCTTGTCTGGCATTTATATTGCTTGTGTCAATTAATTAACACTAATCGAAGTTGACATGAATGCACGACTGCCATCAATAGACGCTATGGATGAACCGATGAGTCTGAGTTCATTGTTTACAACATGTGACGAATTACAACAAGTAAGCAAGCCTCAAGAGGCCCTTAACTTGTATCAGTCATGGTTGAACACCTCACAAGATGTTAATCGACATTTGGCTTGGTTTAACTATGGATCTTTATTACAAAGTACTGGCAACCTATCGGAAGCATTTCAGGCCTACACAGATTGCTTAAATTTACAACCACGTTTTCCACAAGCGCTCATCAACAAAGGTCTAACCTTAGAAAAAATGGGGCGATCAGATGAAGCGTTACAGCAATGGGTCACCTTAGTCAGTCACCGCTTACTTAAAGACGCACCCACAACTGATTTGATAGTACTGGCTTTGAACCATATAGGACGCGTACAAGAAAATCTCAAACAGTACGACTTAGCGGAACAAGCACTCGAGCAAAGTTTGTTGCTCAATCCTAAACAACCTGGAGTGATTCAACACTGGGTACATATTCGTCAAAAAGCCTGTGCATGGCCCGTTTACAAGCCATTACCGCAAATCACACAAAATCAAATGCTCATGTCGACATCTCCTCTTGCGATGCTGGCATTAACAGAAGACCCAGTGCAGCAGTTGCTCACAGCGTTTGCATTTGTTGAAAGAACATATGGATTTAAAGAAGAATTTTTGAGTAAGGGCTGCGAGTACCAACATGACCGCATCCGGATTGGTTATGTGTCAGGTGACTTGTGTGTTCATGCCGTTGGATTGTTGTTGCCGGAGTTGTTAGAAAATCACGACCGCAATCAATTGGAAATATATGGCTACGACTTTAGCCCTGAAGATGGCACTGCTCATAGAGAAAGACTCAAAAAAACATTTGACCATCTACGATCTATACATTCATTAACAGACCGACAAGTAGCAAAACAGATTCTAGATGATGAAATTGATATTTTAATCGACCTGCATGGATTAAGTTCGGGAGCCCGGCCAGGAATATTTGCTTTACATCCAGCACCTAAGCAAGGCACATATTTAGGCTATATAGGAACCACGGGCATGCCTTGGTTTGACTTTGTAATTGCTGACCGATATGCACTCCCACAAGAGTTAACCAATTACTTCACTGAAAAACCACTTTATGTGGATGGAAGCTTTATTCCTTTAACAAGTAGTGAGGCCTCTATTCGCGAAGCATCGCGAAGTGAATTTGCAATACCTCCAGATGCATTTTTGATGGCGGCATTTGGCAATTCTTACAAAATTAACTCAGATCTTTTTAAAATTTGGATGAAGATATTAAAAGAAATTCCACACTCAATACTTTGGTTAATCGATGACAATCCAACGACGACAAAAAATTTAAAAGCCCATGCCATAGCAGCAAAAGCGGATATGTCACGAATCATATTCACACCTCGATCAGACCATCATGAATACAGGGCCAAATTAAAATTAGCTAATGTTTTTTTAGATACATTTCCCTATAACTGTGGCTCAACTACAAACGATGTAATTCAAGCCATGGTTCCAGTTGTATCAATGAGTGGAAAAACACTCGTTTCAAGAATGGGTGGATCGATATTGGGGTTTTTAGGACTTCACGAATTAGTTGCTAATTCATACCCAGAATATATTGAAATATGTATAAGACTGTCGAAAAATCAAGACTTTCTTTCCAATATAAAAGACAAAATAATCCAATCTGCAAATACAAAAAAATTACGAACTAATCTTGGCCTAAATATGAACGATTGCATAAAAAAAATATCTGCCAAGCAATGAACACTCGCATTTATCAGATTTGTTACTCCACTGAAACTTTAGGAAATGTACCTGAAGGTTTTTTGACGCTAGATAATTTAGCTAACGAACGCCCGGACTGGAGAGAGTATTGGCCTATTCGTCAATTTCTTCTAAGCAATCAATTGTCAGATAATACTTTATACGGATTTTTTTCGCCAAAGTTTTGCGAAAAAACTTCACTTACGAACGAAAAAATCAATCAATTCATAGCAAAAAACTATACCGGACAATCGGCAGTAAGTTTCAGTCCATTTTGGGATTTAATGGGAATTTTTAAAAATATTTTTGAACAGGGAGATTTTTTTCACCCTGGTTTATTAGAAACATCTCAGAGTTTTTCTACTCATCACTTGGCAGGAATTAATTTAATAGATTCAATTACACACAGTCAAAATACAATATTTTGTAATTATTTTTTGGCGACAAAAGATTTTTGGCTGCAATGGCTTAATTTAGGCGAACTCCTATTTCGAACTGCAGAAATAAACAACAACTCATTAGGCGAAAAACTAAATGCCACCACAAATTACGGCGCGCAACAACTTCCAATGAAAGTTTTTGTACAAGAAAGATTGGCGACTATGTTTTTATTAGCCAATAAAAATTTTGATTTGTTAGCGTATAGCCCATTTGAAATGGGGCCGTCAACCACTCCATTTAATCAATTTTTTCATGAGTCAGTAATTAATGATGCACTGAAAATAGCATACACAGAAACGGGGCATGTCAGTTATTTGAATGAATTTTCGTCTATTCGTGAAAAAATTATTTCGAAACTACATGCAGACAGAATTTTCTAACAAACTAAACTTTATTTCAATTCTCAATCTGATGGGAGATTGCTATTATTCAACATGAAATGTGCAAAGATTTACAAGAAAGAATTAGAATTCTATTAACAACAAAAAAGGAGCCCATCATGAATGACGATACACATGCTTGCTTAATTTGTAACTCAAATACAAACTATTATTTTTCAAAAGATTATCCAACTTATCCTGGAAGTCCTTTTAAGCAAAAATTAAAAGTGAATTATCACCGTTGTGAAAACTGCGGATTCGTATTATCAAAAACTCACAGTCAGATGAATGAATACGATTGGAATGAACTAAACTCAAGCTGGCATCATCATTTTGAGAAAAGTGCTGACATAAATTTAGCCAATCAACCACCATACGCCGATCAAGCACTTGCATTAATTTTACTTTGTAAAAATAGGGTCATAAATATTGACGACGCATTAGATTATGCTGCAGGATATGGAACTCTGGCAAAGGTGCTAAAAAAGTACTTCAATAAAAATATTTTTATACATGACAAATATGTAGAAGACACTAAAACCAATCTGACATATATTCGGCAGGATGAAATAAAAAAATATAAGCTCGTTATTAATAGCGCAATGTTTGAACACGTTTTAGAAAGAGAGCATTTGGATTTTGTTAATAATCTTGTTGATACTGATGGAGTACTAATGCTACATACAGTTGTGTGTGAAAAAATTCCAGCGGACCCTAATTGGTTTTATATTAAACCAATGGTACATACCGCTTTTCATACAAATAAAAGTATGAGTATTTTAATGAAACAGTGGAATTATTCAGTATCAATATATGCGCCACAAGCCAAAAGTTGGTTCTTATTCAAAAAAGACTCTCCAGCTACTTATAACATGGAAAATATAGTTGATAACATAAATAAAGAACTACAAACAAAATACTTTCATTATAAAAATGGATTTATGGATTACTGGAAAGGATTCTAAATTGATAAAGTTCACCGCTTAATCGAAGCATGAGGATTCAATTTTCACTTAGTTACTGCTTTTTTCCGCAACCTTCCTAACAGGATTGTTATGTAAGAATGGCTTTCACAGTTTTACTAGAAAGCTTGCAACAGGTTAAACTCATTGAAACACAATGAACTAGGACGGATTCTCACCTAAGCAGAGATAGTCAAGACCTGCTTATCCGTTCCACTTCTGGTGTCAGTGAACAATAGGGTGTTACCGAATTAGTCCTTCAATCATACTGCAATCAAAAGTCAGAATGCCAAGTTTTTGACTAACTTCCAATCTTTCTGAAAAGCTGTCATCAATAAATATTGAATTAGCGTCTTTAATATGTTCCGATTTCAATTCACCAGCGCCTAAATGTATGATTTCATCAAATAAACTTTCTAGTCTGAATTTTTTTAATGTTAACGTTAAATTTCCAGAATGTCGAGTTAGCAATTTAACTTTTATTCCTCTATTTAAACATTGGAATACTAAATTTATTGCATCAACATTAACCTTTTCACGAATAACTAACGTCTCATCTAAATCAATGTACATGGTATTATATTTAATTGAATGTTTATATCTATTTTGTAATGCTCTATCGAGTTCAACTTCATTTTGATTAATCATTATTCTGACTAGGGTTTTTTCTTCTTCAAAAATTGATAGCAATGGAAAGTTTACTCCTATCGATCGGTGTACACTCATAGATCCAGCAATGCGAGGTGCAATTTCCAATAAGGCAAGTTCACCATCAAAAGTACGCTTGAGTTGAAAAAACCATGTCCCTTGCATTTTTAGTTCGTTATGTATCTTTGTTGCAATATTTTGCGCATCCTCAAGAAAAACAGGCATTGTATTTACAGCTATACCGTTACGCATACGCTTTCTAACTCTAGCCCCAGCAAAAAGTAAGCCCTGACGACGGTCACTGAAACAATCGACCGTATATTCTTCTCCAGGTAGATATTCACATATTACCGGATCTGTTAGTTGTTGTGTTGCAATATTTAGCTCTTCAGCTGAACGCACTAACGTTGCACCCTGGGATCCTTGACCAGAGTCTGGTTTAACAAAAACTGGATATTCAAGTGAACTAAATGGTGGCAAAAATACTTTAGGTACACGCAATACGTTTACAAACTTATTATAAGTTTTTCTCTTAGAGCGAGTTAGCAAGCAAGTTTCTACTGATGAAGTTAATACTACTGCTGGAATATTTATTCTATTACTAGCTAATTTAACCAGAGCATCATCATGTGCAGGAAATATATAGTCTATTTCAAGCTTTGAGCATAAATTAACTAATGCAGTTAGCCAATCACTATCATAAAGTGAAGGCAATTCATAGAAATTTTCAAACGCAAATGGCGCATGGTTCGATCCTGCAATACCGGCACCGAACACTTCCACCTCTTTACACTGGCGTAACGATTCATTAATCTCCAATCCAATTTCTGTCCCAGCAGGAAAGACTAGTACTTTACGAGCTCTCATATCATTGGCTTCACAATAATGTTAATAATTCGCTGAATCTCATCATTTTTTAAGGCCGGATAGATCGGGAGGCATAGAACTTGTTGCGAAGCGTATGCAGCCACTGTCAAATTATCACGCTGCGCCGAAGGCAAACCACGATACATAGGGAAATCAGAGATTAATGGATAAAAATACCGGCGCGCAAAAATATCGTGCTCTTTCAATTTGGTATATAACTCGTCCCTACTTATTGGATAATCAGGTTGTACTAAAATCGGAAAATAAGAATTGTTAGCCTTAACTTTCTCCATGGAATTAAGGCAGACTATACCTTTGACCTCTTTTAGTTGATCCCGATAGAATTTGTCAATTAACGCTCTTCGATCGAGTCCACCCTTAATATGTTTGAGTTGAAGCAATCCAAATGAAGCATTGAGCTCACTCATTTTGCCATTTATACCTGGCGCTACGACAGTTACTTCATCTACATATCCGAAATTTTTCAGCTGATCGATACGTAATTTAGTTTTAGCATCTGGACAAATTATGGCTCCACCTTCAAAAGTATTGAATACTTTGGTGGCATGAAAACTCAATATAGATAAATCACCATAATTTAATATGCTTCCATATTCATCTTCAACTCCAAAGGCATGCGCAGCATCATAAATTATCTTTAAATTGTAATTGTCGGCGATTTTTTGAATTGCCTTAGTATCACACGGATGACCGTAGCAATGAACGGGCATTATGGCAGTAGTATGAGGTGTTATAGCTGCTTCAATTTTTTCTGAGTCAATGTTTAAAAAGTTAGGTTCGATATCAACAAATACTGGCTTTATACCATTCCAAAGTAATGAGTGCGCAGTCGCTACAAAAGAATAGGGAGTTGTAATAACCTCACCCGTAATTCTTAGCGCCTGCAATGCAGTTACTAATGCAATGGTAGCGTTAGTAAATAGCGCCAAGTGTTTGACACCAAGAAAATCACAAAGTGCTTGCTCCAACTGATTATGAAAGGGGCCGCCATTGGTCAGTATTTTATTGTGCCATATTTTTTCAAGATACGGCATAAATTCATCTAGCGGAGGCAAAGATGGTTGCGTTACATAAATGGGATTATTCATAATTTGAAGTTAGAAAAAAGGACCGAGAAATAGTTTGTACTTGTTAATATGTCTATTACACTGATGTGATTGCATAAAGTGCACAAAGCGATCAATGGAAGTAATTTTATTTATGCTGAGCATTCATTATCTACTTTAGTTAGAATTTTTGATAGTGCCGAACTGTCAAAGTCAAAATGACCCTCAGCAATTGCAGCCATATGATTTGCTATGTCAGCAAATGTAACTGCTCCCCCCTCTGGAAGCCGTTTAATAAGCTTTACATCACTTTCAGCGCAAGCTAAAAAGTAATCCGACAAGACCGGTGACTTATTGCGAACGTAGTACATATACAGCGAGTAGTTCGTTTTAAGTCGCATAAGTATTTTCTCAACCATCGGCTTTTTGGAATGAACTCCACCGTCGTGTATATTGTAGACAGAAGGCAAAATGTCAGTGCAATAATGACAGGATCCATAGTGTCCAAGTAATGACCAAATAAATAAATCACCTGCACCACTTGTAATTATTTCCGGAGGCAAATCTAACAACACGTTCCGAAACATTACTGTTAATGTATTAATTGGTGTACTTGTTAGTAGCTGTACAGAAGTTAAATCCTGTTTTATACCACCCACATAATTGATATCAACTCGACCATCGCGTACACCCTGAACACCACTATGAGTAACAACACATTCAGGATGAGCTTCCAAATAAAGCCATTGTTTTTGCAACTTTTGACTGTCAGTCCAATAATCATCTCCCTCGCAAATAGCAATATACTTGCCTTTGCAAGCATTTAGAGTTCGTATTAAGTTAAGGTGCATCCCCATGTTTGGCTCATTAGGCAAAAGTCGAATTAGGCCAGGGAATTGAAGATTAAGTCTTTCTATAATGACACGCGTTTTATCACATCCCCCATCCTCACCAACAACTATTTCAAATGGGATTGTGGTCTTTTGCATCAAAAAAGATATTATTGTTTTTTCAATGAACTTTTCGTGATTAAAAGTAATGCAACATATACTAACTTGTGGCTCTAAGTTACTTACTAACTCTTGCTCAATCTTATTTGGTAAATCTAAAACTGACTCCAATTCCAAAGATTTTTTTCCAAAAAGGAAAAAAGGCTCTAACTCGTTAACTCCATAATTACTCACCAAATCAGAATCAAAAATGTCAGCGTGTTGCTTTACTTTATTTATCAAATAATTACTCATTTCGCTGAATAAATCAAGACCAAATGTTCGAACATGGTCTTCTTGGCCATAAAAAAATAACCTCTGCTCAGGAGTTTTGATAGATTTATCCTCAAATGTTCTCTCTAAGAATTGACTAAACGGTGTTTGTAAAATCGCAATTCCATCATCTACTAAGACCCTATTAATTTCTGCCATCGCTTTACTTGGTTGGTTTACATGTTCTAGTACATGATTTGCTATTACCAGATCAAACGTCCTATCACTGTATGGAATCTCTTCTATATCTATTTTTTCAAATCTCGGATCAATTGAATACAAGTCAGCTAGTATGTATATTTCGGGATTCAACTCAACTAGGAAATTTATAATATTTTTTTCAGGTGCAAAATGTAATATTCGCATTCCCTCTTTACCTTTTAAGATGCCGGTCTTTTCTATATATAGCTTTAGATGTCGCTCTCGGTCATGACATCCGCAACTGGGACAGCCAAAGTTATCCACGTCTGAACCAATTACATCTAATTTTCGTTGCAACTCAGATAGCGCAGATGTCCCCCCTTTATAAGGAAAGAATTTTTTGACGTCAGCACCACAAATATTACATTGATACATACAAAACTGTTCCTTGAATTAATTAAGATAAATTTTTCAGAATTCAACTATATTTAGAAATGAGCAATTATTGAATTCAATATGTTTGTAAAAATCTGCAATAGCTGACTAATTTTTTAATCAGACATTCATCACAACATTACATTGTTCTTTTCCAACTTCTGCACCCACTCCATCAACTTAAAATTCTTTATTTGCAATTCTTTATCGTCTGGATATTTTTTCATCGCTTGCTCTACCAATTCGTATGCTGACGAATAATCCATTTTTTGCTCAAAAGCGTGAATAACAACTTTATAAGATTCGATACTTGCTCTATCTCCAATTGCAGCTAATATCGGCTTCATTAAATCCAGCACCGAATCCCAATCCTTTTGTACTACTGCAATCCAAGCATTAATGACCAGCATATCTTCACTTTCAGGAAATACGGCAAGTCCCGCATCAGCTAGGGCTTGCGCAAGTTGTGCTTGGTTTGGGTCTGTTAATAATTCTTGAATGACTTCACGTATTTCTTCTGGGTCAAAGCGTTTGCTTTGCACCCCTTGAAAAAAAGGTGCATTTATCCCCATGCTGACTAATTGCTCAATATGCGACATCAATATTCCAGTCAAAAATAACAAACTTCGATCTTTGATTTAAAAGCAACTTTGATGCCATTAATAATTGGCCATTACGGCAATTAATTACTCACTAATTATTAAATTATTTCTCGGTTAGTGGCAGAAATTTGCCACTAGGCGGCAACTTGCCATTTACAGCCTATTAAATCCATTCTTAATTACCCTCTTTTTTCTCATCCCCCGGCTGCATTCCTTTTAACCAATACACCCAAGACAAGATTACCGCCACCGCCGTATAAACATCTTGAGGGATTTCTTGATCTACATCCAAGCGGCTGAGCAAGGCCAATAACTGCGGGTCTTCGGTCACATAAACGCCCTGCTTCTTTGCCTCTTCCACAATCCGCTGCGCCAATTCGTTTTGGCCTTTGGCAGTCACACGCGGTGTTTTGTACTGGCCATACTCCAATGCGACGGCTTCAAATGGTGTTTTCATTTTTAAGCCTTTGTATCCACGACCATGCCCAAACTCTGCTTTGACACGGCAGGCTTATCGCTCGGTCTGGGTGAGTTGAATATTTTGAATGAATTGAGCAGTAAGCCCGAGGCGCTCAACTCATCACTCAACTCATTGGAATTGGATTGAGCCAAGGACGCGATTTCCTCTCGAGCTGCCCACATCACCAAGTCCACCGTATGACCTTGGGAAATGGTTGTATTGAGCCATACCTCGCCCAATACTTGGCTGCGAGAATGAATATCCACAGTTAAGGGCGGCTCTTCTTGTCCTTTTTTCTTTTTGGGTTTTTGAAAATGCAACTCAACAGGGTCAGCATCCCGAAAAGGAATCAATAAAAAAAGAGATAAGTCGCCACGTACCAAATTCTGGGCTGCCTGTACTTGTGAAGCTTCAATTTCTGTGATGGCCGAATGAATTTCACGCTTGGCTTGATCAACCTCTTCGCTCTCTTCTAAATCATCAAGCATTGAAAGTAATTTTTTAAAAATCGTTTTGG
>Ga0214919_10012581_pt1 | contig 10384 bp, 8 predicted proteins | sample LL1503_MetaG_FD_177994 | JGI IMG/M metagenome (GOLD analysis project Ga0214919, IMG submission 177994) | Freshwater microbial communities from Lake Lanier, Atlanta, Georgia, United States - LL-1503 | ecosystem: Environmental > Aquatic > Freshwater > Lake | place: USA: Georgia | collected 2015-03-15 | reverse complement strand
ACGCATCCTAGAAGAACAAGCCAGAAGACCTGCCTAGTTTAAAAAATCAACAGCTTTCGGGTAAAAAGCAGGGATTGTAAAAAATTAAGGCCGGAAGATATAGAGATGATATGCATTTATTTTTAAGATGCTAATCTCTTACGACTATCTCTGACGACTCCTTAATCAATTATGGTTCTCTTTCTCCAGGAAGCTCATTGTTAACGCAAAAAAACAAAACAATGAGCAAAAAATTAATCACGCTCTCGGTGTGCCTTATCGCCATCACCCTTGCCTTTGGGCAAAAAGAAAAATCGGCAACTTTAAAAGACAGTGTTCAAAAAAGAACAGACAGCACTATTAGCTTAGAAGAAGTTATTGTGACTGCTAACAAAGTAGAACAGAAGCAAAGCAGTACTGGTAAAGTTGTTACTGTTATTAATGCTGCTGCCCTTCAAGCCAATGCCGGAAGAAGTATCGCACAAATTTTAAACGAGCAAGCCGGCTTGTATTTACCCGGTAGTTTAAGTAATGCAGGAACAGTGCCCAGTATTTATATGCGTGGCGCTTCTAGTGGAAGAACTTTAATATTAATAGATGGTATGCCCGTGGGCGATCCTTCTATGATTAGCAATGAATTTGATTTAAACTTAGTGCCTTTGAATACGATTGAACGTATTGAAATTTTAAAAGGCGCCCAAAGTACTCTGTATGGTTCAGATGCCATTGGGGGCGTCATTAATATTATTACTAAAAATAAATCTATTCCCAATTTCTCAGGAGATTTTAGTACAGGATCTTATGGTACCCAAAAAATAAACTTACAGCATAGTAAAAGCCTAGGTAAATTAAATTATGCGCTTGGATTTAGTAATGAATCGGCATCAGGTTTTTCTTCTGCTTCAGATATCACTGGTAAAAATAATTTTGATAAAGACGGCTATAAGAATAATAACTGGTTTGCTAATATTAATTATACCATTAACCAAAATTGGAATGTAAAAATTTCAACACGCCAAACAAGTTACAATGCCGATATTGATTATAGTGCCTTTAAAGATGATAAAGACGAGAAATTCAATAATGCCACTAAATTGACAGGGCTTATTTTAAAATACAAGAAAGAAAAATCTATTTTTCAGTTTCAGTATCAATTAAGTACACAGGACCGTCAATATAAAAACGATAGCACTGATAGAACTTATACCATTTTCGAAGACAACCAATACAAGGGTAAGTCTCAGTTCGCAGATGCATTTTATTCCACACCTCTTTCCAAAAATATTCAATGGATTATTGGTGGCGATTTTAGATATGGCTCTTATAATCAAACCTACGCCTCTATTAGTGGGTACGGGCCTTACAATGATATTTTTAAAGACACTTTTCAATACCAAACAGCCTTGTATAGTTCTTTATTAATAAATGACGCTTCCAATAAATGGTTATTAGAACTAGGTGGCAGAATGAATGAACATAATCGCTATGGAGCTAACCAAACTTTTACCATTAGCCCTTCTTATAAATTAAATAGCCAAATTCGATTTATGGCAAGCGCTTCCACTGGATACAAAGCGCCTTCGCTGTATCAATTAAGTTATAACGAAGCCTTAAAACCAGAACAATCCTTTAATACAGAAATAGGCATTGAATATAAAACCAATACTGTTTTTGCAAGAGGGGTGTATTATGATAGAACCATTGAAAATGGCATTGACTATAATTATATTGATTACAATTTTTTCAATTATATTAAGCAAAAAGTAAATGGTTTAGAATTAGAATTTAATTGGAAGGCCAATGAAAAAAATAATATTTCATTCAACTATACTTTAATGAATGGACAAGAAACCAATCAAAATAGAGTAACCACTACCGATACCATTACTTATAACTATTTATTAAAGCGTCCTAAAAATACAGCGGGTATTCAATGGAGTTTTGAGCCAAGTCCAAAATTGAATTTAAGCATAGCCGCTAGGTATATTAGTAAGCGTTATGATGTAGGTGGTTATGCAGCAGAGGATGTTAGTTTAAAAAGCTATACCTTATTGAATGCGCATATCCAATATAGCATCAATAAACATTTTATTGTGTATGCAGATGGACAGAACCTAGGAAATAAGGTATTTAATGAGATTAATGGATATAATGCCATAGGCCGAATGTTGATGATAGGTCTTAGGATAAAATAATAGCTAGTAATTAGTTCGACTCTAAATAGTTAAAAAAGCTTTGTATCTTCATACAAAGCTTTTTTATGGTATTTCATTTTGACCAATTACTAACCGTTATTTTTACTTTGTTTGCCGTTATAGATATAGTGGGCTCTATTCCACTATTAATTGCTATGAAAGAAAAATCGGGTGCTATTAAATCGCTTAAAGTGACCCTTATCTCAGGGGCACTTATGATATTATTTTTGTTTTTAGGAAAACCCTTCTTACAATTATTGGGATTAGATGTGAAGTCATTTGCAGTGGGCGGTTCCATTGTCATATTTTTATTAGGACTTGAAATGGTATTGGGTCATGAAATTTTTAAAGGCGATAAAAATGCACAGTCTGGTGCAGTTGTACCCATTGCCTTTCCCATTATTGCAGGTAGTGGAACGCTTACCACTATTATGTCATTGAAAGCGAACTTTGATGAACTATATATTGCGCTAGGTATACTTATAAACTTAGTCATTGTATACGCAGTTTTAAAATCTCTTACTATAATAGAAAAACTGCTAGGGCCCGGAGGCTTACTAGCAGTTCGTAAATTTTTTGGCGTCATTCTTTTAGCTATTGCTGTAAAAATATTCTCAAGCAATGTTGGAGCTCTAAGACGCTAAAAAGAAACTCTACAACTTAGAATATAATTTCTACCCACAGCAGAAATTCCACTCGCGAAATACCTGTAATTAAGGTCTGCTATATTTTCAATTTGAAAACTGAAATTTAATTTCTTTGTTGGCTGATAACTGGTGTTGATATTCCAAATTTGCCAGGCTGGCATACCATCCTTAGTTGCATAAATTTCATTGTCTTCTCCATTTAAATTATAATCTTCGATACGCTTCCAGCCATTAAATACAGTAAAAATTTCTGCAGAAAACTTTTTTAATTCATGCTTCAATCCAATCCTACCATAGCTTGGAGGAATATGGTCTAAAGGCAATGCTGTATTCAAGCCAATAAGCTTTTGATTAGTATAGTTTCCTTTAGTATAAGTATAGGTAGCAGCTAAAATTGTGTTAGGCGTTAAATTAGCAGATCCATTTACATTAAATCCATAGACAACTGCTTTTGCTTTATTTTGAGTGGCGTATACATCACTCATGACACCTTGATATAGAATGGAACTTGCATTGTTCCATTTGAACTTGTCAACCACCAATGCATTTTTAAACCAAGTATAAAATAAGGAAGCACCAATGCTATAAGTCGAAGTTGTTTTAGATGCATTCAATTCGGTATTATAAGTATACTCAGGTTTTAAATCTTTATTAGGTACTACCACATAACCAGTTCTTGTATCAAACACTTTGGTTAAGTCATCCACATTGGGCGCTCTAAATCCACTGCTCGCACCAAATGAAACTCTTAATCCATCTGCTCCATTGTAGGCCATCCCAATATTACCTGTGATGGCAGTATTATCTTGATTGGCATCTGTGAATGGGAAATGCATAAGTGCTGTGTCTTTAAAATTGGCATTCAGTTGTACACTGTTCAAACGCAAGCCAGTATTCAACACCCAATTACCTTTCAAAAATTGGGTATGTTGTGCATACAATGCATAATTGGCCATATTGGTAGGACCATCACTATACCTTGTGGCAATGGCGCTGCGTAAATTAGTTGCCATATTATTGCGATACGCAGTTGAACCTACATTATTGTAATAAGACTCAACACCTATATTTAATGCACTAGACTTTCCTTGATGCAATAAATCTATATTTAAACCAAAGATATCCACCGCCTCAAATCTATAATCCTTATTGTTGGATTTAAATCTTATAGCCATCCTGCTTTCTTCAAGGTGCTGGTAATTGACATTCGTAGTTAATTTTTGAAAGTAACCATTCAATTGTGATTTAGTTAATTTATAACCAATCATATTGCGCACTTGTGGACCATAATACCATTCTGAATACACAGGCAATCCTTTACTCGTTTCAGTTAAGCGATCATACCTATTAATATTAGAAGAATTAGAGATTTGCACATTCAATATATGAGTAGTGTTTTCATTTGGTTGATACAATACTTTTTGCAATAAATCGGTTTGATTGTATCCACTTAATTTTTGAATGTTTACAAATGCACTATTGTCTTTAACAATATCGGTATTATTTTCACGTGCTACATAAAATAGTCTTTTACCAAAGTCAGGATAAGCCGCCAATCTTTTATTCCCTTGACGCATATCTCCAAAACTGCTATTGCTAAATGAAGTAAGGTAAGCCCATTTGTTATTGGCGATATTAATATCTATATGTTGGCGATTTTCATTTTGACCATTGCCGTATCGATATACTAAATTGCCATCCGTTTTCCAAGCTGCTTTTTTTGAAACAAGATTGGATTTAAACAATTGTGGCTGTTTGGTAAATAAATTCACCACGCCGCCCAGTGCATCGCTACCATATAAAGTAGAACTTGGACCATAAATAATTTCAACACGATCCAATATCATATTATCTACAGTAATGATATTCTGTAAATGACCCGCTCTAAAAATGGCACTATTCATACGCACACCGTCTACCATTAACAATACCCTACTCGCTTCAAAGCCTCTCACCACAGGGCTTCCGCCTCCTGCTTGGCTTTTTTGCACAAAGACCTGACCAGAAGCAGTTAAGATATCTGCCGTATTCGCTTGCTGTTGTATTAAAACTTTATCGGTTAAGGCAACCACCCTTTGTACAATATTTTTTGAAAGCGTTGGAAACTTATTAGCGTAAATGACTACATCTTGTAATCGTTTACTTGAAGTATCAGATTGTGCCAAAAGTTCCAGACTCATCCCAAAAAATAACAGTACGCTTACTATTAAACGCATGCTCAATTTTTAATATGAAAATGAATTGCTATCAAATAAAAAATGATTTGATAGCCCTGTCTTATGTATTAGACAGTTTCTGGCGGGTATGAGATATCTCCTGAATAACAACTTAAAATTGGCGTAGTCAAAGTAGGATACTTCTTTTTAAGTAAAGTATAGTTGAATAAACTTTGGGTATTGAATGTAGGACATTCATATACAGCAAGGCTAAGGTTCAATTTGATTTTGGAAGAACTGGATTTAGATTGCGCCTCTTTATCCAAATGATTTAGTTTATGTTGATTGGCAACAATGGCTGCTTCTTCTTCATCGGATGCTGCTTTAATCACCCAACCTTCCTTTGTTTGTTCAATGGAAACAATATCATAAAACATTCCCTTGTAACTAAATTCACGGCCCTTTTCCTCCCACTGATAGCCTTGAGGTAAAACAGATTTATCTTTTACGATGATTGTGATTTGATCGCCACTATGCTCATCATTTTCTTTTTCAAGAATTTCACCTGCATCAATACTTGCGAATCTTTCTTGCTCATGTAGCTGTTCCTGAAGCCAATAAAGATAGCTCAAGCTACTTGTTGATAATAACAAGGCGGCAAAACAAAATATGGCAATGAGTTTTTTCACAGTCTAATATACCATTTTTTGATTAAAATAAGAGGAAGATCTAAGTAATAATATTTCAAATATGATAGATATTAAATAATTTTGTATTTCATGATTCATTTTATCTATAATCCAAATGCAGGCACTCAAAATGAATCGCAAAAAAAGCAATGGATGGCCAGCTTGCATGCGATTCCCAATACGGTTATTTGGGAAACCACTAAACCATTGGAAGCAAAAGAATTTGCCAAAAAAGCTATTGAACAAAAAGCAACAAAAATTATTGCTATTGGCGGAGATGGTACTATTAATGAAGTAGCTTCTGCATTAACCGAAACTACTATTCCATTAGGCATTATTCCCATGGGTTCAGGCAATGGATTGGCAAGACATTTACAATTACCGCTTCAATTTGATAAAGCACTTGCTAGAGCCTTGACTGGGAAAGAAGTTGCCATTGATGTGGGCATTATTAATGACAGAATGTTTTTCTGCACAACAGGTATTGGCTTTGATGCAGCAGTAGCAAGCCGCTTTGCTAAAGGAAGCAGTAGAGGTTTTATGAATTATGTAAAATCTACTGTTTATACATTATTCAATTACAAGCCTATTGAAATTAGTATTAACGGCGGCCCCTTAGAAAAAGTTTTTTCGCTCACTATTGCCAATGCCAATCAATTTGGAAGCAATGCCTACATTTCTCCTTATTCAGATTTACAAGATGCGCAACTTGAAATGGTGAGCATCCAACCACACTCAATTTTAAAAGCGGGTTTACTTGCCATACGATTATTTAATAAAACCATCTACGCATCTAAAAAAGTAAGCATACGTTCCATAAAGCATATTACTATACAATACAGAAAAGGAAGGCCCCTTCATATTGATGGAGAATCTCTAGAAACAGATATGGATCATTTAGCTATAAGTATTGAACCGCAAGCATTACTTGTAATTGTATAAATATTTAAAAGGCCTATATTTGCATCCTAAAAAAATTAAGCCTTGTCTGTCTCCCTTAAAAATATAATAATACCCCTTCTTGGAATTTTTATAGCCATTAACACGAATGCTCAAAGCATCACAGGTGTTGTTCAAAATGAAAAAGGAAATCCAATTGATGGTGCTACTATAGGTATTTTAAATACCGGCTTTCAAACTATTAGTAACCAAAAGGGGTACTTTAGTTTCGATGCATTAAAAAATGGCAGGTATACTCTTTCCATAAAGTCATTGGGTTATGCTGAAATTTCAAAAGAAATTTACATTAACGCAATAAACAATTCTAAAAGTATTGATATAAAATTCACTCTAATCGTATCAACGAATCAATTAGATGAAGTGGTGGTGACTGCAGAAAAAAAAGAAGAATTATTACAGAAAATTCCCGCAAGTATTACTTCCTTAAACGCAAAGCAGATTAATGCTTTTGGATTATGGAATACCAAAGAAATAACGGGCATCATTCCGAATTTATATAGCGCCGACCCAGGAGACGCTCGTGATGTAAGCTCTGTAAGGGGCATTGCCACTAGTTCTTACGACCCAACGGTGGCAACTTATATTGACGGCGTGAATCAATTTAGTTTAGATACTTATATTCCTAATTTATTTGATATTGAAAGAATTGAAGTATTACGTGGACCGCAAGGAACCTTATATGGAAGAAATGGAATGGGTGGTGTTATAAATATTATTACTAAACAACCTAATAATACAAGTAGCGGATTTGCAGATATTAGTATAGGCAATTACAATCAACAAAGAATTACGGCAGGCTTTAAAACACCTTTTATAAAAGATAAATTATTTTTTGGCGCTTCTATCTTATCCAATAAAAGAGATGGCTATTATACCAATGAGTTTACGCAAAGCAGTTATGATAATCAAAACGGATTTTCTGGAAACTACTTTTTAAAATATAAAGTTAGTAGTCGTTGGGATATAAATTTAAATTTCAAACAGCTTGCCAATGAAAATCAAGGGCCCTTCCCTTTGGTTTTTGGAGCAGAGGATGCAATGAGCAAGCCTTATCGTTTAATTCAAAACAGCACCACTATCATGAAGGACAAGACCTCTAATACGAGCTTGTCTATTCGCTATGCTGGTAGCGGCTTTAACTTTTCTAGCCAAACTGCTTATCAACAAAACTACCGCTATTACACAAACCCAATCGATGGCGACTTCTCTCCCATTGATGCTATTTCAGTTATCAATAATTATGGTAGTAAGTGGAACAATAATAAAGTACTCACCCAGGATTTTAAATTCACTAGTAATAATGCGAACAATAGCAAGTTCAAATGGACTGCCGGTGCTTTCTTATTTTATCAAGACGCACCAGTAAAACAAACTACTCGTTTTGGAATAGATGCCAACTTAATGATGATAGGAGATTCTTTATTTAGCATCATTAATACAAGCACCACTCTCAAAAAAGGTTTTGCAATATATGGTCAAGCTACCTATGCTTTAAGCGATAAATTAAATATGAGTTTCGGATTAAGAAATGATTATGAAAATCAAACTCAATCCATATTGGGCGAATACCAGCGTGACCCTAGTCCTGAATTATATACTACCACCTCAGATACTTTAGGACGTACCAATTTTAATGCACTCTCACCAAAACTTTCTTTGGACTATCAAGTAAATAATAATAGTTTATGGTATGGTTCTTATAGCAAAGGATTTAGAGCGGGTGGCTTATCTCCACTCTCCTCAGATCCTTCACAGCCGCCACTTGTAGGCTATTTGCCCGAATACAGTAATAATTTTGAAACAGGTATTAAAAACAATTGGTTGAGCAATAAATTAATTTTAAATATTGCTTTATTTTATACTAAAGTAACAGATGCGCAAGTGCCCAGTTTAATTTTACCAGACGCCATTACCATTACTAAAAATACTGGACAATTAAGTAGCAAAGGAGTAGAAGCAGAATTAATGTTCATACCCACTAAAGGTTTATTATTACAATACTCTTTTGGAGCTACTTCTGCTTCCTATGATAAATTAGAAATTGCTTCACAAGGAGCAAGTGTAAATTTAGCAGGCAAGCGTCCTATATTCACCCCATCTAGCACTTCATTATTAGCAGCTCAATACAGCTACCCTATTTCTAGCGAATTACAAATAATGTTAAGAGGAGAATGGAAATATATAGGAACCACTTATTTTGATTTAGCCAATAGCATTCAGCAATCGCCTTACCATTTATTAAATGCAAAATTGGGTATGGAATACAAGAAGACAGCTTTAAGCTTCTGGGCTAAAAACCTAGCGGGTACAAAATACATTTCTTATGGCTATGATTTCGGGGCCGTTCATTTGGGAGATCCTGCCATTTTTGGGACCAGTTTTAGCTACAAATTTTAATGATTTTTCTCCCCTTTGTCTAAACAAAGCTGTAGAAAGTTCTGAGCTCTGCTATTCCTTCTATAAAATGCCCTAAAGCGTGGATTAGATGTGGATTACCTAGGGATTTATTAGCCGTTTTATTGCTACTTTACAGCATCATTTTTATACCAAAATTACTATGGGTGCTATATCATTAATTGCTTTGTTAATTGCCGCTATTGCTTTCTCTGCAGGCGGTATTTTAATTGGGAAAATTTTAGTAAAAGGAAGCAAAAATCCTCAAAAAGGGCAGGCTTATGAGTGCGGTATTCCCACCGACAGTTCCCCTTGGCATCAATTCAATGTGGGCTATTATTTATTTGCCTTACTTTTTTTAATTTTTGATGTGGAATTAGTGTTTTTATACCCTTGGGCAGTGGTAGTAAAAAAAGTGGGCATGGTTGCCTTAATTGAAATTATCGTTTTCATATTTATATTATTCATGGGCTTTTTATACGCTCATAAAAAAGGTGCATTAAAATGGAGTTAAAAGAAAAAATAACAGGCAAGGAACCTTTTCCAGGTATCGTGCATGAAACACCAGGTGGTGGCATAGTGGTAAGTACTTTTGATAGTGTCATTAATTGGGCGCGTTCCAATTCATTATGGCCATTATCCTTTGCGACTAGTTGCTGTGGTATTGAAATGATGTCTACCGCTTCTGCCAAATATGATTTTTCTCGTTTTGGTTTTGAAGTAGCAAGAGCCTCACCGCGTCAAGCCGATGTTATTATTATAGCAGGCACCATCGTTAATAAAATGGCACCTGTTTTAAAAAGATTATATGATCAAATGGCCGATCCTAAATATGTAATCGCCATGGGCGCTTGCGCTATTAGTGGTGGACCTTTTTTTTACAATACTTATTCTGTCGTAAAAGGTGCCGATCATATTATTCCTGTGGATGTATACATTCCTGGTTGCCCTCCGCGCCCTGAAGCATTGTTACACTCTTTAATTTCTTTACAAGAGAAAATTAAATTAGGTATGACGCGTGAACAAATTAGAGGAGAATTTAAAGTATAGAAAAATACAACAATGACCAACGAAGAAATAAAAGAATACATCAGCAGCCTCGCTCCAGCAGCCACTTACGATGAAACCGGAGAATGGTTGAATATACTAGTAGAACCTACTGCCTTAAAGCCTTTGATGGCCAATTTAAGAACAGGCAAAATGCAAATGAACTATTTGTTTTGTGTAACCTGTGTTGATTTTAAAACACATTTAACCATGGTGTATCATTTGTCTGCGACTACACATCGTCAAAGTATTGTTATCAAAGCAAACGTAAATAGAGACGCTCCTCTTATTGAAACAGTTTGTGATATTTGGAGAAC
>Ga0214919_10012580_pt1 | contig 10385 bp, 10 predicted proteins | sample LL1503_MetaG_FD_177994 | JGI IMG/M metagenome (GOLD analysis project Ga0214919, IMG submission 177994) | Freshwater microbial communities from Lake Lanier, Atlanta, Georgia, United States - LL-1503 | ecosystem: Environmental > Aquatic > Freshwater > Lake | place: USA: Georgia | collected... | reverse complement strand
GGCATCTTGCCAAGTAGTGGAACATTTGAACCAACTAAACTACTTAGACGCGCTGCTGTCTCTTCCCCACCGTTATTTCCAAATAATGAAATTGGTTCACTGCAATGTGGGCATGGAAATTCCGACATGTTTTCAACAACTCCAAGTAAATGTTGTTTCAACTGATGTGCAATTCGACCTGCGCGTTCTGCAACTTCCGCAGCAGCAATTTGTGGTGTTGTAACAACTAAAATTTCTGAAGCTGGTATCAATTGGCCAAGCGAAATGGCGATATCTCCGGTTCCTGGCGGCAAATCTAGATATAAAAAGTCAAGATCGCCCCAATAAGCGTCGCTCAATAATTGTTCTAAGACTCGATGTAAAAGCGGACCACGATACGCAATTGGATCTGAGCGCTCGGGTTTGAACATCTCCATCGATACGACTTTTACGCCATGCGCTTCTAATGGAATGAAAGTTTGATCAATGGCGGTCGGACGTTGCCCTTCTAACCCCATCAACCTTGGGATTGAGTGGCCATAAACATCGGCATCTAGAATTCCGACTTTAAATCCACGTTTAGCGGTAGCTACTGCAAGATTTACCGTGACCGAAGATTTACCAACACCGCCTTTTCCAGAAGCAATTCCAAATACCCGGGTAAGCGAGTCTGGTTGCGCAAATGGAATAAATTTCTCTCGTCCTCCCTGCAAAATCTTCTTTACTTCGCCGCGCTGTTCCTCGCTCATCACGCCAAAATTTATTTTCACTTCCTTAACTTCAGGAATTGTTAAAACCGCCTTTGTAATATCAGCTGTAAGTCGATCACGCATTGGACAACCAGAAATTGTTAATAAAATTCCTAATGTTGCCACTCCGGAATCGAATGCAACGGATTCAACCATACCTAATTCAGTAAGTGGTTTATGTAATTCTGGATCTGAGACTGTTGCGAGAGCGGCATTAATTTTAGAAAGCGTCATAGTATTTCTGGATCTAGTTTTGTGATTTTCTTAATTTCATTTATTTCTTTAACGGCGCTGGTATTTTCATCGATAACTTCGTTTAAATGCTTTTTTATAAATGTCTTTGGATGCAGATCTTTTACATCTAAATCTTCAAATCCAGGTCCTAAATTATCCCGTAATTGCATCGTGGCAAATTGTGAAAAGTTTCTAACTTTTTTTAATAACTTTGCAGCATCTACTGCGAGTTTAGGCAGTCGTTCTGGTCCTACTAAGAAAATTGCGATAACTGCTAAACCGATCATTTCGCCAGCGCCGATATCGAACATGGCCCAATACTAGGGTCAAATTTGGACTTCCCTCAACCCTAGCTAAATTAACTTAGTTCTTAGCGGCTGCTAAGGTAATTTTTACAGTCGATTCTTTTCCGTTACGGGTGTATGTAACTGAAATAACATCGCCAACATCATGCGACCTAATCGCAACAATTAATTCATCCGATGAATGAATTGCGACACCATCCATTTTTATGATGACATCGCCTGCAAGCATTCCAGCTTTTGCAGCTGGGCCGCCAACAACGACCGAACCAGAGCGATCAGAAACCTTTGCGCCAGTTCCTGGAAAATTAGAATCAACCATTACGCCCATAATTGGATAGGTAGCCTTACCGTTATTTATTAATTGTTCCGCTGTTTTTTTAGCTTGATTTATCGGAATTGCAAATCCTAAGCCAATTGATCCAGACTGACTTCCATATGAAGAACTTAATGTAGCAATAGCGGAGTTAACTCCTACAACTGCACCAGTGGCATCAACGAGCGGTCCCCCAGAATTTCCTGGATTAATTGCAGCATCGGTTTGAAGCGCGTTGATAAATGAACTTTCGCTAGTTCCAGTTCCTGAAGTTACAGCTCGATTTTTGGCACTAATAATTCCAGAAGTTACTGTCCCGGAAAGTCCTAGCGGTGAACCAATTGCGATTACATTATCGCCAACTTGAATTGCATCGCTATCACCAAATTGCAAGGCGGATAACCCAGTTGCAGAAATTTTCAAAACTGCAAGGTCATAGGCAGCATCTCGCCCAAGTATTTTTGCGCTAAAAGTTTTACCATCATTAAGCGTCACAGTGATATCGCCTTGTTGGTTAGCAGCGCCAGCTACTACGTGATTGTTTGTAAGGATGTACCCATCACTTCTAATAACAAAACCAGAACCAGAAGCGCCACCCATTTGAGTGTTAATCATGATTGAAACAACAGACGGTAGGACTCGAGCTGCAATTCCAGCGATTGAATCTGGCTGCCGTTCTACCGTGCTGCTTGCAGATACTAATTTAACGTTGTGGGCTGAAATATTGTCGTTGCCAAAGTAATTTCCGCCAATGCCACCGATTACTCCCGCGATTAATGCGATCGCAATCGTGCCAGATACTGGCTTGCGTAATTCTTTACGATTACCAGTAACTTCGTGATCTGGGTGGGACCACCAGGCTGGCACATTCTCTTGGTTCATTTTTTACTTCCGTTTCGATTTAAGTAATTCATTTTCAACGTTATAACTAAACGCTCTGTGAAATTTGGCTGAGATTACGCTCAGAGTTCTAATTCAACTTTGTGGCAACTAAGACACCTTCGCCAAGCGGCAACAGCATTGGCTCCCAACGTTCGTCCGACTCTTTTATCGCTTTAATAGTTTCTCTACGTGAAATAGTGATCGGATCGCGCTGAGTTGGATCTGCAACTTTACCCCCGCCAAGGGCGCTATCAATTAGTAGAACTCCACCGGGTCGTAGCGCTCGAAAAGCTTGATCAACTGATTCAAGTAGATCATTAAAATCTCTAATGATAAATAAATCATAAAGGCTGTCAGCGAGTTTTGAAATTACATCTCTGGTGCTACCGGTAATCAATCTATAGCGCGCAGCATTAATGTCGCCATCTTCAAAAGCGGTTCGAGAAATTTTAGAATTTTCAGCTTCTTCATCAATTGAAGTTAATACTCCATGTTTTGCTAAACCTTTGAAAATCCATAATCCACTAACGCCTGAACCAGTTCCGACTTCCACTACTGATGTTGCTCCAATTAAATGGGTTACGTATCGAAGAAATGAACCAACAATTGGAGTGGTGTTTAGCGCGCCAATTTCGTCACCGCGCGCGCGAGCCCGCTGTGTGACTGTATCTTCAGGTAAATAATTTTCAGAAAATGAATTCATATCGCCACGTGGAATGCTCACAAAGTTGCAATCCATTCCGTCAGGAGTCGAACAGCAAAACCAGTTCCACCTTTTACAAATTCACCTGCATCAACTTCAGATCGACCAGGCCCAGCGATATCGAAATGTACCCATTTTCGCTTGCCCACAAATTTTTCCAGAAAGAGAGCTGCAGTTACAGATCCTGCAGAGAACTTAAATTTGTCAGCGGTATGGTTGTAATCAGCAATGTCACTTTCAAGTGCCACTTCATAATCATCAACAAGCGGCATGTGCCACACTCGATCCCCAGATACTTCGCCGATTTCATGAAGTTGTTTTGCTAGCTTTGAATCACGTGTATACATCGCACCATATTGACGCCCCAATCCAAGCGTCGCTGCGCCAGTTAATGTTGCAACATCAATTAAATAATCAGGATTTAAATTCTTATCCGCAAACGCTAGACCGTCAGCTAAAACCAAACGTCCTTCTGCGTCAGTATTAATTACCTCAACAGTGGTGCCACCATAATGTTTAATTACATCCGATGGCCGTTGCGAAGATCCGGAAAGCGCATTTTCTGCACACATCATCAAAACGGTAACTCTTACTTTTAATTCTAATTTTGACACTGCAATGACTGTTGCCAAAATTGCTGCTGCACCTGCCATATCGCTCTTCATTGCAATCATGTTGTCATAAGGGCGTTTTAGCGATACCCCGCCAGTGTCAAAAGTAATTCCTTTTCCGACCAAAACTACATGTTTCCAATTTTTGGACCCGCGTGGTGCGTATGTAACTTGGATAAATCTAGGTGGGTGATTTCTCGATGAATTTCCGACCGCTCTTAATCCACCAAACTCAGCAAGTTCTTTTCCACTCTTCACTGCAACTTTTATAGAAGGGCTCTTTGTTAATATTTTTGCTTGACCAGCTAACCAGGCAGGTGTTGCGACGTTTGCAGGTGTATGAATTAAATTTCTCGCGATCCAAATAGATTCAACTTCGATTTGGGCTAATTCAAGTTCTGCTGAAAAATTTCCCATAATTGAAAACCGTGGAGTTTCAGGAGCTGGGCCACTCTTGTCAGCCCAGGTGTAGGTTGCGAGCGCCATTGCAATTGCATGAGCTTTGATGGATTTACTATCTCCAGCACATACCGACAATAAATGTGAGTTGCTCCCTTTTACTCTTCTGCCTAGAAGCGCACCAACTTTTCGCAAATCCGATGGGGTACCAGCGCCAACTCCAACTAAGAATATTCGTTGTAACTTTGATTTATCTCCAGAAATTGAAATCTCAATTACTTCGCCAACTTTTCCAGTTAGTGGTGTTGTGGCTTTTTCAATTTCATTTTGCAGTGAGATCCCCGTTATTTTCGCTAAAGTACGATCGAAACCTTTTACATTGGCAACTTTTACGCCAGTTTCGCTTACAAGTAATGGGAGTGCGATCGCATGTACTCCCGCGAGAAGTATTGGGTTTTCGGTACTCTGGAACTGTAGATCTAGGCTGGTAAGCCTTGGGACTGCTCTGTTCATAGAGCGGACGCTAACGAAAAAAAGGAGTTCTTGTGCGACGGCTCTCGGCGTTGAATCTGATTCTTAAGTCTGAATCAAGCGCCGCCTTACTTTTACTACCGATTGCCCTCCTCTCTTTATACTTAGCCAATAGTGGTAGCTGGCTAATTAATAACTTAGGCATGGAATATGGCTTTCTTGATCTAAAACTTTCGCTCTCCCATTGGGTTTCTGATGGTGCCCTTGTGATCTTTTTCTTTGTTGCCGGATTGGAACTACGGAATGAAGTTCGCTGGGGCGTTTTAAAGTCTTGGAAAGCCGCGCTAGTGCCAGCTTTTGGCGCGCTCTTTGGGATGGCAACCCCAGCAATTTTGTATCTATTATTCGCAAAATTATTAACTGGAAGTAGTAGCGCCTGGGGCGTTCCGATGGCGACGGATTTACCAATCGCACTCGCCGCTCTGATTATTTTTGGAAAAGGTTTGCCAATAGCGCTTCGTGGATTCTTATTAGCTCTAGCAATTATGGACGATGTGGGATCAATAATTGTGATTGCTATTAGATTTACTGAAACTTTACAATTTACTTGGTTGCTAGGCGCAATAGTTGCGTTATTCATTTTTTATCACAGTACTAGGAATTTGCAGTTAGGTGCGCTCTCTTTCTTAGTTGCGCTATTAGTTTGGTATTGCACTTACAAATCTGGCATTCATCCAACTGTTAGTGGAGTAGCGCTTGGGATGTTGATGCCTGGTTCGCAAGATGATGATCCAGATCAAGTCAGTGCAGAAGAAGCGCTTAGAATTTGGACACCAATTTCAAGTTTCATAGTGGTGCCACTCTTTATCTTCACCGCACTTGCAGTTCCATTAAATTTCAATTTAGAAAATTTAACTAACCCAATCACTATTTCAATATTGATTTCACGTTTAATTGGAAAACCTTTTGGAATTCTATTGGGGGCTTGGATTGCACTCAGAATCACAAGAGAAAAAAGTGAATTTACCAATTCTGATTACTTCTTAATCGGAATTCTTGGAACTCTTGGGCTTTCGGTTTCCTTGCTATTTGCACAACTTAGTTTGATTGGTGCAGATTTAAGCGCCGCAACTTTAGGGGTAGTAATAACTCTGCCAGTATCGATCATAATTGCAGCGAGCGCTTTGCGAATCCGAGCTCGAAATTTAAAGTTAGGAAATAGTTAAGTTCTACTTCTTAATAAGAGCAACAGCCGCGTGCAGTACATCCGCGAGATTTCTAGCTTCTTCTTGGTTTAACTCCACAACCAACCGGCCGCCGCCTTCAAGTGGAATCCGCATAACCAAGCTCCGAGCCTCTTTGGTTACTTCCATCGGACCATCACCAGTACGAGGTTTCATGGCTGCCATTTATGGACTCCTTCAGGGCTGAAGCGGGAAAGTTGTTCGCGCGTAGGTGGAGAAGTATCTCGTACTTATCGCGATTGAGGGAAATCGAAGGGAATGCTCTGATGCAGACGAGCTTTCCCCGCTGCGAGAACGGTAATTATCGCCCGCTCCGGAACATGAAGCGTGGCGGCAATCTGGTCAGTCGTCATGGATTTCACATAATGAAGTGAGAGCACAATTCGTTCCTCTTCGGGAAGGTTGGCGATCAATTCCGCCAAGGTTTGCGAGCTCACACTTGCAGAGATTACTCGGTTGCTTCAAGCAACGGAACGCCCAAAACGCCAAAGTGAGTACCTCACCGAGAGCAATATTCCAGGGCGAATTAGCGCGAGCACTATCGCTGGAGCTGCGATCTCCTCATACCAATTAAATCGAATTTTTTGATCAGATATTTTTATTAATTCAAATGTCCCGATTCCTTTTATCACATTGCCGGTATGAACAACCTTGCAAAAAGTAGGCGGCTGCCATTCGGTAATTTCCATCTGATCAAGAATTCCGATTCTTGGAAAGGCGCTCTGTTTTTTAACTGGAAAACTTTTGGGTGCGATGCCAGTAAATGCGGAAATTTTAGTACCGATAATATCTGGTGTCGGGTGGCTCCAAACTTTTGTTAACAGCATCCACTTTCCTTGGGTTTCCCAATCAGTCAATGCTTGCCAGACTGTTTCAATATTAGAATTAATCTCAACTGACACTGCAAATTTTGAAAGATCCATTTGATTATTTACTTAAATAAGTTAGTACATCTGAAATAGATTTGCTCCAAAATACTTTGTCATGTTGTCCAGGTTTCATAAAATGCTTCTCTGTTAGTTCATCAAGGGCAACCCGTAGCGAACCATAGCTTCCATAAGGATCTAATACCGCAATTGGTTTTTCATGGAAGCCCAAATACCGACCGACCCAAATTTCGAAAAATTCTTCTAACGTCCCGATTCCGCCAGGTAGAACTAGAAATGCATCTGAAAGTTCTTCTATCTTTCCTTTGCGTTCCCGCATATCTTTTACAACTAAAAGTTCGTGGCTATCGTTATCGATAAATTCAATATTCATGAGCCGTTCGGGAATAACACCAATAGTGGTTCCACCCTTTGAGCGTGCACCTTCGGCAACAGTTCCCATAACTGAAATTTTTCCACCGCCCCAAACAAGATCGTGTCCAGCTGCGGCAATCGCTGCGCCAAGGTCAAAACCTAATTGCAGATTTTCGGGCGCGACTTTCACCGATGATGAGCAATAAACCGCTATTCGCACGGCGTAACTCTAGTCAGAATTGGTAGCGTTCTCACATGAGCGAAAAAGCATTTGGTTACGGCATTGCCACCTATGGAGCTGACGGCGCTGTTTTAGATGTCACTTTCCATAGCTTGGGGATCGGTGCCGCAACAGCAAAGATTGAAAAAGAACTGAACGCGACAGCGCTGCAAGCTAATGCAAAAATTCGCAGAGTTAGATTAGAAAATGTTTTTCGAGAGATTGAACTAGCAACTCCACCTAAAGATGCGGTAGATGCCTACTTGCGACTTCACCTACTATCGCATCGACTAGTAAAACCTCATGGTCAATCACTAGAAGGAATTTTTGGAATACTTTCAAATGTAATCTGGACATCGGTTGGTCCTTGTGCCCTTGCAGATTTCAATCAAGTAAGAGAAGACCTTCGAAATCATTATGGTCATATTACAATTTATGGTGTCGATAAATTTCCAAGAATGGTCGACTATGTAATCCCAGATGGCATCCGAATTGCTGATGCAGATCGAGTTCGACTTGGTGCCTATTTATCTTCTGGCACGACAGTTATGCATGAAGGATTTGTAAACTTCAATGCGGGAACGCTTGGTACTTCAATGGTCGAGGGGCGAATCTCGGCTGGCGTAGTTGTCGGTGACGGCAGTGATGTTGGTGGCGGTGCATCAATTATGGGAACGCTAAGTGGTGGTGGTAAAGAAGTTATATCGATTGGTAAAAAATGTTTATTGGGTGCGAACTCTGGGATAGGCATTTCACTTGGCGACGAATGTATTGTCGAATCTGGTGTATACATAACAGCTGGATCAATAATTTCACTTCCTGATGGTGTAACTGTAAAAGCTCGCGAACTCTCCGGCGCATCTGGGTTACTTTTTAGAAGAAACTCCAAGAGCGGTGCGTTAGAAGCCCTTCCAAGAACTGGAACCTGGGGCGGCTTAAATTCAGTTTTGCACAAGAATTAATTAACAGAGATTTCTTTGATAAATAAATTTACGATCTGGGAAAACACATGTGTCCGCAAGTGCTTCAATCTCGCTTGGAGTTGGTAGCGCAAACCAAGTAGAGGGCAATTTAGTTTTAGAGCGAAAAACTTCTCCCGATAACACTGCACTTTTGCCATTACTAGATCTTGCCGAGATTGTTCTAACACTTCCAGTCTTAGTTCTATTTATTACCTCGTAGGTTAATACATCTGGCAATCCAAATGCATTAGCCATGGTTTGCTGTGAAACATCACGTTGCCAATTAACATAACGAGGATTGAGTCTTGCATCCATACTCCATGGATCTGCAACTCCAGTTAAATATGGAATTACTCCACCCCAAACATCGGTAACGTTTTGCGTTGTGCCAGCACTTGAAGAGAAAAAGTATGTTGAAGCCGGCTTACCATTAAATGCTACTATTAATGAAGTATTTGAATCAGTGTTAGTTCTAGAAACTGCGGCTTTCCATACCGTTCCATAAATCGCTTCACTCTCTTTAGAGTATCCAACAAAATTCTGATCTACTGTTGAAGCGTAGACGTTGCAATCACAATCTTTTTTTATCACATTAATTTTATTGAGTGCATAAGTCCTAGAGGCAATTGCTTGTGCTTCAAGTGCAGCAGCCGGCCAGGATGAGGGTACTTCTCCAATTCCCCATAAGTATTCATCATGCAATTTCAAAGTATTACTGATCTCCATTTTTGGACCAGTACTGGTTTGTACTAATTTTAAATTTATTTGGCCGTATTTAAGTTGCATTACCTGGGATGAAATAGTTGAAGTAATAATGGCTGCAGTACTCCATCTTAAAGTCCAGCTGCTTTCCCCAGATATTGCAGCAAACTTTGCAGTTGGTGACGTTAATTGTGGAATTATCGTATTTCCAAAAACTAAGAAATTAACTTTTATATCGCGGATATAGGTACCAATTTCAGCACCAGATACGCCTGCTGGTAGATCACCTTTAAGTATTTGAAAACTACCTTCTTCTTTCAACAGCGCGAATTCAGATGTACTCTGCAAATGACCAATATTGACACGTATAGTTTGTGAATCACTTTGTGAAATCACTGCGGTTCCGGGATAGTAATAATTTAAGATTTCAACGGCGTTTTTACCGTCAAGCGCTTGGCCACGTGCACCAATCTGACTCATACCAACGCCGTGCCCATATCCAGAACCGCTGAATGAAAATGAGGTTGGTACATCATCAGCTTTTGCTGAAGATACATTTAACGTAGCGCTAAGCAATATAAGTGTAATTAAATATACGAGAGGTTTTAACTCTCGCTTTGCCCTATACATCCTCATCGATCATTGGGCTGCTACCCACTTCTAAGAATTTCTTATAAGCAGTCACCACAGCTACTGGCTCACCTTTTTGAATCAATTTTCCTTTATGTAACCATATAACTTCATTACAAACTTCTTCGATTGTCGCTAGAGCATGACTAACTAGAATTAATGCACGATTGTGGCCACGCAATTCTTTAACTCTATTTAGAGATTTCATCTTAAAGTGCGCATCACCAGTACTTAGCGCTTCGTCGATAATTAAAATGTCGGGTTCAACTGTTACTGCAACTGCAAATGCCAACCTTGCATACATTCCAGAGGAATAGGTCCGCATAGGTGCATCAATAACTTCTCTAAGTTCGGCAAAATCTACGATCTCATCAAATTTATTATCAATTTCGTTTCTCGATAAACCTGCGGCTAGCCCACCAAGAATTACGTTATCTCGCCCTGTCATTTCTTGGCTAAAGCCGACTCCGAGCGCTAATAGCGTACTAACTGATCCGTGAACTTCGATTCTGCCAATCGTCGGTGGCAAAATTCCAGAAATAGTCCGCATTAAAGTAGATTTTCCAGCGCCATTTGCGCCGACTACGCCAAGCACAGATCCGTATGAAATATCTAAATTAAAATCTTGAACTGCGTTAACAATTCTAGTTTGTTTCTTTCCTGAACTAAATTGCATCAATCTATGCTTTAAAGTCGGGCGTTTTTCTAAAGTCGTTTTATAAACGACGCTGAGATCTTTA
>Ga0214919_10012579_pt1 | contig 10385 bp, 7 predicted proteins | sample LL1503_MetaG_FD_177994 | JGI IMG/M metagenome (GOLD analysis project Ga0214919, IMG submission 177994) | Freshwater microbial communities from Lake Lanier, Atlanta, Georgia, United States - LL-1503 | ecosystem: Environmental > Aquatic > Freshwater > Lake | place: USA: Georgia | collected 2015-03-15 | reverse complement strand
CCGACGAGAACATGCGTGCGCCAGAATCCTCCTCGTCATGGCGTGCGATCACGTGGGCCATCTCGCGCGCGATGAGGAACGCGGTCACGTCATCGCTCGGCTCGAGGCGGGCAAGTCCGGCGCCGAGCGCAATCTGCCCGTGCGCACTGGACCCACTTGCGACCCCCAGGCTGGCCTGCACGCCGATCTCGAAAGACTCGATGCGCTCGAACAGGTCAGGCGCCATGCGGCGTGCCGCCTGCTGCAGACCCTCCCCGACACGGGCCGCCTGCAATGCAAACGCCGCTGCGCGTACTTCGTCACGACACACCTCGTCGCACGGCAGGCCAGCGATTTTCTGTGCGCCCGAGAACAGCGCGTAGCCGATCGACGCATGCGCCTGCACTGCCGGGATGGCGACGATCTGGTCCCGCCCGGTCACCGGATTGGTGGAGCATCCCGCGAGGATCGCGGCAAGGAGGATAAGGGCTGACCTGAGCATGAGTCTGGTTTCCGCGCCGCATCATTATGCGCTTTTTTCCGCTCAGCCATCCCAGGCTTTCCAGCCCCGCAGCATCGGAAAATACAAGCCCAGGCGCGTCCCGCCCAATGCTGCGGCATAGCGGGCCAGCTGAGGCGCATAGCGCTCCTTCTCCCTTTCCAGGAAGGCTACGAGCCCGGCGCCCTCGTGGCGACTGGTCTTGTAGTCGACGATCCAGCGCTGTCCATCGGCCAAAAACGTCCGGTCGATCACGAGCGTGCGTAACCGGCCATCTTGGAAGGTGCGCAATCGCAGTTCGCTGGCACCCTCGTCCCTCGGCCCGAGCAACCAGCGGCCGCGGTCATCGAGCACCGCGCCCGAAATCGCTGCGACCACGATCTCCTGTGCGGCCACGATGTCGCCTGGTGCCACGCCGCGCGCGGCCAGCTCCTTCCCAAACTGCGTGGCCAGCGAGGCCACGCGAGCGGCATCCCAGCCGTGGAGCCCATCCTCGGCAATCCGCTGCAGCCAGCGATGCACGACCGATCCCACATGGCGGGCTGTCTCGCCGGCCCAGGAGAATTCGATGTCGTCCTGCACCCGCGCCTCCTCGGCCGGGGCCGCCCACAGTGCACCGACAGGCATGGCCGGCAGGCTCCATGCAGCTGACATACGCACGAGAGATTGGTCTGGCAGTCCGGAAGCGCTGTCTGATGCAGGCACTTGCGGCGCGTGCAAAGGCACGGCCCGGTCGAACGCGTCTCCCACCACCGGCCAGAGTTTCCCGAGCAGGGTATTGGAAGCCGGCAGACGGACCGCACCGTCCTTGAGGCGCACATCTCCGAGCAGGTGCAGTCGCTGTCGTGCGCGCGTGGCCGCCACGTAGAGCAACCGCCCGGATTCGAGCGCGGCCTTCTCCGAATCGAGACGCTGCAGCCAGGCATAGATCGGATCAGTATCAGCCCCGGCCTCCTGGATCGGCGCGATCAGCAGGCCGGCTCTCGCTTGCGCGGCCGTCTCGGCCCAGAGGAACAGCTTTTTGTCGTCGTTGCGCGGCGTACGCGCGAGGCCGGGCAGGATCACGTGATCGAACTCAAGACCCTTCGCCTTGTGCATCGTCATGATCTGCAGGCGTTCGTCGGCATGCACATCGGCAAGCGCGTAGAGCTTCTCCAACCCAGCCTCAAACGAGGCCTCCACCGCACCCGCCCGCTCGTGAGCATCGAGATGGTCGAGGTAGATGCCCGCGTCTTCCAGATCGGTCGGATCCTCCACGCAGGCGGGTCCGCCAAGCGCGAGCCACGCGTCCTCCACGCTATCGCGCAGCGTGGACCGCAACCGGTTCGCAACGCACGCAAGCAGGACGTCCCGCACGCGCTCGAGACGCGTACGGCCGTCGGACGACAGGCGTGCCAAGCGATCGGCATCCTGCATCAATTCGAATACGGTGTGCTCGGCGCCCTCCGCGAGACCGGCAAGGTCTTCGAGCATGAGCCCGCACCACGGCGCACGCAGCACCGAGAGCCAGGCCAGCCGGTCGGCCGGATGCGACAACGCACGCGTGAGCGCGAGCAGGTCCTGGACGACCGGTCGTTCTGCGAGCGCTTCGATCTCCACGGCACGAAACGCGAGGCCGGCGGATTGGAGCTGCGGCACGATCTCGGCGAGGTGGCTGCGAGTGCGTACGAGGATGGCTATCGTGGCGACGGAATCCTCGGCTTGCGTCTTGCGCACCAGGTCGACGACCCTGACAGCCTCCCCCGCATAGTCCTTGTCAAAGAAAGGATGCACCGTCACCGCCTCGCCCTGCAACGCAGGATGCACAGGCGCCGACGCGGCATAGGCCACGGCCCCGATGACCGCGTCCTCCCTCGCCGGCATCACTCGCGCAAAGGCCGAGTTGACCCACTCCACGATGCCCGCTTGCGAGCGGAAATTCGCGCGCAGCTCGAGCGGCTCCAATGCAACCGAGCCGATTCCCGTGCCCCTGGCTTGCAGGAAAAGCCCCACCTCGGCTTCGCGGAACCGGTAGATCGACTGCATCGGGTCACCGACCGCAAGCAAGGTGCGCCCGTCCTCCGGTTCCCATCCCTCGGTGAGCCTGGACACCAGCTCATACTGGCTGATGGATGTGTCCTGGAACTCGTCGATCAGCAGGTGGCGGATGCGGTAGTCGAGCGCGAGCGCCAGGTCGGTGGGTTCGCCTTCCGCACCCAGCGCACGCAGCGCGCACTGGGAGATTTCCGTGAAATCCACCTGGCCGCGCGCCTGGAAAACGAGCTTGAGCTGCGCAATGGCGTGCGGCAGCACCGCACCGATGGCGGCGAGCACGGCAGCCTGCTCGTCGGAATAGCGCGCAGGCGGCAGGGCCAGCACCGCCTGAAGGATCGTGCGCAGGGGTTCGCGCACGGCCCCTTCTTCGGCATAGCGCTTGGCCTCTGCAGAGCGCTTGCGCCACCCGCCTTCCTTGGTCAGCAGGGACTCGGCAAGTGCTTTCCACGTATCCGGATCCCCTGGGTCCGCCCCCGGGTAGAGCGCTTGCGCATGCGAGACGACGCGCAGGCGCTCGGCCTCCAGTGCGGACTCCAGGTCGGTGCGCTCCATCCGCACAAGGTGGCGAACCCAGTGGTCACGGCGCGCGAGCATGTCGGACAGCAGCCCCCGTACCCGGCCAACGTCATTGTCGAGGTGCTCGAGGAGGCGCTCCACCTGCTGTGCCACGCGCCAGCCGGCGGTATCCTCGGCCGCGGCGCTTTCGACGAGCGCAATGGTCGCAAGCGCGGCCTCGTCATAGAGTTCCCGCGCGTCGTCGATGCTTTCAGGCTGCGCGCCGAACTTCGAGAGCATCGGCATCTGGCGGGTGAGCGAGGCGCACAGCGAATCGATCGTCTGGATACGCAGCCGGGCCGGGTTCTGCGCAAGCGGATCGCCCGCCTCTTCGAGCTTTTTCAGGACCCGCTGGCGCATCTCGGCCGCAGCCTTGCGGGTAAACGTGATCGCGACGATTTCCTCGGGATCGTCCACCACCGCGAGCAACGCGAGATACCTCCGGATCAGCAGTTCGGTCTTGCCGGAGCCGGCGGGCGCCTGGACGATGAAGGAGCGCCGGGGGTCCAGCGCGCGGGCACGCTCAGCGGCGTCCGGAGGCAGCTGTGCCGTCATGCGGCCTCCTCGCCATCCTCCGCGAGCCCGCCTTCCCGCTCGTGGATGCGGCACAGGGGTTTCTGGTCGCAGTATTCACAAGCACCCGGCTTCGGGTAAACGCCTGCCCGCCCTGCAGCGAAGTCGCTGGCGAGGCGCTCGAGTTCCTCACGCCACGCGGCAAGCTGCGCCTCCCAGGACTCGGCGGCGCGCTTGAGCCGGCCATCGGGCAGCGTGCGTGCGCCCGGAAGGATGTCCTTGCCGGCGGCCAGTGCCACGAACTTCATGTCATTGGCCCTGACCTGCGCGAACGCAATCGCAGTGGCGCCCGGTTCCGCCGCGACCAGGTAGAGCGGCAATTGCGGTTCATCGGGACGCTCGCCCAGCCAGGTTCCCGCCGCAGGCGCGCGCGTCTTGTAGTCGATGACGATGCGCTGCCCGTCCGGGGACTCGTCCACCCGGTCCAGCCGCCCGTTGAGTTGCAGCCCGCCGACCGCGATCGATCGCTTGTCCTCGATTGCAAATACGCTGAAATCGCCGCGCACTTTTTCGAGCTGGAGCCAGTCGAAAGCGAGACGGGCAAGGCGACGCCTTTCGACGTCCGCAAAACGTCCTGCGAGCGTAGCGGGACGATCGCGCTTCTGGCGGGTCACCGCATCGTCCGCTGCGGCCGCCAGCAACATGCGGAGTTCTTCGTCGGGAACGTTGTCCAATGCATGCTTGGTCTCGAGTTGCTCCCACGCACGGGCGAGCACCCTGTGCACAAGGGATCCACGCTCCAGGGCGTCGAGGCCCGCATGCGGCGCCTCGAGCGCTTCCGATCCCAGGCGGTGAAGCGCGAAGGCCCGGAAGGGGCACGCGGCCTGGTCGCGAATCAGCGCGCTACCTCCCCTCGCTTCCCGCGAGGGGAATGCCGGCGCCTGGTCATCAGCAATCCGTTCAATGTTGCGGCTCGCAAACAACACATCGCGCCAGGAGGGATACGCAGGCAACTGGAGATCGCCCTCCTCAATCGCGGCGATGAGCGGACTCGGCGCCAGCACCCGGTCGGCCTCGCGCGTGGGATGGGAAATCACGACCTCCCCCGCCGCCGTGAGCCAGCCCTCGGTGATTCGCCGGTCGAGGGCGAGCGAGGCCTCGGCCGAAGATTCCGGAAGACCGGCTGCGCGTTGCAACGCAAGCGGCAGGAAGGGTGTCGGGCGTGCGGCCAGTGGCCAGGCGTCCGCGCTCAACCCCATGACCCAGAGATGGTCGAACTCGCAGCCGGCCGATTCGAGCACGCCCAGGACCTGGATCGGGACGTCCGGCGATTCGGGCTGGAAGGAAGTATCGGCCGCGATGCGGCGCAGCCGCGCCACGGCCTCGCCATGGCCCATCCTTGGCACTACGCGCTCGAGCTGCGCGAACTGGGCAAGCACGGCGTGCCACTTCTTGAGCGCCTGGTATTCGGTCGAATCGAGCGCACGCCCGCCGGGAAACCCGGCCAGTTTAAGCGCGTCCGAGAACGCAAGGCCCCACTCGGACGGGGACTGCACGCCAAACAGACGATCCTTGCGAAATTCGGCAAGTCGGGCCAGCAGCTGCACCAGCCCCGGAGCCAGCCCTTGCCCGCCTGCCAGCGTCACCAGGCGATCGAGCGTCAGGCCCGGTTCGGCGCGCCGGCGCAGTGATGCGTCCAGGCGGGCGCGTTGTGCGAGCTCATCCCCCGCCCCGGCGATAAACGGCGAGCGCACAAGCGCGCTCGCACGCTCGAACGTGAATTCCCGGCCCGTAGCCGCCAGTACAAGCAATGCGGCATCCACCAGCGGGTAGTCGGCCAGCGGCTCCCCGAGGGAAATGTTGAACGGCTGCACTTGGGCGGCGCCCATCGTCTGGGCAAAGATACGCCGTACCGCATTGCGCTGCCTTTCGAGCCCGGGCACCACGACGCCGATGCGCGCATTCGGCCCCGCCTCGAGCCTCTGGCGCGCCCAACGCGCAGCATGCAGGATCTCGTCGCGCGCATCGATGCAGGGCACTCGACTGACCGTTGCACTTCGCGCGGGTGGGGCACACGCGACAATGTCGCAGCCCCGGGCTGCCAGGGCCTCGAAGAACGCGTCCTGCTGCGCGGTAACGATGTCAAAGCCGTAGCGCACCAGCAGGGCCGGCTTGCGGATGGCCGCCTCGCCCAGCAATCCCGCCACGACGTCGGGCAATCGCGCCGCATCGGTATACCCGTCCCGCCGGGTGACTCGCTCATACCTCTCGGCCCATGCTGCAAATGCCTCGCAATCCTCGTTCATCCGGGCGTCCCTGAGGGCGGGGAGGATGCGCCATTCGTGCGCCGTCTTCCACGCATCGCGGGCGGCAGCGGCGGCCTGCGGCAATGCAAGCAGACCGGCCCCGCCGTCCGTTCCCCCGACAACCTCCTCCCAGAGCGCCTGCTCTTGCGCCGGCGCAAGCAGGAGCGGCAGGGCGGCGGCACGCTCCGAGTACAAGGCATCGTCGTAGGCCCGCGCAACAAACGCGTTCAGCGGCAGGATGTCCGGCGCATCCCAGAGCGCGTGCCCCCGCTCCAGCTGGAAGCGATCGAATGCCCGGCCGAGTTCCTGCGCGAGGCGCTGGTTGGGTGTGACAACCGTCATCCGCGCGACGTGCCCGGCCGCAAGGCGCTCCAGCAGTTCGGGCTTGGTCAATTGGGCGGCAGGCATGGGGAGGATGATATCTCGCGCGCGAAGCGCCCACTGCTTCGTCGGGCTAGAATCAGCCACTGCCAATTGACGTGGGAGAGGCCATGCAACCCTCAATGCTCGAAGAGATCGTCCAGAACCCCAATCCGTACCCGATCGTTGCCGAGATGCAACTGCCCGAGGTCTGGCAGCTGTGCCAGCAGGCACGCGACCTCGCCTGGGACCCGACAAAGATCGACTACTCCGACATCAGCAATGCCAACCTCCCCGACGAGGTCCGCCGTGCCGGGGCGGAATGGTGGAGCCTGCGGGCATGGATGGAGCACGGCGCGACGCCCTACGGCGCGGAGCGCTACCGCGAAGCCGTTTCCTCGCACCAGCCGTTCGAAGTGAAGCAGCACATCGTCAACTTCATCGCCGAGGAGCTGCGCCACCACGAGTCGTCGTGGCGCGTTGCACGGGCGATCGGAGGCAAGGTGGCCGACTACGAGCCGATACCGCGTGCCGACTACTTCCAGACCATCATCCCGAAGTTCCACGACGAACGGGATGAGAAAGCCATGTCGTTCTTCGGCGGGCTCGCCGTCAACACGCTGTTCGAGCAGCTCTCGGGCGAACTCCTGCAGGCACGCTACGAAAATGCGCGCTTCGAATCGATCAAGGAGTCCTGCCGACTGATCCTGCGCGACGAAGCGCGGCACATACAGTTCGGTCGCATCGTGATGCGGCGGTTCTTCTCGCAATTGTCGACCGAGGAGAAAACCATGCTTGGCGCAAAGGTCTCGAAGAAACTGCGCGGGTCCCTCCTCAATGGCGTCTACGCCGTCGTCAACCTCCCCGAGGACGAGAGGAAGCGCTCTTCGCGCAACCGCGCGCTGGCGGCCGAATACGGCCTGGGCGCGACGCACCCGGACCAGGAAATGGGCATCATCAAGACGGCGCTCGACAAGATCCGCGAGGACGTGGCGCCGTGGAACGTGCCGATCCCGGCGATCCCGGAAGTGGACGGGCCGCAGAAGGTTGCCGCTTGAAGGCACTGGCACTCGCCTTCCTCATCGCCCTCGCTGCCGGCACAGGCAGCGCGTTCGCCCAGGCATGGCCGTCCAAGCCGGTAAAGCTCATCGTGCCCTACCCGCCCGGCGGCTCGGCGGACATCCTCGCGCGCGCCATCGGGCAGAAGCTCGCGGAAGGACTCGGGCAATCCGTCGTCATCGACAACCGGCCCGGCGCGGGCACCGCGATCGGCACCGAGGCCACCGCGAAATCCGCGCCGGATGGCTACACGATAATGCTCGGCACGGTCAGCTCCCACGCGATCAACCCTGCTCTCACGCCGGGCCTCAAGTACGACCCGGTGAAGGACTTCGCGCCGGTGTCGCTGGTCGCCTCGATTCCTTTCGCGCTGCTGGTCCACCCTTCGCTGCCCGCGAAGACTGTGCGGGAGCTTGTTGCGCTCGCCAAGTTGAAACCCGGTTCGCTGAATTTTTCCTCGGCGGGCAACGGCACGTCGAACCACCTCGCCGGCGAACTGTTCAAGAACATGACCGGCACCTTCATGGTCCACATCCCCTACCGGGGCAGCGCGCCCGCGCTCAACGACCTGCTGGCGGGACAGGTGAACCTGATGTTCGACCTCGTGCTGACTGCGCAACCCCACGTGAAGTCCGGCGCGGCACGTGCGCTTGCGGTGACGGGCACGGAACGCTCCGCGGCCTTGCCCGGCGTGCCGACCGTGGCCGAATCCGGCGTGCCCGGCTTCGAGGTCAGCGCGTGGTTCGGGTTCTTCGCGCCGGCGGGAACCCCGGCCGCCGTCGTGACCGCCCTCAATGCAGAGACCGTCAAGGCGATGCGCGCGCCGGACCTGCGCGAGCGGCTTGCTAGCCAGGGCGCCGAAGCGGTCAGCAACACGCCCGAGCAGTTCTCGGCTTACGTCAAGGAAGAGCTCGCGAAATGGACACGCGTGGTGAAGGCGTCCGGCATGAAGGCGGAATAGGCCGGCGCCTGAATTTCGCTATACAGTTTGACTACCGATTCGCGGAACGAGCGGACGAACTACCGCGAAAGTGCCTCGCCCAGCGCGGCGACCAGCGGCCCCATCTTCGGTGGGCTGGCCTCGACGCCGGCCTTCACCCCGTACTCGGCCAGCGCAGCGGTGCACACCGGGCCGACGGAGGCGACCAGGGTGCGGTTGAGGTTCGCGGGGAGCGAGTCGCTGCGGGACAGGGACGCGGCCAGGCCGAACAGGTTGTAGGCCTGCGAGGCGCTGGTGAAGACGACGGCATCGACGCTGCCCGCCTCCAGGGCATCCATGAGCGCCACCAGCGGCGCCGTGTCTTCGGGCAGGGCCCAGCGATAGGTCGGCACCTCGACGACCTCCGCATTGCGCGCATGGAGGGCTTCCTCGAGTTTGCTGTTGGTGGCGCCGTAGCGCTGCACCACGATGCGGCCGCCTTCGACCTGGACGTCGCGCATTGCGGCAAGCACCTCGGCCGTGGTGAAGGGATCCGCTGCGGACAAGTCGATGCGCAGGGAGCGGGCGCGCAGCGCCGAGGACGGCTTGGGGCCGCGGACCACCACGGTCATACCAGCAAAGAGTGACAGCAGTCTCTCAGTGAGGCCCAGGGCATCGGTGGCGTCGAACAACGCGCGTGTGCCGACCCCGGTCTGGAAGATCGCCGCTTTCGCTGGACGGGCTTCGAGCCCGGCGACGAAGCCGGCGATGAAGCCGCTGTCCATGTCGGGCACCTCCGCGAGCGCCGGTGCAAGGAGCGGTGTCCAGCCGCGCCGGCGCACGAGCTCCGCCAGCTGCGCGCCTGAGCGGGACTCCAGGATCGCGACGGTCTTTCCGCCCACGCCGCTGCTAGGGCTTGGGCATGAAACGCAACCCCACCGCGAGCCGGTTCCATGCGTTGATCGTGGCAATCGCGAGCGAAAGGTTCGCCACTTCCTCCTCGCTGAACTGGGCGCGCACCTCGTCGTAAACGGTATCCGGCGCATGTCCCTCGTTGAGCAGCGTCAGCGCTTCGGTCCATGCAAGGGCGGCGCGTTCGCGAGGCGTGTAGATCGCGGTCTCCCGCCACGCTGCGAGGAGGTGCAGACGTTCGTCCGTCTCGCCCAGCTTCCTCGCGTCGCGCGTGTGCATCTGGATGCAGAACGCGCAACCGTTGACCTGCGAAGCGCGCGTCTTGACCAGTTCGAGCAGCGACGGCTCGAGGCCGCACGAGCCGCTGTAAGCCGACAACGCGCGCATTGCCGCGTAAGCGGCCGGGGCCGCGGTGTGCATTTCGATCCTGGGTTTCATGCGTGCTTACTCCTCCACTTTGACACCGCGCCAGAACGCGATGTGGTCCTTGATGTGCATCGCCTCGGGCTTGGGATCGGGGTAGTACCAGGCGGCGTCCTTGTTCACCTTGCCGTCGACGATGACGTCGTAGTAACTGGCAATGCCCTTCCAGTGGCAGTTCGTGTGGGTGTCGCTCGGCCCGAGGTGCTCCTTGCGGATCGCGCCCGGCGGGAAATAGGTATTTCCCTCGACGGTCTCGACACGCTCGGATTGCGCGATGACCTTCTCGTTCCAGAGTGCTTTCGGCATGACTGATGCTCCCCCATTCTGTTGAAACGCGCCGGCACCGCGCGCATGGGAATTTTCCCTCCTCGACCGGTACGAGATATAGCAGATTTGCGCGCCGCGCACACCGGCCCGGTTGTAAGGAATGCGGCCGCAGTCCCGACTACCCACTGAAACGGAGGTTGACGAATGATTGCAAATCCACCGGTCCGGCTGTCAGGGGCGCTGCCCGGCCTCTGGAGCCGGGCGCGCGACTGGCTGACCGGGGCCGAGCTCGGCGACCTGCCAAGCCACGTGCAGCGCGACCTGGACCGGCATCGCCAGCGCAACGAAATCCTCGCGGGATGGATCCAGGCGAGCCTGGTATTGGTCTTCGCGGTGTTCTACACCCTTTCGCGCAAGACCTTTTCCGAGGACACGATCCTGCGCCCGGTGCCCTGGGCGCTCGGCATCTATGCCGCGTTCACCGCCTGGCGCCTCTACCTCGCCTACCGCAACAAGCTGGGCCATCCGATGCTCATGTGCTCGGTCGTCGTGGACGTCT
>Ga0214919_10012578_pt1 | contig 10385 bp, 7 predicted proteins | sample LL1503_MetaG_FD_177994 | JGI IMG/M metagenome (GOLD analysis project Ga0214919, IMG submission 177994) | Freshwater microbial communities from Lake Lanier, Atlanta, Georgia, United States - LL-1503 | ecosystem: Environmental > Aquatic > Freshwater > Lake | place: USA: Georgia | collected 2015-03-15 | reverse complement strand
ACGGGAGAACCCGGACCTACGGGCGAGACAGGACCTACCGGAGAGACAGGAGAGACCGGATCGACCGGACCCACTGGACCTACAGGAGAGACGGGAGAGACAGGACCCACCGGAGAAACGGGGCCTACAGGATGTACTGGAGAAACCGGACCTACGGGCGAGACAGGACCTACCGGAGAGACAGGGCCTACCGGATCGACCGGACCCACTGGACCTACAGGAGAGACAGGAGAGACAGGACCCACTGGACCAACGGGAGATACAGGACCTACAGGACCTACAGGACCTTCTGGAGATAGGGGATTCACGGGTCCTACCGGAGAGACGGGAGAGACGGGGCCTACGGGAGATACTGGAACTACTGGAGATAGGGGAGAGACGGGTACAACCGGAGAAACGGGAGAGACCGGACCTACTGGGCCTACGGGAGACACAGGTCCTACAGGACCTACCGGAGAAACGGGACCTACAGGTGATACTGGACCGTCAGGACCGACAGGAGATATCGGACCTACGGGAGATACGGGAAATACCGGAGAGACGGGACCCTCGGGCCCTCAGGGTCCAACGGGAAGGACGGGTCCCACAGGAAGGACCGGAATTACTGGACCCTCGGGTCCTCAGGGTCCAACAGGCAGGACAGGTCCAACGGGTAGGACAGGAACCACTGGTCCATCGGGTGATGTTGGTGATACCGGACCGACGGGACCTACTGGGGACACGGGAAATACCGGACCTACAGGAGATACCGGATGTTCGGGAGAGACTGGACCCACGGGAATGACAGGACCCACGGGAAGGACTGGAGTCACTGGACCCTCGGGTCCTCAGGGTCCCACGGGTAGAACAGGTCCCACGGGTAGGACAGGAATCACTGGTCCATCGGGTGATGTTGGTGCTACCGGACCGACGGGACCTACTGGGGACACGGGAAATACCGGACCTACCGGAGATACCGGATGTACGGGAGAGACGGGAGATACTGGTAACACTGGACCCACGGGAACAACTGGACCCACGGGACCCTCGGGTCCTCAGGGTCCAACGGGTAGAACCGGTCCATCGGGTCCTCAGGGTCAGACTGGAGCGACTGGTAATTCTGGTACAACAGGTCCAACTGGACCCATTGGTAGAACTGGAACAACCGGAACGACTGGTCCAACGGGTACAACCGGTACCACTGGACCGATTGGAGTGACGGGACCTTCCGGACAAACGGGAACGACCGGGTGTACCGGAACCACCGGATCGACGGGACAGTCCGGTTCAACAGGAACCACTGGTCCGACGGGTACGACGGGAACGACCGGAACCACCGGAACAACAGGTTTGACGGGGCCTACCGGACAAACGGGAACGACCGGGTGTACCGGAACCACCGGATCGACGGGACAGTCTGGTTCAACAGGAACCACTGGCCAGACGGGTACAACGGGAACGACCGGGCAAACAGGTGCATCCGGACCGACAGGAACAACCGGTTCCACGGGACCGTCCGGTACAACGGGAGAGACGGGAGTCACCGGATGCACAGGTGCTTCAGGTTCCACGGGACCCAGCGGTCCTACAGGAGAGACAGGACCCTCCGGACAAACGGGACCTTCCGGTCAAACGGGACCTTCCGGTACAACAGGACCGACTGGAGAAACAGGACCTTCCGGTGAAACGGGACCGACCGGACCTTCAGGTATTACAGGACCTTCAGGAACTACAGGACCCTCTGGTGAAACGGGACCGACCGGACCCTCCGGATTGACTGGACCGTCAGGACCCACTGGAGAAACAGGACCTTCCGGTGAAACGGGATCGACCGGACCTTCAGGACCCAGCGGTCCTTCTGGAACTACAGGACCCTCTGGTTCGACAGGACCGACCGGACCTTCAGGTACTACTGGACCATCAGGACCCACTGGAGAAACAGGACCTTCCGGTGAAACGGGACCGACCGGACCTTCAGGTATTACAGGACCTACGGGAACGACGGGACCCTCTGGTCAAACGGGACCTACTGGACCCTCCGGATTGACTGGACCGTCAGGATCCACTGGAGAAACAGGACCCTCCGGACAAACTGGACCGACGGGATGTACGGGACCAATCGGAATGACAGGAACTACGGGAATTACCGGGAACAGTGGACCGACGGGCCCGACAGGACCTTCGGGAACAACTGGTATGACGGGTCAGACAGGAACGACGGGACCATCGGGTCCTCAGGGACCTGCCGGACCTAATTTCGCGGCAGCGGTTTCTGCCGGTACATTTGTCTCCGTCGCACTTGGTTCACAAGGATTCATGGCCACGACAAGCACCATTCCAACACCCAACTCTTTCATTCTTGTTGGAAACCAACTCAGTGGTGGTTATCTACAAGTCATTAGTTCCACGCTTACCGGTAGTTTCTATAGACTCACAGTCTACAATAACCCGAACTATTCCACCTCATCATCCATTACTTGGAACAATACCTCGACCATGACCTCTGTCGGACCCGCAGGTACGACCGGTCCTACCGGTACGATCATTGGTACGACGACCGCGATATCTTGTGGAAGTTTGCAGACGAATACGGGCGGTGTGAATATCCCCACAGGTCAATCATACTCCATCAATAGTACCGACGTGCTGAATAGCACCACACTCGGATCCTCCGTGGTCAATTCCTCGCTCACCAACCTCGGAAGCCTCGGAAGTCTTGTTCTCTCCTCCGGCATTATTTCGACGTACACACCAAGTCTTACCGCCGGAGCAGGATCGACGGCGGGTACCCCCATCCTCGCCTCGTACATTACGTTCGGTGCCTTCAAGATCGTGTACGGTCGGGCTCCCTTCACCTACACAAGTCTGAGTCCCAGTAGTTCAGGAACGTGCACGATTACGCTCCCAAGCTCCTTCTTGACATCCATCAGCGCGGTCACCATCAACATCGATACCACGACACAAGATAGCCAACAGTACATTTGCGGAAACGGATACACCACCTCTTCGATCACCCTGACGGCGTACCATACACAAACGACGGCAAGCAGTCCAACCTTTACGGCCTCCTTCTTTGTGATTGGAAGTTAGTTAGCGATGTAGTGATGTAGTGATAGAATAGATTGAATAGATCGGTAAAAAATTCCATATTATTTATATTATTTATACTATGAATATGGAATTTGATGGATTTTCAACGATAGGCATCTTTTATCTTTCAGCGACGTTTTGAAACTTTTTGATCATCTCGCGATATTTTCGGATGCTGATATCATATTTGGTGATAAACGCTGCATTCCGGCGTTCTTCATAGATTTTCGACAAGATGTCACAATCCTCCTGGATGGTCCGTTTCATCAATATCGTGATGAGCGAATCTCCCAATTGATCGAAAAAAGGAATGTTGGGGTCCGTCCAGAAATTGCGATAAATCCTCCAGTACAATGTGGAGGATTTTCCTTCGTGAGGCGTGGTAAAGGTGTGAATGGTCTTGACAACATCTCCTGCAATCACGCGTGTAATCGTCGTAGAAGGCATGTAGAATTCGTTTTCCACAATCACGGTGGTGACTTTTCCGATATTGGTGGAGATGGTTCCCTGGTTCGGACAGTAGAGGAATTTTGTCCGAAAACCCCAATCGTGAATCCTTTGAAAACTCACATCAAACGGGATGGGTGTCAATCGGCTTCCAAAGGAATGAACGTACGAAATGTGCAACATATCCAGCAAATTTTCGGTAATGATATCCTGATACTGATGGATGACCTGGGCCCCACACGTCATCCGAAACTTTGGATTGTTCGCCTCGGGTGGAAAATACGGACGAAAAGGAACGTCCAATCGATATTCTTCCAGGTTACCACTGCTACTACTCATTGACATATTTTTTTTTCGACCGGTAATACTCGGAACCATCATTCCCGGTCGGTATGCCGGTGTACGAACTGATGGTGGGATAAACAAGTATCCGTGTCGATGATAAATAGGGTAGGTATCCAGACATACAGAGGATTGATGGCGTTTGTATTTTTGAATCGGATTCGGAATATTACAAAACATGCCTTCCTCGTTAAACTCAAAACCGTGATAAGGACAATGAATGCCTCCATTCATACTCAACCACCCCTTGTGAAGATGTCCTCCCATGTGTGGACATACATCCGATTGAATCACAAACCGTTTTCTGTTCAAGAAGGGTAATGATGTTCGTGTGGTGGAGGTTTGATTGACGGACAAGTACATCACAAGAGGTTCATTGCCTATGAACCGCCGACTTATTTTCTTATTGTAAGAAATCTCCGTTTCATGAAGGATCGGGTAGTAAAACGGTAACATGGTGACATGATAGGATTGTGCTCTCATTATAAAAAAAGAGTTGGATACAACCACAACCAAAACCAACAAGAAAGATGATGAAAAAAAAGAGAACGACAAATACAACATGAGTTTATTTTATTGTTGGTCCTGGAGGACCTTGCATCATTTTACAAAAATTCCTTCTTTTTTTTAGATACGGCGACGACGTAACACCGTAAACGACACATCATCCCACACCGGATGTTCCTGTTCTGTCCTGTAGGTACCCACAATATTCTTTAACGTTTCCTTACACAACATGGACGCCATCTCCTGTGCCGTGGCACTTTCCGGGTAGGATCGAATTTTATCGGCCACCTCGTGATAATAATAAGGGTCAAAACCACCATCGGATCCCACTACAAACGTAATGTCGTCATTCTCCTCGTTGTTTTTTGACAATTCCATCACACAAATGTCAGGATGGCAATGGGTATGAATCTTCATAAAGTTTCGGACATTTTCATCCCCAAGCGATCGCGTGAATTGAGTCGTTCCCTGGCCCGTGGAACCCCAATTGACTGCCTCGTACCCCTTTATGGCCGCGGTCGCCTTCCATACTTTTGTGAATGGATCCTGGGTCTCCATCACCATACGCCTCCTTGATTGCACCCCTCCTACGGCATTCCGCTGGAGGGCGGCGCGTTGCACAATCTCGCAATTCACAGGATCGATCTGATTCGTTCCTTCCAAAAAGATCGGAAGGGGTCTATATTTGTTATCACGATCCCGAAAATTTTTACGTTCATCACAATTAAATCTTCCGTAAATCGCGTCCGCCGGCTTCAAACGCTTGGACATACAATGGTTCAGGTAATGGGCGCGTTCTTTGGGACTCTCCCACGAATGATCACCAAAAACCGTTGACGTCTTCCCGGTTTTGTGGTTGATCATGAGGATCGGGCTATCTCCGACATTGGCCGTCACCATGAATTCCTTGTTCCCCTTCTCGTAACCTATATCGTAACCTATATCCAAACATATCACGATCGAACAGGTTGCTCCTCCACAGGAAGAAGAATGCGAAGAAACAGCCTCCAATGTGGCCTCGTCCATGAATTGGAAGAGGCCATGTATACTCGTCGTAATCTCCTGTTCCTGACGGTGTAACAACATGATCACCATCCTTGGTGCGAAATAACAAATCCAACGGACCAACGCCGATGCCGCCTCACGAGAAGCGACCGCTCCACTATCCCCATGTCCATCAAAGATGGCAATCATGGACATGTGTGCCTTTACTTCTCCATCCTCTTTCGTATAAATTCGAATCTCGTCCTGGAATAGAACACCCGTGTCTTCTCCAAAAAAGGAACATGCATTGGATTCATCCTGTTCCTCTTCTTTTCGCCCTTTCTTGGCCGAGCCAGCAATTCCTACCGTCGTCGTCGTCGTCGTTTTTTGATCGGTTGAAGGATTTGATGGATTTGATGTTTCGTGAAACGTCATCGGGATCTCTGTGATTTCGTGGAGTTCACGGTAGGACGATGGATTCATCCGCGTGACCGGCACCACAGGGACCACAGGGGGGGTCGTCGTGAAAGAAACAGATCCGTCGGATACAATTTTTGTGGTTGTTCTTGGCTTGGATACGGACACTGGAAAGTTCATCCTGTTTTTCTGTTGGATTCTGTTGGATAGATCGAATAAAGATTAAAAGTTTTTTTTTTTCAAGATGGAGATATATGTATTTTGATATATTTTGATATATTTTGATATATAATATATAATAAATATGGAAGAATGATCAATTTTATAGTAAGTAAATTGGCATGGAGAATGGTAAAAATTAACATAAAAAAAAACTTTTTTTTTTTTAAATTTCTTTACCTATAAAAAAAAACTTTATCAATATTAATAATATAATATATAACATAATGCAAACAACACCTGGACAACAACCACAAATTGTAGTTGCACAAACTGCTCAACCTACTTCTCCTCCAGCTCTTCCTCAAGTTCTTCCTCCAGCTCCTCCTCAAGTTCTTCTTCCAGCTCCTCCTCAAGTTCTTCTTCCAGCTCCTCCTCCAGCTCCTACTCCAGCTCCTACTCCAGCTTTTTCAAATTATTTTGCAAACGTCCCTAAAGTAACAAGCTTCCCCCCTCAACTAACATCCTGGGTCGGAGGAGGATTTGGAAACACTGCTCAAGGAGAAGGAGCAAATGTATTGTTTTCGTGGAAGAATCCGTTGATTTATATTGTTATTGGCATTGTAGTGTTATTATTAGTTTGGTTATTAAAACCAAAAAAGAAAAAGGGAAAAAAGGAAAAGTTTGAGTTGGAGAATCCTATTCCTCCACCAGTTGTGATAGAAGGATATGATTATAATCCATTGCAGGTGATGGTCGGTGGAAACGATGAAGAAGAAGAAAAAGAAGAGGACAAGAAAAAGAAGAAGGAAAACTACGTATTTCCTCCCCCGATGGTTGTGGAGGGTTATTATTATAATAAAAAGGCTGTAAAAGTGGGTGATAAGGAGGAAGAGGACGAAAGTCAGGAGGATTATTATAAAAAGGCTGCCAAAAAGAGTGAAGATAAAGATAAGGATAAGGAAGAAGAGGACGAAAGTCAGGAAGACTATTATAAAAAGGCTGCCAAAAAGAGTGAAGATAAAGATAAGGATAAGGAAGAAGAGGACGAAAGTCAGGAGGATTATTATAAAAAGGCTGCCAAAAAGAGTGAAGATAAAGATAAGGAGGAAGATGAAAATGAGGAAACTCAGGAAGACTATTCGTTTTTTAATTTCTTGAATATCTTCTAAATTTCTACATGTACATCAATCAATCACCCATCCTCTTCCATTTTATTTTTTTCCATTCCCCGATTTTTTTATTTTCTTAAATAACATTAAGGAAAAAACGAATGAACGTAACGATCCATATTTCGTCGGATTGTAGTACAGAAATTTATCAGAGCGTGTTGGATCATTTCCAGTCGCGTGGTTACACGATTCGGAGGTTATTGCCACCTGGATCGACTCATGAAATAGGATCTTTAGAAGTGACTTCATCGGATATCGAGGACATGAGCGAGGACACGGTTGCATTTGTCGCCTCGCTTTCTTCCCATGGAATCCTCGTGGTCGATCATTCTGAACATCAGGAAAAAACATTTTCTGCCAATATACGTCATAATGCGCACAAGAAACCTCTCTCTCATCATGGAAACCGACCCAATGCCTCCATTGGTTCCTATTTCTACGCCAATACCATGGCAAAAATTTACCAGCTCAACACCGTACCCCTTCCCACCACCCGGGTGAATATCGCCATTATTTCTTTGGGCGGGGGTTTCAATCCCTCTGATCTCTCCCTCTATTGGGGGGCCGAAAATCTTGGAATCATTCAACCCAAGGTATATTCTGTTTCCATCAACGGGGCCACCAACAAACCTGGAGTCGCAGCGGATGTCGAGAATCTTTTGGATATACAGGTTTGTGGATCGGTCTCCCCCTACAGCAACATTTACGTCCATTTTGCGCCCAATTCGGCCCAGGGTTTTTATAACGCCATTTACGCCGCCGTGAACAACACCACGACCCCTTTCAAAGTGATTAGCATTTCTTGGGGCGCCCCGGAAAAATACTGGTCCGCTTCCTACCTTTCCGCCATGAATAACCTCTTTGCAACCGCCGCTGCCAAAGGCATTACCGTATGCGTGGCCTCTGGGGATAACGGCTCCTCCGATGGAATCACCGGTCTCAACGTCGACTTTCCTTCCTCTTCTCCCTATGTTTTGGCGTGTGGTGGAACCAGTCTTTCCTGCCCTGCCAATGTATACTCCTCCACCACCAAAGAAACTGTCTGGGGAGCCTCGGATTCCATCACAGGTACGGGAGGCGGTTATTCGAACGTGTTCGCCAAACCCTCTTATCAAAACACCATCTCCACATTGCAATCCATCAGCAAACGCGCCGTTCCAGACGTCGCAGGCAACGCCGACCCCAAAACCGGATGGATCATTGCGTACAAAGGACAACTTTATGCCGTTGGTGGAACAAGCGCAGTCGCTCCCATGTGGGCCGGCTACTTATCCCGTCTTGAACTCACCAAAGCCGTCACCCCTCTCCTCTACAGCATTTATCCATCGGTGTTATTAGGATTTCGCGACACGACCAGCGGCACCAATGGGGCGTACAACGCGTCTTTAGGGTGGGATCCCTGCACGGGAATGGGTTCCCCCAACGGAAAAGTTCTCAGCCCCATCCTCCTGAAATACGCCAGATAAGATATAATTGACAATTGACATATATAAAAAAAATAAAAATAATGACGATTTTGATCAGGATCCTTATCTTGGTTTCATGTTTTGTATGTTTTATATGTTTTATTATTCTTTTCATGGTTCTCAAGACTCTAAAAACCAAACTACCAATTACACCCATTATAAATCCAAAATATCCAAAATATGTATATGGTAAACATTCAGATGTGAGTCCTGATTCTATTCAACAAGAAACACAAAAATATTATACAGTCGAAGATGATTCATATGATTCATATCAACAACGACTTGATTCTCCTTATAATTATGATTACTTTGTAAAATGGCTTCTTAACAATGAAAAGATTAAAATATACATGACCGACAAAGAAGATTTGTCCGTAGTTCTTTACCGGACAAAAGAAAATGCATTAAAAAAATTAACTGGTGTACCATTATTACCTTTTCCCGCAATCAACAAACCATCATTACCATTGAGTTTTGGATTTGAATTGGAAACAACCGAATTTGCATTCATACCATTAGATAGTCAAGTATTAAACTCCATTGATTATTCGGATACAAAACGAAAATCAGTGATTGATTTTCAATTATCAGACACTGTTCGCGTAATGGGTGGTTGGTATCAATGGCGTAATTCATCTCATCTATCATTATATTTTAGATATAGGGATAATCAAGACAAAGAAATTTTTATTAAAGCAACAGATGTTCATAAATGTATAGGAGATTGTGAATTCATTATAACGTATCCACAACCAGAATCGGTCGTTTGTGCTGATGTAATGGATACCATTATGAAAAAGTTTTGCACGGCCATTTCGGATGTGAGTCAAAGTGTGAATGAATGTTTCAAAGAAAGACCAATTTCTAATACTTCACGTCTTTTGGAGATAAATTTCAAGTCGAATAAAATATTACATGGAATTTGTACCGATAATAACAAGGAATATGGACTCCTCATTCACATTCAGTCTCAAGCAGAGACACCGGCAGATATTGATTCGGTTAGTTTCGTTCCACAAGTGACTATTGGTGTACCGTTTGAAGATGTTCGTAGTTTGGTTCATTTGATATTGGTACAAATGGATATCACAGAGAAAGGAGTTTTTTCAAGCACGTTTGTCGTTGATCGTACCATTGAAACGATTGTTCAACTTCTTTACCCATATGATGATGATGATAATGATCAGACCGAATTTTTACGCTGTGTGTTGTTCCTTGCTTTGTACTCCTTCGTTTTTAATAACAAGAAACGAAAACAGTCTGTTTTTATATTCAGATTTACCTTTGGTTCCAATCCCTGGTTGCAGTCATATATCCAACAAATTTTACACAATATAAAGAATAGTACGGTTGAAAAAAGGCAAAGGATCGATGAATATTCTTCTGTATTTGCGTGGCATTTTTTCCCAAAAGAATTTGAATGGAGTTTGCAAAAGTTTCAAGATTATTTGGGAGGATTATACGGTCATCATAGACATCATAGACAACAACAACAGAAAAGACAGAAAATACAACAATATCAAGATATGACAAGATCAAATTATTTTCCTGTAGAAAGTAAAAAACATAGGGTGTTAGTAGAAATTAGACAATTTCAACTTTTTGTGTCGGACGATAAAGATTCATATTATCATATATTTTATATAAAAGATATGAACGATATGAAAGATTTAAAATCGAAATGTTCCACTGGGAATATTTTTTCAAATCCTCATACACCTGCCTAATGTTGTTGATTTTGGATATTTTGGATATTTTGGATACTACGAAATTGTTCTGCTCGTTGTAAAAACAATTCGGGATCATATTGATAGGGAAG
>Ga0214919_10012576_pt1 | contig 10386 bp, 10 predicted proteins | sample LL1503_MetaG_FD_177994 | JGI IMG/M metagenome (GOLD analysis project Ga0214919, IMG submission 177994) | Freshwater microbial communities from Lake Lanier, Atlanta, Georgia, United States - LL-1503 | ecosystem: Environmental > Aquatic > Freshwater > Lake | place: USA: Georgia | collected... | reverse complement strand
ATTGCAAGACTCACATTTGAGGGCTACTTCAAAGGTAATTCTGCTAGATGGAAAAGTTTAGCAGTAGTACATGAATTTCTCTTTAGCGAAGAGGGTAAGGTTTTAGTTCATCATTCCAGATTTATGTATGAAGATTATTAAATCAATACCTTTAGCACTCATATTTTTTTTATTGCATATTCAGATTAATGTTTATGCACAAAAAAATGAGCAAAGTACCTTCGTTAAAGGTCCTTCTGATTCTTATGGCGCTCGTATTCGCGCACGTATCAATCCAAATATAATTTTCAATGGTCAAAATATAGATGCACTCGCTGAAATTGAAATTCAATGTGCAAGTGACGGTGTGATTACTAATTTAAAACTTTTGAAATCTATTGGCAGTGATGAGTGGGCAGAGGCGACAGCAGATGCTATTCGCAGAACTGAAATAATTCCCCGTGATATTGATGGGCGTATTCATTGTCCACTAGTTATTACATTTTATACAACAGATAAGATGATGCGTGATGAAATACTAAAAAGAAATCTTTCACCTGCAGATATTGAAAAGTTAAGAGCAGAAAATATGAAGAGAATTAGTGAAGGAAAAGAAACTTTATCTTTATCTGAGGCTGTATCGCAAGAAGTAATTACTCCAAACATTTCAGTTTTTACAAGTACTCCAAGATTTCCTGGGCGTCCCAATTCAAGTGCATATCAAATAATGAAGATTGAGGGTGGTAGTTCGTCAACACAAAGATTTAGCCTGCAAATTTTTAGTGATGGACAAGCCCCTTTTGTTAGTAATGGAGAGGGAAAATTTCTAATGCATACTGGTAATGGTGTTTTCGTTGATAACAACACTAAATTATTAATAGATGAAAAAAATTCTCAAGTTAGCATTAACGGTCTGATTGTCAAAGGGGTTAAGTTTTTTAAATCAACTCCTCCTCCCTCTAATCAAACTTATGGTGAAAAGTTACGTTTTGGAGGTAAATTAAGCAAAGCAGTTGATGAAACTGATCTTATGGCAGGATGCTCTGCTGCTGCGACATTGGCAAGCAATAGGCAGTGGGCAAATAAATCTGCTTTAGAAGATGGGCGTCTTTATGGAGCATGCATGAGCGCCTATATGGCATCTGATAAAAATTATTGGCAAAGATTGTCCCAATGGAGGGAGAGGTTGAAAACTGAAGATACTTATGTTTTATTTCTCTATGCTGATAGATGTTCCAAGGACTATACGGTTCTGTCAAATATGAAAAAAAATTCAATAGGCGAATATACAAAACAATGCTCTGGAGTTTTGATTAATCATTAGTTTTGCTAGGTTTAAGTTTTTGAATTTTGAGCAATACGATAGTATTGAAGAACTTTAATCTTCAGCGTAAATATCAATAATTGTCAATTTCAAACAGGTGGCAAACGACTTTCTGTGCAGATGCTTTGTTGAATGAATTGGGGGATGGTGCTATTGACAATGTCTAGTGCGTCATTGTCTGTGTATCCCACTTCTTTTGTTATGTAACCTAGCCATCCACTGCCATTAATTACGTGTTTAACGCAAAGTTGTTTATTGGCAAAGTCACAGCGTTTAAATGCATTTTGTGTGTGGATTTCTATATTGCTTAAATGTGCTGGTGGTATGTTGCCTATTGCTAAATGCAAGTGTGTTAATTTTTGAGTGTTTCTGCCTTCTATGACTGCTATCACAAGTGGTTTTGCCCATAGTTGTTTGTTTTTGTGCTTTGCCTTGTTGCCATAAAGTTCATTTGTTAAGTTGGCTGTAAAAAATCTAATTGTGCTTCGTAGTTTGTCTTCATCTAAGTGTTCTGTAAATTCGTAGTATTCATCACCATAATTTTGAAATCTTTTCACACGTATTTGCGCAGATTGCTTAAGCGTTAAGGTGACTGCACACTGAACATATTTTGAGTATGGCGCAATGTGCTGTCTGTATGCTTGTTGTAATCGCTGACCATTTGATAGTGTTCGCATAATTTTATTTATGCAGAACCAAAGAACTTGTAATAAAACCAATACTTTTCTAGATGTTTTTTATGAATTTCTGGTCGCTAAAAATGCCTATTCCTTGCAAACTGCATGTGCTCGTTCAACTAACAAGGAGAGAAAAATGAGTGCATTGAATGGTTTGAAGTTGGTGTCTGCAAAGCGTCCACAACAAGCATCACCAGTTGTGACCAGACGCCACAAGTTAAGCAAGCAGATTTATGAACAACAGCAACTGGCCACAGCCATGGCTGAAGGTGGTACGTATGCGCCAGTTCGTCTACGCTCAGTCAAAGACAAGCACACAGGAGAGCGTAAAAGCATTGAGTCAGCCAAACGCATCAAGCCTTGGTGGTTTTCTGCTGAAAATGGTCGTGTGTGCCTGCAAGTGCGTTATGGAACTCGTGTGTTGGATCTTGCAAAAGGCAAGAACAGCATAGAGGTCAGCAATGCCAATGAACTGATTGCAGTGCTGAAAACACTGCAAACTGCTGTTGATGCAGGTGAACTAGACGTTCAAATTGACACAGCAAGTGCGGCTGTACGAGAGAGATTCAAGCATTAGCAAGGCAAGGCTCTCCATGTAGGTAAGTACTGCATGGAGGGCTTGTATGAAAATCAACGAAATCACTAATGCAGAAGATATTCTTGCTTTGTGGAAATTAATCAGTGACAACACGTGGACGGCAGTACAGCAACAGGCTGAGAAACAGGCTCGCGACAGGGCAGAGCAAGCAGCCAAGTCCAAGTCCACCAAAGGCAAGAAAACAGCAGGGGTGCGTAGGTCTGCACCAAAAGCACTACCCAAGCCCATGCCACCTGCTGTTCCTGCTGTGCCACAAGCAAAGCCTGATGTGATTGCTCCTGTTCAGCAGCCCACAGTGGCGCAAGGTGCTTTGCCTAGCAAGGGCCCATGGGGTGCTGAGCAGGTGCCTGTTGCTCCATCACCTACATCACTGCCCACAAAGCCAGCAGCACCCAGTGCTGATGCTCAGCAAAAAGCAGGCTCACAGTTGAAGTTGAGTGCTAGGCACAAGGGCGTTGTAAGGGTGTAAATTCGTGCAGTTTGTAGGTGCTGTCAGTCACGAGGTTTTATATCAAAACGCCGTACTACTTTGGCGTACTACTCTTGAATTAACGGGCTGTAAGCCTTATAAATGCTGGATAAAAAACAAAGTCAGGAGTCTTCACACTGCAGGGGTCGCAAGTTCGAAACTTGCATCGCCCACCACAAAAAACCCAATAAATTCAAGCACTTACAGAGATGTTAGTGCTTTTTTTATGTCCAAAAAGTAGTACGAAATTGCCGTACTACTTTTAGGGGTTCGTACTACCCCAAATCCTTTGTTTTTTTGTAGGAATTTTTCGCAAAGCCTCGTACTATTTGGCTTTGGAGAATTGTTTGGCTACTGCAAAAAAGCGTCCAACTACTAAAACCTCTGCTTCAAAGAAAAAGCAGAGGCATAGAACGCTTGCTACTGAGAAGCACTTCATCCCAAATTACCCAACCAAGTTGTATATCTACAAGTTGGAAGCCAGCAAGTATTGGTGGGTGCGCTACTTTGTCAATGGCAACGCAGTGCGTAAGACCACAAAGACTGAGAGCAAGAGAGAGGCAATTGCATTTGCCAAGTCCTTCTACGACACAGTGACCTACAACCAACGCCATGGCATCTCTGCCACATTGAGTGCAACCAGTTTCGCTGTGTGCTTGAAGGAGATGCTGAAGGCTGAGAAGGCCAAGTTGGAGAGGGGAGAGATTTCCAAGATCACTTTTGATAACAGCAACTATCGTTATGAGAAATCCATCACTCCATTTTTTGGAAAGATGGAGGTCAAAGACATTGACTACATGTGTGTTGATCGTTACTTGAATGAACTCAGCACACAGTCTTTGAGTGCATCAACCATTACTGCCTACTTGGGTTTGACACGCAAGGTGTTGGCATATGCAGCCAGACGTAGATTGATAGTTGCTGTGCCTGAGTTTCCCAGTGTGAGACTGGATGACAAACCTAGAGGGTGGTTTACTTGGCGTGAGTACATAAGACTGTGGCACGCCGCAGGTCGCTTGGCAGGCAGAAAGATACAACTGCGAAAGTACTATGACGACCAAGGTGAAAAGCAAACGCAGTATGTTGACGCAGAGTCTCCAGAGCCACGACTTGGTGAGTTGTTGAGAAATGTGGACATGACAGAAGACCTACGCAGATTGATTGTGTTCATGGTCAATAGTTACATAAGACCCACTGACATCAAGTTCATGCAACACAAGCACGTGGATGTGGTCAAAGGCAGGAACTTGTTTCTAAGACTGCGTTTGCCTCCTACCAAAGGTCACAGTGATCCAATCACCACCATGCCCAAAGCAGTTGATACCTACAACACCTTGAAGCAATATCACCTATCAACAGGGCAGATAGGCAAAGACCATGCAGAAGACTATGTGTTCCTGCCTCAATACAAAAGCAACAGGGACTATGCACTCAAGCAGTTGCAAAGGCAGTGGGAGATTTTGATGCATGAAACTGGTCTTGGTACCAGTGCATCAGGGGAGGAGAGAACCCTGTACAGCCTGCGCCACACCTGCATCATGTGGAGACTGATGTTGGGTGATGGAGTCAATACATTGGCACTTGCTAGGAACGCAAGGACAGGCGTGGACATGATTGATAGGTTCTACGCCAAGCCCTTGAGTGGTGAGATGAATGTGGCCATGTTGCAGTCAAGGCGTCGTAGACGCAAAATCTACGATGGGGATGACAGTTTTGGTAGGGATTAGGTATCTAATACAGTAATTGATTTGATAAAAAATAAGATTGGCGACCTTAACGACGCAAAGCAAAAAGAAGTTATTGGATAGCATGATTAAATTTTTACTAATCTGCTGCTTGTTGTTAATTTTTCCTAGTTGTGGAGGGGGAGGTGGTGGAGCGTCTACCTCTTCGTCAGCATCATCTAATCTAAGCCTCGTTATCAATCAAACTGGCTACAAGCCATGCGTTCCCAATTGGGCTGTTGGCGATTTGAATAACGATGGACTAGATGATGTGGTCATTGGTGGATGGTCTTGTACAAGTGGCGCCACTTCTGATTTAACAATTCTTATTCAAAACTCAGATGGAACTTTGACAGACCAGACCTCAGTGGTTTTGGCAAATAAGGTTTATCAAGGCAGTCAACATATTTTTATCGCTGACTTTGATAAAGATGGCAATGCTGATATTTGGATTCCTGGGTTTGATGACTGCACAGGTTGTTCTGCCAAAAGTGTGATGCTATGGGGTTCTAGTGGAGTGTTTACACGCGAGGACTTTGTCACTGACATTAGTAGTCACGGTGCTTGTATTTTTGATTTGAATGGAGATGGTTATTTAGATATGGTGATTGCAGGCGTGTATACGTGGGGTGTAGATACCAGTGGCTATTACATCAACAATGCCAATAGAACTTTTACATTTCACGCAAGCAGTGTGGTAACTGGCGGTTCTACATGTGCACTTATCAAAAATACAGCAACTGGAAATATTGCCATGGTTCAAGGCAATACAAATCAAGTTGCTGGTTATCAATCCTCAATAGACACGATTGATTCAAATTTAAATCTAGTCAGTAGGGTGGGTGTGCTGAGTCATGACGCACTAGCAACTGACTTGATAAATTCACTCGTGATGGATGTGAATAGTGACGGTTTTGATGATTTTGTATTGGTATTCAATCGTTTGACTTCTGGTACGTCAGGCACAAAAGAAGTTTGGTTGAATTCAGGTACAGGCAGTTTCAGTTACTCTTACACAATAGATAGCGATTCAAACAATCAATACTCAGCATTAAAGACAGTGTTGAGTGGGCAAACATATGCAATGTTTGATGGCCCCAACGGAGACGCTAGACTTTATAAAATTAGTTCAGGTGCTTGGAGTGCATATCAAACGTCTGCTTTTAGTGAGATGGCCACTCAGGCAGGAGGTCATTACGGCGTGGCTGATTGGACTATTGGTATGGGCACTATCTATTTGAATAGAACACTGCAGAAGATGTGCATCTTGCAGTATGTAAATGGAAAATATTACACGCGAGTGATTTAAGAACAAGCGCCTTTATGCCCAAGTATTCTGCTCAAACCAAACTTGCATAAATGGATAGTTAAAACAAGCCAAGCCCTTGAGTTTGGAGATAAATGTGGCCGTGTTGCAGTCACGGCGGCGTAAACGCAAGATCTACTATGGGGATGAAAGTTTTAGGGGGCAAGCAATAAAACTCACAAGATCGTTACTTAAGTTACGCTTGATGGCCACATTACTAGGCAGCCAGTTTGAGCGCGACTGGAGTTGGTTCAGGCTTTCCTAGTTTGGTATTTTTGATGGCTTGTACTATGTTTAGAGCATCATTTGCTGAGGGCGTGTTATTACTTTTCATCCACCTGTGCGTTATGTCCATATTGAGTCCGTGCTCTTTACATAGTTCATAAAACTTACCATGATCATTGCTTTGGGAGGCTACATCTAGCAAAGTTAATTGAGTGCTAAGTGCATGTTCTTCTAGTGTGCTGTTGGGGTAAAGCACACTCACTATCTCGTGCTGATTTGACCTGTGATTGAACGTGCATAACAAATGCATAAAAACTACATCGCTTGCATGTGGCAAGTTCATACTCGTGACTTTATTGAATTGCACAGTGCCAAGAGTGGACTTTTGTTGTAGGTGCACAGTTAATTTTTCCTGCAGTAATTTTTCTTGCTTAATTTGCAGTCGTTTTGTTTCTGCACTGCCTACGGCCATACGCACTCTATCAATTCCTCCCTTGGCTTTTATGTAATCAACAAGAGTGGCAGAAGTTACTCCTTCGCATATAGCCACTTCAAGCACTCGCCCGTATACATGAGCAGTTTTCCTGTTTGATCTTGTGATGTACCTGACCATAAGACTACTTGGTTTTGTATTGGCTTGTGTCTTGATCTTGTATTCCTCTTGCAGTTTCTTGCGCATCTGTTTGATCAATTTTTCTTTATCAGGAAGTGATTCAATTTGCTCATACAAAGCAAGCAGTTCAGCCAGTATTGCGTAAAGTTCGTCATTGGCTCTGGTTACAAATTCGTTTACATAGCCTGCATGCTTTTCAGCAAGCAAATCAGCGTACGTAAAGATTGTGTGCTTTATATCAACTTTAACTTTGTTCATATTCAATCCTTTTTTTTAGGCACTTGCTAGGTTGAATAAATTTTGAATTTGAAACCTAAATAAATTTTTAGTTGTTAGATCTTTAATATATTCAATTTGTATGTCGTCTTCGTAGAGTTCTACAGTTGAAAAAATTCCATTTGAAAGCAATAAAGATGAACAGACGCAAGTTTCAATTTCGTCATAATGCGTTTGCCCAAACATTAAAATATCAACATCAATTACATATTCATAGTCGTATTCATGATTTCCAACTAATGGTGTTGTATCAATATGCATTCCAAATGCATTTACATTCCAAAAATGTTGGATGATTGCAGTGGAGTTAGTTTTTGCATCAAATTTATTCACCAACCAGCCACTGACTACTTTAGTTCCATTATTGTTTTCTAAATAGTTACAAGCATTGTTAAAGCAATCGTTGGGTTTTCCACCACCAATTGGTTTGACGTCAACTTTCTTAATTACAAATTTTGTTTGTTTTTGTCGTGCTTTTATCAGTTCGCGTGTTGCTTTAAACATTTGATTTCTCTTTCATTGAAGTTAAAAATATGAAAAACAACCATTTGCTTTTCATATTAGTATTATCTTAATTTTAGATTTTCTAGTAAAACCTAATAGTTAATAATCCAGTGTTTGCAGTGCTAAAACTTAGTTACCCACTGTTTGTCGTGCTTAAATCCAAGAAGGAGGTTGCAGATGGCACGTGCAAGTGGCAAAGAAGCGTTTAGGTTGTGGTTTGAGTACTTGAAGCGTGCTTATCAATCACCCAATGTGCAGGTAGACACCAAGCACTACGATGCTTGGGGTGATGTTGCTAATGCCAAATTTGAGACTTGGTGGAAAGCACATGGGCATGTGTTGTTTCCACTAAGCAAGGTGGAGATAGTCAAGCGTTACTTAAGTGACGCTGAGTTTGTCCAAGTCAAAGTGCCAATGAGTTTGACGCCAACACAGGCTGCGAACCAATTGCGTGAAACGCTAATAGAGCACTACCAAGCAATTGACCATGTGCCAAAACCCAAGCGTACATATGCACTAACTGTTGATGCTGAAATCAAAGTCAGTGCCTTTCGTGCATATCTCGTGACCTATGACGCACAGGTCAAGTTGGCAGAGAAGTACAAAGATGGTGTTGTGCCTGCCAAAGAACTATTGAATGAAGTACGCAAGTACTATTTGGCGCGAAGTCATCGTTGGCGCAATACCAAGCGCAAAGTGGAAGCATTGCCACCAGCACTAGCAAGTGGTGAGTATGTATATGACCATGCCACCAATACTGTGACTGCTAAAGATAGATACGACTCTGGTGCAATAAGAACAGTGCGAATGTATTTGAAAAAGGCCAACAGTTTGGTCATGGCTTCTGCCATTGGTGATTTTCCTGGCAAGAGTTATTACAAATAACACTGAAACTAGAAAATACTAAACCAACTCAACTGCGGCCTTCATGATTGATGGGTTAGTGGAGATGTACTTTTGAGTTGTGGCAATGCTCTTGTGCGATGCAAGGTGCATGAGCACATGAACTCCAACACCTTTGTCAGCCAGTTTGGTGATGAAACTGCGACGACCTGAGTGACTGGAGGCGCCTTCAATGCCTGCACGTTTGTAGATCAAGTGCATGAGTTGGCAAAGTGTGTTGGGTGTAAACCCACGTGCAGGACTTTTTTGTGTGGGGAACAAGGCCAACTGTGTGTCTGTATATGTCACAGCCAGTAAGTTTCTAATGCCAAAGCGAGCATGCATGTATTTTGTCAATTCGTCACGCAGTCTTTGTGCAACATAAACAGTGCGTCCCTTGTTGCCCTTGGTTTGTGATGCGCTCAGGTGTATTTCATCTTTGACTGTGCCATCTGCTGCGAGCACATCGCAGATGCGTAGGGCACTGACTTCTCCCACACGCATGCCTGCGAGGTGGGTGCATAACAGCATTGCACGATTGCGCTCTGCGTGGGGTTGTGAACTGCAGTAGGCAAGTACTTTGCGAAGTTCGCGCTCTGTGAGCACACGGGCTTGGGACATCTTGGCACCTTCAAATGTTGAGTTTGTAGGTGTTTTATTGTTGACTCTTTGATTGTTTTGGGCGACCTCAGTTTTATCAGTGCTGTTGTGTGTAAAGGTAGTAGTTAAGTATTGCCAAAATGTCATATATTCATGTTTCTCTTTGTTTTTTGTTGTTGCTAACCCACGCGATGCTTTAAACGCTAAATGCGCTGTGGTTGTTGGGTTGCGTGGGCAAGCCCTAGTGCAAGGGTATTTATGGCTGTAAACGCTGTTGCTTTGCTTTGTAAACGCCTATACAGTTGATCAGCAAAGGGGCTCGCAATGACTGATGAACTAGAGCAATTAAAAAAGCAACAGGCAGAAATACAACGCCAAATTGACGTGGAGACTGCAAAATTTCAAGATCAGTTATACGAATTAAAAAAACAACAAGCAGAAATAAAAAATCAACTAGTAACTAAAGAGACTGGGTCTCAGTCTCAGTCACAGGATTCATCTGCAAATCAAACGCCAGAAATTACTACTTCATTTATATACAAAGGCAGAGTAATAAGCAAAAGAAACGGCGAATGGAAAATAAACGATGATTTCAAAAGGTTTAAATCTTTAGAAGAAGCAGAGCGCTATATTGATACTGTTCTGTTACCACCAAGAATAGGAGACAAAAGAAGAAATAATTCAGATGAGGTAATTTACACAGGGATTCAGCACTCAGAAACTAAAGCAATGATGCTTACTTGGGGAATAATAGTGCTCATATGTTGTGGGAGTTTATTTGCAATATTTGGTAGTTATAAAGCCAAAGCAAATAGCGAAATTACTTCATCATCAAACATTTCTAACTTAAAAAAAGGTACAGTGTATAAAACAAGAAATTCTGGAACCTGTTCCAAGGACGTTACTTGTATTGATGACTCCATGTACGAGAAACTTTGCAAAAAGGCAGAGGGGTTTACAAAATTAGGATTCAGCACTTCTGCACATGCTTTTCAATCAACAAAAGGGCAATTTTTGGCAGAAAACGGGCAATGGACAAATAGCAATATTAAATGGGAAAAAGCAGACTCAAATAAACCATCTGAATGTATTGCAAGACTCACATTTGAGGGCTACTTCAAAGGTAATTCTGCTAGATGGAAAAGTTTAGCAGTAGTACATGAATTTCTCTTCAGCGAAGAGGGTAAGGTTTTAGTTCATCATTCCAGA
>Ga0214919_10012575_pt1 | contig 10386 bp, 11 predicted proteins | sample LL1503_MetaG_FD_177994 | JGI IMG/M metagenome (GOLD analysis project Ga0214919, IMG submission 177994) | Freshwater microbial communities from Lake Lanier, Atlanta, Georgia, United States - LL-1503 | ecosystem: Environmental > Aquatic > Freshwater > Lake | place: USA: Georgia | collected... | reverse complement strand
GAGTTGCTTTTTATTGCTCGCGACGCTAGAAACAGAATCAATAAAAACGACGTTGTTCTGAGACGAGACAGACACTTTTGGACCAGTTGGCAGTGTCGATAACTGCGACACTGAAGAAGATATTGCTGTTGCAAATTGATTCTGTCCTAAGCCATGCAACGTGCCGACATAGGCAACATTGGTTGCAGATATTATAGATGTCGTGCCTGCAGCCATCTTAGGGTCTATCAGAACACTGCCTGTGACACCAGAAGAATCACAATAAATGAATCCTCTGTCTTTATCATTTGAATTTTCCTGAATATTACTGACAGTCACAGAACGACCGTGTTGTCGTTCGACAGACATCAACTTGCCATCCTTGAGAGAGCCTAAAGAGATGCTAGCTGATAAGTTTTGTCCTTGGGCAGAAATATACGTAAGTTGATTCCTCATTGGATTCAACTTACCCTCATCATTTGACTCAAAGACAATTTGATCCTGAGGCAAACTACATGCCTCTAGATAAAACTTATTTGTAGGATCCTCATGTCCGTGAATTAGATCTGGAGCATAAGGAACTTCACCATCTGTAAATGTGACGGAGGAAACATTGAAAGTTCCCTCAGCCATCTGTCTTTTACCTTCAGTTGTGATGATGGCATCGATGACTCTAGATTTACTGTCAAGAATACCACTCATTTCTAAAGCAACCTCATTCTATCAAATTATGTCACTGCTGCCACTTCTGACCGAAATTATAGGACCTTTGAGGCCAATGTGGCAAGATCGCTGCGCTCTCCCTTTATGAGAGTGATGTGTCCAGCGATATCATACTCCTTGAATTTCTCTATTGCATATGTCAGTCCGTTGGTGAAAGTGTCGACATGCATGTTGTCAATTTGCTCGACGTCGCCTGTCAAAACTATCTTCGTTCCTTCACCGGCGCGTGTGATGATGGTCTTCAACTCGTGAAGAGAGAGATTCTGTGATTCATCTATGATGATGAATGCATTTGGAATTGACCTGCCCCTGATGTAAGAGATGGCCTCTATTTCGATGAGACCTTTCTGCTGCATCAGGTCGAGATACGGATCTTTAAAACCTCCAGTATTTTCTTCTTCAGTCTTTTTACGACGGGAAGAAGACTGATTGTTATCCTTTATCTTTGATGATCCAAGCAAGAATTCTAAGTTGTCGCGAACCGGTGATAACCACGGTTCCATCTTTTCAGCAAGCGTCCCTGGTAAAAATCCGATATCACGGCCAACAGGCTGCACTGGACGTGAAACAATTAGCTTCTGATATATGGGTCTATCACCCATTGACTTCAGTTGAGCTAAACCTGCAGCCAAAGCAAGCAGTGTTTTCCCGCAACCAGCTCTTCCTGACATCGATACGAGCTTGATTGTTGGATCAAGTAATAGATCAAAAGCGAATATTTGCTCTTTGTTTCTTGATTTGACACCAAATACATTGTCGAATTTTTGTAGGCCGACTAGAGTACCAGCCGATGTGACACGTGTCAATGCTGAACCTACAGTGGTGTTGCTTACATCGACAGACTTGAGAACGACTATTTGATTTGGATAGACTGCTTCTGAAGTCACATCCTCGACTTTTATCGATGAATCAAAATAGAAATCCTCTATTTTGGACTGTTCTGTCGTGATGACTTTGACACCTGTGTAAAGCGAATCTACGTTATCAGACACCCTGAGGCTGAGATAATCTTCAGCTTTGATGCCTAACGAAGAACACTTCAATCTGATGTTAATGTCTTTGGAGACAAGTATTGGATTTGTGTCTGGAGATGATGCACGCAATTGCATCACAAATCCGATGATCATGTTGTCTACCGACGATCCGTACGTCAGTTCTGGTGGTAGCAATTGGCGTATTTCAGCTGAAGATGCTAAAATCTTCAAGTGTCCACCTGATCTTAATTCTACCCCTACGGAGATGTCGCCTCCTTCGCTGAGGCTTGATAAAACACGAGTTACTTCTCTGCAGTTGCGGCCAACTTCGTCCGATCTGCTTTTGTGTTTATCAAGTTCTTCAAGAACTAGGATCGGAATGATGAGATCATTGTCCTGAAAGTTGTTGAGGCAGCTTGGATCGCTGATGAGAACGTTGGTGTCTAGTATGTATGTTTTCTTCATATGATGTGGCAAACCTTGTACAATTTACGCCTCTGAAAAATTATAGACTAAAGCAGACCCATGGAAAATAAACAAAAAAATATCAGACTTCCTTTAGCGACTAATGCGACGTGTTTTGAGGCTGTAGATAAAAGTAATTTATCTTGCAAAAGACAGTCGTGTAAGCAGTGGATAAATTACGCTGAAGGAAAGAACTGTGTCTTACTGACAGCGCAAAAAGGACCCTTGACACTTCGTGAAATTGGCAAAATTTATGGATTGACCAGAATGAGAATTTGCCAAATAGAAAAAGGAGTCTTTCAAAAGATCAGAAGCTTTATTCTTTGATAGATTTTATTACTTCTTCTTTTTAAAGAAGTTGTTATTTTTTTGTCGTTTGTCTTCAGCCGAAGTTTCTTCTTGCAACACAGGAACTTCGGCTGCTGCAACTTCGACATTCGTAACTGCAGAACTAGCTGTAAGCGACTCAGTTTCTTGATTGACAGGTTCGACAGGTTCGACAAATGTCTTATCTTCAGGCGTCTGTATTTTCTCTTTCAGCGCATTCACATCAGCTACTTCAGAAGGTGACAACGAAAAGAAGGCGCTCTTTAGTGGCAGCTTGACTTCATCTTCCTCAATAACTTCTTGAGAATTACTAAACTTCGGGACTAAGTTACCGTCAACTAAAATATACTGTTTCGAAGTGTCTAAATTTAGCTCAGCTAAATGACGCCGTATTACCATGTGTGATCTCATCATGTCTCCTTGGGATAATAAATAAGCCAAAGGGTTCCGATTTGACCAAAAATCGGAACCCTTTGTAATTTCACGCTATCAAATGGTCAGTCACTCCTTCTCGGGTTTCGATTCCTTGTCTCTTTCGACAGTCAACTTTACGAATTCCCTAGAGAGCTTCTGAATAGCTCGAAGACCCTTTCGAAGCCTGACTCCAGCAGCAACCACGCCCCTTGCATTCTTTGCAACATCCATCTCAAGGGCTTCACACAACTGCTTGATTTCTGCCCACTTGCTCAAAACAACATTATCTTCACTCATGACCTGTCAATCCTCCTAAGTTGAAAAAGTACATTTATTTAAAAGAAAGTAAACTTCTCATCATGTGATGAGACATTTTCTAAAGTCTTCTGGGAACATTAGAAAATTTCTTGAGTAGAATCTGTCCCAGTCAGCGTCGAGTATATATGTGATGGCATGATCCGTGTCATTACGAATTGATCTTCCAAAAGACTGAATCACAGATTTAGCAGTCATGTATGAGTACCAGCTTTTATTGCGATCCATCCTCTTCTTCACGACAGCGTCTCCAAGGTATGGAAAAGGAATTTTGCAAAGAATTTGAAATCTACTCTGGTCATCGCGCAGGTCGACGCCCTCCATCATCGATGGGCTAAGAAGAACTGTTGGATCCTTGGACTCCATGTGACGACGTAAAATTTCATCCCTGTTGAGAGAGTCATGAATTAGCACCCTCGAAGATTTGATGTTTTCTTGAATGTACTTAGCTACCTTGTAGTTTGAGCTGTGAATAATTCCTTTTTCGCTTGAATGCTTCTCAAGAAGCATCTTGACTGTCTCAACCATGATGGGTAGTGTCCTGTCAATATTATCCCTGCTCATACTTCCAGCTGGGATAAAATGTGTTGGTCTATTCTCGACTGGAAATGGAGATGGTATTCTCAAATACGCAACTTCATTCGTATCAACACCGACAGACATACAAAAGACATCTTTGTCGACAATTGTCGCTGACATCATAAGGATTCTGCCGCCACTGCGGAATAAAATTCCCTGACCATAAGGTGAAACATCGATTGGTTTAAATTCAAATTTTCTGCCGCCACGCTTGTTATTAGGGTCAGGATGAGTGACATTCATGACCCAGTTACTTTCGACATAAGTCTCAATGAACTTATCGATCTTTTCAAGATGCTTCTCAAGCATCTCTAATTGCTTAGAGTAATCTCCGCCGCCTGCTACGTCGCCTGACAGGCTTGCGATGTTCTTCTCAAGACTTTTTGTGTATTTGTTAAGGGATCTTTTGTATGTCGTGTTGACCCAGTCAAGCACAGCTTGCTGCGAGTCCAACTTTGGCATCTTGCATTTTAGGATGTCTCTTGCAAATCTCTCAGAAAAAGACACTTCAACAAATTTACCTAATTCTGACTCTGCGTTGTGACACTCATCGACTATCAATAGTGCCCTTGGTTCAAGCTTACCTGAATATAGGGTCTCTGCCAAAAAATATGGCATATTGGTGATTGAAATAGGACAGTCTATAAATTCCTGTTTATCGATGCTGTAGTGACAAGAATTTTTACAGTGTTTTTGAAAATCAGTTCCGTTGAGTTGCTTACCTAATTTGACCAGTAATCTTTTTGATTCAGCACATGTTTGATCTTCATAAAATTTACATCTGTAGTTTGATGAAGACTTGATGGTTCTTATCAAATTTTTCCCAGATGCAGGACCGAAGTCAAACATGTACTGATCTTGAAGAATCTTTTGCGTAGTGACAATGTACGCTCCTGTCAGCGTATCGCCATCCTTGTTTTTAAGGATAGGTCCATAAACTTCCATGTACCTAGCTATCGCAATACCTGTTGCCGATTTGCCAGTCCCTGTTCCCATTTCTAGCAAGACATGTTTCTTACCAGACTCAAATTGGTCGATTGCAAATTCTATTGCTCTTTTTTGTTCAGGCCTAATTTTGTCGAATGGAAAATATTGAACATACGGGTGCTTTGGCATCAAACAGAGTATAAGATGAAATGTTTACTATGTGTAAATTTATATTTGAAATACGAATCATCTCTTTTTGATCGGTACCTCACCGATGATTATATCGACTATTCCCATCTTCACAGCCTGCTCAGGTAGTAGAAAAAAGTCATGCCCAGATGACATGATCTTTTCAATTTGTGACTTGGTGCATTTTGTCTCATTGGTGATTGCTTCGACCATTTGATCCTGCAGCCTTTTCTGCTCCTTGGCATCGTTCATCACTTCAAAGACATTTCCCATGGCACCACCACTGACTGGGTGCATCATGATCCTTGCAGACTTTCCAATCATTCTTGTTCCCTTGGCACCCGAAGCCAAGAGTAAGACACCTGCTGACATCACCTTGCCAAGTGCAATTGTGTGAACAGGACACGGAAGGAATTTAATGGTATCGTAGAGCGTAAACATCTCATCGACAGAACCACCGTATGTGGAGATGACAAGATAAATTGGTTTGCGATTTTGCGACGCCAAGTGCAGCATTTGAGCGACGACAAGCGAGATAGATTGTTCATTCACATCTCCATGAAGAACAACAAGTCGAGATCCATCTCCCATGTTGACATACTGCGCTCCGCCTGATTCATCTGAGTTATTTTTTTTAAGTGAACTAGCTGAAGCAGAAATTACAGATCTTCCCATGTTATTCCTCTTTTTCCTCGTCGGAACCAAATATCCTGGAAACAAACAACTCAGAACCCTTGATCTCTTTGATGAATGAGGTTATAGCTTTCATCTCTTCCACATTCTCGAGTTCAAGTGCAAGGCAGTTGATTATCAACCATCTTTGGCGATCACTCACACCGAAGTCATTAATTTCTTTGACAATCTGTCGTGCAGCGCGATTATCTATCGCCAATTTCTCTGACTGCAACTCACCATAAATTTCGACATTTGACATTAGGCCTCCGAAACAATAACATCTTCTCGCACGAATGATTCAATCTTAAAAAAAGATTCACTCATGATTCTTACATACTTGCCGTGAACAGCACCTGAATCTGTGTCTTGAGTTAAGATGACAAAATTTCCCCATTCCTTATTTTCTAGTATAAATGCCGCCTGCTCCCATACAGGAAGTTCGACGGAATTTCTTTCAAGAATATCGATCAAGTTCTGTGGTAAATTTTGTTTAATATCCTCAACACTCAGCAAAGATGACATTTGCTCTTTGCCTTGCATGATTTCTGATTTGCAGAAATCGGTCACCTTATGAATAATTCCACAATTGTTGCACTGGGCATATTTGACCACCGGCACATCATCCTCAAGCACAGAAAAAACCACAAATTGATGCTGTGGAGGATTGGCCATATTGCGAAACTGTGGCAATATGCACCTACATTTAAGCAGATGCCGGTGGCCTCTTTTCATTTATCTTTTCCGGACTTCTTTTCTACGAGTGATGTCTCAACTGACTTACGAAAGACATTATATGAACGATCGTATCCTTCATCAATTGAAAGTGAAATAACTTGTAATAAATTTGTTACCTGTTCACCTGTCATTGACGTAGTGCTCTCCTTCAACGCATTTACAACATTCACTTCGGTCAAATCTTTAATGCTGTTGACAAATATCTTAGTCTCTTTGCAAACCATATCAATCTTATTCATTTCTCGTCTCCTACTGCGTAATGATAGCATCCAGACAAGATGTGTAAATGCCCCCTTGATCAATAGCCAAATTTTTAACTGATTTATTGAATATTTCATGATATTGTTCAGCTACTTCATCAGGGTTTAATTTAGAATTGATGAGAGACATGACATACCTGATCCCCTCATCAATTTGTTGAGAGTTAGATAAAAAGTTCATGTCAGCCGCTATTGAAACTTCGACGTATGATGAAGTAATCGACTTTATTCTATTTCGAAGAAGTGAATCAATCTCTGGTCTCTCCTCAAGTTGTTTAAGGAGAAATTTTCTGTGTGAAGAGACACGATCTTGTGAAGATACATTTCTTATAACAGTGTGACTGGCATTTACGACTGCGTGATCTACCTGCCTGATGTCGCTGATTTCAATCGATGAGATCAGATTTCCTTTCAAGTGTGAGATTACATCACCTCCAGAGACGACTGCAATGTCGACCAAAGTGTTAATGTTATCTGCATCAAACGGAACAATCACAGGATATAACTGTAGAGTGCCTCTGTCAATATTGACCTTCATCGTATGTAACACATCATCTGACATTCCTCTGACAAATAGCAAACCAGCATTCTTTGATTCTGCAAAATGCTCTAGGAGATGATGAATCTCAGACACAGATTCGATGTACCCGTCGATACAAATAACTTTTGGTTTCTCAAGCCTTAAATTTTGAGGTAACAAACGCTTCGTATCGAAAGAATATCCGTTAGTCGATTCAACAAATGTTCGATTGACAGCTGATTTTTTAATGGATATTTTAGACCCAAGTGAAGCCATGCTAATCGCTTCCATGACAATTGCACAACAGTATTTCGAAAGTCCTACTTCTTTGATTAGCACATCTTCTATGCTTTTTCTTGTTTGAATATCGCTTCTTCCTTGGTCACTCTTGACGATCTGTGAAGAAGCAAATCTTTTGATAAATTTTATGCCTGCAGTTGGACATTTAGCCTCAGCCCTTGCAGCATTGTCAAGAATCAATTGATACAGCAGAACATTAGCTGGTTCTTTAAACTTTTTAGCAAAGAAATGCTGAAGATTTCTTAAAACGACAAAATCATCGCCTGAGCGTGTCAACGAATTTGACACATTGACATTTTGCTGAATAAAAATTTTTATATCTTCAAGTGCGCTTGACATGATGCTTAAATTGCATCATACACAGCATCTCAGTGGCCGGATAATTTGCTTTCTAAAAACTTGAAAAGAAGAGTAACAATTGCACCTCCAATGGCGACTCCTGCCCATTTTAAAACACCCCAAACAGTCGCCCTTGATTTTGTCAAGGTATCAACTGATTTCTCCATCGACAAAAATTTTGTCGACAAATCATCATTTGTAGATTCAAGTTTGTCATCAATTTTTTCTTTATGCTTTTTCCATTCAGAAATTTCGACCATCTTCTGTTCAAGGGCACCAAACTGTTGTGTATATTCTACTTTGGTTTCACTTAACTTAGAAAAAATGCCTTCTGAAGGGTCGTAGATGGCATCGTGTATTTTTTCCACTTTGCCAACAATTTGGCCCTGTCCTTGCTCAATTTTATCTATTTTGTGAAGTAAGATATCAAATCCACCGTTGAGAACGGTGGAAGAGTGCAATTTACTTTTAATATCTGCTAAAGCTTCATCTGAATTTCTAGGAGGCGGGGGTAGTGTAGACTTGGGAGATAATTTTTTTACCATGTGTACATTCCTCTGAGTTAGGCTTATTTTCCTAGTATCTTAAATAAAATCTTTAATTTAAGCTCTTAAGCTATGATTAATTTGTGAACTGATCACTGTCGATAAATATCATTTCAGATTAAATCTGCTTTGATTTAAGGTAATTAAATGCTACAAAATTCTGTATTCGTAAAACCGAACTCTGGAGTTGATGAAACTGTTGATCTAATATTTGTCTCTGATTCATTTGACGAAGTCTTTGAGCCCACGACCACAAATTTAATAGCAGATTCACCACTTAAAATCCAGTGCATCAAAAGCGCAGATGTCAACATGTCTGTTCTTTTCAACGCATCTGCGAAGAGATGGATCTTCGCCAATTTTTCTCAATTGAATCCAGAACTAATTCCGTCGATTGTTGCAAATCTTAAGTACTCGATAATTGAGTACGACTATAAATTTTGCAGACATAGATCCCCAGCTAAACATGCGAAACTGTCACAATTATCCTGTGACTGTCCAGACCAACTTAATGGAAAATTAGTCTCTGCATTTTATTACGGTGCAGAATCATTGTGGTGGTCATCCGAGAAACAAAAAGAGAAGTACATAAACCTATTCCCGTTTTTATCTGAAAAAGATAATGTAGTTCTATCTAGTGTATTTTCAAAGAATTCTCTTGGAACCCTTCTGTGGTTGCAGAAGCATGCTTTGATATCCTCAGATAGCAGGAGTGGATGGTTGATACTCAACATCAACACTTCGCAAGAAGAAATTGAGAATGCTAAAGAATGGTGCCTCGCCCGCGGAGAAGACTATCAAATAATTTCTGATTTTTCACACAATCAGTTGCTTGACAAACTCGCTCGCTCTATCGGGGTCGTCTATTTGCCAAGCTACGAAGATCCTTGTCCTCATGTGATCCTTGAAGCAAAATTGCTTGGATGTAAATTGCATCTCAACGACAATGTCGAGCACGCAAAAGAGTCGTGGTTTGATGTCGATGACCTCAGCTCTATAAGCGACTATCTTTATTCATCTGCAGAAATATTTTGGAAAGCTATTCAAAAAAACATGAACAACAAACACACAATAAGCGGGTATACCACAACATATAACTGTGTGAAGCAGGAGTACCCTTTCAAGGAGTGCATCAAGTCCATGCTTCAATTTTGCGACGAAGTATGTGTCGTCGACGGCGGCTCCACTGACGGAACATATGAAAAGCTATGTGATTTAGCCGAGACAGAACCTCGTGTGAAGGTCAAGGTGGTATCTCGTGACTGGAATCACATTAGACATGCTGTTTTTGATGGTATGCAAAAGGCTGAAGCCCGTGACATGTGCACAGGAGACTTCTGCTGGCAAATGGACTCTGATGAAATTGTCAGGTCATCAGACGCCGAGAAGATCATTGGGCTGGTCAACATGATGCCTCCTGGAATAAATGTACTCTCATTGCCTGTGGTTGATTTTTGGGGATCGAAGGGCAAGGTCAGACTGGATACCACACCCTGGAAATGGCGCCTTAGTAGGAACAACAGCGACATCACCCATGGAATTCCTGTTGAACTACGAATGAAGGATGAAAATGGCCATCTTTATGCATCACGCGGCACAGATGGTTGTGACATGATCAGCAGAACTACAGGAGAACAATTGGATCATGCATCTTTTGCGTCAGCAGACTCTGAAGCAGCGCGACATGCCGCATTGCAAGGTAATTCGCAGGCCCTGCATGCTTATCAAGAGTGGTTCAGTCAAGTAACAAGTGACTTACCTTCAGTGATGCACTATAGCTGGTATGACCTGAATAGGAAGATCAAAACATATAAAAATTACTGGTCACGTCACTGGGAGAGTCTCTACAACATTCCACAGCGTGACACTGCCGACAACAACATGTTCTTTGACAAACCATGGTCACAGGTATCAGATGAAGAGATCAAAGAGTTAGCTGAAAAATTAGAGGGAATTGGTGGTTGGATCTGGAATTCTAAATGGGATGGCACGATAACGCCACACTTGACACTGCCATCTAACAATGTTTGATCTCTCGCAACCTGTATTCGGCTTCAGATACCCAGACATTATTTTTGTTCAAGATTTTCTATTGTCAGATCTAATAGGCGGAGCAGAAT
>Ga0214919_10012574_pt1 | contig 10386 bp, 11 predicted proteins | sample LL1503_MetaG_FD_177994 | JGI IMG/M metagenome (GOLD analysis project Ga0214919, IMG submission 177994) | Freshwater microbial communities from Lake Lanier, Atlanta, Georgia, United States - LL-1503 | ecosystem: Environmental > Aquatic > Freshwater > Lake | place: USA: Georgia | collected... | reverse complement strand
GACGCCGCCAAGGAACTCGCCAAGGCCAAGGAGGCCGCCGCCGACCAGGCCGCCGACGCCGCCAAGGCTTCCGAGAAGGCCATCGCCGCCCTCACCAAGCAGCTCGAGGAAGCCAAGGCCGAGAACTCCAAGGCCGCCGCCGAAGCCGCCGAGAAGGCCCTCGCCGAAGCCAACGGCAAGCTGAAGGAAGCCGCCGAGAAGTACTCGTCCCTCGAGAAGTCCGCCGCCGACGCCGCCCTGAACGCCGAGAAGGCCCTCAAGGACGCCAAGGAATCCGCCGCCGACGCCGCCGCCCAGGCCAAGGCCGCCGCCGACAAGGCGCTCGCCGACGTGAAGTCCGAAGCGGAAGCCAAGCTCGCCGAGGCCACCAAGGCCGCCGCCAAGGCCCTCGAGGACGTGAAGTCCGAGGCCGCCGCCAAGGCCGAGGCCGCCGAGAAGACCCTCGCCGACGCCCGCCTCGAGGCGGTCGCCGCCAAGGCCGAATCCAAGAAGCGCGCCTACGCCGAACTCAACACCCGCGTCGCCCTGCTCGAGAACCGCAAGCGCAGCAAGACGATCACCGAGGAGGAGTTCAAGGAACAGCTCGCCAAGTTCCGCCAAGAACTCGGCCAGTAAGCCCCGGGCGATCCCGGCACGAAGCCCGGCGGCGACGCCGGGCTTTTTTGTTGGAAGGGAGCCCCGCCCTCCGCACCTTGGGGGCATGTCGGAAACGCCCGCCCGCACGCCTCTCCACGCGCTCCACGTCGAACTCGGCGCGCGCCTCGTCCCCTTCGCCGGCTGGGAGATGCCCGTGCAATACGCCGGCATCATCGAGGAGCACCAGGCCGTCCGCAAGGCCGCGGGCCTCTTCGACGTCTCGCACATGGGCGAGGCCCGCGTGCGCGGCCGCGACGCCGCGGCCTTCCTCGATCGCATCATGACGAACGACATGGCGTCGATCCGCCCGGGCATGGCCCGCTACACGGTCATGTGCCAGCCCGACGGCGGGTGCGTCGACGACCTGATCGTCTACCGCTTCTCCGAGACCGAGTTCCTCATCTGCCTCAACGCGTCGAACGCCGCCAAGGACATCGCCTGGATGCGCTCGCTCATCGGCCCCTTCAAGGTCGAGGTGCTCGACGAGTGCGCCGCCTGGGCCCAGCTCGCGATCCAAGGCCCGCTGGCGGAACGCATCCTCGGCCTGGCGACCGCCCTCCCCCTCGGGACGATCAAGCGCTTCGGCTTCGCCGTCGGCGAGGTCGCCGGCGCTTCCGGCTGCGTGGTGTCGCGCACCGGCTACACCGGCTCGGCCGGCTTCGAGATCTACCTGCCGGCCGCCTCGGCCGAGAAGGTCGCCCGCGCGTTGCTCGAGTTGGGCAAGCCCCACGGCCTCGTGCCCGCCGGGCTCGGCGCGCGGGATTCGCTCCGCCTCGAGGCCAACTACCCGCTCTACGGCCACGAGATCTCCGAACGCATCTCGCCGATCCAGGCCGGGCTGGGCTGGACGGTGAAGTTCGCCAAGGGCGAGTTCGTCGGTCGCGAGGCGCTGCGCCGCCAGGCCGAGGGCGGCCCCGCCGCCTCCGTCGTGCTCTTCTCCCTCGATGACCGCCGCATCGCGCGCCAAGGCGCCCAGGTCTACGCCGGCGAGACGCCCGTCGGCGAGGTGCTCTCCGGCACCCACTCGCCGACCCTCAACAAACCGATCGGCACCGCCCTCGTGGCCGCCGGCTACACCGGCTCGGCCGAGCTGACCGTCGATATCCGCGGGCACCGGATCCCGCTGCGCATCGCGGTGGAGCCGTTCGTGAAGTGAAGGGTTGAAATAATCCCCGGCCGCTTTACCCAGAGACCATGAGCAACGTCCCCGCCGACCTCCGCTACACCAAGGATCACGAATGGATCCGGCTGGCCGCGGACGGCACCGCCACCATCGGCATCACCGACCACGCGCAAGCGGCCCTGGGCGACGTCACGTTCGTCGACCTCCCGAAGCCCGGCAAGAGCTTCGCCGCCGGCGACGTCTTCGGCGCGGTCGAGTCCGTCAAGGCGGCCTCCGACCTCTACAGCCCGGTGGCCTGCGAGATCCTCGAGGCGAACGGCTCCTTGAACGACACGCCGGACCTCGTGAACCGCGAGCCCTACGGCGGCGCCTGGATGATCAAGGTGAAGGTGAAGAACCCGGGCGAGCTCGCCGGCCTCCTCGACGCCGCGGGCTACGCCGCGGTGCTCTGAGCCGCCGCGAACCCTTGCCCTGCGGAGGATTTGGCCCACAGTCGGGGCGATGTCCTTCGCGTCCGTGCATGCCGCCCATCCGTGGGACGAGGTCCTCTCCGCGATCCAGGCGAAGACCGAGGCGGACGTGCTCCGGGCGCTCGCGCGCGCGGAGACGGGCGACGTGGACCTGGCGGACTTCCAGGCGCTCGTGTCGCCGGCGGCGGCCCCGCACCTCGAACGGCTGGCGCGCCTGAGCCACGAACGCACGGTACGGCGGTTCGGAAGGACGATGCAGCTCTTCGCGCCCGCGTACCTGTCCAACGAGTGCCAGAACGTCTGCACCTACTGCGGCTTCTCCGCCGGCAACAAGGTCCCGCGGCGCACCCTCAACCCCGCCGAGATCCTGCGCGAGGCCGGCGCGCTCAAGCGGCTGGGCTTCGACCACCTCCTGCTCCTGACCGGCGAGTCGAACAAGGTCGAGGTCCCTTACTTCGTCCAGGCGCTCGACCTGCTCCGGCCGCACTTCGCCTCGCTGTCGCTCGAGGTGCAGCCGCTGGAGACGGCGGACTACGCCGAGCTTCGCCGGCACGGCCTGAACGCCGTGCTCGTCTACCAGGAGACCTACCACCGCGAGACGTACCACGTCCACCACCCGAAAGGCCGGAAGTCGGACTTCGCCTACCGGCTCGACGCGCCGGACCGCGTCGGCGCGGCGGGCGTCCACAAGATCGGGCTCGGCGCGCTCTTCGGCCTCGAGGACTGGCGCGCCGAATGCTTCTTCACCGCCCTCCACCTCCGCTGGCTGGAACGCAAGCATTGGCGAAGCCGCTACAGCGTCTCGTTCCCGCGCATCCGCCCGCACGAGGGCGAGCTGCAGCCCAAGGTCGAGATGACCGACCGCGACCTCGTCCAGGCGATCTGCGCCTTCCGCCTGCTGAGCGGCGAGGTCGAGCTCACCCTGAGCACGCGCGAGAGCCGGCGCTTCCGCGACCACGCCTGCCGCGTCGGCGTGACGGCGATGAGCGCCGGCTCGCACACCAACCCGGGCGGCTACGCCGAAGGCCGCGCGGCCTCGCTGGAGCAGTTCGCGATCGAGGACGATCGCCCGCCGGCGGAGGTCGCCGCGATGCTCCGCGCCCAAGGCTACGAACCCGTCTGGAAAGACTGGGATCCCTCCTACGACCGCCCGGTCGCCCTCGCCCCATGAGCCCGCTCCGCGTCTGGATCGACCAAGCCCCCGCCGAAGGCGCCCGGCAAGTCCAGTTGTCCAAGGACGAAAGCGCCCACCTGGTGCGCAGCCTGCGGGCGCGCCGGGGCGACGCGCTCGTGCTGCTCGACGGCCACGGCCTGCTCGCCGAGGCGCGCCTGCTCACGGCGGACCCGGCCGGCGCCGCCGTCGAGGTCCTGCGCGTGCGCCAGGTCGCCCCGGCCGTCCCCGCCATCACCATCGCGCAAGGCATGCCGAAGGGTGGCACGATGGACGACCTCGTGCGCACGGCCTGCGAGGCCGGCGCCGCGGGGATCACCCCGCTCGAGACGGCCCGCTGCGAGGTGAAGCTCGACGCGGAACGGGCGGCGGCCAAGCGCGCCCGCTGGACGCAACAGGCCGCGGAGGCCTGCAAGCAATCGGGCAATCCTTGGCAGGCGACGATCGCGACCCCGCGCAAGTTCGATGAATGGCTCGCGACGCTGCCGGCGGCGGCGCCGGGGGAACTACGGCTCACCGGCTCGCTGGAATACGACGCCGAACCGGTCGGGCGCGTCGACTTCACCGGAGTCCGCCACGTGACCTGGCTGATCGGACCGGAGGGAGACCTCACGGCCGACGAACTCGCGGCCGCGCGCCGCGCCGGCTTCCGGCCGGTGGTGCTCGGCCCGACGGTCCTCCGCGCCGAGAACGCGGCGCTGGCGTGCCTCGCCGCGACGCATGCGCTGGTCGGCCGGGCCGGCGGCTGAGGCGGCCTCGCCCTACGCCTGATCAGGGCGAAACCCCGGCGGGATGAAGCCCAAGCGCCGACGCTTGCCGACGCCACGCGCGGACGCGGAATGGACCGCATGGAAAAACCACCCCTGCAGTCCTTCGTCACCTGGCAAAAAGCCGTCCGGCTCGCCGCCCACCTTTACCGCCTGAGCTGGGCGGAGGAGCACCGCGCGCAAGGCGAGGACCTGCGCCGGGAGGCGATGCACCTGGCCTGCGCGATCGCCGGGGCCCAGGTGACCAGCCCCGCGGACCCGACGGACTGGGAAATGCCGCTCGGCGGCTGCGCCGAACTTTACACCCGGCTGCACGTGGCGGAGCTCTCCGGCGCGCTGACCGAACGGGAGTCCCGCGGCTTGCTCGGACAATGCGAGGAGTTGGAACGCCACCGCCAGGCGGTCCGGCGGGCGGCGCCCAGGGCGAACGCCGTCGGCGGCGAAACGGGCCCCGTCGCCTGGCCGGCGCCACGTCCGCGGGCTCGCGGCTGACCGGCTAAAAAAGCCGGCCTAGGCAACCCAACGCCAAGACGATCAGCACCCCGCCGTCGATCGTCGCTCGGCGCTGCTCCGGATCCGCCCCGGACGAAACCGGCGGCCAGCCAAGGGTGAGGACGCCAAGGAGGCAAGCGCCGCACAGCCAGCGCGCGTCGGCGGAGCCGAGCAACAGACAGGCCAGGCAACCCACGGCGGCGAGTCCGGGGATGAACCGATCCCAGGAGGTTTCCGGCCCCACCTCGATCCGGCGATGGGCGAGGAGGTTGGTGGCCGCGAGCAGGAAGACGGCGAGGTGGGCGGCGAGGGACGGGTTCGGCATCGGGCTGACCGCGAAGGATGCCAGCAACAGCGCGACCAAACCGATCCGGAGCGCCCAGACTTCGGTCAGCCAACGCGCGCAGAAGATGACGACCAGACCGCTGGCCACGCCCTGGGGGTCGAGCCCCTTGAAGAAGCGAACGCCCACGGGGACTTTGCCATCCGGCCCCGCCCAGGCCAACGCAAGGAAAAGCACCGCACCGGTGGCCGCCCCGATGGCCAACAAGGTCCAGCCATGCCGGGCGTGGAAACGGTGGCGCCAGGTCTGGGTCGACGCGGGAAACCAGCGGGCATCGAGGGTGCGGTCCAAGGCGTAGCCGCACCACAGCAGCCAGGCCGCCGTCAGGGTGCCCAAGGTCCAGAGCGATCCCGGGACCGCGAGTTCGCGGGCGAGCACCACGAAGGCGACGCCATCGAGCGACAGCATCGCGGGCCAGGCCCACCAAGGTGCGCGGCCGGCGGGGAGCATCAGGAACGCCGACCCGGGGCGCGGGCGACGACCACCTTCATCCGGCGCAGGATCTCGCGGAGCCGCTCGCGCGGGCAACCGAAGTTCAGGCGCACATGGCCGGGGCCGCCGAAATCGGCGCCGTTGCTGAAGCCGATGCCGCCCTTCTCGAACTCCGCGTGCGCGTCCTCGAAGCCGAGGGCGGTGACGTCGAACCAGGCGAGGAAGCTGGACTGCGGGCGCTGGCGCAGGACGACGCCCGGCATGGTCTTCAGTTCGGTCTCGATGAGGTCGAGGTTGCCGCGGAGGTAGTCGACGCACTCGAGGCGCCACGGTTCGCCATGGTCGAAGGCCGCCTGCGTGGCAACGAGCCCGAACATGTTCTGGTCGAGCGAGAGCCCCTGGAGGACGCGGCGGAAGCGCGTGCGCAGGCCGGCGTCGGGGATGATCGCGAAACCGCAGGTGAGGCCGGCGATGTTGTAGGTCTTGCTCGCGGCCATCAGCGTCACGGTGCGGGCGGCGATATCCTCGCCCAACGTCGCGAAGACGGTGTGCCGCGCCGCGGGGTCGAGCACGAGGTCGCAGTGGATCTCGTCGGAGCAGACCGTGAGGTCGTGCTGGCGCACCAGGGCGGCCAGGCGGTCGAGCTCCGCGCGGTCGAAGACGCGGGCCAGCGGGTTGTAGGGGTTGCAGAGCAGCAGCACCTTGGCGTGCGGCTGCGCGCACGCGGCCTCGAGCTTCGTCCAATCGAAGGTCCAGCGGCCGTCGACGAAGGCCATCTCGAGCTTGAGCGGGTTGCGCTCCGAAAGGACCGGGGCGCTCAGGAACGGCGGGTAGACGGGGGCGGTGGTGACGACCGATTCGCCCGGCTTGGTGGCGCAGCGGATGCTGGCGTGGATGCCGGGCACCAGCGAGCACATGAACGTGATCCACTCCGGCTTGACCTCCCAGCCATGGCGGCGGCGGACATGATTCACGACCGACGCGAAGACCTCGTCGCGTTGCGCCGGATAACCGAAGACACCGTGGGCGGCGCGGGCCTTGACGGCCTCGACGATCGCGGGGGCGGAGGCGAAATCCATGTCGGCGATCCAGCACGGGATGACGTCGCGGTCATGATACTTGCGCCACTTGGTGCTGTCCGTGCCGGCGCGCTCCGGGCAGCTGTCGAAATTGAAAGCCATGGGATGAGGCAAACCTTGGATTGAACCCCTGCACGGGCAAACGCATTTTGTGCGCATGCGTCCGGCCTGGTCCCTCCGCTCCACCCGCGTCCTCGGTCCGGTGAGGGTCGGCGTCCGCGAGGGGTGGACCGAGGTCGTGACCATGGCCGGCGAACTCGTGTATCGGACGCCCCACCCGCTCGCCGCGGCCCGCCGGTGGTTGCGGGCGCACGGGGGTCAGGAAAGCCCCGGCTCCCTGCCCGCCGTCGTGCGTCCCCGGGCCCTCGGCACCGCCTTTCAGTTGAAGGTCTGGCAGGCCGCCTGTCGGATTCCTACGGGGCAAAGGCGGACTTATGGTCAATTGGCGCAAGCCGTCGGTCGCCGCTCAGCCCAAGCGGTCGGCTCCGCCCTCGGCGCCAACCCGCTGGCCGGGATCATCCCCTGCCACCGGGTGGTGGCTGTCGGCGGCCTCGGCGGCTTCGCCTGGGGCGCCACCCGCAAGCGGGCTTGGCTGGAGGCCGAGGGCGATGGCGCTGCTCGATGACCTGGACCGCGGCCTGCTTGACCTGATCTTCCCCCGGGATTGCGTGGTCACGCGGGAACCGATGGAACTCGGACCACGCCGGCATCTCTCGGCCGCGGGCGCCTTGGAGCTGGCCCGGGTCGACGACCCGCGGTGCCTCCGCTGCGGCCACCCCTTCGACGGGACCTTGGAGGACGACCGTTCCTGCCCGCATTGCGTTGGCCTCAACCCGGCCTTCGGACGGGCGGTCTGTCCCTTCCGGGCGCGCGGCCCGGTCAGGGACATCATCCATCGGGTCAAATACGGGGCGAGTCCGTGGCTTGCCGACGACTTGGCGGACGCGGCGCTGGAAGATATGTTGTTCCGTCGTCACCTGTCGGGGGCCATCCTCGTGCCGGTGCCGCTCCATGCGGCCCGCCGGCGAGAGCGCGGGTACAACCAGGCGGAGCGCATCGCGGCCTGGCTCGCCCCGCGGTTGCCGGGGTGCGCCGTCGCGACGTTGCTCGTGAAACAGGTGGCGACGCTTTCCCAGACCCGGCTCGACCGGCGGGAACGCCGGGCGAACGTGCGCCGAGCCTTCCGCCTCGCCGCTGGCGCGACGATCGACCCCGACCGGCGGTATGTGGTGATCGACGACGTGCTCACGACCGGCGCCACGCTGCACGCGTGCGCGGCGACCTTACGCGCCGCCGGAGCCGGCCTCGTCGACGCGGCCGCGCTGGCGCACGGCTGAACGCCGGGAAGACCGGTCAACGGGCCAGCGCTTCCGCCAGCTGGGCCTCGGTGCAGCCCATCGGTCCGAGGACGAAGGCGCGCATGTCCGCTGCCAGGGGCGCCGTGAAGACCCGCGTCAGTTTGGGCGAACGAAAATCGAGGCGCGCCGCGTGCAGGGCCTGCCGCCCCATCTCGAGGTGCTTGGCTAGCCGCGGCGTCCAGCCATGGGCGATGAACTCCAGGAAGAGCGTGTCGTCGCCGCCGTACATCTTGTCGCCGACGACCGGGCAACGCAGCCAGAGCGCATGCGCGCGGATCTGATGCTTGCGCCCGGTGTGCGGCTGGACGCGGGCGAGCACGTAGCCGGCGTTCGCGAGCACGGGCTCGAAGAACGTCGCCGAGGGCAACGTGCCCGGACCTTCGCGCACCGCGGTCTTCACGACGACCTCGCTGGTCTCGTCAGGGCCCAGCGGCTGGTCGACCATGACCGGCTCCGGCAGGGAGCCTTTCAGCAAGGTGTAGTAAGTCTTGGTGACCCAACGCCGCTCCAGCGCGGTCTGCGCGGCGGAAGCCGCTTCGTAATGCTTGGCGATGAGGATGATGCCGCTCGTCTCCCGGTCCAGCCGGCTGACCAAGTGCAGGACGTCCAGCCCGCGCCATTCCTTCACGGCGCCGACCAGCGAGGACCAAGGGCCGTCCTTGGACGGGTGGCAGACAAGCCAGCCCGGCTTGTCGAAGACCAAGTAGTCGTCATCCTCCTCGAGCAGCCAACCCGGCAGGTCGGCCGGATCGACCTTCGGCGGGGTGCTGCCGGGCGGGACGAAGGTGAAGTCGCTCATGCCGGCGGCAGGCGATCCTGCAGGTGGGCGTCGGGCAAGGCGCCGCCATGGAAACGGGCGAGCACTTCGCCGACAAGGTAAAGCGAGCCGAGGACCACGACCGGGTCGCCGGCGGCGCGACAGATGCCCGGGGCCGGGAAGAGCTCGGCCACGGTCGCGCAAATCGCCCCCGCCCGGCTCCCGGCCGGGACCAACGCGGCGAGTTCCTCCGGACGGCAGGCGCGCTCGTTGTCCGGAGCGACGAGGTGGAGCCGCGCGGCGAGCGGCGCGACGGCCGCCAGCAGGGCGCGGGCGCGCTCCGTGCCGAGCGCGCCGACGACGACGGTCGGAGCCGGGCAGGCCGCGAGCAGGGGGACGACGGCGCGGACGCCTTCCTCGTTATGCGAGCCATCCACGATCAAGGCGCGGCCGTCGGCCAGCGCGAGGCGCTGCCAGCGGCCGGCCCAATCGACCTGCCGCAACGCCGCGCGCGCGGTCGCCTCGTCCACCGGCAGCTCGGTCGCCAGCTCGCAGGCGAGCAAGGCGAGCCCGGCGTTCGCGCGCTGGTGCGCGCCGACGAGGTTGGTCTCGGGGAGACCTGCGGGGAAGTAATCCCTGAGCCAATGCACGGGCGCGCCGACCGCGCGGGCGCGCGCGCCGATGACCGCCTCGGCCTCGGGCGGGACGAGGCCGACGACGGCGGGGACGCCCGGCTTGAGGATCCCGGCTTTCTCCGCGGCGATGTGCGCCAGGGTCGGCCCGAGGTACTCCTGATGGTCCAGGCCGATCGAGGTGATCACACAGACCTCGGGCGCGCAGATGTTCGTGGCGTCCAGCCGGCCGCCGAGGCCGGTCTCGAGGATGGTGACGTCGACGCGGCGTAGCGCGAACTCGATCCAGGCCGCGGCCGTGATGAGCTCGAAGAACGTCGGGGCCAGGTCGGGCGTCGCCGCGGCGATCGCGGCGTGGTGCGGGCGGAGGATCTCCGCCAAGGCGACCACGCGCGCGTCGGTGAGCGGGCGCCGGTCGACCTGGATCCGCTCGCCGATCGCGACGAGGTGCGGGCTGGTGTAGAGGCCGGTCCGGCGACCGTGGGCGCGCTGGATGGCCTCGATCATCGCGCAGGTGGAGCCCTTGCCGTTCGTGCCGGCCACGTGGAAGCACGGGGCGGCCCGCTCCGGGTGCGCCAACCGTTCGGCCAGCACGCCCATGCGCTCCGTGCCGAGGCGCGAGCCCAGGTTGCGCAGGCCCGTCAACCAACGGAGCGTGGCCTCGGTGGACATGGCCGCGGAGACCGCGCTCAGGCCGAGCGGGGCTTGGCGGGCTTGGCCTTCACCTTGCGGTGGGCCAGGGCGCGCAGGAGGCTGGCCAGCTTCGACTTCATCTCCTTGCGGTGGATGATCATGTCGATCAAGCCGCGCTTGAGCAGAAACTCCGAGGTCTGGAAGCCGTCGGGCAGGTCCTGGTTGGTGGTCTCCTTGATGACGCGCGCGCCGGCGAAGCCGATGAGCGCGCCCGGCTCGGCGACGATCACGTCCCCCAAGGTGGCGTAGCTGGCCATCACGCCCGCCATGGTCGGGTTCGTCAGGACGGCGATGTAGGGCAGGCCGGCGGCGCGGAGCTTGGCGAGCGCGGCGCTGGTCTTGGCCATCTGCATCAAGGATAAGATGCCTTCCTGCATGCGGGCGCCACCCGAGGCGCAGACCACGACGCAGGGGCACTTCATCTTGATCGCGC
>Ga0214919_10012572_pt1 | contig 10386 bp, 12 predicted proteins | sample LL1503_MetaG_FD_177994 | JGI IMG/M metagenome (GOLD analysis project Ga0214919, IMG submission 177994) | Freshwater microbial communities from Lake Lanier, Atlanta, Georgia, United States - LL-1503 | ecosystem: Environmental > Aquatic > Freshwater > Lake | place: USA: Georgia | collected... | reverse complement strand
GAAAAGACAGTCTTGAAAAGACATTAGGAATAGAATTCAAAAACCGGGGCAGCGCCGATCAGCTGCATGAAACCTGAGTGCAGCTTAAACTGGCATCAAGTTTGTCTTGCTCTTGGGGTCCACTTCAATGGTCTCAACAGCAGTTGGCTGAGTTGAGTGGATTGAATGTCCGCACCATTCAGCGTATTGAGAAAGGGCAAGAACCTAGCGTGGAGTCTTTGAAGTCTTTGGCTGCTGTGTTCAATGAGGAATTCTCAACACTCAAGGAGCAAGGTATGGACAACGTCATCAGTGAAACTCAAAGCGCAGAGGAGATTTTGGCTTTCAATCAAGTTAGAAAACTCAAAGGTTTTTACATTCACTTGGCGCAGTATGTGTTGGTCATTGCGGTGCTCACGGTCATCAATGCCTTGACAACGCCTAACCGCTGGTGGGTTCAATGGGTCATTATGAGTTGGGGCATTGGCGTGTTCTTTCATTGGCTTCAGATTTCCGAGCGGTTTGGCTTGTTTGGATCCAAGTGGGAGAAAGAGCAAGTGGAAAAGCGTTTGGGGCGGAAACTATAAGATTGATGCGTAGATTCACAGAGCTTTTGAATCAATTTTGTGACCTTGGGTTTGAGTTTGCTTATTGGGTGTTCGGGCGGTGCGTAGGAATTGCCGAGTCAGGTTTGATTCCAGCGTGGGAGCCGTGCTCGTGGCTTGTCGTGGTTCTCAGGTGTCGTGTTACACGACAGCAGGGTGGTGTCTTTTTAAAGGACAAACATTAGAGCCGATTGACTTTAAACTAGCTGCAAAGTAAATTGATAATGCTGACAGATGGCGATACAGCTTTTAAGTCAACGTTATAACCAAGCAAATGAGCAAACCAAATATTCAAATATCACGCATCGTAGGGTTCATTGCTCTTGCAATTGGATTGGTTGGTTGTTCAGGTTTAATGCCGCTGAATCAATCACTTGCCTCAAAGTCTCTGCCTCAGGTCAAAGAAGTCAAGTCGCTGTTATATGTCGGGCATAGCTTTTTCTATTACAACAATTCAATGCATACCTATACTAATAGGTTGTTGGGTGCCGCAGGTCAAACTGATCATCGATCTACTTCAGCGACGATCGGTGGCGCGGGCATCAATTGGCACACTGTGGAAGCGCACTTTAAGCCTAATTCGGTCGGAAGTTACTCATTTGTGGGCGACAACGAAGTGAGGTTCAATACATTTGACAGACCCTTTGATGCCACGCTGATGATGGACTGCAGTCAATGTCCGATTCACCCCAAACTACAGCCCATTTTTCACGAGTACGCTAAAAAACACAGTAATACCCTCAGAAAGTTTGGTTCGCAGCCAATGTTGTTTATGACATGGGCGTATGCAGACAAGCCAGAAATGACAGAGCAATTGGCTGCAGAGTACATCAAAGCAGGGCAACAAAACAACGCATTGGTGGTGCCTGCAGGTTACGCATTTGCCAACTCTGTTGCAAAAAGACCAGACATAAATCTTACTGTTCTAGACAAAAGACATCCTACCGTGCAAGGTACCTATTTGTCGGCTTGCACCATATTGGCATCGGTCTACAAAATCAATCCCATAGGCAACAAGTTCTCGGCTGGTTTATCGCCAGATGTCGTGAAACATTTGCAAACAGTTGCTTGGGAAACGTCGCAAGCCTTCCACGCCAAACATGGTCGTGGCAGTCTTAATTAAGCATTGATTAAAAAGAAGCTATCACCGCAATTACGGTACAAAAAAGAATCTGCGGCGATCTATTTAAACAAATTGTGATTGGGGCGTGTACTAGATTATGTGCAAACGATCAATGCCTAGTGATAGGACTGGTCAGCTGAGTTAATTGTTGGCGCAAGTGAAACTCGAGTCCAGGTATGACGGACCAGTTCCATTGAATTTGGGAAATCCAGGGTAAGGGCAAAGAGGGCGAGAACGACCAAAGTTTGCACCAGAATCAGTAGCCACCAGAATTCCAGGAGCCTCACCTTTTGTCGACCACTTATTAAGCGCTCCTATCGCATCCCATGCAGGAACAAAAGCACCATCTCCGTGGCCAAATCCAGGTGCTGTGTAAAAGCGAAGAAAAGAATCGACGGTGCTTTGACCGGACTTGGTTACTTGGGCCTTGTAGTAAGCAATCATTGGATTAGGACTAATGACTTGATCTGCAAGACCATGCATCACTATCAATTTACCTCCGCGGGCTCGAAACGCCTCAAGGTCGGGGTTCATGGCACCCACTATTCCAGATACCGTGTTGAGCGTTTGTTGGAATGTACCTGGGTTAGCGAAGTCAAACGTAAACGTGTTGAGTGTTGAATTCTTCGTAATAAAACTTTTGAGATATCCGTCACCCTGAAAGAACAGATACCCATTGCCAAACTGCACCCCACTTGCCCCAATAGTTGCCGTAGTGCCAAGTCCCAAGGTGGTTCCAGAAAAATCGGCACCCTGCAAGATGTTGTAGCCCTCATGACGGTTCACGTTGTTGGCAAGTGCATACGTGAGTACCAAATCGTCAGAGACAGCGCTGACAGTTTTTAATTGCGCATCAGACAAGCATGTGTCACCGGTGTCAATTCCATCAACACATCGAAGTGAAGCTTTGATTGCAGCGACTTTGGTGCGACAGGCTTCAACGTTACTAACGATGCGGTCTGCGAGTCCGTCGTCAGTATCGCATGCGTCTACCGAAACCTTGAGGATTAATTTTTGTTTGGCGTTGTTGATGTATCCCCCGGGCGCATAAGCCGACTGACCAATTTTGACGCCTTGCAAACGAACGCCAGCAAAATTGATGGCTGGGGCAATGGCGATAATTCCGTCGTAGTCTTGAGGGTAACGCTGGGCTGCAGTCATGCCCTCACGACCACCGGTGGAAGCGCCAGCAAAATAAGATTTCGTTGCGGCTTTGTTATATGCAAGTTTGATAATTTCAGCGACAGTGTCCTTGGTTTTTTTCAAGTGCTCATGTCCAAAATTGGCCATCATCGCGTCGTTTGTTCCAAAGCTTGCATCAATTGACGACCCCACATGTCCAGAGTCTGAACCGAAAGTTGCATACCCTTGCGCCAAAGGACTTCCCATCGGGGGCAAAGTCCATGCCATTGATACATAGTCCAATCCCGTCACAACCGTTCCGTTATAGCCTCCCCCGCCCATTTGCAGCATCCTGCTGTTCCATTGACTTGGAAGATTGACCTGGAAATTAATGTCTGAAGTCCCTGCCGGCGCTGTGGCACTTGGGGCAATTTTCCCTTTAACCTTGCAGTATTCACCGTTGCTGTTGCCACTGGCTGTTGCTGCGACGATCGCAGACTCAGTAACAGTCGCGCCGGATGTGGATAGGCCGATTAGCGAAGCCGCAATCGTCTTGCCATTAAGTTCAGCGCATGAAATTCTTGAAACTGGAGAATCTGTATCTTGGCTGATATCCGACCCACAGGCCGTAATTAAAACTAACAAGCTCAAAACAGATAAGTGATATGAAATTCTCATCATATAAAGCCTCTATAAATTTATAATTTGTATATTGCTCCTTAAATTCCATAATTAATATATGTCAATATTAAATTAAGCTAGTGTTTTCCCTTGGTGCTCTGCCCCATCGAATCTTGCAAAAGATCAGTAAACTTTAACTACAGCGGTCAATGCCTAGATTCTTAGTACTTTTGAATAAAGTTTGGGGTCTACAAGGATGTCCTTCAAAAGGACAAACTATGGCTAACTAAGATTACTTGGAATGTTGTGCCTTCCATTCCATCGCCGCTTTCACACGTTTTTCAACTGAAGGATGGCTGTAGAAAATAAATTCTTGAACAGCGTTTGGTCTAGGATTACGGTATTCAGCGGTTTTTACCAGTGCTGTTGCCATGGCATCGGGCAAATTCACAGATTGGTATGAGTATTGATCGGCTTCAATCTCGCCTTGGCGGACTACAAAGTTGATGACCGGTTGTGCCAATAAAGTCAGAAATGAAACGCACAACAACAACACTGCAATTCCTATTGGGTCAGCAATAACAGAAGCTGAGCCTATGGATCGGGATACTTTTGAAAACAAGGCATTGGCTAAGTAAAAGAAAAGCATCGCAAGAACAGTCGCTGTTCCAATTAAATTCCAAATGTGCCCAGAAACATAATGTCCAATTTCATGACCTGTGACTGCTTTTACTTCATCTAATGAAGCTGACTTCAGAGCAACATCAGAAATAGCAATTCGGGCACTAGATCCCAGCCCTGAAACATTGGCAGTAAATCGATTAGATTGACGCGATCCGTCGTAGACAAATATGCGGTCTGGGTTTATGTTGGCTTGTTTTGCCAACACTTCAAGCGCCTCTCTAACTTCACCTTGTGGCAGTGGTGTGTATTTGTTAAATAGCGGTTCTATCCAGATGGGTCCCAAGAGCATCATGGTGGTAATAAAAATAGCTGTTAGACCGCCTGACCAAGCCCACCAAAATTGACCAACCCTACGGATGAAGAAATAGATACCAGAGAAAAACAGACCACCAAGAAGAGAAGATAGCAAGAGTGAAATACCGCCTTGACTTAGAAAGTCCTCAATAGGTTGACTTGTTTTTCCATAAGAAACTTCACGCCACCAATCTGAATAAATAGACCATGGCAGCATCAGCAATGAAGATAGAAAGATGAATGCGTCACTGATTACAAAGGATCTCAACCAAAGGCTTCTTTTGTTTAGTTTGGCATCAATTTTGTTGAGAATTCCATACTTCACAAACACCCATGTGGTCAAAGCGGAAATAAGAAAGCCCCACAGAAGTATCCAATGAGATCCAGATGTATAGGCAGTTGCTTTGGCAAGTGCTTCTATTCCCAGTGAGTTGATATATGTGTCTGTTGCTTGCTGTACATCAAATGTCATGTTAAGTGAGTTGTAATTTTTACGAATCAATTTTCAGTTAGGTGAAGAGAAAAGTAAATAGACCACAAATATCTAGAACTTTTGAATCGACTTTGGGGTCTATGATGATGCCCCCATTTTTATCCGCTGCGTATGAATCGTTCTGTCAGGTTTGGTTTCAGCGGGTCTACCGTGCTGTCGGGTTCTAGTGAAGATCCAGTGTCGTTTAACACGACAGTTGATGGTGGGTCAGGCGCAGGTCAAAGCAGGCTTTGCCAAAGACTCTGCGGTCAGTAGTCGTCCTACTTTTTTTCTGGCTTCGTGCAGAAAATAACTGCTGGAATAGAAATAAAGAATGGGTAAAAGGCACCAAGGACAAACCATTCACCCCAAGAGTCCTCATGTTTTTTTGCATACCAACCACAATAGCAAGCTGATAAGACTGCCGATGTGATCCAAAATAAGGTCGAATTGATGATTGAGTTAATGATGCTTAAAAACATGAGTTTCTCCGGTTGTGGTAATTATTTTCAGAGTTGACCTTTCGGTACTTTTCAATATATTCACTAATCACAGCAAAGCTATACGTATTTGTACATCTATTTGCTTTGGCATTGCCTTAATCGCGCTCGGTCTATCAACATGCTCAACAAGCGAAGTCTCGAAAACTTATAAGAAATACAATAAGCTGGTGAAAACAAAAAAAAACTTAGCCCCTGACCCAAAATTTAATTGGTGGGTCCTTTATTTCTTCACATTCTTTTATGTGGCTGTTGAGTTTGGCTTTAATTACCAAATGCTAGACCTTACGGTTGATTTTGCATCTGAGGATATTTTGTTGGGATTGGAGTTTTGGGGGAGGGTGATTTCGGGAGTTGGCTTAAGTCTTGTGTTGTATCGCTTAAGTTCTGGAATGAACATTTTTAATAGCTTTCGCTATGTTTTATGTTTGATCATGGGCATTGCTTTGATGTGGAATGTGCAAAAAATTCTCACCGATTACTTGGTAGAGCAAGCAAATTTAGAGGACAAAAAAATCTCCTTGCTTCTTGCTGTACTTGGTTCTAAAGCTGCCAACTAAGCTCCAATGCACGTATGTTTGATTTGGCAGCTGCAGGTCGCATGAACGACGACGGAAACTGGTCATCATAGTTTCAATCTTTGCGATGGTTAGACCATGCAGGCCGCAGGTTGTCTGTGAAGCTTAAATCTGAGTTAACACTAGTGCTCGGCGTTGAACTTTTGGAGCCGACTCTTTTGTTTGGGTTTGAAGGTGACCGAGCATTGACTCTTAGAGCTAATATGACATCCAATAAAGCGCTTATTCCTGCAGCAAAGTCTGGTCGACACAAGGTCATTAGCCTAGAATTTCCAAAGCTTCAAATTGGCGGTGAGTTCGTTGAGTTAAAAGTCCAAGCTTAAGCAGTAAGCGATAACCAAGTGCAATCGCTTGCGCTAGGCTATCAGCTTGAAAATAATATTTTGAACTTATTTTTTAACGGACGCTGCCATACCCTTGGGCATCACAACTCCCCTAATTGCTGCTTGCGCAATTTTGAAAAACACATCGGTGTTATCAATCACACCGGTAAAGGAATAAGCCCCAGGGCCAAAGGCCGAAAGAGGAATGTCATCAGCTGTGTGAGCAGCACTGTTGCCAGGTACTTGGCCAGTCACAAAGAATTTGCCACCTTCATCACGCTTCATAGGACCCGCAGGGTAAGCCGCCAACGGTTGGGAATTAATGAATGGTTGCTGGCTATCTTGTAATGGCTGTGGGTTGGTGCGAAAGTCTTCAAAGCGGTCAGAGTTGGCGCCGTATCCGACCATTAGACGGTTGTCAATGTCAGTCGTTTCAGGGTAGCCGTCTTTAGCGATCACATATTTTGGGAAGCCGGCTTTTTCGTATAAACCTACTGATTTATCACGCAAGGCAGTTCCACCCTCGCGTATCAGCTCCTGCAAGCGGGCATCACTGACAGTCGACCCACCGATGAGCGCAGTGCCTGCTACCTCATGGTCAGCAGTTACTATTACCAAGGTATTTCCATGTTTTGCAGCAAAGGCCTGGGCGAGAGCGACAGAGCGGTCAAACTCAATGGTGTCGAGCATCCATCGCTCTGTGTCCATGTTGTGGCCCTGTTTGTCGATGGATGCGCCTTCAACCATAAGGATAAAGCCCTCTTTTTTCTTTTCGAGAACGCCCAAAGCTTTGGCGGTCATCTCGTCGAGCATTGGCTGGTCAGGAAAGCCGTAATCGTCGACAACCCGGTTCTTACCTTCATTTCCTAGACCTTGACCGCTTTTGCGCCGTCCATCTATTTTGTCGAGCGCCACGTTCATGTTGGAGTGTGAAAACAAGCCAAGCAAGTGGCTGGTCTTTTTGGTGTCAATGGCATCCATTGCCGTTTTGTCCCCGACATACGCAAACCCAGCAGCCTGAAATTCAGCCAACAAGTTACGGTCTTTATCCAGGGCACCGGGTGCGGCGCCCCAGGCTTTCACGATATTGGCAGTGTGTGCGTCGGTTACTGAAAATGCATAGTCCGAACGGTCACCACGGGCAGAGCCAGGCGTAGAAGCGGGGACAAACCATTTGCGACCACCGCCCATCAACACTGAAAGTCCGCTAAGTTTGCGGTCGTCAAAATATTGGTCAACGATACCCGTGCCGGCACCACGATTACTTGTGTGGATGGCGTTGGCTGCAGGAGTCGCATCAAAAACATCCGAGGTAGTGACAATACCCAAAGCTTTGCCTTGGGTACGGTGCAAGTATTGACTTAAGTACTCAATTCGAGGATTGTCAAACGCGTCCAACGTGTCATCTGGAAAAACGCCTTCTTCATTGTTGTTGTTTTTATTGCCCGAGACATAAGCTGACATACCAGGTGCGGAGTCGGTTACTACAGAGTTCAAGGATGCGGTTTTGACCATTCCTGTTACTGGAAAGGTATCCATCGCCAATGGCGTGATGTTTTTGCCTTGGGTGTAACCGCCAGCGACGATGCGAGCAGCTGTTCTATGTGCAGCGCCCATACCGTCACCCAAAAGAATGATGATATTTTTAACTTTTTGACCTCCAGCAACCAGTGGAACAACTTCAAAGTTTCCTTTAGCCATCACGATTTGGCCATCGCTCTGGGTGGCAGTAACAGTCAGGACGTGTACTCCCGGTTTTTCTACACTGATGGCGCGGCTCGACACAATCGCCGTGTTGGCGGGGATGTCTTTGCGACAGATGGCTTCGCAGACTTTAACGGATACATCAGCCTTAACGTCTTTTCCGTTGATAGAAAAACGCGCGCTGGTAATCGTTTTAGAAGCGTCATCAGGACGCACTGTCGCTTGCAAATCAAAACGTTGGCCAGGTAAAAAACGGGCAATAACGGGGGCAGCGTTACCACTGCTAAACATTTCACTTGGCGGGGTTAGACGTGTCACGGTGGGGGCTGCGAGAGCTTGGGTTGCACTCAAAGCGGCGAGTCCCATTGCAGACATCCAAAACTTGGATGAAGAGTTCGATAATTTCATAGATAAATCAACAAGAGGTTTAGGTTGGGAAAAGGAAAATTAATGCTTGTGTTGTAGTGAGTGGAAGAACTCGGCCAACTCATTAGGATTCATACCGCGGGTGGCCTCGGGTGCGACACGCATGCGGATCCAAGAAACACGCCCGTCAGTCTCTTCCAATCGGCCCACCTCGATGGTTCCTGTCAGGCTAATGAGTCCCCTGGTATGAGGAACCGCCCAATCGCTTTGTGACGCGTCCAAATACACAGTAACAAGAGCGGCGGGAAGGTCATCGGCTTCACCGTCAGCATGTTCACTCATTTGAACCGGCCGAGGCGAAAGTAAAAAACGTCCCAAATGAGGTCTTTCTTGTTGAACCATGTAGCCAACAATTTTTCGCTCTTTTCCGTTGGCATTGCGCAGAATGTCGGATATTTCAAGCCCATGGGAGCCAACTGGAAGCTTGTAAAAATGTCTAAAAGCAAGAAGTTCAGCGTTTTGTGCAAAAACAGATTGATTAAGGGCGAGTGCAACCAGTGCAAATGTAAAAAGACGGGGTGTAAACGTTAAAGAATGCATGAATATACTGTATTCACACTGTGTGAAAATTTTATGTCAACCTCTGGCTCGGCATTGGAGGGTGTGTGAATTTTTGTGTAAACGGTCTAATGGCCAATTACCGTCGAGTTTCCAGTAGTGCAATGAATGGCTGCTTGTCTGCTGCAGTTGGTTTTGTGCCGACACTAGGAATGCGTTGGCTTCCACCCGTGCTTTTAGATTGAACTCGTCATCCAGTGTTGTTTAACACGACAGCTGATGGTGGTGGAAGTCAGTTTTTAAAAGGTAGTCTGACTTGCACATTTTGAGCAAATGCAAGCCTTGTTTTTTGATTCTTCCGGCACCAGATCAAGAAGCTCTGACGAGAAGGTTGCAGTCATGCACCAGCACCTCTCAGGTGGCTTTCCTGTGGCTTTGGCAATCTCCTGAGCACACTGGTTAGAGTTGCTGCAAATGGGGCACTTTGAAGGGTCTATTACTTTATTCATTAAATGATTAGACCATGAGTAAAAATCATGTGTACGAATCGTTCTGTCAGGTTCGGCTTCAGCGGGTTTACCGTGCTCGTGGCTCGTCGTGGAGATCAGGTGTCGTTTAACACGACAGTTGGTGATCAAACGCTCAATTACCAGTTGATTGGGTTTGAGGAACCGCAGGTGTCCCATCTTCATTGATCCTATGCTTGGCATAAACGACATGATCTTCAGGATAAGTTACCCAAGAAAATGCTTCATCAGCAAACATATGGGTATCAACCTTTACCAGTGAGGGATCGTCAAGTGTGCCAATCATCATGACTCTGCCGCTTGGAAATCTTTCCGTTGTAAGTGAGACTGTGGTTCCGCAAGTTGGGCAAAAATGTTTGTAGAGCTTTCTGCCATGCTCATCACTTTGGTAAGTGTATGTTTTGGGTGTGTCCCCAGAAAAGATGACGCTTTCATCCAGACAAGATAAGCCAGAGCGATGCGCGGTGCCTGTGTCTTTTTGGCAAAATCTACAGTGGCAGGCGAATGTTGCTCTTGGCTCGGTAATTAATTCGTAGCGGATATTTCCGCAGAGACAACCCCCTTTCATTGTGGACATGTAGAACCTCTTTCATTTCAGTTGGGGCGCGGTCACAAGATGAACCATGTTTGTGGGCATCTTATTCCTACAAATATACAAGGAATCGCCAATACTGGGAACCAAGAGTTATCAAAATGATGGATGCTTAGATTTCGAGAGCTTTTGAATAAAGTTTGGGGTCTAGGAGGATGTCCTTTAAAAGGACAACCTGTGCGTAAAAATCGTTCTGTCAGCTTTGATTTCTGCGGGTTAGACGGTATTGTTTCTAAGCTCCCTGTACAGAACACGATTCTCATAGCCCTTACCTTCGATCACGTACTCCGTTGAGCCAATGTCTTGATAGCCAATCGATTTGTAGAAAACGAGTGCTC
>Ga0214919_10012571_pt1 | contig 10386 bp, 10 predicted proteins | sample LL1503_MetaG_FD_177994 | JGI IMG/M metagenome (GOLD analysis project Ga0214919, IMG submission 177994) | Freshwater microbial communities from Lake Lanier, Atlanta, Georgia, United States - LL-1503 | ecosystem: Environmental > Aquatic > Freshwater > Lake | place: USA: Georgia | collected... | reverse complement strand
TATAAAGCTTTGTAAAAAATAGCTTTCCTGCGTAATCCTAAAAACGGATTACTTCGGAAACTATTTATTTACTGCGCTTCAGACTAGCCTTTATTTTCTATTTCCAAAAAAAAAGGGGGCCACTCGCTTAAATCAAGGCAAAGCATTGTAATTTTGAGCTTCATTCGCAAACACAATAAATAAAAAATATGTCATTTACCTTACCTGCATTACCCTATGCACACGAAGCATTAGAACCACATTTTGATACTTTGACCATGCAAATTCACCATGGCAAACATCATCAAGCCTATGTAGATAATTTAAACAAAGCAGTGGCTGACACACCTAACGAAGGCAAAAGTTTAGAAGAATTAGTAAAAGTTGCTGGAACCATTAGCCCTGCTGTTAGAAACAATGGCGGTGGACATTGGAACCATAGTTTCTTTTGGGCAAGTTTAGCCCCTAATGCAGGTGGAGCACCCGCAGGCGAATTAGCAGATGCTATTAATGCTGCTTTTGGAAGCTTGGATGCATTCAAAGAAAAATTTGCTGCAGCGGGTATGACTCGTTTTGGTAGTGGATGGGCTTGGTTGATTGTTAAAGACGGAAAATTAGAAGTAAGCTCTACACCCAATCAAGACAATCCTTTAATGGATGTAGCTGAAGTAAAAGGCCATCCTATTTTAGGCGCCGATGTTTGGGAACACGCCTATTATTTGAAATATCAAAATAGAAGAGCAGATTATTTAGCTGCTTTTTGGAACCTAGTGAATTGGTCAGTGATTGCCGATCGTTTTGCTACAGCAAAATAAAATAATAAAAATTATACTAAAAACCTGCACTTAAAAACTGCAGGTTTTATTATGCGTATTATTAGGGCACAGGATCATAACCTTGGCCACCACCTGGTCTGCATCTACTCAATCTTTTGGTGCCTAAATAAATGCCTTTAATGGGCCCGTATTTTTGAATGGCTTCACTTGTATAATGAGAACAAGAAGGCGTGAACCTGCATTTACTTGCGCCCATCCATGGAGAGAGCACGTATTGATAAAAACGTATCAAGACTATAAAAGGAAAAGCTATTATTTTTTTAAACGTGGGCAATGTATCTTCTATTATGATTTTTTCATTTTAATAACCAACTCGGCTAGGGCTTCTTTAACTTTCGCTTGAATTTCTGCCTGGGTAAGTACCTGCGCATCGGTGTACAGAAAAAATAAATTAACACGTTTATTATCCAGCACAGCCTCAGTTAAGAAATTAGGTTTTTCTAAACGGTAAGCTTCTCTTAATAATCTTTTGACTCTATTTCGTTGCACTGCTTTTCTAAAAGTTCTGCTAGGCGCCCCCACCCCTGCTTGTAACAAACCACTAAGCACTGGTTGAGCTAAGTTAGTGGCCATCGCTTCAATGGTATAAATTAATCTTATGGGAAATACATTAATCGCCTGGCCAGTAGAAAATAAATGTTGTGTTTGTTTTCTACTTTTTAATTTATCTGTTTTCTGATATGTAAAAACCTTAGACAATGAATCAAAATTAAAGTGATAAAAAAAGTCCCTCCCGAATAACGGGAAGGACTTTAAAATTATTGAATTTATTTGTAATAGTTAGAAAGGGATAGTTCCTAGATTAATCTTTCTTTAATCCTTTCTCGCTAGATACAGTTAGTTTTTTGCGTCCTTTCTTTCTACGGCTTGCTAATACTTTACGACCATTAGCAGATTCCATACGCTTACGGAAACCATGAACAGATTTACGACGACGTTTATGTGGTTGAAATGTACGTTTCATTTGATGTCTTTTACTTGCTTAGTTTCTTAAAATTGTTTCCACTTCAATAGCAGTCACCATACCACTACCCGTGAAAGGACGGCAAAAATAGGGTATTTTTTCATTTTCTAAGCTAAATCTGTATGTTTTGCCTTAATTTTTTGTCCAAAAAACAAACTGGCCTGCTTTTCAAAGCTTAGGGGCTCATCTGTTGTAAAAAAGGCCAATTGCCCATTTTTACTGCATTTTTGCGCCATTTCTGGATGTGCTACTAAGTATTTTGCCAAACTTTCCGCCACAATTGCACCTTGTTCGACCAGTTTCACCCCAGGGGGCAAAAAGGACCTTATTTTAGCTTCCAATAAAGGATAATGAGTGCAAGCAAGCAAAATAGCATCAATGTCGTTAGACTGCTTAAAAAGGGCATCCAAGTATTGTTGAACAAAATAGTCCGCACCAGGATGATCGTATTCTCCATTTTCAATCAAGGGCACCCACATAGGGCAGGCTTGTTGAAATACTCTAAGCGCTGGAAAAAATTTAGCCAATTCTATGGCATAGCTATCGCTTTGGATAGTGCCTTGGGTACCCATGATACCCACTTTTTGAGTCTTGGAAAAATTTCCTAATACTTCAGCACTAGGTCTAATCACCCCTAATACCCTTTTGCCTGGAGCCATTTGAGGTAAGTCAAGTTGTTGAATGTTTCTAAGCGCTTTGGCAGAGGCCGTATTGCAGGCCAGGACTACCAATTCACAACCTTGTGCAAAAAACCAATTGACCGCTTCTAAAGTATATTGATACACGGTATCAAAAGATCTGGTGCCATAGGGGGCACGCGCATTGTCCCCCAAATAAATATAATCGTAAGTAGGCAATTGTTTTTTCAACTCTTTCAATATGGTCAACCCTCCATATCCACTATCAAAAACACCAATGGGTGCTGGCATAAAATAAATTTAAATTTCTTCTGTAAAACTAAGAACCTCGTTGCATAACAACGAGGTTCTTCTATAAATATTTAAAAAAGATTATCCTTTTTTAGCTGGTGCCGCTTTAGCAGCAGCAGGCGCAGGAGTGGTTCCACCGCCAGTAGCGGCTTTGAAAGCGTCTACTACTTCTTTAGGCAAATTCAATTTCAACTTCATAGCCACTCTTATGGTTAAGTTGTCGGCGATGGATGGTTGAGCATAAGGAGACAATGATTCAGCTTTCAATACAAAGTTGTATTTATTTTCTGCAACTACTTCACTTAAAGCAGCAGCCACTTTTTGTCTGTAAGGCAACAATAGTCCTTCTTCTTTTTGTTGCATTGCTTGTTGTTGGTATTGTTGCCAGTTAATCAATTTGTATTTTAATTTGTTCAAATCAGTAGTGGCCATTTCGAGTGCTTTTGGTCTTTTAGACAAATCAGCAGAATCTTTTTTGTAAATGCTGTCTTTCACTTGATAGTCTTTCAAAGTGTAGTTGTATTCATCTTGTAAAGTATCTTGTGCATAAGATCTAAGCACACTATCCAATTTTTCTTGAATTCCAGGGAACAAAGAAATAACACTTTGATCGTCAAAATAACCAATTTTAATTTGCGCAGATGCGGTGTTGGTCAATGATACTGCTACTAATAAAATGGCAGCAATTAGGAAACCTTTTTTCATAACTTGTTTTTTTATTTTACTATTTCTATTTTATAATAGTTAATTGTTAATCCCCAATTCTTTTAAAACGTCGTCGCTTTTATCCAGTTTCGGGTCTGCAAATATAATGGTAATTCCTTCACTTTTATCCAAAATGAAGTCATAAGCACGGGCTGTAGCCATTTTTTGAACTGCATTATAGACCTTATCTTGGATGGGTTTTACGAGTTTTTGCCTTTCCTTAAACAAATCTCCCTCATAGCCAAAACGCTTTTTTTGTAGATCTCTGAGCTCTTTTTCTTTGGCAAAAAGCTCATCCTCACGCTTTTTTTTCAAATCTTCAGAAAGCATAAACTGCTCTCCTTCATAGTTTTTATACATCTTATCAAGCACCATTTGCTTGTCATCAATTTCTTGTTGCCATTGATCGCCCAATACCTTTAATTTTTTATCCGCCTCTTTGTATTCAGGTATTTTGTCCAAAATATATTTAGTGTTGATGACTGCATATTTACTTTGGGCATCTGCCACCACAAAGCCCACCAATGCTAAAACAAGAATTAATAAATGTTTTTTAAATTTCATATACTTATTTTTAAAATGAACAGTGCTACATTATTCTGGCTCGAAGCCTAACATAAAGGTAAACCTTCCTGCGTCTTTTAAGCTATTGGTGCCATTCAATCTATCCAAACCAATACCATAATCAAAACCCAATAAACCAAACATAGGCAAGTAAAAACGCATGCCAACACCCACTGAACGTCTAAGGTTGAATGGATTAAATTCTTTCATGCTGTACCAACCATTGGCCGCTTCAAAAAAGCCCAAGGCATAAATTGTACTACTTGCCGCCAAGCTTAATGGATATCTGATTTCCATTGCATACTTGTTAAAGATGGTAAACTTTTGTCTAGAAGATTGTTGATCTGGATTTACTTTCGGATTAGAACTCTCATACACAGGATAACCTCTTTGTGCAATGATGTCATAACCCAATAAAGCAAACTGATTACTTAAACCAGCATCCCCTAATTGAAAACGTTCAAACGGTGAAACTTGTAAATCGCTATTGTACGCACCTAAGAAACCATATTTAGCAGCAAAACGCAATACAAATTGTTTGTTGTGGTCTTCCCCGCCTGGTTTACCCAATGGTACAAACCACTCTCCGTTGAATCTCCATTTATGGTATTCCAATAATTCGAATGCATTGGCCGCACTATTGACATTAGGCAATACCAAAGAATAAGGTGGTGTCAATTGCGCACTTAATAAAAAAGTAGATCCTGATCTTGGAAACAAAGGTTGATCAACAGAAGTTCTTTGTAAGGCAATTCTAAAATTGACATTGTTTACAGCACCATTGTTAAAATTGGGAAGATTGTAAGGATCAATCGCATAATTGCTTAAAAAATAACGAGTATAATTTAAGCCCATGCTTAAAGAAAAATAATCATCTGGCCAGCCCAATTGCCTACCAAAAGAGACAGTACCCCCCGTAGTTGAAATATACCTGGTATCTGCGGTGCTCAAATTGTACATACCAGTTAATGGATCAATGGTTTGTCCGTACTTAGTATTGTATACGCTTACCGTAAGTGTATTTCTTTTAATACCACCAAACCAAGGTTCTGTGAAAGTAAAATTGCTTGATCTAAATGCCTTTCCATTGCTTTGCACCCTTAAACTTAATTTTTGTCCATCTCCCATTGGAAGCGGATCCCAAGCAGATTTCTTAAATATATTTTTTGAAGAGAAATTATTAAAAGTAACGCCAATGGTTCCTGTTAATCCAATATAGCCTCCCCAGCCCGCACTCAATTCCAATTGATCGCTGGACTTTTCTTCGACACCATAATTAATATCTACTGTGCCATCTTCTGGATTAGGTACAGGATCAATTTTAATTTTTTCTTGATCAAAGAAATTTAATTGTGCAATTTCGCGTTGAGAACGTATTAATAAAGTACGACTAAATTTATCTCCAGGAATAGTTCGAATTTCACGACGAATAACAAAATCTTTTGTTTTTTCATTGCCCGCAATTCTAATGGTTTTGATGGTGGCTTGAGGCCCTTCTATCATTCTAATTTCAAAATCGATGGTGTCATTGTATACTGCCGTTTCGATAGGATCTACTCTAAAAAATAAATAACCATCGTCTTGATACAAGCCACTGATATCGCCTCCTTCAGCTGTTTGAATTTTGCCTAATTTGGTATACAACACTTCACGGTTGTAGATGTCCCCTCTTTTAATATTTAAAATAGAGAACAATAAAGAATCAGCATATTTGGTATTGCCTCTCCAACTAATACCGCCAAAAAAATACCTACGGCCTTCTTTTACTTGCATGTCAATGTTCAAATTTCCTGCCGCGTTGTGGTAGACGGTATCTTTTTCAATGACCGCATCTCTATAACCTAAGGAGTTGTAAAAGTTTAATAAATTGTCCTTGCTTTCATCGTATTTTTTTACATCAAACTTTGCAGAAGAAAAACTAATTCTTGCGTAAGGATTTAATATTTTTTTAGTTTTGGTAAAAGTCAAAAATCCTTTTTCTTTTAAATATTGCTCAAAATTATAAGGTGATGTTTTTACAATTACTGGTTTATCATTGATGGGGAATAAAGTCAACCTTGATTTCTCATGCACTTCCTTTAAACTTTTTTTCAATTTACCTTCTTCCACTTTATTGCCACCAAAGTTGATATTGTTGATGCGCACTTTAGGTCCTTTGTCCACCACAAAATCTAACAATAAATTATTTTTTCTTGTAGCGTCTCTTTTTTCTTTGATGCTTACTTTAACGTCTTGAAATCCTTTTTCAGCATAATATTTTTTAATGCCTTCTACAGCCGTAATTTTCATGTTCTCTGTAATCACCCTATTGGGCGTCAAACCCGTTTTTCCAGACAAATCATCATGGTCAGATTTACGCACCCCAATAAATGAAAACTTGGACAAACGCGGCCTTTCAATTACATTGATTTCTACATCAATTTCTTTTTCTTTTAAATCAGTCAGGTAAATACTTACATCACTGAAGTAATTTTGATCCATCAATTTGTGGATGGATTTAGCAAAATTATCACCCCCTGGCAAAATCACTTCATCACCAATGTTTAAGGCAGACAAAGAAAGTAATAGGTTCTCGTCAAAGAATTGATTTCCAACTACTTTAATCGTACGAATTTTGTATTTAGTAGGTATTTTTTGAGTAAATATTCCAAGTAGCTTTACATTAATTTGAGTAATAGAATCTTGCACAGGCGCATCCTGTCCATAAGAAGTCAAAGAAATTAAAAGTGCTGATAGTGAACCTATTAAAAATTGGCGAAAATTCTGCATCTGCTGTGGGACTACATTTATGATTTTAAAAGAGCTGCAAATTACTCGTAATAATTCAAAGTCTTTGTTAAAACCTTAAATTAAATATATTATTTATTTATTTAATTTGTATGGATTTGTTGACTGGTTTTGCCAAATCTACGCTCCCTGGATTGATAATCCAATAGGGCTTCAATCAAATCCTTTTTACGAAAATTGGGCCAACGGGTGTTCGTAAAATACAATTCTGCATAGGCAAGTTGGTACAATAAAAAATTGCTAATTCTAAACTCTCCACTGGTACGAATCATTAATTCAGGGTCAGGGAATGCACTGGTAGTAAGGTTTTGAGATAAAACTGCTTCATTGATTTGATCTGTTCTAAGCTGGCCAGCTTGCACTTGGAGCGCAATTTTCTTGGCTGCCTCTGCCAATTCCCATCGACTGCTATAACTTAAAGCAATAATGAGCGTTAAACCAGTATTTTGGGCGGTTTGCTGCATCCCTTCAGCCAATGCTTTTTGAGCGTCTGGGGGTAATAAACCAAGGTTCCCAATAAAATGAAGTTTGATGTTATTTTTGTGTAAATCAGGTACTTCCTTGGCAATGGTATCTACAAAAAGGCTCATTAACCCATTGACCTCTGTTTCGGGACGGTCCCAATTCTCCGTACTAAAGGCGTATAAACTAAGGTATTGAATGCCAATTTCGGTAGCCGCTTCCACCACTTTTCTTACACTTACCACCCCTTCATAATGACCAAACAATCGGTCTTGACCCTGTTCTTGGGCCCACCTGCCATTGCCATCCATGATAATAGCGACATGTTTAGGCAGTTTATGTAGATCCAGATTTTCCATTTTGTGAAATTAAGAAAATAACTAGTTTATTTACGTTTAAATAAACTTAAAAATCCTTTTTTGGAAGATGCTTTGTCATCGGGTTCGTCTACACCGAAAAGGGTCTTTTGCTTTTCATTGTATTGCTTGTCTGGCCCCCATGTTTTTTTAAGATTGTAGGATAGACCAATTTTCAAACTAAAATATTGGTCTCTACCAGAAGCACTGGGTTGTAATCCATTAATTATTTCATTGTCAGCAAAATAATCAATTTGATCTGAATTGGTAAAACGGTAAGTAGCTTCTCCAAAAACATTAAAGGGTCCAATGACATTGTATTTTAATCCTAAGTTGATGGGATAAGTAATCGTTCTAATAGTTTTTGCATCTAATAATTCTGCAGGATTTATTTTATTATTAGATAAATACCCACTCACAGATTTCCAAGCACCCACCCCAAAACTTAAATAAGGCGCAAACCGATAGTCATTGTAACCATCAATAAATTTTAAAAAGTACAATTCCATCATCACACTTGCATCATGCGACACTCTTTCAAAACTCAATCCTCTAGAAATAGCATACCCATTTGTAGATAGATTGTCATTGGACTGCAATGTAATTTTTTCATAATTGAATCTAAAGCCAATGTAATCGTTGACCAATTTTTTATAAAAAGCACCAAAGGTTGGCTTTGGATTGTACACCCCTGGAGCAATGTCTCCCCTAAAACTGGACACCCCTTGAAACACCCCAATCTCTCCTCTATTTTCTACCAACTGTACATATTGCGCGTTGGTCCTAGTAGTCAATAGGCAGGTAAAAAATAAATAGAGTACTAATCTGCGCATTCGCTAATTTCTTTTATCCAAACCCCAAGTTAATTTTGTTCTGAGTGTAGTTAAATAGCTATTCTCATTGAGTCTTATGAAATGAACCATAAAATTTTCTTTCTTGATGGCTAATTGAATATTGATGGGCACAATTTCTTTTCTAGCATCCATTGCACAAATTAATTCTTCGGTTCTCCCTTCCACTTCAAAAGAAATGACAGAAGAATCCGGAACCACAATGGACCTTACATTTAAATTGTGTGGCGCTACAGGGGTGATGACAAAACTTGCAGAATCAGGAAAAAGTATGGGTCCATTACAACTCATATTGTAACCAGTAGAACCAGTAGGTGTAGCAACAATAATTCCATCTGCCCAGTAAGAATTTAAAAATTCACCATTTAAATATGTGTGAATTTTAATCATAGGTGAAGTATCTCTTTTATGAATGGCGAATTCATTTAATGCATAAGGCGCTGTATCAAAAATATTAGTGTTGGCATCTAAATGCAGCAGTGATCTTTTTTCAATTATATAAGAACCATTGACCAAGGCTTCCACCATGACACTTAGTTCATCTTTAGAAATGGTCGCTAAAAATCCAAGCCTACCATAATTAATGCCTAAAATTGGGATATTGGTATCGCCGACAATGGTCACTGCATCTAACACCGTACCATCACCGCCCACACTAATCAAACAATCCACTTGGCCGTTTAATTCAGTAATAGAAGTAAAGGGGATCAAGGCATTTTTGCCCTTGGCCTCATTTAAATTAAATTTTGTGAGTAGATCAGCAAAGACATAGATGGTCGTGTCATAACGATTCAATTCCAACAACAAAGCATTTAAAGATTGTTGTTGGTCTAAGTCTACGCCTCTACTGTATATAGCAACTTTCATGTTAAATATTAAAAATTTATTCCTGAATGCAAATATAACCCTTTGTCCCCAAGCTGATTCACCGTGTAATCAATTTTTAACACAAAATCATAGATACTGATAATGTCAAGCCCCACCCCTGCAGTTCTTAAAAGGGTATTAGATAGTTTAGTGTAATTGATGGGGCGCTCTGAATATACATACCCTATGTTCGTAAAAGCTTTGAACCAAAACCTATATTTGACTTCTGGTAATATTTTCTTAGCAATTAAATTTTTAACGGTAAAGCTTCCAAGTGCATGGTGCCATTCTGCTCTAAACAAAGTACCCGCGTTGCCATCCACCACATAATATTCCAAACCATTCATTTGTAAATTACCATAGCCCATTAATCTGCCATCTATATAATTGTGATTCGGTAAAAATTTAACGAGTGAATTAGATTCAAAAAAAAGAAAGCTTGAACTTGATAAAGGCTGGGCAATTGCTTTTCTAAATTGAAATGAACTTAAACTACTTTTTTCTGAAAAACGATGGTATGCAGCAAATTCTGTAGCAGCACCATTGGTTGGATAAGCGTTATAATCAAATTTTACTTTAGAATAAGAAAATAAGAAATCTATATAATTGAAAGATTTACTTAGTGAAGGTAAAAATGCAGGTTGAATAAAATAGGCAGAATCTGAAATTTCATTTTGTCCAACCCCAATTTGAAAATTATGTCTTTTATATAAATTGGGGCGATATAAAAAATTGATGTAGGATCGATTGCCTTTTTGTATGACGGCCTCTGTTTTGTAAAATATTTGTTTATCAAAACTAGTGGAGGTATTGATTTCTTTTTGAGTAAAATATTGCATGCCAAAACCGATTCGATATTTTAATTTTTTATCAAAATAAGGAAACTGGTACCTTAGAACGGCTTGTTGTGTATAACCAGCAATAAATCCAATAGCTAAATTGTCATTCTTACCTGTAAAATTACTCTCTCTTAAAGTTATTCCGTAATTCACCCGGTCGAGGCTTCCGTGCTGTTGATTCCACCATTGACTAAAATTTCTATCTGCCCATTTAAAAGTAGGAATGGGGAAAAAGTACCACCTTTCT
>Ga0214919_10012570_pt1 | contig 10386 bp, 10 predicted proteins | sample LL1503_MetaG_FD_177994 | JGI IMG/M metagenome (GOLD analysis project Ga0214919, IMG submission 177994) | Freshwater microbial communities from Lake Lanier, Atlanta, Georgia, United States - LL-1503 | ecosystem: Environmental > Aquatic > Freshwater > Lake | place: USA: Georgia | collected... | reverse complement strand
ATTTAGTGCGATTAAAAAACCACTCCATAGAGTCGTATCACATGCATTAAATAACTTATCTTGTAACCTAAAATGCATAGCCGACACCCACTAAGAATTGATAGGTATTGAGACTACTAAAATTAGGTACTATGGTTTTGCTACCGGTAGCACCAACGGCACTAGTTTGAACATAACTAGGAGCGCTATAGCCCATGAAGCTGCCTTCGGCAAATCCATATACACCACTCATAATCATTTGTTTGTAGCCCAATCCAACCAGGTAACCACCTTGATTGGATGAAGGATTCTCGCCTGGTTTCGCTGGGGATGTAGTAGATACACCATTTAGTGTGTTGGTGAAAGAAGTTGAGCGGTTATATTGTGCAGTGACTTGACTATAGCCCGCTTTTAAATAAACTAATTTATCTTTATCAATCGCATATGCTGGAGTGAGAAAGAGATTAAATCGATTCGAGAGCTGCACAGTTTCACCATTACCGATTCTCGTTTCGCCAGCAACAAGCGAAGTATTGCCCATAGCATTAGAAACCGTTTGAGAGATGTTAGAACTGGTTTGCGTTATTGCTGAATAATCAGCGCCTACACCGATCAACCATTTCTCACTGACTTGCCAGTAATAACCTATTCCAAAGACTAAGGGAACGCCACCAAAGGTCTGGCTGGGGCCACTTCCTTTAGTGTCCGTGTTGAGGTTGGGTGTATCTATGCTAGCACCACTGAAAGTACCTAATTGATTACTTTCATAACCAGTAGAGACCTGTCCATAAAAGCCAGTAAAGGCACTTTGAGCCTGAACATTTGCACTACTAGAGCTAATCGTCAGTAAAGCAGTCAATAGACTAAGCGTGAATCTGTATTTCATAAGCCGCCCCTGTTGGATAGAAAAATACTTCACTATGAGTATTTCCAATCTCAGGCGCTGCGCTAGATGTATCTAGTCGAAGGAATAAACTGGTTATAGAAACTATATTCTTATATATGGATTAAGGTGTGCTGGTATACCCTTGGTTTAGTAATGAATTAAGGATCATTTCTCCTTCCCACAAGCGTTACTTAAAGCAACGCCTAAAAGACCGAACCCCCACTATCGCTAGTGAGGGTTTGCTTAAGAGAAAAGCTGGTTAAATGATAAATCTATATTTATGCCATTCCTTGTCCGCCATTCACATCTAAGGTTGTGCCCGTTATAAATCCAGCATCATCTGAAGCAAAAAAAGCAACTACACCCGATATATCTTCTGCAACAGCGTGTCTTCGTAAGGGAATCTCAAGTAACACTTTTGCTCTTTCTTCTGGGGTTCTTCGCGATTCCCAAAGTCCAGTTGTTCGCTTAGTTAACACTACACCGGGACAAATACAATTCACAGTAATTCCATCCGGACCAAATTCCATGGCTAATTGACGAGTTAGTGAGGCAATAGCTCCTTTAGCCGCAGCGTAATTAGCGCCAGCGATCAAGCTACTAAAGCGACCTGCTTTTGATCCAAAATTAATTATTCGGCCACTTTTTTGTTGCTGCATGTAGGGTAATACATAACGGGAAGCAACTACTGCGCCCATAATATTTAAATCTAATACGCGCTTCCAATCTTCATCAGTTTCTTCTAGAAAGTGATAAGGTGTATGTAATGACCCACCGGCATTATTTACTAAGATATCGAGCCTTCCCGATTCTTGAAAAATATAATCAATCGCTTTCTTCATAGAATCTGACTTAGTTGAATCTGCTTGAATGGTGCTTAAAGTAACTCCCTGTGCAAGAGCAGTTTCCTTGGCTTCTTCCAAAATCGCTGTATCGCGATCTGATATCCATACATTCGCCCCTTCGTTTGCCAGCCTAATTGAACTAGTTAACCCAATCCCCGATCCCGCTCCGGTAAAAAATGCGGTTTTGCCTTTTAGTCTAGAACTCATTATTCAGCCTTAATGTCTGCAGATTTGATTACAGAACCCCAGCGCTTAGTTTCCATTTGAATTCGATTTTGAAATTCACCCCTTGATCCGCCGATAGGATTTGCACCAACCTTTGCAAGCCGCGCCCTAAAATCATCTGTAAGTAAAATTTTATTGACTTCAATATTTATCTTATCTAAAACCTCTGGTGGAGTCGCTGCTGGTGCCAATAACGCAAACCATCCCTGAGAGTCAAAATCAGGAACCCCAGCTTCAACCATAGTTGGCGTATTTGGTAATGACGAAGACCGCTTTAGAGAAGTGACTGCCAGAGCTTTTAATGCACCAGATTGAATAAAGGGCAATGCAGCCGGTAAATTATCAAACATAAAATCAATTTGTCCACCCATTAAATCTGTAAGGGCTGGGCTACTCCCTTTGTATGGGATATGCAATACATAGGTTCCTGTCATCGCCTTAAACATTTCAGCAGATAAATGCGGTGTACCCCCAATACTAGAAGATCCATAACTTAATTTACCCGGTTGTTTCTTGGCGAGCGCTATTAAATCTTTGACAGAGTTAACGGGTAACTTAGGATTTACTACCAGAACATTTGGAACGGATGCAATAACTACAATTGGTGCCAGCTCCTTTTGCGGATCAAACGACATTTTGATTAATTGTGGATTAATAGTGAGAGTTTGGGGAGCGCCAATAACTAGGGTGTAACCATCGGCAGGGGCTTTAGTAACCATTTCCATGCCGATATTGCCACTTGCTCCGGGTTTATTTTCAACAATAAAAGTTTGTTTAAAAACTTGGGATAATTTTTCGGAAATTTCTCTTCCAACAATATCAGTTGCCCCGCCTGGGGGAAAAGGCACGATTACACGCACGGGTCTATCAGGATAAGCAGCAAAAGTATTTCCAGACCCAATAAATATAAGTGAGCAGAAAATAAAAGCTCTGGTACATATTTTAAATATTGTCATATTTTCTCCAAATAAGGGGTTACGTAAACTACTTCTAATCCATTAATGTTCCGCCATTCACATCTAAAACATGGCCAGTAATGTAACTTGCTTCGGTAGAGCACAAGAAATGAACAGCTTTGGCCACTTCATCTGGCGTTCCCAAGCGTTTCATTGGAATTTTTTCAGCTAATGCATGCCATTGTTCTTTTGGGATCATGCTTCCCTCGATAGATCCTGGGGCAACTGTGTTGACTCGAATGCCATCGGAAGCCAACTCAATTGCTAGTGATTTAGTTAAAGAAATCACACCCGCCTTTGATGCGCAGTAATGGGCTTTTGCTCCCTGATCCTGAATATTTAAGGCGGCCACTCCAGTTTTACCAGCACGCGAGCTAATTAATATGATTGATCCGCCCGGCTTTTTAATATAAGTACTTGCGACTTTACAGACAATAAATGCCCCAGTTAAGTTAACGCGGATAACGTGCTCCCACTCCTCAACAGTGAGTTCAGAAATTAATTTTGGAGCTTGAGTAATACCCGCAGAATGAACTACTGTTGTCAACTCGCCAAATTGAAGTGCTTGCTTAAATACATCTTGCACTTGATTTAAATTAGAAACATCACAAGAAAAAAATTGGCAATTTAATGGTAGCTTCTTTTCTGGTGGATGAATGTCTGCAATGACTACGTGATATGTGGCACTAAGCTCATTAACAATGGCCCACCCTATATTACTTGATCCGCCGGTAACGATTGCAACAGAGGTCATTGAGATTCTTCTTAATAATCGGAAACATTGATATGGGTTGAGGTTGGATCAACGCTTACGTTAATTACCGTAGTTCGTCCTGAATTTTGTGCTACCTGCAGTGCTTCAGCTAAAGATTCTGCAGAGTTGGCACGCAATCCCAGGCAACCCATTCCCTCGGCAATTGTTGCAAAATCTATCGGCGCAAAATCCACCGCTATTTTCTTACCTTTCATGTTGTCGCGTACCATTCCCAAACCACCATTATTAGCAACCACAACAGTTATTGGTAAATTTTCTTGAACGCAGGTTGACAATACATTCATAGTCATTGCGAAGCCTCCATCACCAGTTAAGCTTATGACCTTTTTTTCAGGATGAACTAATTTTGCTGCCGCAGCAGCTGGAGCTCCCCAGCCCATTCCACCAATACCACCCGGAACAATTAATTGACCAGGGGTGCGGATCTTTAATGCGATCGTCGACCAAATACGGTTTGTTCCCGCATCCAAAGTTAATAAATGATCGGGGGTTAAAAATGCATCCAATACTTTAATTAAGGTGGAATTATTGATAAAACCATCGGTAGCTGGCGTGTCTTGTTCAAGCGGATCGGGGCAATTCTGCTGAACTTGCTTGATCCAATCCAATCTAATGCTACGCATGTCAGCATCTATTCCGCCCTCATTTATGGTTTCAAGTGCATTGGCTGCTTCAGCATTAATAGCTAAGTCAACTGGATAAACCCATCCAAGATTTCTAGGATCAATGTCTATCTGAATAATTTTTTGATCGCCAGGCCTAATAAAACTTACCTCCCTAAAGCGCAAATAATCAGCACCTAAACTTGCGCCAACAACGAGCAATAGATCAGCCTCTCGCACTGCTGCATTTGCAGCTTTGGATCCCCATGTTCCCAACATGCCAACACTGTATTCAGCAGTTTCATCGACGATGCCCTTGCCGTTATAGCTCGTTGCAACTGCTATCCCACACTTCTTAGCTAAAGCAGCGATCGCTTTTCGACCTCGAGGATTTTGTAAGCCATTCCCCACAATTGCTACGGGTCGCTTAGATTGATTAATCGCCGCAACTAGCTTGCTTATAGCTTCTACTGCTATTTCTGGCATCAGTACATTACTGGTATCTTGAGATGGGTATAGCTGTACACGCTTTTGATCAGACATTTCGCGTCGAATGATCGGACTTTTTAAAACTACTGCGCAAGGCCCTGTTCGTGGAAGACTTGCCTGACGATAAGCTTGCTGAATTGCGTAAACTGCCTCATGTGGCTCAGTGGCGTAATAAGTAGCTTTTGTCATCGTCTTTAAAACTGTCCTAACATCAGCGGCGCCATAGTCCCCTGTCATGGTTTGATATACCCCATACATTCCAAAACCGTCATAGCAAGAAGTATCCGTCAATACCAACATTGGGGATCCAGCAAAATAGGCCTCCAAAATACCAAATGCTCCGGTAGTACTTGCAAAAGGGCCTTGACCCATAAATACACCCGGCTTACCTGTCAGCCTTCCCACTACTTGAGCCATGATTGATGCCACTTGTTCGCTGCGCGTTAACACCACCCTTAACCGATCTCGAACCTCATAAAACTCATCGAGCATCCAAGTGACACCCAATCCTGGAAGCGTGAATGCATGGGTTACGCCTAACTCGATTAGGGTGCTAACAATAGCGTGCTTAGTTGGTTTTCCTGCGTATCGATTCTGAGTCATAAGAAAATGATGGGATGAAATTAAAGACTAATAATACAAACGTTTGCATACTTTAAAATACTATGGTTATCCCTAATAAAATAGGGCTATTTATAAAAAATGAAATAAATATTACAATCGTTTGTATGAATAAAATATCAAACAAGCATGCCAGCCAGCCTATTTGATGTTGCTCAAGCAGTTGGCGTTTCCATTAGCACTGTTTCGCGGGCGCTTAACCACCCTCAAATGGTTGATGAAAAAACTCGCCTACGCATCCAATCAGCGGTAGAAATGATGGGGTATGTCCCACAAGGGGCAGGTCGGGCCCTTGTTTCTAGGGAGACTTACACAATCGGCGCTATTATTTCTCAGATTGGGGCATCTGCTTTTGCAAAAACTATTGAAGCTTTGCGAACACAGCTTAGCAAAGCAGGATACACCCTGCTACTGGCACAACCGACCGAAGGAAACAACGCCTCGATAGTGCCACTACGCGTCTTAATTGAACGTGGAGTGGATGCTGTCGTGCTATTAGGAGGAGGCGGGCAATACCTTGATAATTGGAAAAATTTATTAGAAAAAAATAATATTCCACTTGTAAATATTTGGGCTGATGCTAGCGAAGGTCACTCGGGAGATATTGGGCTTGATAATTATTTAGCTGGCCAAACTGCAGTTAACTATCTTTTGTCCCTTGGGCATTTAAAGTTTGCTCTAATCAGTGGCGCACTAGAAGGAAATCAACGCGCTACACGAAGATATTTAGGAATCTTAGAAACTATTGCTAGTAATAGCGGCCAATTAATGCGAAATAATATTAAAGAGGCTGACTATACATTTCAGGCGGGTTACGATGCTACTCTTGAGTTATTAAACTCTCGCCCTAGTTTTACTGCTTTGATATGCGGAAATGATTACTTAGCTTTAGGTGCAATCGCTGCATTACGTGAACGGGGGCTAGAAGTTCCTAAGTCAATATCTGTAATAGGTTTTAATAATAGTGATTTCTCACCCTTTATTAATCCACCTCTAACTACCGTATCGTTTCCCTCTGTTGAAATTGGCATTCAAGCGGCTGAAATACTGATTAACTTATCTAGGAAAAAAATTACAATTTCTAAGCCATTAATACTCCCTACTCAACTAATAGTTCGTCAATCCTGCGAAGAATTACTGGGGGCCAAGGGGACTTGAGCCCCAGATAAAAGAAATGAAAATAATCTACTAGTACCGCTGCAAGCAGATTTAGGATTTTTTTATTAAACTTGGTCTATTGCCCCTAACCGAAATCATGAACTAAGCCCCTTATGCCTAAAGAAGTTAATCTCAATGTTTTAGGACAGCCTCTCGTCCCCTGTTCATTTGATCCTTTAACTGGATTCTATCGCGATGGTTGCTGCAAAACCGATGACAATGATCATGGTAGACATCTTGTATGCGCAATTGTGACAAAGGCATTTTTACAATTTAGCTTAGAACAAGGTAATGATTTAATCACTCCCAGGCCCGAGTATCAATTTCCGGGTCTAGTACCGGGAGATCAATGGTGTCTTTGTATTAGCCGGTGGGCTGAGGCACATGAAGCTGATTGTGCGCCTCAAGTTAAGTTAGAGAGTACCCATTTTAGCGCCCTCAAAACTATCTCTCTGCAAACGCTAGAGCAATTTGCAGTTGCTTAGTGAAGGCGTTTTATACAGATCACTTTGTCTTGCCTTTACCCGCTGGGCATCGATTTCCCATGGAAAAGTATTCCCGTCTACGTGATCTAGTCGCTGCACTTCCAGGGGTTGAACTCCTTGAGGCTCCGAGCGCAACGGATACACAAATTCTATATGCCCATGATCCAGCTTATTTAATTAAGGTTCTTAAGGGCAATTTAAGCCCTGGAGAACAAAGAGAAATAGGTTTTCCTTGGAGCGAAAAAATGGTTGAGCGTTCACGCAGATCTGCCGGTGCTAGTGTTGCTGCTGCCAAAATAGCCTTTAACGAGGGAATCGCAGCTAATCTTGCTGGCGGTACACACCATGCTTATCGAGATCAAGGAAGTGGTTTCTGCGTATTTAATGATGCTGCAATTACGGCTAGAACGTTACAAAAAGAAATTAATCCTAAATTAAAAATTGCAGTGATTGACTTAGATGTACACCAAGGTAATGGCACAGCTTCTATTTTAAAAAATGATCCTTCTATTTTCACCCTATCTATTCACGGCAAAAATAACTTTCCCTTTACCAAGGAGCAAAGTGATCTAGATATTGATTTGCCTGACGGTTGCGATGACCAAAATTATCTGTACGCCCTTGAAGCCGCTCTTGAAGAGCTCAATACGCGCTTTTCAGTCGATTTCGTTATTTATCTGGCTGGCGCAGATCCACACGAGCATGATCGACTAGGCAAATTAAAACTCAGTAAAAATGGTATGCAAAGAAGAGATGAAATGGTTTTTCAATATGCAAAGGAAGGCCAAATCCCTTTGGCCCTTTCAATGGCAGGAGGATATGGTAAAAATATTGAGACTACAGTCGATATTCATTTTCAAACAATTCAATCTGCCTTGAAATTTCAGCAACAATACTAGTTGATTTAGCGATTCTGTCTCAGGCTCTTCTTCAGGTTATTTGTCGTAATCATTAGCAAAGTGGTGGTTTGTATCACGATGATGCGCTTCATCGTTGCGCACTGCAATTACAACATCCCGTAGGGTTGCATTGGAATCAAGCTTCCAATAATCAATGGCTATCTTTGGGGCTGGCACATTGGGTGTTCGTCCCTCATCAATTTCTTTTAGATATTCTGTATAGGAATAGACTGCCTCTTCCTCAAAATAGCCAACTATGCGATGAGCTGTTCTCGGAAAAAAGACATAAATAATGAAAAAGAAATTCCAGAAAATAGCCTGTGTAATCAAGACAAGGTAGCGCTCAAACATATTGGGCTTTGCAATCTCAATGAAAGTCATTAGATGCATTCTTTCATTTTCAGCCTCCTCTAAGAGCGTTCGAATCTTTGGTCCATAGCCAGGCTTCATACTACGTAGACTTCGTAAATGCGTCCACATGCCAGCAACCATGCCTGGTACGCCCGCAACAGTTTCTAAAATAACTGCTCGGTGCCCATAGCGTTTCTTAAAAAAAGTATCTGCAAAAAAGCGCATACTTTTAGTGAAAGCTAGCGCAACACGATCAGAAAATTGAAGGGGAATGTAGTGGTCGATCTGTTTCATAGAAATACTTTAAATCATTTTTTGATTTTATGCCTTAGCGATAATTAGGCGTCCTTCACCCGCATTGAAGCATAGGCTCAGCCCTATATGGAGTAAGGTAGTTTCTATTATGTAACTCTCTAAATATGCTTGCTTGACTTGGTAGGATCAATAGCGTTTGCTACGATCGTTTTTTCGTCTTTAGACTGGACTGGCATTACTTCTAAGCTTGGGGGTGCCATTTTACTTCCATTCCACACCTGTCCACACCAGCATTCTCCTGCATCATTAATGATACAAACACCCGAACCACAGCACCGATCATCTGGCTGACTCATTTTTTATTCCCAATCATTCAATGACTTGTATTTAATATTTGCTAACTGATGGCTTTTTTTCAAAATATAGGTCTCATTTCAGCATATATTAAGTCCTTTTGAAAAATTTTGCTTGCTGGTTTACAGCAAAGAATAACTAAGTAAATCCATTAATCTACCTCTTGGATACTTTTTTCCGACAAGCGGCAGAGCAATACTTAATCGACTCCCAATTTTTTTCCCAAGATTTTCTCCAGGTCATTTCTTTTTTACAGACTACGCATAACTTACTCGGTAGATAGCTCTTATTACCTTTAAAAGAAGTGTTCATTTAAGTTCTAAAGATCATCTAAATGATTAAGGACATATTCAGCATGCGCAACAATAGATACCTGGTCATCATCGCTAATGCGTTTTAAATTTGCAGTCATCAAACGCGTACGGGGATTTGATTCAAATTGGGTGCGATGCTTGATTAAGAAGTTCCAATATAAGGTTGTTACAGGGCATGCCATTTCTCCAAAACGAATATCTGGCTTGTATTTACAGGATTCGCAGTAATTACTCATCCGTTTAATATAAGCGCCACTAGCTATATAGGGCTTACTTGTAAAACGGCCACCATTAGCAAAAAGTGCCATTCCCGCAGTGTTAGGAAGCTCTACCCACTCAATTGCATCAACATAAATTGCCAAGTACCAGTCACATACTGCGGAGGGTAAGATTTCAGCCAAGAGGGCAAAATTTCCTGTGACCATCAGACGTTGAATATGATGCGCGTAACCATATCTCAGCGTTTGACCTATGGCATCCTTCATGCAGGACATCTGGGTTTTAGCAGTCCAATACCAATTGGGCAAAGCACGGTGGTGTTCATAAAAGTTATCTTGGGCAAGCTTAGGCATATCCAGGTAATACATACCCCTTACAAACTCTCTCCAACCCAATATTTGGCGAATAAATCCCTCTACACTAGAAATTTCTAAAGCATATTTTTGTGAAGCCTGTAAAACAGCCGCAATCACTTCTCGAGGGTTTAGCAACTTTAAATTTAAAGAGCTAGAAAGAATGGAGTGCCAGCCAAAGGGAGTATCAGTCCACATAGCATCCTGAAAAATCCCGAAATTTCTTAAACGGTATTCGATAAAGCAGTCCAAGGCCTCAAGCGCTTGTGCACGAGTTACTGGCCACCGAAAGTCATCTAAAGCCCCAGGATGTTTTTCGTAATTATGTTTTACAAATTCAATGACTTCCCGCGTTATTAAATCTGGTTCAAATAAAGCAGGAGTTTCAATAATTCCAGGGCCTTTTTTTGGATAAGGCTTACGGTTATCTTGATCAAAATTCCATTGACCGCCCTCTGGATTTCCGTCAGCATCGACTAAAATATGATGGGTTTTACGCATTAGACGGTAAAAGTATTCCAGCCGAAATTCTTTTTTTCCGGCAGCCCAATCATTAAATTCTTGATGCGAGCAAAAGAAATGCTCATCTTCACGAATTTCTAAGGTGATAGATAAGTCTT
>Ga0214919_10012568_pt1 | contig 10387 bp, 4 predicted proteins | sample LL1503_MetaG_FD_177994 | JGI IMG/M metagenome (GOLD analysis project Ga0214919, IMG submission 177994) | Freshwater microbial communities from Lake Lanier, Atlanta, Georgia, United States - LL-1503 | ecosystem: Environmental > Aquatic > Freshwater > Lake | place: USA: Georgia | collected 2015-03-15 | reverse complement strand
AAATGTGTATTTACAATTGGAAAATCACCTGCTCCAACTTTACGAATATATAAATTAGATGTTAATGGCTCAAACGCTTCTGTATTACCCATAATCTGAGAAGTACTTGCTGTTGGCATTGGTGCAATCATTAAACTATTTCTCACACCATATTGTTTAATTTCAGATTTTAACATATTCCAGTTAAATTTTGGAATATTAATTGTTGTATTTAAACTATGTCTTTGCGTATAAGGTGTAATATTCCACATATCATATTGTAAAATACCTTGTGATACTGGTGAACCTTGAAATTTAGAATAAGGACCATAATCAAACCTTGATATATTATAAGACTTTTTCAAAGCATGATAATAAATTGTTTCAAAAATAACTTGATTTAAAATACGGGCATCTTGTGAATCCCATGATAATTTCATCTTAGCAAAGACATCAGCAAGACCTTGAACTCCAATACCAATTGGTCTATATTTAAGATTGTTGTTTCTACCAATAACTTTCTTTGGTTTTATTTCACCGTTATATTCGTCGTCATCAAAACAATCTATTTCATATTCTGGATAATAATTTTTATCAATAATATTATTCATATTATGAACTATAATTTCAACTATTTTTCCCAATTCTTCAAAATCATATGATCCATCTTCTTTTACAAACATTGGTAAACAAATTGATGCTAAATTACACACTGCTGTGCTCTTTGAATCGTGATATTGAACAATTTCAGTACATAAATTAGAACCAGTAATAGGTCCAATATTTTTATGGTTGCTTTTATTATTAACATTATCTTTTGACATCATATAAGGTAAACCAGTTTCTTCAAGTGATTTCATTATTTTCTTCCATAATTCTTCAATTGGAATTTGTGTTAAATATTCTTTTTGTTGTTCTAATTCAATATATCTCTTTTCAAATTCTTCTCCATAAAGTGTTACTAATTCAGGATATTTACCTGGACAAAATAAACTCCATTTAGAATTTGGTTGTTGAAGTCTCTTAAAAAATAAATCAGGAATCCATAATGCTGGAAATACGTCTCTGGCCCTTGCTTCTTCTGGACCTGTATTTACACGAATCTCTAAAAATTCAAGAATATCTGGATGCCATGGTTGTAAATATAATGAAATTGCTCCTTTACGTTTTCCCCCTCCATTATGTGCAATTCCTAAATGTGCTACTGTATAATCATGTGGTTCATCAACTTCTAAATCATATACTGGACCATCATAGTCTATTTCATTAATAGATTCTATTTCAATAAATCCATAATTATTATAAATCATATCAAAATCATAATTATTATTTGTATAAGATGATAAAGGAAATACAAGCATGTCGCCAACTTTTAATTCTTTCATATCATGAAATTCTAATTGTTCTAAACCTGTTTTTAATTTATGTTCAATCATGTCATATTTATCAATTCCGTCATCTATTAAATCTACAAATAGTGATAACATTTGATGTTCTGGTGTTACTTTTACAACACTTTGGTTATGTAACTTGACTTCAAATATTTTACCCTTATAATTATGTTTAACTAACATATTTACATTTTGATATGTTCCATTACTACATAATACTTTATTATCAGGAACTAATTTATCAATATGAACTAAACCATTGTCTGTAATTATTTCTGTTCCTGGAACAAAACACTGATCAACATATCTTGCAATTTCATTAAATACTTTAATAAGTGGAATAATACCATTTGAATGACCATTTGTTCCTGAAATATATGAACCTTTACTTCTTACTGTAAGATCAACACCAATACCACCAGCATGTTTTGAAATGAAACTACAAGTCTTCCAACAATCTGTAATACCATTTATTGAATCAGGACAATTTAATAAAAAACAACTTGACATTTGTGGTTTTGGTGTTCCTGAATAAAATAAAGTTGGAGTAGCATGTGTAAATTTCATTGAACTTAGTTCTCTATATGTTTGTAATGCCAATCCAATATCACCTTTGTGTAAAAATCCATTTCTGTCACTTGGACCATGAATTCCTAATGCAACTCTCATTAACATATATTGAGGTCTCTCAACAATTATACCTTCTACTTTTTGTAAATATGATTTTTCAAGTGTTTTAAAACCAAAATAAGTATAATTATAATCATTATCATGCTTAATTGCTTTTTCAATTTCTTCAATGTGTTCTAAAGCAAAGTTGTAAACTTGTTCATCTATAAGAGGATTAGATAAATTATTTATTTTATTAACGTTCATATATAACTTTTTAATACATTCATGAAATGTTTTTGGAGTTGTTTTATGAAGATCATTAATTGCAATTCTTGCAGCTAAAATTGCATAATTTGGTTCATATGTGCTTTTATAAATTGCATTTTCACAACTTAAAAAATCAATTTCACGAGTTGTCATCCCACTTTTTAAACCTTGTATAACAGACAAAGATAAACTTGTTGTATCTATATTTAAGTCATTTGCAAGTTTTTGATTACGTCTGGTAATATTATCAAACAATAATTCTTGTTTTTCACCATTACGTTTAATAACATACATTTGACTATTAGAATCCATTTTTTCAATATCTAAAACTGTTGAAGATTCAATTAAAGTAGTTTGCATAAATTTGTATTATTATTTAATAATAATTATTATTAAATAATCAATTTTTTTAAATGTTTTTTAATTTTTGTATTTTATATTATTTATTTTAATAAATTATTTATTTTTTAATTTACTTAATTTTGACTTACTCTTTGGTTTACTGCTTGACTTACTCTTTGGTTTACTGCTTGACTTACTCTTTGGTTTACTGCTTGACTTACTCTTTGGTTTATATCCAAACATATATGTTTTATCTTCTGGTGCTTTATATGTTTTTTTCTTTGGTTTGTCTTCATCTTCTTCAGCTTCATTTTCTTGATCGATATCTAATTTTGTTTTTTTATTTATTTTATAGTAATCAAAAAAATTATCATCATTAAGCGAAGAATTATCTTTTAATTTTTTGACAATGCAACATTTATCACAATCAACATTTTCAATTGAAAATGGTTCAAGCATGTTCATAAAATTTTTTATCATTGGATCTTTCTTTTCATAAGATAAATCAAAAAGAATTTCATCTGCACTTGGCAATGGGTCATCTTCATATACTTCTTTAGGTTTAAACATATACAATTTGTAAACATTAGTGTATCTTAATTTTTCAGGCAAATGTGAATGTGATTGAAATCTAATTCCTCTTCCAATAATTTGTTCATCTGTTTCTTTATTCCAATTTGGCTCCATTAAAATGACATTATTTGTACCTTTTAAATCTAAACCTTCACCTCCTGCTTTTGTAATAATTAAAATTTTTATTTTATCTTTATTATAAGCATCTCTTGTTGCATCTTTTTGATTTTTTGTCATATCACCTGTATAAACACCGTAACGTATTTTAGCTAAATCTAATAATTTTCTAACGTGATTTACACCTGATTCTCTCCATGCTGTATATACAACACTCTTTCTTCCCTGATCATATTCTTCTTTGATTTTATTAAAAGTCCATTTCACCTTTGGACTATTCTCGTCATCCAATGATAATGCAGCTCTTCTAACAGCATTTAAGAAACGATTTGATCTGAATCTATTTTGGAATTCAGCTCCTTTTTCTGATTGAATATCATAATATCTCTGATAATAATTATCATCCATTATAAAAATAGTTTCTTCATGTGGAATGTCTATTCTTACAGGAAAATCACCAGCTGCTTTGTTTCCAGGATTTATACTTATTTTACATTTAAATTTTCTTTCAACGTCATCTAATGTATAATTTTTAGGTAAAGGTTTTATATCAGTTCCATCAATCATTGCAATTAAACTATCTATATCTGATATTCTATTTAAAATTGGAGTTGCTGTTAAAAGTAACACTTTACCTGCTCCTTTAATACATTGTAAAATTGTAGCAGCTGTTAATCCTTTAGGTGTTTCATCTTTTTTGACTTTTTCTCTCTTTCCTAAATTTCTTAAATTATGAGCTTCATCAATTATAATAAAATTGTCTTTGCATATTTGAAAGTTTTTGTGAGTTGTATGTATATCAATTACAAATTGTTTGAAACTATAAAACTTTATTCTATTTTTTATTGATGAATCTTCAATAATTAAACCAAATTTATCTAATTCCTTTTTAAAATTACTAATTAATGAAGTTGGTGTTATAATTATTATATCCATTTTTGGATAATTTTTTAATATACAATTTATACTTGCTACTGCTGTTAATGTTTTTCCTGTTCCTGTTCCATGAATCGCTAATAAACCTCTATGTTTTAACATATGTTGTGCTACTTTTATTTGATGACTTTTTAATGAAATACCTTTTTTTAATGGATTATAACATGTAGAATCATTAATTTTTTCTGGTTCTAAAATATTATCTTCTTTCTTTTCTTCTTTCTTTTCTTCTTTCTTTTCTTCTTTTGATTGAATTGGTTCTTTTTTCTTTTTTATATCTTCTTTTATTTTCTTTGCAATATCTTTTACTAGAAAATCATCATCATCATCATCATCATCTTCATCTTCATCTTCATCTTCCTCGTCTCCTTCTTTTGGTAAATTTTTTGGAGATTCTATTAAATTTCCATCATCGTCTATAATAAATGGTTTTACACCTTTTATTTCCTCAACATATTTACATAATTCTGTTTTTGTCATTTTTAATACTCTATTTTTTGTTAATTTATATTTATCTAAATGTGGCATAATAATATCAATTATTTCATCTTTAGTGTATGCTGGTATTTTTTTAGTATTTATTGGCCCACATTTCTTTCCAGATGATACTAATAATTCTAATTCTTCTTTAGTTAAGTCTTTCTTTTCATCTTTTTTCTTTTTATTTTCAACTTCAATTAATAAATCTTCTAATTTTTTATCTAATTCTTTATCTTCAACATTAATATTTAAAGAACTTAAATCTACATTTATATTTAATTTAGGTAAAAATTGACACATTTGATTTTTTGTCATTTTTGAAATTAAATTTTTTTTTAATTTTAATTTATCAGAATTTTCTTTTAAAATATCAATCAATTCTTCTCTTGTATAAGCTGGATTTTTTTTACTATTTTTTGGTCCACATAATTTATCGTTTGATTTTTTTGGAGGAGAAACTTCTTCATAATCTTCAATTATTCTTTTTTTACTTTTACTCTTTTTTATTTTTACATATTCTTGTTCTGGTTCTGATTCTGGTTCTGGTTCTGATTCTGGTTCTGATTCTGATTCTGGTTTTTTATTAGTATTATATTTTAATATTTCCAACACTTCATCCAAAGTATTTTTTCCAATCATTTGACACATTTGTTTTTTATTATATTTATTATTATCTTTTTCTAAAATAAACATTTTATTAGTTAATAACTTTTTAAAATCAATATCGTTGCTATCACAATTAACTAATTTGATAGATGGCATATGTTTTTTATAAAGATATGCTCTATAAAGAGCATATTCTTTATTTTTTCCTAAATTGAAATCATCGTAAATTTTTTGAAATGTAACATCATTTATTTTTAAATTATTTTCTTTTAAATAATTGTGTATTTTTTGTTTTAGTTCTAATATTTCATAAGCTTCATTAATTAATTTATTAAATTTCTGTTCATTATTTATTGTATTTGTATCAACTGCTTTAATACTATCAAAATATTTTAAAGCATTTAAAACGTTTTCATTTGAAACTACTACATCTATTTTAGAATCATGCAAAATATTTGCTATATTTATAGAATAAACAGCTAACTCTGTATTTTTTTTCAAAGAGTTTCCCATATTTTATATTATTTTATATAATATTATATTTATTAATATATTATTGATAAAAAGTAAAAAAAATTAATTAATAAAATTTAATTTATTTCTTATATCAATATCATAATCTAATCTACACATTTTTTCTTTACATAAATTAGATACACATTCACTATCTTTATTACATTCACTACCAATCATTTTTATTTTTTTCTTTACTTCGCATTGACCATATTCGTCATCTGGTTCTAATTTATCACAATATAAAGATGAATATTTACAATTTTCATGTGTTTTACATCTATGTTCATAAAAATTTTTAGTTATATTTTTTAAAATATTATGTTCATAAGATTTTTCAGCATCAAATATTTGCATATCTTCAACTTTTTCAGGCATATATCTTTCTGGTTTTGCATTAATATATTTTGATATATTTGTTTCATTTTGTAATCTTTCACCCAAACTTCCATATAATTTCATATTTGTAACTGGATCAATATTTTCTTTTTTTAAATCTAAATTTATTTCATTGATTAAATTTTTTTGTTCTTGAGGAGTTAATTTATGAATAATTTTATTAAATAATTCTTCTGAATATCTCAATATTATTTCAAATTTTTCTTCTTTTGTTAATGAACGAAATTTATCTTTATCACTTTGTCTTTTTTTATTATATATAAATATATAAGAATCAAGATCATTCATTATTTTACTAATATATCCAACCCATTTGTCAAATTTAATATTTAATTGAATATTATTTAATTTGTTAATATCATTAAATCTTTTAATGTTATTTAACGATTCCATAACCATTTCAGCCCATAATGAAGCATATAACATACAATAACCAACTTTATCTTCACTTGTTATTTGAAATCCAATATTACATGATGTTTCTTTTATATATATCGATACATAATGCATATTTGTTTTAACACCGTTTTTTATTTTTATTTTATTTTTATCAAGTATATTTTTTATATTTGAAAATACTGATGAATAAGAACTTCCATGTGGATTATAGAAAAATAAATCCAAATCATCTTTTACAATATTGGCAATTAAAACAATTCTGTGTGCTCTAGTTTTATCATTTGGATATTCACCAACATTAATAATAGTAAAATCTCTATTACAATCAATTAATGTTTTATGTAATAAGTTAAACATGTATATAATATTACTTTTATATACTGGTGAATTGTGTTTTGTTTTTAATAACAATAAATCCGATAAACCAATAGTTTTTCTTTCATATGTCATATCCAATTTATACTGATTAATAATTTTTATAATATTACTTTCTATTTCACTTTTATATGGTGTATATAACATTAATTCATTATCATCGTATTCGATATTTATTGAACTACAAACTTTAGAATATCCATAATATTTATCCATAAAAACATCATAGTATGTTTTAGAAATAAGTGTTTGATAAGCATGCATATACAATGATAATATTAACATAAAATATTTCTTCTCTCTCCATACATTAACATGAATATTTAGATTATTTGCAGTTACAGTTGGTTCTCTTGATGGTGTTTTAATTCTATTATATACGTCAGCAATTTTTAAATATTTTAGATGTTCATCTTTTATTCTAAAACTTTTATTGTATAATAAATTTTTAATTTTATTTATTATTGTTAATGCTATCACATAATACAAATATCTACATTCAATATCTGGAGATGTACTTGATATATTACAACTATTTACATCCATTTTGAATTTATTTTATAATTATAAAATAAATTATAAAATAAAAATAATTATATTTATTCATACAAATGCATAAAATTTTTTACACTTATTTTTATATGATTTATTAATTCATTTTTCTTTACATGTTCCATAAATTCTTCCATATTTTTAATTTCATTATTTTTTATTATATTTACACCTTCACTTAAAACTTTGTGAATATATTCAGCAACAAAACGAACATCTGTACAAGACATATTTAAACTCGTTATAGCTGAAGTTCCTATTCTTATACCTGATGGATTTAATGCAGATGTATCTCCTGGAACTGTGTTTTTATTTACATATATACCAACATATTCTAATATTTTTTCTGATCTTGCTCCTGAAATTCCTTTATTTTTTAAATTTAATAAAAATAAATGATTATCTGTTCCACCTGTTACAACATTATAATCTTTTTGTATAAATGATTCACACATTATTTTTGCATTTAATTTTACTTTTTGTATATAATATTTAAATTCTGGTGTCATTACTTCTTTTAATTGACATGCAACTGCTGCTATTTGATTTTGATGTGGACCTCCTTGTAAACCTGGAAAAACTGCATCATTTATTAAATTTTCATATAATCTTAAATAAAAAATAATAGCAGAACGTGGTCCTCTTAATGTTTTATGTGTTGTTGTTGTTACAATATCACAATATTCAAATGGTGATTTCATTTCACCTGTTGCGACTAATCCACTTATATGTGCTATATCTGCCATTAAAAATGAATTATGTTTATCTGCTATTTTTCTAAATCTTTCATAATCAAAGTCACGAGAATACGCACTTGCTCCACATATTATTAATCGTGGTTTTACTTCATCGGCTTGTTCTTCTAATTTATCATAATCAATGTAACCATTTTTATCAACTGTGTATGGAAAACTTTCATAATATGTTGATGATGCTGTTATTCTTTTTATGTAATTATCTCTTTTGACAAAAAAACCATGTGTTAAATGACCCCCTGATGAAAGTTCTAAACCCATTATTTTATCTCCTGGTTTTAATAATCCTAAATATACTGCTAAATTTGCAACACTTCCAGAATATGGTTGTACATTACATCCCCATGTTTTATCATCTAAATTAAATGCTTTTAGTGCACGTGAAATGCATAATCTTTCTAATTCATCAATATGTTCATTTCCACCATAGTATCTTCTTCCTGGTAATCCTTCAGAATATTTATTTGTAAAAATACTTCCTAAACATTCTAATACAGCTTCTGATGTGTAATTTTCTGAAGCAATTAATTCTATCCCTTCTTTTTGTCTTGTTGTTTCATTTTCTAATATTTTATATAATTCAGGATCTTGTTGTTTTAATGTCATTTTTATTTTATATTATTTTATTTAATTAACTTTTATTAATATAATATTTTTTGAAATTTCTCTTTATTTTCTTCTTTATGTTCTCCTTCTGTTTTTTCTTTTTCTCCTTTCTTTTCACCTTTTGGACCAAGAAATAATAAACCAGTTGTTGATGCAAGTGCACTTGCATAAGGGGCAGATGATCTTCCAATCTCCGTTTCTAATAGATAAAATATTTCATAATCTCTTAATCCTTGTTTTTTATATTTTTGAATTAATTCTTGATAAGTGTTCCATTTATTTACATAACCTATTGAATAAAATGATGTCATTAAAATAAAAATAATAGCTATCATTATCAATGCATAATTTTTTATTATTTCAGGTTCTATATCTATTTTTTTATTGCCTAATATCATTCTAAATGCAACAATTGTTAACATAAAAGATACCAATACTGACCAATATATACCTTCGAAAAATCCACATTTAAGTGCTTTCATTTTAGATTCAATCATATATAATTGTGAATAACAACCAGGATTTAAAAATTCAACAAATACCATTTTTTATTTTTATTTAATAAAAATATAATAAAAATAAAAATATTCATTTGAATTATCTATTTAATAATATTTTTTATAATGTAATAAATTTATTTATAATTATAGAAAATTAAAAATGCAAAATAATGATAGTAACATGTCAAGTATAGATATTTATAATGATTTCAATGAATATAAAGAAAATTCAAATATAATTCAATCTATATCTTATAATCTTGATATCATTAATAAAATTTTAGAAAAAACAAAACAAAAGGAACGTACTAAAAAATCAAACTTCTTTTTTAGTTATGTAAAAAAATTTAGTGAACAAGGTGTTCAAGGTATTGTTGGTGTAATTATTCTTAAAAAAATATTGAAAAAAGATTATCTTGACAACTCGTTACTCCCTAATTTAACTCAAAGTTTAATATCTCAAATTGTTAATAAATGTGCTTCTGGTGGTAATATGGTTCTATCTCAATATTTTACTGATATTAAAAATATTATTAATAATAAATATGTTATAACTCATGAAGCTAAAAATATTGATATGTCACCAGATATTAAAGATACAGGTCCATTAGTTAAAATAAATGAGACTACATTTAATGAAATTGGATATCCACTTGTTTTTAAAGTTTCAGTTGATATGAATAATATGATCCATCATGAAAAATTAATTGCTCAACAATTATATTCTCTTCATTCTTACTGTCCTCATTTCATAAATATTCTTGGAGAATTTACTATACCTATAAATAGTTGTTATATTGCATTAAATTCTGAAGAATATTGTGATGATTCTGATAGTGATTATGATTCTGATGATTCTGATGATTCTGATGATTCTGATTATGATTCAAATGAAGATAGCAATGAAGATGACTCACAAAGTGAAGATGATGATTCTGATTATGACAGTGAAGATGATGATTGTTCTGATGATGGTTCTGAAAGT
>Ga0214919_10012567_pt1 | contig 10388 bp, 5 predicted proteins | sample LL1503_MetaG_FD_177994 | JGI IMG/M metagenome (GOLD analysis project Ga0214919, IMG submission 177994) | Freshwater microbial communities from Lake Lanier, Atlanta, Georgia, United States - LL-1503 | ecosystem: Environmental > Aquatic > Freshwater > Lake | place: USA: Georgia | collected 2015-03-15 | reverse complement strand
CGCGAAATAAAACCAATTTTTCTTTGTTTTTTCCGTATTTACTATAACGAGGCGTATCGGCGACCGCATTTAGAGTAGGTAGTTTTGTCTCTGATATTAAAGAATTAGATAATATTTGTATGTTTTTAAATTGCTCTTGAATAAAAATATAAAGATCTAATTTATTATCTTCAATATATTGTTTGTATTCTTTTACTGTGTCTGTAGGATTATAAAAAATATGTTCTTGCAATATAAAATCTAATAACTCGTCCTTTGAAACGCGATTAAGAAATAGCGGCTGGTGATAAATTAATAAATATGTAATAATTTTGTAATTTAATCTGTAATAACCGTCGCCATCATATAGCTCAAAATATTCTTCGGGGTCGTCATCGCTCTTCCATTCATATATGAAATCTGCTATATTTTTTCTTACACCATTTCTTGAAATAGAAACTTTTTTTGTATAATCCCGTAATCTTGGAAAATATTGAATTGTTGTCATTAACCACCTCTATTTATAATAAACATATTTAAGAAATCATCAATATAATATATTAATGTTTTAATTTATAATTATGAAAAATAAAGATGATGATACTAAGCGCCCCGGATATTTTCGCCCACAAATATGTAGAAATTGTGGTATAAATGGGCATTTATACAAGGATTGCTTGCATCCTATAATGAGTTTTGGTATTATATGTTATAAGATAGAAAATGGGGAAATAAAATATATTATGATACAGCGGAAAGATAGTTTGGCATTTATGGAGTTTGTTAGAGGAAAGTATAATCAAAATGATTTCAATTATATTAAGCAGCTTATTGATTATATGACTGATAATGAGAAGACAATGCTGTTAGAAAACACTTTTGATACTATATGGAATTATACTTGGTGTCAAACATCTCAAAATATTTTTAAGCATACGAAAGAATATATAGAGTCTAAAGCAAAGTTTGATTATGTAATTAATAATAATAATTTTATAAATGTATTGAAATCAAGCAAGGTAAAGTGTAGCTATTTGGAGCAAGAATGGGGATTTCCAAAGGGACGAAAGAAAATACGCGAAAGTGATATTGATTGTTCGGTAAGAGAGTTTTGTGAAGAGACGCAGTTATACAAAGATGATATCCAGATAATCAAGGAAATATATCCTTTCCAAGAAATCTTTTTTGGAACTAATAATATCCTATATAAGCATGTTTATTATATCGCAAAAATTGTAAAGGAAAAATCAAGAATATTTTTAGATAATAATTGTATTGAACAAGTTAGGGAAGTAAGGGATATTAAATGGCTAACATACGAAGAGGTCTTATCGCATATTAAATATCATAATATTGAAAGAATAGAAATTTTTAAGAAAGTTCATAATATTATTAATGATTCATTGATATTATAAATCTTCTTTAATCTAAATAGAAGGGATGAATACAAATAATGCAAATATCTGTCCTGCTGGAAAAGAAGTAAATCCTCTTACAGGAAGATGTGTTAATTTATGCAAGGAAGGATCAGTTCGCAATCCAAGCACAGGTAAATGCGAAAAACTTATTTTAGGTAAACGCGGTAGACCTAAAAAAATACCTGACCAAAACCCACCATCATCTAAAAAAACATCACCAAAGCCAGCTAAGCCACCTAATCCACCTAAGCCACCTAATCCACCTAAGCCAGCTAAGCCACCTAATCCACCAAAGCCACCTAATCCACCTAAGCCAGCTAAGCCGTCTAAATCACCTGATATAAAACCATATAGATCTCCTACCCCACCAAAATTATCTTCTTCATCTTCGCAGCATTCGCAGCAATCCCAGCATTCGCAGCATTCGCAGCATTCCCAGAAATCACCAACGGGAGACTTTGAATTGTATTATCCTGATTTAGATGACCCAGATTTTACCTCTAAAATTTCTAATAATAAGGAGTTTTCAATTCACAAAATACCTGACTTTCCCGAAATAAATAATGTTAAGGATTTTGATGCAGTATCTAATAAATTATGCGGTAAGTTTGACAAGATGTTATATCAACACTTTGTAAGTCAATATATATCATATAGAACTCCATATAAAAGCCTTCTTTTATATCACGGTGTTGGCGTAGGTAAAACCTGTGCGGCTATTACAATATCAGAGGCCTTGCTAAGTTCGCAAACAACCACAGAGCCAAAAATTTGGGTTATTATGCCTCAATCATTAAAGAACAGCTTCAAATCGCAAGTCTTTAATATAGATGATTTTGATACATTTGACAAGCTATCAAATCAATGCACTGAAAAAAATTATATAAAATTATTAAATATTTATAAATCTACCTTTAATGACAAGATAAAAGATGAGAAGGTAATGAAAGAATACCGAGAGAAGCTTAGAAGCGAGCTGAAGGCATTATTAAAAACCCGCTATGATATTTTTACATATGATAGATTTGCCAAATATATTAATGACAATTATACTAATAAAATTGTAGAAAACAAGGTTATTATAATAGACGAGGCACACAACATAAGGAGCACAAATAAAAAAATCAAGGATACATATTTGGCATTAATGAATTGCCTTGAAAAGGGGGTTAATAATAGATTAATATTATTATCTGCAACCCCTATGTATAACGAACCGCGAGATATTTTAGAACTTTTAAAATTACTAATTATAAATGATAAGAGATTAAATATTATTACTGAATACAAAAAAATATTTACTAACAAGACCTTCAATATAGATGATGCAAAAGCGATTGAGCTTATCAAAAAAATGTCAAACACATATATATCTTATTTGAAGGGTAAGAATCCTTTCACATTTGCTTTGAAATTAAATCCAAGCAATAGCGGTATCAAAGTTTTAGAAACTGTTCCCGTCAAAGACCCGAGTAATAAAGCGATTAACAAAGAGAGCTTAAAATGGCTGAATAATATAGATGATGATATTGTAATATCTAAATTAGGCGAATCACAGAAAAAGATAATAGATAAGCTGGAAAAACTTGATATTAATGGGGATGATATTGATATGGGTGAAGAAGAAGGGGCTGGAGGGGATGACGAAAAGCAAAATAATAATATGAAATTACTTCAACCAATGAATATTGTTTTTGACAATGATATAGGCATTAAGGGTTTTTCTAATTTTTTTAGTAAAACTAAGGAAACAGACCCTATAGAATTAAAATATGTGGAGAAGTATAAAAATGCCTTAATTCCTGATGAGGAACATTTAGGAAAATATTCAGGAAAATTTTTAAATGTCTGTAATTTTATTCGTAATTCCAAAGGTATAGTTGTAATATACTCGCGATTTTTACTATCTGGTATAATCCCTATAGCAATATGCCTTGAACATCTTGGATATACGCGCGAAGGAACTAATAATATATTAAAAGACGCTGATATTGTCCAAGATAAACCGGTTTATGAAGGAATTAGCAACCCTAAATATTGTATCCTAACAAGTGATAAAAGGGAGTATATGGGAGCTACAAAAATAGATGATTTAATAAAAATTATTAATAGCGATGCTAACTTTAATGGTTCAAAAATCAAGGTTATCCTTATAACACCTGTAGCAAGCGAAGGCTTGAGTTTTTATAATACTCGTGAAATACATTTAATAGAGCCGTGGTATCACTTTAATAGGGCTGACCAAATTATAGGACGCGGTATTCGCAACTGTAGGCATAATAGGCTAAACATTGAGAGCCGTAATGTTTCCGTATTTATGCACGCGAGTGTCAATGATGATGCGAAGCGAGAAAGCATTGATATAAATGCCTTTAGAATATCAACGCGCAAGTATATTGAAAGTAAGAAGATAGACAAAATAATAATGGATAATGCGATTGATTGCTATTTAATGAAGAATATCAACTATTTCCCTAAAGCACTTTTTAAATTAGATAATATTGATATAGAAACTTCTCAAGGAGCTCTTATCAAGTATAATTTCGGTGATGAAGAGAATAGCGAGCCAAAATGCAATGTTAACAATGCTGTAGGTATTGAAATAAATGACAAGGGATATCGCAGTGAATTATATAAGCATCTTTTAGTAAGTATTAAAAATAAAATAAATAATATAATTAATGATATCAGGGGTAATGATGGAGGCGACAGGAGAGGAAAAAGAAATACTTATATTGACTTTGAAATGTTAAAAAATAATATGGGTTTCCAAATTGACAATGATATATTAATGTATGCTATTAAAAACATTATATATCCTAACATATTTATTAATAAAATGTATATTACAAGATATAAAGATGGATTGCTAATAAGCCCAATAGAGGCTGCAAAAAAAAATAAGATTATCAGGTATAACAATGAATTGTTAATAAAAAATTTTGATAAAGGTAATGCTGGAGATGCTGGAGATGCTGATGCTGATGCTGATGCTGATGCTGGAGATGCTGTAGGGGCTGCGAATGCTACTGCTAAGAAAGCACTGCAAAAAGTAATTGATAAATTAGATATTGATTATAAGGATATAAATAAAAGCACAATATCTCTATATTTAAAAATAACTGCAGAGGATTTCAAAATATTAATAGATTATATTTTAAGATATTATCCTTTGTCATCCCCTGTAGCAGCAGCAACAAATGCGGCCGGTGACATATTTGATAGGAATATTCAGTTTATATGCGATTGTTTATATAAACAGGGTATTTTAATAAAAAGCAATGATATACCTTCATATCGCGATAATGACAATGAATATATTGGGTATATTAATATGTATAACGATAATGCCGAAGATGACAATACATATATTCAATATAAGGAGGATGACAAGAAGGTTATTAAAAATTACAAAAATTATACTGAATATTTAAAACATATTGACGAGATGCAAGTAATAAAACTTAAAAAGAATATCAAACTTTATAATACGACAACAAATAATGAGCAAAATGTAGGACCTGCTTCAGTATATATTAAAGAGTTTTTTAGCAATCGCATTAATAATAATATATATGTTCCTAATGATATGACTAATGAAAAAACTGCGTGGGGTATTATAGTTCGTGCTAAGAATAAATATATATTAAAATTATTTTCACCAGGAGATGGCAAGAAAACAGGGAGAGTTTGCGATACATATACTGACGAAGATCATAATACATTTTTAAGTCAGCTATTGCAAGTATCAAATGCTAACATAAAGATGAAAAATAAGAGATTACTATGTAGTCATATTGCTAATTTATTACTTAATAAAAATAAACTTATATTATATCCTCTATATAAACCCAAACCTGGAAAGTAAATACAATAAATTCAAACTATATTTTTTGTAATAGTAATCCTTCCTTTATTTTTCTCCTTATTATAAATTAAAACCTTGTCATTATAATACACTTCTTTATCAAGCAAGAAAGATATAAATAATGCAGTAGATTTATTCCACCTATTATTTACAATACCATACATTATTTCAGCACACTTTGTTAGCCCAAATACCTTTGTAAATTCCTCCTTAGATATCATTGTAATTAGCGCTTCTTTTATGTATTCAGTTGAATTATGAAATGAAGTAGTTTCGCTAATAATAATATTAAGCGGTTTATTAGCGGTATCCTTGGTATCCTTCTTGGTATCTTTCACATCTCTCCTTTTATTTTTAGCCAATATTGTAGGCAACTGTTGTGGATGAGATAAAGGCTCTTCTGTTATTTCCGGTATAACATTTATTACTTCTTTAGGCTTATCTGGTATAATGGGTTTTACATGTTTATTATGCGAATGCTGCGAATGCTGCGAATGCTGCGAATGCTGCGAATGCCTATTAAATATGTCTGGGAGAACATCTTTCCATTCTGCAACAGATGCGTCATTAGAAGCCCCTAATTTATTATAGAGTATGTCTATCATTTTCGTATTATATATAATTATTATATATATCATTTTTTTATGTAATTAAATAATCTTCGTATGTTAAATCGTTGTCTAAGCATGCATTGCATATATTACTTTGCTTCATAAACTTCTTTTTTAATAAATAAAATTTCATACTTGAAGAAAACTTTTGCTTTTGATTTGTTGTATTTATAGCAACACCCGAAGTGCCTACTTGCACCTCTGCATTTGCTACATTATTATCAGCTCCAATAGTAGGGTCTTCTTCGCCATTATTTTCCTTGATATTAATGCTGTCGTTCAGTAATGTTTTCATTAACTCATATTTAGATATTTCATTCTGCGATTTAATGCAAAATAAAATATAAGTATTTATTTTATGAAGCAATTCCTCGTCAATCCAATTGAGATTTAAAAAAATGCCATTATTATTCTTAGTATAATTAGCATTCGTATCTAATATTATCTTGAATAGTTCTAAGTTTTCGCTTTCCGTCAATTTAGATACATTCGCTTGTATTGTTTTACATAAATCAATTTTATTCATTATTAAATAACATTAGGTTATATTTTTTTATATAATATTATTCTATAGATATCTATTGCTATCTATTCGTATTCATCTCCGCCGTATAAGTCTCCGTCATCTACATCTTCATCTAAATCGTCATCTAAATCGTCGTCTAAATCATCTAATTCTTCTTCATCCTCCTCTTCTTCCTCGTCATTTTCAAATAAGCTAAACTCTCCTCCCTTAAGCTTATCATTCTCTTCGTCTATTGTAATGATTTTCCTTACATTATCAACATCGTCGTCTTCTTCTTCCTCGTATACTTCGTTGTCGTCTCCAAGTTCATCGTCCATATATGACAATATATCCTCTTCTTCGTCGTCAATTGAAGGACTGTCATCTTCGTCTTCTTCAATAACGCTAATATCATCATCAAACTTATCTTTTATAATTTTACCAATAATAGATATCATTTTATCATATAGGGTAAATTTCTTACCACAAACAATAACATTGATTTCATCGCCTATATTAATATTGTCAATATTAACATCTGATTGTATTCCTGAACTTATCTTGGGAATTATTACTTCTAAAATAGCCATATCCTCGTATTTGCCTATAGCGAGCAAACCGAGATTGTTTTTTGCCTTAACAACGCATTTTACCATAGAGTCTTGCGCCGGATTACAAATTTCTGCAATGCAATTTAAATCATACGCAATATTACCATTAAAATGCGATTCCTTGATATACCCGGGCGTCCTTTTAATTATTTTAATGCTGTCCTTTTTAATATACCCGTGCTTGCTGCAACTATTTTCAAGCGTCGCTCTAATTTTTGTCAAAATAGTAGTTTCAAAATTCTTATTTAATTCATTGGGTGTCAATATTATAGTAGTATTAAATTTGATAGGCATAAACATTTTTGACATTTTATTAATGTAATTTATCTATATGAATATATCATTTTTTTTATTTATATAAAAAATGATATATAAATCTATAATATCTATATTTATTAGATAATAATAGATAATATGGAAATATCAAAAGACGATCCTATCTTCACAATTATAGATAATATATCAATGAACGGAGAGGAAAATATGGAAAATATTATTAAAGTAGAGGGAACTGATTTATGGTCTGAAGATAACTATTATAACTTTGTAAGTATAATGAAAACAGAGGGCTACAAAGAAGATAGTGAGCAACAAGTATTGTATGTGTATTCCAATGATATACTATTAACTATTAAAAGTCCCAAGAGAATACTATATTATTGTAATAATAATAATTATAAACACGACGACAATTATATTTCTTGGTATAATCACCGTTTAATTTCTAAAAATGTTGTTAATACACTTTTTGATTCAAGCCTAACCTTTTTAAATATTAGGAAGTCCAAATTTGATGCCGAAATAAATCCCGTAATTAACTGGGATAATATGAGGAAATACTTTAAAATCAATAAATTTATTAGTTATACCGATGAAAAGACTAATATTAAATACATCGTGAATATATGCAAAGGACACGACCGTGATCATTATGAAGCGACCGATAATGAGTATCATACAGCACTTAATAAATCAAAAATCATTAATAAAACACAGCAATATGAGTTTTACATTGATATAACAAATACTGAGACAGATAATATAATACCCGCGATTATTAAAATGGAGCAAGCGTTGCATTTAAATAGCTTTATAATTTCCAAAAATCAGCAGCTTGATGTCATAAAGGATTATGGGCTTCTTATTAAAAACGATATTTACACAAGGAGATATGATGAAAAGAAGCCGCCGCTATTAACGCCTAAACCTTTTACGCTTGAGCGGATGAATATGCTAAATCCAAGCGATTACGAGCACGGATATGGAATCACAAGCATCTTAACAGAATATACAGTAACCGAGAAGGCTGATGGTGAGCGTCTTTTAATGTATATAAATAGCACTGGCGGCGTTTATTTAATTAATAATACTCATCAAGTTATTGACACTGGTCTTAAAAGCACAAGCGATTTATATAATACTCTTATAGACGGTGAATATATAACCTGTAATAAGCGGATAGACAATTCTTCTGTAGGGCTATATGCATCATTTGACATTTATTATTATAATGGTAAGAAAATAACGCAACTCCCTTTAATCGCAAGTAATACCGATAAACCGGATAGCTCGGGTTCTGGTTCGGGTTCTCAATGTAGATATGATTACTTAGTAAAAACTGAGCAGCTATTAAAAAGCAAGAGCGAATTTGCTATTGATTATATTGTTAAAAAGCACCTATATTCAAAAGATATCTTAAATGACTGCAAAGACATACTAACTAACAATGCATATCCCTATGAAATTGATGGGCTAATATTTACACCGGCTAAACTCGCAGTATATTCTAATTATGCCAATAAACCTGAGCCGCTTACTGAAAAACCTGGATGGAACAAAGTATTAAAATGGAAACCTCCCGAGCAAAACAGTATTGACTTTTTAGTGAAGAAAGGCGATATTATAACAATTGATACTATTAGTTATGTTGAATTTAAATTATATGTTGGGTATAATGCATCACAGATAGAAAACTATAATATGACAGATGTATTTAATTATATTTATAACTTTTATAAGTATAAAGATAAAATAAAGGAGCGAGAAAAATATGTGTGCCAATTGTTTAAGCCTGAATATTATTATCAAAAAGGTATTGAGCGTTCGCTAATTAAATTACAAGCAAACAAAGAGATTAGATGTGATAACGGCGATAAAATAGATGACGAGATTATTGTGGAATTTAATTATGATAGTAGCGAAGCAAATCCTTCAATGCGCTGGAAACCGATGAGAGTAAGGGAAGATAAAACCCGTATATACAGGCAAGGTGTTTTGTCAAAGACACTAAATGATTTTAGTGTAGCTTGCAATATCTGGCGATCAATACATAACCCAATCTCTCAAAGTAATATTATAGGGAATGAGCGTATTGTTAATAATATGGATGTAGCTGAGCTAAGCACCAATGATATCTATTATTCGCGAACTATCCAAAATGAAGCGCGGTTATCGCATCAAATGTTGGTGTTTCACAATCACGGAATAAAAGAGCTGCTTTATTCTAAACCGCCGAGGAAAGGATCTATTGTAGAATTGGCGTGCGGCCAGGGCGGAGACCTTAATCGCTGGATTAAGAATGAGTATCGGTTTGTATTAGGTGTTGATTTAGTAAAAAATAATATATATAGCCCAAATCACGGTGCTTACTCGCGATTACTACGCGAGAGGAAGAGGTTCTTTACAAATATGCGTAATAAAAATATGCACTTCCCTGATATGGTATTTGCAGTAGGAGATTGCGCCAAGTCAATAATTACTGGCGAATGCGCTATTAATGATGATGCTGCTATAGATGACAAGGAAAGCTACAATGTATTAAAGATGGTATTTGGCAAAAAAAATAAAAAGAACGAAACTCAATTTAACAAAATTATTGGACGCGGAGCAAATGGGTTTGATGTATGCTCTTGTATGTTTGGTATCCACTATTTCTTTAAGAATGAGGATATGCTTGACGGGTTTTTGTTAAATGTTAGCCAACTATTAAATAGTGGTGGCGTATTCTTCTGCACTTTTATGGATGGCGAAAAGATTGAAACGGAGATTGAAAATAATGGCGGAGATAAGATAGAGGGATTTAAAAAATTATCAGGACGCAAAGAAGATAGGGGTGAGCCCATTTGGGCTATATTAAGAGCCTATGATAAGAATGAAACATCCGCGTTTAATAAGAAGATAAATGTGTTTCTTGAGACGACAAGCAAGCTAATTCCTGAATATGTTGTATCTTATAGATTTTTAATAGAGAAATGCAAGGATTTTGGCTTAATTGTTAAAGAAAGCGAGATGTTCACTGATACTTTTAATAAATTTAAAAGCAATATAGATGAATTAATGGAGACAAAAGAAAATCTTCACAAAGCCATTATAGAGCTTGATAAGGACGAAAACAAA
>Ga0214919_10012566_pt1 | contig 10388 bp, 7 predicted proteins | sample LL1503_MetaG_FD_177994 | JGI IMG/M metagenome (GOLD analysis project Ga0214919, IMG submission 177994) | Freshwater microbial communities from Lake Lanier, Atlanta, Georgia, United States - LL-1503 | ecosystem: Environmental > Aquatic > Freshwater > Lake | place: USA: Georgia | collected 2015-03-15 | reverse complement strand
TCAAAAAATGAATTAGATAAAATAGATAAAAAAATATCATTAATGGAAGAATTACTTGAGAAGAAAAATTCAATGATTGCTGATAAAAAAGAAAAAGAAAAGAAACTCATTATTTATGAACAATTACTTGAATTAGTATCAACAAATGGATATTCATTATATATGACTAAATATTGTTTGCCTATAATAACAAATGAAGTGAATACACTAATTAGTCAATATATGAATAGAACAATTGATTTAATTTTAGACGATGAACAAATTCAATTAAATTCTTATAAAGAAGATGGAACAATGGTAAATACATTTGGAGGAGCAGAAGGGTTTGTTTTAGAATTAGCATTTAAAATAACATTAGGTAAATTAGCTCACTTACCTCAAAGTAATTTACTAATCATTGATGAAGGAATATCAGCTTTAGATTATAAACATTTACAAGATGTTAGTAAACTATTTACTTTTCTAAAAAAACATTATTCGCATGTATTAGTAATATCACATATTCAAGAATTAAAAAATTATGTTAAAAATCAATTAGTAATTAAACAGAGAAATAATCAAAGTATAATTTTATAATGTTACTAGAAGTTTATCAGTATTATTAATTATTTCCCATCTAAAAGAAAATGTATCAACATATTTTTCAAATGGATTTATTTCAATAAAATATACTTTATTATCTGTATAAAATACATCAACTATAAATTTTTGATAAGAAACTCTTTCTAATAATTGTTCAATAAAAAATGTTATTTCTTCTACAGGTATAACTGATAAAGTTGAATAATATTCAGGTTTATATAAACATATTCCTACTAATTTTCTATTTTTAATAAAACATCTGTATTCTATACCAATACCTAAACTGGGTCTCCATGGTTGAAAACATAAATATAATTCATCAGCATCTGTTTCTTTTAAATATAATTTAAAATCTTCTTTTATTCTTTTACTATTTAATAATAAATAGATAATATCATAAATATTAGATACTTTAAGAGCATTTAATTGATTCTTTTTTTTTTCTAATTTAATAGTTCTATGTTCATCTTCTTCAATTTTAATCTCTTTTTCTAATACATCTTTTGGACTTCTAACAGATACTTTAAAAAAATAATTATTTGGAAATAATGAATTTAATTCTTCAGAAAATTCTGAGTGAAATTTTTTATTTTTAATTAAATATTGAACTTCTTCTCTAGATATTTTTATTAATCTATAAGTTGTACTTGGTTTATATTTGCGTCCATCAATAGTTGTAGCTTCCCAATTTTCAACTAAATTATACCATTTATCAACAGTATATTCTTGACAAGATTTTAGAGTATATTTCATATAATGTGTATTATAAAAAATTGAAATCTTAATATTTATGCATAATTAATTAATTTATATAATGTATTACTTTTACACTTTATTAATGCTACTTTTAACTAAATCAAATGCAGAAACTGGTATAGTTACTTTCTATAGTAATTTAAATAATGCTTGTCAATATGATCCAAGTTTATATGAAAATTTTCTAAAGGTTGCAATTAGTGGAACTCAATGGAATAATAGTATATCATGTGGAACATGTTTAAATATTCAAGGAATTGGAACTGGTATTGGAACAATTCCATTTCTTTTAAATACAAAAGCAATTGTAACTAATCTTTGTTCTGAATGTGAATATGGTCATTATGATTTACTATTAGATGGCAATGGTATTTGGGATATTAATTATGAAGTAACTCAATGTGATGATTTAGGTTCACTTAAATATCGTTCAGATAGTGAATTGTATTTTTTTAAAGTACAATTTATTAATACAAAAACACCAATTACATCTTTTTATTTAGATGGACGTTTGTGTGAAAAAACTTTCGATAATTTTTGGGTACATCATGATCCCACACAATTAGGAGGAGACATATTTACTTTTCCTCTTAATGTTAATTTCGTTACCCAAGATGGGTCAGAATATTATGGAACAATATATGATAACAAATTTTATACTGATTTTTTTGGGTAAAAAAATGAATTTTTATATTTAAACAATACTTATTATAAAATATACTATGGATAATTTGTTTATTCAAGGAATGGATTTAAATTCAAATTCTATAAGAATTGATAAACAACTTGGAGAAAATAATGCACCAGAATATACTGCAAGTGGTGTAAATGATTATTTAGTAACTTTATTTTTTTCATTAGTAAGAAATATTCCAGATGAAAAATTAAATTCATTAATGAATAGTATAATTGATAATATTAACAAAACTAAAGATATTAATATTTTAATTAATTTAATTGTGTTAATATTTCAGACAAGAAATTGTAGAGGTGGAAAAGGAGAAAAGAAATTATTTTACAAAATGTTTTTAAGAATGTATAAAGAATATCCTCAAACAATGATTTCATTACTACCATTAATCTCACATTATGGATATTATAAAGATTATTTACTAATGTTAGAATTAAGTGACCCAAGTTATATTCCATTACATATTGAAATAATTAAAATAATTGCTAAACAATTAAAAGAAGATAAGGAAGCATTAATGAATAATAATAATAATATATCTCTTTGTGCAAAATATATGCCAAGAGAAAATCATCATTTTTCTAGAGGAATGAATCAAATATTTTTTTTAATGTTTGTTAAAGAATTAACAGGTGGAGATAGTAAATCATATCTTAAGAAATATCGTACAGAATATATTAGTCCATTAACAAAGTATCTTAATGTTACTGAAAATTATATGGCATCAAAAAGATATGAAGAAATTAATTTTAAAAACGTTCCGTCAAAGTGTTTAAATATTAATAGAAAAGCATTTTTAAATGAATTACTTACTGAGCCAGTTTTATCACATCAAATTTTAACAGGTAATCGTTTTCCAAATGATGAAAATAGAATCAAATGTCGTAATAATCTTAAATTATCAATAGTAAATAATGAAATCAAAGGGAAACAATTAGAACCTCATATTATAACTAATAAATTAGGGAGTTCATATGGTTTAGAACAAGAATTATTAGAAAAACAATGGGATAAAATTAAAGATAGTGTTAAAGAATCAATGAATATAATTAAAGAAGGAGCTATTAATTTAGGGAGATTAATTCCTATGATAGATGTATCTGGTTCAATGAATGGTATACCTATGGATGTAGCAATTGCTTTAGGAATTATGGTAAGTGAATTAACAACATCAGTATTTCAAAATAGAGCATTATCATTCACTGATGAAGCAACATGGATTAATATGACTAATTCTAAAAATTTAAAAGAAAAAGTAAATATAGTTAGAAGTGCTAAATGGGGTGGTAGTACAAATATTATTAATGGTTTTGACCAAATTATTAAAGTCTTAAAAACATTACCAATGTTAACTCAAGATGATATTCCTGATTTAATTATTTTTTCAGATATGCAATTTAATACTGCCTTCACTGATGGATATGAAAATAGTATTGCTTCTCAAAATTTTAGTTGGAATACAACTTATGATATTATTAAAAATATGTTTTTAGAATTAGGCAATAAAAAAGGGATTCAAAATTTAAAACCTAGTAATATTATATTTTGGAATTTAAGAGGAGATACAACTGGATATCCTGCAAATAAAGATGAAGAAGGAATTCAGATGTTATCAGGATATTCACCTTCATTACTGAAATTATTATTAAAAGGAGAACCACTAGTTCAAGAAATTATAAATGAAAATGGTGAAACTATAATTAAGAAAAAAACTCCTGAATCTACAGTATTAGCAGCTTTATATGATGAAATATATAACCCTGTAAGAGAAATTTTAAAACTTTCTAAAGAAGGATTATTTATAAATCAATCAAATTAAAACATCATGTTATCTAAACTTAATATAATATTTTCTAATTCAGAATTATATTTAATTTTTATTTTATTATTTGATTCAATAATAAAATCATTTATTTCATTTATTTCAGTTTTGAAAAAAGTAGAAAACCAATTTAAATCACTAGTTTTGTTTAACCACTCTTCAATATTTAATGTAGGTGTTATAATAAATTTATCATCATATTCAAGGTCTAATATTTTGTTATCTTCATTTGCAGTTTTTCTTGTATTATATTTTGAATTAGATTGATAAACATCTAATAGAATATCTCTGACTTCTGGATTTTTTTCAATCATTTTATTTAAAAATAGAGTATTACATGGTTGATAATATTTATTTGTTTCAGTATAATTATTAAAATTTTGTAAGTCAATTTTAAGTAAATGAATTAAGTATTTAATAATTTTTAATTCAACAATTTCTTTAATATCATTATGTCCATTAATGCATCTATTATATTTAGTAGTAATAGATTGTATAATATTATTTTTAAAATCTTCTAATTGAGTTAATTTAGGTTCTCCATATTTTATATAAATAGGATTAAATATTTTGAATGTATTATTTATTAATTTTAACCAATTATGATAATTAGTTATATAACGAAAATTTTCATTCCCTAAAAAAGTAGATATTAATTGTCCGTCAGTAAATAAGATAGAATGACGATTAATATTTTTTTCAAATTTAATTGAATGACCTAATTTATATTTTTTTGTAACATTATCGTATACTCTTAAAATAATAGGATTTTTTACTTTATGAAGTAAATTACCAGCTTTAAAATAATATTTTTGATAATATTTTCTTAAGATTGGATCTTCAATTACATTAAAATTATATTTTTCATTTGGATGTTCTTTACAATATTTTTCTGATAACCAACCTCCTTTATCTGTATATAAATGGGGATTGGCTTGTACATATAACATAATTTTATTATTAGTAATATTAAAATCATCTGTTAATGTTTTATCTTTACTAGATTTATCTTCTATTTGTTGAAAGAAATTATACGGAAACTTATCTCGTATATCCATATTATAAATTTAGTTTAATTCAGATAAAGGAATTAAATTCAATTTTTTCTACAAGGTTTTATTTGAAGTGATAAAAAAAATGAAAATCTATTAATAATATAATACAATTAAATTATATAATAAATATGGATAATGATGAAACAGGTAAGTGTCTTGAATCAATTAATTGTTCTATTTGTGGTGAGACTAAAGAATCTTTAACATGTCCTATGTGTAGTGTTAAATTATGTTATGATTGTTTTAAATATTCTATAACAATGGAATTAAGAGATCCTCAATGTATTTATTGTAAAAAGAAGTTTTCAATAGATTTTATTTTGGAGAATAATGAAACTGTTTGGTTAAAAAAAGTTTTTGTTCCTTATATAAGTAATTTAATTTTAGAAAAAGAAAAAATATTGTTACCATCTACTATTCCAGATTATGAAAGAATGAAAGAAATTGATGATTACAAATGGGAAAGAAAAAATTTACCATTAATCAAAGATTTAAAAAAAAAATTTAAACAAGAAGAAGAATATTTAATAAAAAAATTAGAAAGAATGCAAAAATATGATGAATTAACTAATAAAATTAATAATTTACAAACAAATAAAATTGGTAAAAAAATTAGAGTAACATATTTATATAAATGTCCAATATTAGATTGTAAAGGTTTTATTGATACAAATTATAAATGTGGTATATGTAAAAATACAATGTGTCAAATATGTTTAGTTAAATATGATGATGAACATAAATGTGATAGTAATGATATTGATTTTGCCAAAATTATAAAGAATCAATCAAAATCCTGTCCAAAATGTTATACACCAATTATTAAATCTGGTGGATGTGACCAAATGTTTTGTACAAATTGTGCAACAGCATTTAGTTGGAATACAGGTAAAATAGAATTAGGTGTAGTTCATAATCCTCATTATTATGAATGGTTACAAAAAAATCCTATATCAACAAGAGAAATAGAAAATATTGCATGTGGGAATATTAATGATTATTATCATATATTTAATAGTACCAATTTTATTGTTGAAAATAGTGGAGATAATTTATTCATTATAAGAAAAGCATTTCAAAAAATTACTCATACACAAAATGTATTATTAAGATTAGTTGCAGAAGATAGAATTAAAGATAACTTAGATTTGAGACTTCAATATCTAGATAATTCTTTAGATGAAAATTCCTGGAAAAATAAACTAGTAAAAAGAGAATTACACAGGATAAAAAATGTAGCTATAAGAAATGTCTTAGAAACTTTTATAGTTGTAGCATCTGATATAATTAGACAAATTGCAAGTAATACTAAATTATTAAATTCAAAAACAAAAGAATATAGTAATTTAATTAAATATACTAATAAATGTTTTGATAAAATATGTATCATTCATGGAGGAAATATTAATAATCAAATACTAGAAACATTTATAAGATATTAAATAAAATCTTTAAAAAAAGGATTAAACGTTACTTTATATAATTAGGTATTGATTATGTCAAAAACTAAAAGAAGTCTAAAAGATATTATTAATAAACCAGATGAAGTAAATAATTTATCTACAAAGACAATAAATCAAGTATCTATAAATAATGTTCCTTTAGAATTAACTGAAAAATTACCTATTAAAGAAAAAATTTTGATAAAATCTCCTAATAAAGAAAAAATATCTGAGAATACAATTCCTAAAAAATTGTCATTTGCTGATATATTAGCAAAGGCAAAAACATCTAATATAAAAGAAAAAGAAACAGTAATTTTTAACCAAGAATCTTTAAAGCAGAATGAAAAAGATAATGATAAAATAGATAATAGAGAAAAAGAAAATGATAAAACAGATAATAGAGATAATGATAAAATAGATAATGAAGAATATAGTGAAGAATATAGTGAAGACTATATTGATGAAGATGATTATTATGATGATTATGATGATGATTATGAACATTTTTGTAAAGATAAAAAAAATTCATGTGGGCATTGTTATATTTGTAATGTAAATAGTTGTGGTTACTGTTGTGAATTTTGTCACGTAAATGAATATTGTAAACATTGTTTATGTGTTTCATTAAAATGTGGTTGTTGTCCATGTGATATTGTTGATAAAAATGAAGATGAAAAACCTTGTTCATGTTGTAAATTTCATGATTTATTAAATTGTGATTGGCATTGTAAATGTAAAATGGCAGAATGTGGATGTTGTATAAATTGCGATATAGATGATTGTGGTTGTTGTGTAAATCATCATACTTTTCAGGATTGTGGTCATTGTATTAAACATTTTAAAAGAGATAAAACTTGTACAGAATGTTTTATTGTAGTAAAATAAAATATATATATATTTTATGAATTATGAAACTAATAAATTTACAACAAGAAAGAAAAGATATGATGACAAAGATTCATGTTTATCTTCTATAAAATATGAAATTACAAATCCTAAATTTAAACTTTTTGACCAAATTATATTTCACGCTGGTGATCAATATGATTTAGAAAGATATGGATTAATATATGCACGTGAAATTGAGAATAAAAATAAGAAAGGTAAATATACATTTCAACATATATTAAATACTATTAACTATCAATTTAATGGATTTAAAAAAGGAATATTTGTTGTTATTAAAGATAATCAATTAAAAGTATTTTTACCTTTTAGTAATCCAAATCATGATTTTGCAGATTTACTTGAATTTTTATATTATGATGAAAAAGATAAAGAAATGTTATTAGAATATAAAAAAACAAAAAATGAAAAATTATATAATGAAATTAAAACTAGATTAGAAAAAGTATTTAATGCTAATCATAAATATAGAGTAGAAACAGATAGAAAATTATGGGGGATTAATAATTGTTTTTTTCGTGATAGTAAATTAAGATATGAAGGTGATCATTCAATAACTGAATTAGAATATTTATTAGAATTATTAGTAACTAATAGAAAAGTTCCTGATATAATTTTATGTTTTCATGTTAAAGATTTTCCTATTTTACATAAAAAAAGTTTACATCCATTTACAAATATTGTTCCTCCAAACTATAAGATTAAAAAAGAATTTCAAAATGAAAAGTATCCTATTTTAGCTTTTAATACTGGATATGACTTTAATGATATTCCTATACCAACAGGAGAAGATATTAATAGAATAAGTCAAGTACATTTTGTAAATGGTTGCTCAAATGGTTATCGTGATATGGATAAAATTAACTATGAATGGGATTTAAAAGTAGAAAAAGGATTTTTTCGTGGTTCTATGACTGGTTGTGGAACAACTATTAGTGATAATATGAGATTAAAAGTAAATCAAATGTCATTACAAAATCCAGATTTGTTAGATTGTCGTTTATCAAAGATTAATTATCGTATTAGAAAACCAAATTATAATAAACAAGTATCTAGACCAGAAGTAAATAATATAGAAATTGGTGATTATAAAAGTTTAATTGATAAATCATATTATAAATATATTGTTGATATTGATGGTCATTCACGTGCTTATAGATTAGGTAGTGAATTTGGAATGAATTCTGTTGTTTTATTACAGAAATCACCATATTATTTATGGTTTGAACCTTTATTAAAGGAATATGTACATTATATTCCAATTGAAAGAGATTTATCTGATTTAATTGAAAAAATTAAATGGTGTAAAAATAATGATAATAAATGTAAAGAAATAGCAAAAAACGCATTACAATTTTTTAACAAGCATTTATCTAAAGACGGAATGTTAGATTATATGCAAGAAACTTTGATTAAAATAAAAAAAAATTATCATCCAAATTTTTTTCAATTAAATTTTAATAAAAAAATAGCAATTGTAACATTATTTAGAGATGATATTAACCACGAAAGATTAAAACAAAAAGAATTTTATACCGAACATATGCCAAAATTAATTCCAGGTGTTCACATATATATTGTTGAACAATCCGAAAAACATTTATTTAATATTGGTATATTAAAAAACATTGGTTTTAGTTTATTAAAAGAAAATTATGATGTTGTTTTATTCAGTGATATTGATATGATACCAAGTAATGAATTAGTAAAATATTGTATTCAAGAAACTGATGGTTGTATTTGTTTAGCAACAAAAGGAACTAGATATTCTGATATAAAAGGATTATTTGTTGGTGGATTAATTAATATAAATCCAAAATTATTTAAAAAAATAAATGGTTTTCCAAATGATTTTTATGGATGGGGTTCAGAAGATTCAGCTTTAATTGTTAGATTAAATATTAATAAAGGGAAATTTTACATTCCAAAAAAAGGTTTTGTAATTGATATAGAATACAGTGAAAATAATAAACCAAAAGATTTAGAATTTAAAACAAATGAGATAAATAAGAAAAATGAAGGAAATTATAAGAGATGGGAATTATTGATACAAGAACCACGAAGATGGAAAGAAAATGGATTAAATAATTTAGAATACAAATTATTGAAAGAAGAAACTATTAAAGAGAATATCTTTAATTTTATTGTTGAATTAAATGGGAAATATCAAACTTATGAATCAGTATCAAAAGAAGATTACATTAATTTAATGAAAAAATACACAATGGAAGATAAAAATAAAGTAGAATATATTTAATAGTATAAAATATTTTGTGAATATAATATATGAAGTATAGAGAAAAATATATAAAATATAAAAATAAATATTTAAATTTACAAAAAAGTGGTTTATATTATAATGATACTAATGTGACTAGACAAGCATTTATTGATGAATTATTAGCAAATCATCACTTTGAAATAATGCCTATTAATAGTGCATATTCTATTACAATATTTGTTCCTATACCAGAAAGTCTTCAAGATAAAATATTTCAAATTGAAGGACAAGATAGAGTTACAGGTTTATTATTTAAAATTTGTAGAATAGGTAAAGAAATTAAAGATGTTTTCGGTGATAAAATAATATATCCAAATTATACAGTAAGCCAATTTTTTGATGAAATAAATATACAAAATGACATTTATTATAGAAGTATAGAAGAATTTGGGATACCTATTTGTCCAGGTATATTTGGTTGTAGTTTAAAATTTGGTACTGCTAGTAGAGATTTTTTTAATATCTTTAAAACAGGATTAAAGTCTAATGATAATTTTATAAAAAAATTTAGTAGTTTTGAGGATTTTTTATATTTATATAAAGAATGTGGAATAATTATGATGCAAATGATAGATAAATATGATTCTTATTATAAGTTAGAAAAAACGCTAAAAGAAGAAAAAGAATATTCTGAAGAAGACATAGACTTTCATTTAAATATACCAGTATTACGTATTTTATATCAATTACATAAATTAGGATATATTCATAATGACTTACACGGTAATAATATATTATGTAAACAAAATGGAGAAGAAATAAATGTATTTCTAATTGATTTTGGGAATACATATAAAATTAGTGATCTGCCAACAGATATAACAGAATCATTTGATTTACTTATGACTAA
>Ga0214919_10012565_pt1 | contig 10388 bp, 11 predicted proteins | sample LL1503_MetaG_FD_177994 | JGI IMG/M metagenome (GOLD analysis project Ga0214919, IMG submission 177994) | Freshwater microbial communities from Lake Lanier, Atlanta, Georgia, United States - LL-1503 | ecosystem: Environmental > Aquatic > Freshwater > Lake | place: USA: Georgia | collected... | reverse complement strand
CCCTTGGAGCTCACGTTGAGTGTGATCCAGCGCTTCTCGGATGGAAGCCAGAAACGCTTTTTGTGGGCGTTGACCTTCCACCAGCGATTGGTCTTGATATTTGAGTGGGAGACGGTATGGCCCGTACCCGGACGCTTTCCGAGGACATCACAGCGATTTGGCATTGGACAAGTATAGACGGGGAATATGCCCCGCTACACTGTGAGACTTATGAAAAAGGAAACACATCCCGAGTACCGCTTTGTTGTCTTTGAAGATGCCTCGGCCGAGTACCGATTTTTGACCCGCACCACCATGAATCCAGATCCTTCCAAGACTACGGTCTGGGAAGATGGTCAGACGTACCCATGTGTGCAGTTGGACATCTCGAATGCCAGCCATCCATTCTTTACTGGTCAGATGAAGATCATCGACTCCGCAGGCCGCGTTGAGCGCTTCAACAAGCGTTATGGCACCCGCAAAAAGACTGTTGTCAAGAAAGAACCAGTACAGAAATAGGTTCTACTGGCGCACGCGCTTCACAATGCCGTCAGACATATTGGTTATCGAAGTTTCTCCAATTAATGCCATTGTTCTTGTCACGCCCTGCGTGATGTGATCAAGCGCCCACTTCACACCAGGCTCACCTGCTGCACCGAGGCCATACAAATACGGTCGACCAAACATCACGCCACGTGCGCCAAGCGCACAAGCTTTCACAACATCACTTCCGCGTCGAACCCCACCGTCAACCAATACTTCGATGCGGTTTCCAACTACCTGCATCACTTCAGGCAACAAAGCAATTGGTGCAGGTGCGCCGTCGTATTGTCGACCACCATGGTTGGACAGTGCAATCGCATCTACGCCCATGTCAGCCGCGACCAATGCGTCTTCCACACATTGAATACCTTTCAACATGATGGGAAGTCCAGACTCTTCGCGAATCCACTCAAGATCTTTCCATGACAATGTCGGATCGAATTGCGAATTTACATAATCAGCAAGTGTGATAGCCCGAGAACCATCGACATCCGAGCGTCCTGCTACTGCTGAAAATGTGATCGGTTCGTTGCGCACGAAATCCCATGTCCACTTCGGGTGCCTCATGCCATCAATAAAAGTCTCAAGACCAATCTTTGGTGGCAGCGTAAAACCACGGCGCACGTCACGCTCTCGCCTACCAAACACTGGTGTATCAACCGTGAGCATGATGCTCTTGTATCCCGCAGCCTTGGCACGTTGCACAAGTTCGCGTGACAAGCCACGGTCTTTCCAAACATACAGCTGATACCAAAGCGGGCCAGTTGCAACAGCAGCGACTTCTTCAATGCTGCGTGTACCAAGAGTGGACAACGTGAATGGCAAACCCATACCACCTGCAACCCTCGCTACAGCCAACTCGCCTTGCGGATGCGCGATACGTGTGAAACCCGTCGGTGAAAGTGCAATCGGAAACGGAAGAGGTTGCCCCATGATCGTTGTTGAGGTATCGATGTTCGAGACGTCTCGCAGTATTCGTGGTCGTAGCTCAACATTGGCAAACGCTCTCGAGTTTTCAGTTTTTGTGACTTCATCTTCTGCGGCCCCGTCGAAATAGTCAAATACTCCACCCGGAAGACGCTTTTTAGCAATTGCTCGCAAGTCGTCCAGGTCACCACATGCGTTCAAACGTCGCGTTGTTTTTGAAAACTCAAACCTGCGCAGCTGTACAACCGACCGAACCGACTTCAACATGATGCCCCCCCTTTTTTACTGCAACGATGAAATAACTGAAGCTAATCCTGCAACTGTTGTGCGTGGATTGACTATGCACAAACGTAGAACAGTTTCGCCGTCCCATGTGCTCGGCACCACGAAAGCAAGGCCCTCACCCAAGATTTGGTCGCTCCACATCTGATATTGCTCGGGCATCCAACCAATTCGTCGAAATACAATGACCGACAGTTCGGGCTCAAGCACCAATTCCACATGCTTCGCATCGCGGATCAACTGAGCACCTTGGCGAGTAACTTCGAGAGTCGCTTCCATGGCTTCGGTATAGGCCTCTGTGCCGTGCATTGCGAGGCTGAACCAAAATGGCAAGCCTCGAGCACGTCGAGACAAGTGATGAGCCAGATCGGCAGGGTTCCAAGCCGCGTCACGGTTTGCACTGCCGTCTTGCTGCAACACATCCAAATATTCGGCGTGTTGAGTGTGAGCATGACGAGCCTCGGCTGGGTTGCGATAAATAAGTACGCACGAGTCATACGGGCCAAACAACCACTTGTGCGGATCAACAATCATGCTGTCGGCGTGTTCGATGCCATTGAATAAAGGCCTCACACTTGGCGCACACAGCGCGGCCGCACCATAAGCACCGTCGATGTGCAACCACGTGCCAATTGCGCGCGCGACTTTAGCAATGCCCTCGAGGTCATCGACCACACCAACATTGGTCGTACCAGCGGTGGCGACAATGGCACAGATTCGCTGCAATTCGGCTTCATTGAGCGACGACAAAAACCTTTGCATGGCCACCCCATCCGTGCGACCACGTTGGTCCGCAGGCACCTTAAGTACGTCTGCATCCATCACTTTGGCCGCTTGCTCGACAGAGGAGTGCGAACCACCAGAAGCAACAATCAATGGTCGTGTGCGATCAAGTACACCACCTGCACGATGACGCCAACGCCAGCGAGCAGCAATGAGTGCCGATAAGTTGCCTGCCGTGCCTCCGGTTACGAACACACCACCTGACTCTGGTGGCATTCCCGCCATGTCTGAAACCCACTTGATCGCTTGGTTTTCGGCATACACGGCACCAGCACCTTCAAGCCATGAGCCTGCATAAATATTCGATGACGCAACCACTAAGTCGAATAACACCGAACTCTCGGTAGGTGCACCTGGAACGAACGACAAAAACAATGGATGATCAACGCTGATACACGACGGAGCAAGTTCGTCAACAAATTCGCGTAACACATCTAGACCATTACGACCCTCAGGTCTAATTGTTTGACCAACAATCTGTTGCAACTCACTGAGCGTGTACGGCTTGTCGAGCGGAGGCGGATCCATCTTGATGCGCTCCATTGCATACTTGACAATCGCGATTGCCAACTCGGCACTTTCTTCATCATAAAAGTGCATCAACTGTGGTTTCGAAATATCGCTCATTATTTGTTCATCGCGCTACGCACGGAAGTTTGAGTGGGTAGCGAAGGCACAGCACCACGAACTGTTGTAGCGAGCGCACCCGCAACTGCACCCACGGCAGCGGCTTCACTGATGGTTGCTCCACGAGCTAGTTCGGCACTCAGCGCACCAATAAATGCATCTCCAGCGCCTACTGTGTCGACAGCAACAACGTTGTGTGGGGAAATACTTGTTTCAGATGACGCGGTATTGATCACAGCGCCCCTTTCTCCAAGGGTCGTCACCACCGTCCCCACGCCTGCTGCGAGTAACGCCTGAGTGCCATCACAAGCGGCAGACTCCATCTCGTTTGGAACAATCACATCAACAAGAGACAGGATCTCGCCTGTTAGAGACCTATATGGCGCCGGATTTAGCAAAGTCACTGCCCCGCCCTTCCGAGCCGCAGTAAGTGCTGCAGTCACTGTCTGCAGCGGAATCTCGAGTTGCATCAGCAACACATGTGAAGTTGGCAGTAGGAATGGATTTTGTGCAACGCCCACCTGTGTGTTGGCACCAGAAACGACAACGATCTCGTTCTCACCACGACTATCAACATTGATAAATGCACGACCTGTCGGCATATCAACGACTCTCAGCATCGTCGTATCGATGCCTTCGTTTTCGAGCACGCCGCGTAAAAATAATCCTGCATCGTCGTTTCCGACACAACCAACAAATGCCGTGCGTGCGCCCATGCGAGCACAAGCAACCGCCTGATTGACGCCCTTGCCACCTGCATGCTCGGCATAACCGAGTGCCACGATGGTTTCGCCTGGTTTTGGCAAATGATCGAGGGTTGCAACCAGATCGAGATTGGCACTGCCCACCACCACTACATCGAACGCAAAATCTTTGGGGGACGTACTCACCTCTCTACTGTGGCACATGACTGAGCCGAAACAGAAGAACGTGGGCAAACAACTAGAGTCTTGCGGATGACATCTTCCAAGAGTCCAATTTCAATGATTATTGACTGCGACCCTGGCCACGATGATGCGATGGCGCTTGTAGTGGCTGGACGGCATGCCAATGTGCTCGGTGTAACGACCGTTGCTGGCAACGCTCCAATTAGTGCGACCACCCGAAACGCTCGAATCGTTCTCGACATGATCGGTTCAAAAGCACCGCTTCATCAAGGTGCGCACCGGCCTCTTGTCGCTCCACCCCGAGATGCTTCTTATGTGCACGGCAAGAGTGGTCTCGATGGTGCCGACTTGCCAGAGCCTTCCAAACCAGCAGATTCGGAGGACGCAGTGGGTTTCATCATCGACACTTGTCGTGCCACCGAAGGTGTGTGGTTGGTGCCCACGGGGCCACTCACCAATATTGCTCTTGCACTGCGCAGCGCACCAGATATTGCGCGCCGAATTGCAGGCATCTCACTGATGGGCGGTGGTTCTTTCGGCAATCGCAGTGCGGCGGCCGAGTTCAATATATGGGCCGACCCAGAAGCAGCTGCGATGGTATTTGAGTACGGCGGCAAATTGATCATGAGTGGCCTCGATGTGACTCACAAACTGCAGGCAACTCCACAACGCATCGCCAAAGTTCGCGCACTCCCCGGCCATCTCGCTTCGGTGCTCGCCGACTTATTTGTCTTTTTCTCTGACGTCTATGTAAGCCGTCACGACAACATGCAAGGTGGTGCGGTCCACGATCCGTGTGCAGTGCTCGCACTCACGCATCCACAACTTTTCACCACCAAGCCTCAACACGTAGTGATCGAACTAAATGGCGAACACACGCGTGGAATGACGATGATCGATCAGCGTGGACTTATTGAGCGCCTTAACCCAAACTGTGAAGTTGTGTGGGACGTGCAGACCGAAGAGGCCTTTGACGTAATCGTTCAGGCCATCGGCCACTATTCAAAGTAGTTACTTGCTCCAGCTGAGCAATTTTTCGACGTCAGTAAAATCGAATGGATCAGAGCACGTCAAGATGATGTGTTCTGCGCCAACCTCTTTGTACTGAGCAAAAATTTCGGGCGTCACTTCTTTTGGATAAATAGCAACCGTGCGCTCGATCTCGCGAGGATTGCGACCAACCTTTGCACACCACTCATCTAAAATCTTGATCTTGTTGCCGTAGCTCTCTGGCGGACCAAAGTAGTTGTACTGATTGGCATGCTCTGCAACGAGACGCAACGTGACCTTTTCGCCACCGCCACCGATCATGATTGGGATAGTCCCATTGACTGGCTGTGGGTTGAGCTTTGCTAAACGTGATTTAATGACCGGCAATCCAGCCTCAAGCAACTTGAGTCGTTCGATGGCAGTACCAAAGTGATAGCCGTACTCGGCGTAGTCACGCTCAAACCAACCAGAGCCAACACCCAACACAAAACGGCCATTACTGATGTGGTCAATCGTGCGCGCCATATCGGCAAGCAGTTGTGGATTGCGATAAGTAAAGCACGAAACGAGCGCACCAATTTGTGCATGGCACGTGTCGGCTGCCATTGCTGCAAGCAACGAATAACACTCGAAGTGAGTGGCTTCTGGATCACCTGACAAAGGGTAAAAGTGGTCCCATGTCCAAATGCTGTCGACACCCATTGCATCGGCAGATTTCCAAGCCTTACGCATTTCGCTAATAGATGTGGCTTGCGGCCAGAGTTGTACGCCAATTTTCATGTGAAACTCCCCCTGTTGACTAAATGAACTTTTTGAGAATTGCAAACTTGCGCTTGGTGTACGGCGGGTATGCAAGTGGCGCATCTACCCGTGTCGAACGCTTAAGCACTGGTTTGAGATGTTGAAACGTGTCGACTCCGGCGCGACCGTGATACGCACCCATGCCGCTCTCGCCTACTCCGCCAAATGGCAAGAATGGCCCGGTCATGTGAAAAATCGTTCCGTTGACCGTGACACCACCGGAGGTAGTGCTGGCAACAACTTTGTCATTGACTTTTTGATCTTCGGAAAAGACGTACAACGCGAGTGGGTGTGGTCGAGCATTAACAAAATTGATCGCCTCATCAATTGAGCCAACAGTAAGCATCGGCAAAATTGGTCCAAAGATCTCTTCCTGCATAACGGGATCATTTGCGGTTACGTCTACCAACACTGTTGGGGCGATGTAACGCTGTTGCTCATCGGTTTGTCCACCAATCGCAATTTTCCCCGAAGCCAACATCGCCTTGAGGCGTGAAAAGTGACGGGGTGACGAAATACGTGCGAAGTCACCACTTTGCTGTGGGTCGGCACCATAAAAATCATTGACTGACTTGCGAATCTCGTCGACCAACTTGTCGGCAATATCTGCGTGCGCGAGAACATAATCAGGAGCTACGCAAGTCTGACCAGCATTCACATACTTAGCCCATGCAATTCGCCGGCCGGCAATAGCCAGGTTGGCCGACTTGTCAACGATAGTTGGACTCTTGCCGCCTAACTCAAGCGTGACTGGTGTGAGGTTTTCGGCAGCAGCGCGCATCACCACACGGCCAACGGTTCCATTACCTGTGTAAAAAATATGATCAAACTTCTCGGCGAGCAATTGTGTTGTCTCGGGAACGGCACCCTCAACAATCGCAATGGCGTCCTTGTCGAAATACTGCGGCACAAGCTTGCCGAGCAAAGCAGATGTCGCAGACGAAACTTCAGAAGGTTTCATCACGACTGCGTTGCCCGCGGCAATTGCACCAGCAACAGGGATCATGAGGAGTTGAATCGGATAGTTCCAAGGAGCGATTACCAACACCACGCCCAATGGCTGTGGAATTCGGTGCGAACTGCCCGGCAATGACACCAACGGTGTACTTACCTTGCGAGGCTCCGTCCATTTCTTGAGATTCTTGATGATCAATTCAATTTCTGTGATCGAAAAACCAATGTCGTATAGCCAGGCCTCTTCTGGGCCTCGCCCAAGATCCTGTTTGAGGGCAGCAGAAAACTCATCTGCGTTGTCTTGCAGCATCTTGATCATGCTCGACAGTTGAGCCTTACGCCAAGCGAGCGGGCGTGTCTTGCCAGACTCAAATGCTGAGCGCGCTGTAGCTACTACTTGAGAAATCATTCGAGCGGACGACGAGATTCGAACTCGCGACCCTCACCTTGGCAAGGTGATGCTCTACCACTGAGCCACGTCCGCAAAACCGGTAATTGCCTTACTTATCTAGAGAGATGAGTTTAGCAGGGGGTCTGCTGTGGTCAACACGTCGCGATTAATTGATTCTTTAGTGCCATATCGCACCACTCCAGCCAACGATGTCAGCACTACTACGGCACCGATGAACTGAACCAAATTGATTCGTTGCTCAAATACCAGCCATGCACCGATCATTGAGAGCACTGGGCTGAGGAGCGTTATCAACGACGATGAAGAAGCTGGCACGAATTTCTGGGCCCATACGATCAACGTATGTCCGACTGTGCCTGTAAGGCATGCCATCAATGCGATCAAAACAATGTCACGGACGCTCACTTTGCTCAAATCGTGTGAAGTCGCAATAGCCCAAGGAGCTACAACTGCAACCTGCGACACACTGACTCCAAAAATAAATGCCCACGCTCCTACCCCGTCGGTACGAACCTTTTTGCAGGCTACGAAATAGCAAGCCCACAACACTGCGTTGGCAAGGGCGTAGACATCGCCACGCAATGTCGCCCCACCAGCTCCGTTGGCACCAAAAACAATTGCACTAATTCCAAGGAAACTTATAGCTGCAAAAACCACTTGAACTAAGCGAACGCGCTCGCCCAAAAACTTCGGTGCCACAAACAGAATCAACGCAGTTGACACATTTCCAATAATCGTTGCGTTGGCGATCGAAGTAGTTTTCATCGCGCTAAACCCACAGATCGTCGACAGACCAAAGAAGATGCCAGGCAAAAATGTAATCTTCATCACGTGTTTAGTAATTGGCACTTTGCGCAATTTTGCAATTGCAAACAATAATGGTGGCCAAAACATAACTCGATAAAAGATTGTTGTGTTGATTGAAACTTCGATACTCAACGTGATAATCGGACCAATACTCCACACCAGTACTGCTGCAAAAACAGCCAAGATTGGCGTTGCCTGAACACGCTTGGTGATGCGGTTCATTAGAACTAGTTACGTGCGAGCATCTGGTGGCCGAAGGTCAATGCGCAACACCAAAATGCCATCTTCCAACGACGCCTCAGAATCACCAATCATTGCAAAATCCTGAAAGTCGGATTGTGCCTGTTTTAGAAACATTTGTCGTTCTTCTCCAGCCACTGGAGGCAGCGGACGACGTTTCACTGCGTCGGCACGTTCTTTGTATCGAGCGATCATTTCGGAGGGTTCAAATGCGACCATGCGTTAAACCTACTTCCTCGCTACTTAAGTAACGGATCAATGACGGGTTGTGGAGCGTTATCTACAGGTAATTTGACTATTCGCTCAGGACGACCGACCGGCCTACGCGGTTCGGTCCTCATTGGTCTAGAGACTGGGACATTACTTGTACTCATACGCACCGCATCGAGCATTGCAACACGCTGGGCTTCATCGGCCTTGCCATAGGCGGCATCACTCATGATTTCGAGCGGTGCAAGTGCTGGAGATTCTGGCCTGGCCTCATTCCAGAACCACCAAGTCATGCGCGCGAGCGCAATACCTACAACCACACAAACAAGGGCAATCAATGTGGTCAGTCCAAACATGTTCAATAACCTACCCCAGCCAGCAATACTGAGAGCATGATTCGGGAGCTACTCAACGTTGCCAGTAGTGCGTTGTTTATTTCGTTGCTCGGGTTTGCAATGTGGTGGTCGCGTCGGGGTGAGCGCCAATGGACTTCGTCAGATGGCATGCGCTGCATTTGCCAAATGCGTATTTCTGGTGACGGCCTTGAGCACCCATGGCGTGAAGTGCGCTTACTGATCATTCCGGCACTATCGACAATCGCAATCACGGCAAAAGGTCACCGCGGAAAACCATTTCGAGGAACATGGAACTTGCTTGGAATCCCACACGCTTCACTGATTGGCGACGTTGCGCCTGATCAACAAACTTTTGCTGTACACAAGCAAGGCAACAGTGAACAAACTGCAATTGTGCGAATGAGTTCAGCGAGCGCAAGCGCTGCAGTTATACGAAGTTGTCTTCCAGAAATCTTTTAACCGGCGGACCAACCTGATCAAGGTTGATCAGAAAAGCATCGTGTCCGTGCGGTGAATCGATTTCAACATATTTGGCATCGGTGCCTTGCGCCACCAAAACATCGCGAATCTGTCTTTGCTGATATGTGGGGTACAAAATGTCGGATGAGATACCCAACACGAGCGTGTTTGCCTTGATACGACTCATTGCCTTATTTAATCCACCACGACCGCGCGCAATATCGTGCAAGTCCATTGCCTTACCGATGATCAAATAGCTGTTGGTATCAAAGCGTCGAATCAACCGATCACCGTGGTGGTCAAGGTAACTCTCCACCTCAAACCTGTCCCACAAACCCAAACCGTTGTAGTCGGCGTCCATGTCGGCAAGGTCGCGACCGAAGCGATCGCTGAACACATTGTCTGATCTAAACGTGACCTGTGAAACCATGCGTGCGATCGACAGACCTTCCCATGGGCCCTCACCAATTGCTGCGTCGTAGTACTCGCCGTTATTCCATTTTGGGTCAAGACGAATAGATCGACGGCCAATTGCGCCCCATGCAATTTGTTGCGCAGTTGAGTGAGTACACGTCGCTATTGGAATAATTGTTTTGACACGATCAGGAAATGTCACAGCCCATTCGAGCACTTGCATCCCGCCCATTGACCCACCAACAATGCTGTGCCACTGCACGATGCCGAGCATGTCGGTAAGGCGCAATTGCGCACGCACCATGTCGCGCACCGTGATCACAGGAAAACGTGAACCGTATGGTTTGCCATCGACCGGATGTGGCGATGCTGGACCAGTCGAACCTTGACATCCGCCGATCACGTTGCTGCACACCACAAACCATTTGTTGGTGTCAATTGCAAGGTCTGGGCCGATCATGCCCTCCCACCAACCAGGAGTTGGATGACCATCTTCGGCTGGACCAGTTGCATGGCTGTCACCTGTCCATGCATGACATAAAAGAATTGCGTTACTTTTATCTGCGTTTAACGTTCCCCAAGTTTCATAGGCAAGAGAAACCGAATTGAGTTGCGTGCCACCATCGAGTGCAAACGGACGGTCGACAGGAAAATGCGCAAAATGTCGAGACCCAACGGGTTGCGAAGGATCCCATGCTCCTGTCGCTGGATAATCAT
>Ga0214919_10012563_pt1 | contig 10390 bp, 13 predicted proteins | sample LL1503_MetaG_FD_177994 | JGI IMG/M metagenome (GOLD analysis project Ga0214919, IMG submission 177994) | Freshwater microbial communities from Lake Lanier, Atlanta, Georgia, United States - LL-1503 | ecosystem: Environmental > Aquatic > Freshwater > Lake | place: USA: Georgia | collected... | reverse complement strand
CATCTAAATCAGATTCATATAATGAATTATCCTTCCAATCATATTTGGTTACAGCGTTAGCTCGTTTACCATCTAAAGTAGGATATTGACCATTAGGGTCTATTTTGTAGCGTGGACGATGATATTTGAATTCACTCCATCCCGTTTTGTCGTCACGTAAATTGAATGTGTACGTTTGTCTGTCGTAGTATATTGCTTGATACATAGACTAAATATAACCTTTAAATTTTGACCTACCAAATATTAAAATGATTTAGTTACACTTGTAGTAACATTACCATATTACGTATAAATATACTTATCGATTTTCTTTATAGTATCGTCTGTAGCTTTCATTATATTAATAATCTTTCTATCTACTAAATCGGGATGTACCCACCAATCTTCATAGTCACAATAATCGTCAGGTGATACATTGCTCACTACTAATTCATAACCAAATGATTGTAAATATTTACGTGACTTATCTTTTATACTTTGAGTATCATCAGCATAGTGATCATGTTCAAATGTAATTACTCTAAATTTATGTTTCCAAAATGGTATATTTAATAAAACTTCGTAACTAATATTAGGTGGGTCTACATCTATCTGTAAGTAATCTGTAATATTATTCAATTCCCATATTGGCATCTTATCCCAATCTATTTTAGTTGCATCCATTTGATAAGGTACAGTTGTTCTATTACCAGCCCAATTACTAATAACATTTGTATCAATATCAATACTAACTCCATTCCAACCTAACTCCTCTAATAACTTTGTATTATTTCCATAGGTAGGATGTGCACAACCAATTTCAATCCAACTACCTCCTTCTTTTCCATCTAATGCCATAAGAACAAATAAATCCTGATATGATTGTGAATAGTTTTTCTTTATTAAATGTGAACCATTAAATTTATATCTTAGTTTTTTATAATGGGTATCGGTGTATATTGATGGCTCTTTCCAATTACCACCTAAGAATGCTAAATCATTTTTTATTATATCTTTATACTCATCGGTTACTTCAGTATTTTGATTTAATTTTCTTAAAATCCATAAACTTTCATCAAAAAGTCCTATCTGCCACCCGTTAACTGCTTTTTGGAATAAAAAAACCCAATTACCAGGATAAGTTAAATTAGTTATTGATTTAGTTTTATCTAAACCAAATGATTCACCAATAACTGCCATAGTATATGCTTCTTGCCACTCTCTATTATTTTGGTATGTTTGTGAAAGTAAATAATATCCCTCAGGTCTATTAGGTATTAAAGTAATTGCTCTTAATAAAAAGCCTTTAATTGTAAATATTCTATTACCTTGTTTAGTAAAACATAATGCTATTCTAATCAGTGCTTCGTAATTTTGTTTTGTATCTGTTCCAAATTCGGTACTTCTTAAATAAAAACTAACCGCAGATGCAGTCTGTCCTATTTTTTCATATTCCCATCCTAACTTAAAGCATATGTTACTATTCTTTGGTTCTGTTAAATACTGGTGTAATAATTCTTTCATATTAAAAGCCTAAATGTTTTTGTCTAATATAATCTATATCCCAACTTGTATATGTAATTGGAATATGTAATGTATCAAATGGATATGTGTAAGGACTGCATGTTCTCCAACCTTCTCCCCATTTTTTATTTAGGTATTCAAAGTTCTTCATATTAACTTTAATTAACTTTTGTTCCAATTCAGGATCTGCTTTACGAGTTTGTGAGCCTGTTTTATAATAATCCATACTTTCTCCGTGATAATATCCTTTAGAAATACTTTTAATAACTTTAATTGGCCTATGCATCATTCTCATAATATAATCTGCATCCTCACAATAAGCAGGATATAAGTTCTCATCAAATAAACCAAACTCTTTTATAACCCAATCTTTAATTAAGAATAAATCATATGAGGGTAAGTCAAAATCTCCAATTTTACCATGCACCATTCCTACCTCATTATCTTTTGCATAATCAACCATTTCCTCTAAGAATCCTTCTGTGAATGCTACATCATGGTTTACTAATATCCAATAGGACTCCGTTGCAAATGATTTAATTGTCATGTTCCATGCACCGGATACTCCTATGTTTTGTGGTAAGTTGCAGATATGTATTTTATCTATTAAAGGGTGTTTGATTTGCTTTATTAAATCTAATTGTGTATCTAATTCACCTTTACCATTATTATTCCATATAACTAAATTACTTACAGGATAATCTACACTATTGATTAATCTTTCTAACCAATGCACTCCATTTACTATTGCAACTCCTATTACTGGTATTTTGTCCATATTAATTTATTTAATATATCTTTGTTTGTTCTTAAAACAAATGCAGCATTATCCTGAAATCCAAATGTGATAAGTAATTCATTATTTAGTTCTGTTAATCCACAACAAAACTCTATTTCACCATCCATAAAAGAAAATTTATCTGATATTTTTATTATATTCCAATCTAAATCCCAAATTACAAATCTATGTGTGTATTTAGCATCTCTTTGACCTAATTTATTTTTCCATAAATCAGTTTCATGTATAATACACATTCTTGTATCTCCAATACGAATAACTTGTGAACTACCTCTCATATTTTGAAAATCACCAATACCCTCTTTTATTACTACTTGTTCTGATTGTAATGTGTTAATATCTACTTTAACTATTTCTGTTGCATTAGTCCATTTAACATAGTGAAAAGGTAAATCATTAATTACCATCCAATTCTTTTCGCAATAACTTTTTTTATTAACCGGTGCTTCTATTCTATACCTATTAATTTCTTTATAATCTTTATCTAATTCGGATAACTCCATTCTACCAATTCCAGTAGTTTCAGTATCTCTACGAACTCCAGAAATCCAAAGTTTATTATCCCACTTAGTAATCCTAGCATCTTCTAATCCATGAAACTCCCATAATGGTTCTATATCACATTTTAAGGTATCAATTTTCGTATGTTTCTTAATAGACATGTCTTTATTTAATTCACACATAAAGTTGTTAGTTTTAAGGTGTAAATCATTTTCTGGGTTTAGGTAAGATAAAGGTCCGTATCTATTTGCAAATATTTGATTTCCTTCACAATGTATTAAAGTGTAATTTACATGTCGGATATTGCATAAAATAGTATCCCCATCTATAAAGATTGATGGATTCATTAAACCTGTTCCATTTGTTTCACTAGAGGGAATGATTAGTGGTGTAATGCTACCCCCATTTTGTATAACCTGTTTTACTAAATTATTCATAATTTTTAATATATGTCCTATCTATCATTTTATTTTTCAAATCTTCATCTGTAAAAGTAAAATTTGTAAATGTTTTTTTTACAGCTAATGAAGTCCAACCATATAAGCCTACGTTTTTTTCAATTGAATAACCTTTATTTTCGAGGTAATCATATATGTTTTGATTTTTAATATGTAGATTTTCAAAATACAATTTTGTTATGTTATATTTTTCAAAATCTATTGTTGATATAATTGTATCATCGTAACCTTCGGCATCGATAAATAAAATATCAATATTCAATAAGTTGTATTTTTTAAATAAATCGTTAATATTAATTGTTTGAATTATAAAAGATGTAATACCTTCATCTGATAGATTTGGATGTCTTGGATATATATGTTCTCTTATTAAAGATGCAACTTCGTACTTTGGCCCATCTTCAACGTGATAAAAAAATTCAACATCTTTTCCAGTTTCTTTTTCAACCACAACATTTTCTAAAAAAATATTATTGACCCAAGAGTAATGATTTAATAAATCTTGATTATGTAATTTCATTGGTTCAACTAATATCAATTTTTGAGGTTGAACGTTACCAATTAATTGTGATAAATCGTCATTACCCTTATTTGCACCTATCTGAATTATATTATACATATGTTTTGATGGTAAAAAAAATTCTTTTAATTTTGAATCATTTAATATTAACTGTGGTAGTTTTTCTATTGGATATGGTTTTAAAATATGATCTGTTCTACCTAAAACATCATTTTTGTTTTCTTCAGGATTAAAATTTCTTACATATTCTTTAGCTTCATTTGTACTTAATAATCCTACACCACTAGATACAACATCATTAGCATGCATAAATGATTCAAGTTTTTGAACCCTTCTATTACTATTACCCATCCATGATAAATGCCAACCTACTGTATCATCACTAACAATTAAACTCTTAAAACTTATTTCTTTTTGTAATGTTTCAGCCTCTCTAATATCACTTAAGGTATGTTTTTCTATATGTTTCTTTAAACAAAAGAATGGAATATCCCATTTTATTCTATTACCATTAGGGTGACAAACATATAAATCAGCTCTTGTTGAATTAAATATTAATGGTGCTCTTACAATATAGTCTGGGTTGTCTATAGCTGTTTGTGCTAGTGTTTTTAAATAAAATGGGTTAATTATTTCATCACAATCACTTATAAACCATACTTCATCATCTTGTATTAATTGAGCCGCGGCATTTCTTTGTGCTCTCTCTCTACCCCAATTATCTAAATTTTCAGGTTGAACATAAACTATTAAAATTTTATCAGATAGTAGATTATGTTTTTTTAATATTTTAGCACATTTAAATTCTTTTTTAATTCCACTATGTGTTCTATCTGCTTCACAGATAACAAATTTATTTACATGGTTTTGTAGAAATTTAATTCTAAATATTAAATGTTCTTCTTCATTAAAGAAAGGAAAACAATCAATTATTTTCATAAATAAATTTTTCTATAACCTGTTTTACTAAATTATTCATAACTTAAATATATAGCTTTTATTTTAAATAACCAAATTTATTTATAACTTTCACCACCTACCCATAATACCAAACTTTTTCTAACTCCTTTTGTGATTGGAGTAACTCTATGCATTAAGAAAGATGGAAACAAAATACCACTTCCTTTTTTTTTAGATAATTTTTTAAATTCACCCCCTGACCATATTTCAAAATCACCACCCTCATATTCATCTACATCTGATAATTGAATTGTTATACTAATTTTTCTATGGTTTATTGAACCTGGACCTATATCAACATGCCAATCATAATGGCCTCCATCCTCTAAATACTCAGTATATTGTATTGAATCTATAATGCTGTGGATATTAAAGTCCCAAATCTTATTTGCTTCAATTACCATATTTTCTATTCTATCATATACCCAGTATGATAAATTATCGTGATGTATCCATTTTATATTTGATTTTCTAATAACATCAATATCTTCAGAATTGCTTCCAATAGTTGTTGCTTTTTCAAATGGATATCTTTTAACTAAATTATAAATCCAACCAAGTTGTTCTTGGTTAAATGCAGTATCAAATAAATAATAATTTGTCTGGTCTATCGACTGATTTAAATTGAAAATTGGTTTTATATTCATAGTAATTCTAATATAATAAAAATATTTTACTTTTCCAAATTTTCTATTCTCTACTTAATAATTTTTTATAACCTTAATTAAAAGTATTAAATTAGCAAGTCGTAAGTGAGTTACCAGCGCTTGTGTTTACATTAATATAGTAAGTTGTATTACTTGTCGGTGCATCTGGTCCGTATGGTGCCGTTGTAATACCACAATAACTGGTATATAATCCACTATTTTGTCCCATACCAAAATTCACAGATGCATTACTTGCATTTGTTGCACCTACATATAGTAAAGCTCCTGATGGAATATCAAATGTTCCTAAGTTAGAATATGTTGAGGTTCCCGATACTGTTGTAAGAGACTTTCTAACAGGACTATTATCACCAACTTTATACCAAAATCCTGCTGGTTGATTTGGGGAGGTTCTACCTCTACCATAGTATTGAATTGTCACAGTGGTTTGTGCAACTAAGTCTTGATATTTAATTAACTGGTTACTTGCATATCCACTTAAATAAGACGATTGCACATAAAAATAAGATAGTGCTTCTGCTTTTGTAATACATTTATTATCTTGTCCACTTGGGTATGCACCATTGGGATATAAAAATGTAGTTGCTTCCGCAAATGTAATTGAGTAATTATTAGTTAAACTCATTAGTTAGATTTTAATTCATCTACTTGTGCTTGTAATTCCTGAACTGCTTTAATTAAAGTTCCTACTACTGATGGGACATCCATCATATTTTGATTTGTACCACTCAATTCAACAGGAGTATCCTCAGCGATAAATCCAATGTGTGGAGTAAATAAATCGTTTTTATAATAGAATGTGACAACACTTACTCTTTTTAATAATGCAATAGCATCATTATCAAAGGCAATAATATTAGTTTTTAATTCTCTACTACTATTTTGATAGAATGCATCTGCATAAATAGTATTACCACTTACATATATTGAAGAGTTTGTGAATGCTGAACTAGACCCACCATTTGAAATAACAATTGCATTGTTATATGCAGGAGATATTGTTGAAAATCCTGGACCTGTTGGACCTGTTGGACCTGTTGGGCCTGTTGGGCCTGCTCCACCAGTTCCACCTGTTGGGCCTGTTGGACCAGGACCTCCATTAGTACCATTTGTTCCTGCTGTACCAGTTGGGCCTGTTGGACCTGTTGGACCTGTTGGGCCTGTTGGGCCTGTTGGGCCTGTTGGACCTTGTGTTCCAGTTGCACTTTGGCCTGAACTACCTGTTGGACCTGTTGGACCTTGTGCTCCAGTAGTACTTTGACCAATTGTACCTTGTATACCTTGAGTACCTTGAATACCTGTAATTCCTTGAATACCTTGTATACCTTGTGTTCCAGTGCCTGTTATTCCTTGAATGCCTTGAACTGTTTGGCCTACACCACCTGTGTAACCTTGAATACCTTGTGGGCCTGTAACACTTTGACCAGCTGCACCTTGTGCTGCTTGAAAACCTTGTGTTCCTTGCACACCTGCTATAACAAAGACCCAACTTGTAAATGTAGAACTTCCAGCAAATACATCTGATGTAATTGTTAAGGTAGTTCCAGTATAATCTGTAATATTTCCTTCCATGTAATTTGTAGGAGAACTTGCTGCTATTACTCTTACTCTAATTCCAGTATATCCAAATGCAGTTTGTGTTTCAGTTAAATTAACTGTAAATGTTTTTGTTCCTAATCCAATTAAAACTGAATTACTTGCAGTTAACCCTGTATATCCTAAACCTTGAATACCTTGAATGCCTTGAGCGCCTTGAGCGCCTGTTATTCCTTGAATACCTTGAACTGTTTGGCCTACACTACCTATAATGCCTTGAATACCTTGTGGGCCTGTAACACTTTGACCAATTGTACCTTGTATACCTTGAGTACCTTGAATACCTGTAATTCCTTGAATACCTTGGATACCTTGTGGGCCTTGAGCGCCTGTTATTCCTTGAATGCCTTGAACTGTTTGTCCAACGCTACCTGTAATGCCTTGAATACCTTGTGCTCCAGTAACACTTTGACCAATTGTACCTTGAATGCCTGTTATACCTTGAAGACCTTGAATGCCTTGTATTCCTTGAGTGCCTTGAATACCTTGAATGCCTTGAGTACCTGTTATTCCTTGAATGCCTGTTATTCCTTGAATGCCTTGTATTCCTTGAGTACCTTGAATACCTTGAATGCCTTGAGTACCTGTTATTCCTTGAATACCTGTAATACCTTGAATGCCTTGAGCACCTGTTATTCCTTGTATTCCTTGAGCGCCTGTTATTCCTTGAATGCCTTGTATTCCTTGAGTACCTTTTATTCCTTGAGCACCATCACTACCATATATCCCTTGGATTCCTTGGATTCCTTGAGCTCCTTGAACTGAAGCTCCTTGAATACCTTGAGCCCCTGTTATTCCTTGTATTCCTTGAGATGATAGACCTTGTAAGTATGTTAAATTATCATCCATCTCATTGTAAGTGAGCATGGATCCTTTTGTATTACGCAGAGTTAAAGCCATTGCATTATGTATTTACGTATAAATATACTACAATGGCTAAATATTTTAATTTTTATAATGAGCTTCTTTGCTTATCATTTTGCCACTGCCCATCATATTTGTCAGCAGGCTCACACTCATGGAAATAGATTTGTGCTACACGAGCATCTTTTTCAATGAATATTGTTTCATATACGTACACTAATGTACCCATAAATTCAGTTTCAAATCCTGGATCAAATACTGGACTATTAATTATAGCACCATTACGATATAATGATGAACGTTGTTTAATAAATGCTACACGGTTGTTAGGTATTTTACAACCTTCATTAAATGTAACATCATATATACCTTCGTGCAATAACCAACCAGTATTACCCTCTAATTGAATAGTATCAAGTGGAGTGTAAGTAGTTAATTCTGTTTTGTCTTTTAATACTTTACCTATTTTTCCACCTCTAGATAAGTTGTAAACACCACCACTAATTCTATTACCTACTTTTTGTACTGCTTTAAGGGATAAATCATAACCAACTTGTGCTGGTTTGCCTTGTGTGTGTTCTAATAATAATAGACCTTCGTCTATAACTTGTTTTACGTTTAACATAACTTTATTTTTTATACTGCAAATGATTCACCGCAACCACAGGTTCGTGAAGCATTTGGATTAATGAATTGAAATCCTTTACCATTTAACCCACCACTAAACTCTAATTCAGTGCCGTAAAGATACAATAGAGATTTCATATCTACAAGTATTTTTACGCCTTTATCTTCTGCTAATGTGTCTGATGGGAGTTGTTCTGTATCAAAGGATAGATCATAAGATAATCCACTACATCCACCTCCTTTAACAGATACTCTAACAAATGGGGTTTTGAATCCACTTTCTTCAATTAGTGAATTTAATTTTATTGCTGCTGCTTCTGATACTGTTACCATTATGCATACTTTAATCCGAAGAACTCATAATTTTTATGTACTGATTCTTCATCACCTGCTTTAATTGCAATATCTTCATCTTCATAAATTGCATTAACAGGGCATTCTGGAACACAAGCACCACAGTTGATACAAGTGTCTGGGTCTATATATAATTGTCCACCTGGAAATGCTTCTTTACCTTGTGCTGCTACTTCTGAACCAGAACCTCCAACATTTATAGGTCCGTGAATACAATCAACAGGACAAGCGTTAGCGCAAGCTGTATCCATACAATCAATACAACTTTTACCAATAATAAAACTCATAATTTATAATTTATATGTGTGATTCTTCAAATATAATTGCTTCTAAACCTTGTTTTACTCGATAATCATTAATAGCTGCTTTAATAGCATCTTCTGCTAATACTGAACAGTGAATTTTAACAGGAGGTAAATTTAATTCCTCTACTAAATCCATATTATCTATAGTAACAGCTTCATCTAATGATTTACCTTTCAACCATTCAGTAGCTACTGAAGAAGAAGCAATTGCTGAACCGCATCCAAATGTTTTGAATTTAGCGTCAACAATTATATTATTTTCTACTTCAATTTGTAAACGCATTACGTCTCCACATTCCGGAGCTCCGACTAATCCTGTACCAACGTTTGATTTAGATTTATCTAAGGTGCCGATGTTACGTGGGTTTTCGTAATGTGCTATTACTTTATCTGAATATGCCATATAAATAAATATATTAAAGCTCCTCAGCTATTCCTAATACTTCAGCAACTATTAATAAAGCACCTGCTTTAAGTAAATCTCCAGAGGTCATTAACACGATCCCTGCGAGTATTCTTAAAGTTGATTTTGCTAAACTAATATAGAAATGTTTAGCTGAATTTGATTCTTTTGGTTGCATATTAGAATTTTGTTCCGTTTACTTCAATTGCATGTAAGAATTCTTCACGAATTAAATTGTCTTTCTCCATAAACACACCACTGAATTTGTTTGTAGTCATTACAGAACCATGCTTAATACCTCTATGTGAGCAACATGTATGTTTACAAGCAATACTAACTGCTACTGAATTGCATATCATTTTATCAGCAATATAATCATGGATTTGAGTTGTTAATGACTCTTGCATTTGTGGTCTACGTCCAAACCATTCAACGATACGATTTAATTTACTTAATCCAATAACATTTTCAGCAGGAACATATGCTACTGTAGCATAACCTGTAAATGCTAAGTTGTGATGAGCACACATACTAACAATAGGAATACCTGATTGAATTACTAATCCATCATAACCTTCATCGTTAGGAAATACTGTAATGTTAGGTTCATCAGTAACACTACCTACAATTAAATCCTTTAACCACGCTTTAGCTACACGACGAGGTGTATCTACTGTTTGTCTATCTGCTGTATAATCAAATCCTACTGCATTAAGGAAATGTCCGTATGCTACTGCTGCTTGATCAATCATTTGCTCAATTTCTTCTGGTGTACGAGCTAAATTACCATTTGATTTACCTAATAAATTCATTTGTTTTTATTTTTTATTTT
>Ga0214919_10012561_pt1 | contig 10391 bp, 7 predicted proteins | sample LL1503_MetaG_FD_177994 | JGI IMG/M metagenome (GOLD analysis project Ga0214919, IMG submission 177994) | Freshwater microbial communities from Lake Lanier, Atlanta, Georgia, United States - LL-1503 | ecosystem: Environmental > Aquatic > Freshwater > Lake | place: USA: Georgia | collected 2015-03-15 | reverse complement strand
GACTGCCCAACTACATATTAAACAGGCCACAGGAACTGGATCTTTATATATCGCAAATGGTTACAGTGGAGGAGTAGGAACCGGCTCTGTTATACAAACAAGCGATTACTATGATGGCTCAGACCACGGAACTACTCTATTTTTGAATCCTTTGGGAGGCAGTGTAAATTTTGGAAATGCCTCTGTAAATTTTGGAAGTGCCCCTGTAGATTTAGGAAGTGGTGTCGTTACGTTTTCTTTAGATAAGTGGCATAAGTCATCTGACGGAAAAAACAGACTATTTTTTGCAAACAATTCTACAACATATCTTGGTTCTGGAAACGGGTGGTTCACATTTCAGAATCCGTCAGGTACAAATACACTTACTCTAGATAATGCCGGCAATTTTACAGCTACAGGAGATGTAACTGCATATTCGGATGTAAGATCAAAAACGAATATAGTAGAAATAGATTCTCCTCTGGAAAAAATTATGAAAATGCGTGGTGTCTATTATAATCGCATCGACGACAGCAATGCAATACCTGATAGACATTTGGGAGTAATAGCACAAGAAATAGAAAGAGTTCTCCCAGAAGTAGTCTTAACCGATACTTCTGAATCGAAACACAAATCCGTTGCATACGGAAACATAGTTGCCATCTTGATTGAGGGGATGAAAGCACAGCAATCTACCATTAAAGGAATACAAGCTATATTATCCTCCAGAACCTAAACGCCCCCGCAATAACCATACAATACGATAGATGGCTTCAGAGCAATACTATCGCCCATATCTTCCGTCAGATTCCGAATTATCTGACGCAGATGAAAGTTATTCGGCCACTTCCTCTCCGCCCCCAGAGCCAAGAGAAGGCTCAGATGCATCCACCCCAACCGGTGTTTCTCCTTCTTCCTCTAGGGCCCAAAGTCAACTCCCAGATTTCTCGGCTCTCGCCGCCGGCCTACTCGCCCCCGTAAATCTCGAGCCCCCCGCCGGCCAGTCCTTTGTGACCGACATTCAACAATTAGCATACGGGATAAATCGCCCTGATAAAAGAGCACCCTATTCCTATTATAATGCAGACGCCTCCGGCCAAAATTTAGCCCTAGGGAGAGTGTCGCAAACAAGTGTTACTTCCTTGGTCATGCTTCAATCAAAAGACCGTTATAAAAAAATTTTTCCACAGCCCACGAATTGTCACCTATTTCTTCCACGAAGGCATAAAAATATTACAGGGATATCTATAACACAATTGAATCTTACATCATCTTTTTTCTACTTCCGAGAAAACAAGTTCAATCTTCAAATACAGATTCAAGAAAATGGGCGTGTAGTATATCTCGCCGATTCCACGAAAACTCCTACAAACACAAGCAACGCCCTTATACTTAATAATAGTATACGCGAAGGCTCGTATAATATAACAGAATTGCTCGCCGAGCTAAGCACACAGCTGAATAAGACCCCGTTGTTCTATGATTACTTGAACGGGTTTTCCGATTTCGTTTCCGCCTTTTCCGTAACAGGCGATTTTTCTGTAAATTTCAACGAGCCAGGAGATAATTATTACGACTCCGCTAAAAAAATCTTTATACAAAATCCAACGAGAGAAATTATATGCGAATACTATTTCCAGAGCCGATACTCTGTTTCCACGGATTTCACAGAAGCCAATTTACGTTGTGCATATTATTATCCTGTGTTAAAGGAAATCTTATTGGATACTACCGACACAACGAAAGACAGTCTAATCCTCGTATATCCTGGATATACGAGAGACCACTTAATTGAATATCTGATTTACGAGTTTCAAGGAATCAGCGACACAATTGCGGATTCGGTTATCGTTGCCAATATTTCTACTAAAAATAACCCCCTCGATACATATCGCCTCCTTCATACATTTCGGTATTCTCTCGTAAATAGCTATACATGCACATATAATCCAACCAATCTGCGTGTGACCATATATTCTGAATCATTGAATACGAGTTTGAAAAAGATGTTAATCGCACAGTATAATTCCTATTTGGGACAACAGCTAAATCTAAATGGTATTACACTGGATTATTACAATAGTTTATCGGCCAAGATTACATCGGACCTCGCCATTATCCAAGAAATGTATGATTTTATGCAAAGCTATTTTGCAAATTACTTTGCCATTGGTTTTGGAACATTTCACAGGTCATATTATACCCATTCCAATTATACTCTTCAGCTCAGGCCTGGATTGTATGCAAGTGATATTCAAAAGGTGTATGCGGGGACAAACCCTAAAGCTCGCTTAAACGATATAATGACAGATTTCAAAGATACACCAGTTTCTTATTGGCCGTATATGGTAAACCTAGGAAATGTCGTATCACAGCTTGGCTATAATATGGGTTTACCAGATACCTCTTACCCAATCTCGTGGAACCACCCCTATATGCTTGCATATTCCAATATGGATATCGCGAATAACTTCATCAATTCCAATGGAGAAATATACACAGATTATCGCCGAAAGGCTGGCGATATTCTGGTGAATGTGGAAGCTGGCAAATATACCATCTTCAAATTCAAATCAAAGGTGCGTCAGAGCTTACAAGTGGAAAGTCTTCCTCGTCAAACCGCATACAGATATCCTGCATGGAACAAAAATAATCCTGTTCCATATCCTGTTAACACTATATTTGATATTAGTTATTGCTTTATCGACGCTAGAAAAATTCCCGCCCTCAGTAATTATGTTATATCAGACATTTCTTATAATGCGGTGTATGGGTGGTCAACCATGACAAATGATGGGAAAGATAATATGTGGAATTACAGCACTAATTACAGCGCTACTTATACGAACTCTGCAGCATTTTGGGGAACAAAATTAGAGCAACTCAACACGACAAATCCTGAAGGAAGAGTGTATAGGTTCATTGCTCCTTATCCAGTGGCTTCCAATTTGAGCGGCTCCAATGTATATACATATGATTACAATATAACCATATCGGCATTTACTCCAACCTTATCAACGCCCGTTCCGACAAATTTCAAAGAAGATTTCTACGCCTTCTTTTATCATGATGAATCCGCTCTAGCCGCTGATAGAAGTGCCGCGGGAACTCGTAAGGAAAGCCCTTATTTTTATAAGAGTGCACTTACTTTAGCTACGAATACCTCTAACAATACATACACATTCAAAGCATATGCGGGTCAGACATATTTCATGCTCCTCAGGCCCTCAACTATATCCCCACCAGCCACCTATTACACAGTTGTTCCGTGGACCGCCAATACTTGCAATATTCTTTCCTATGCCACGAATTTCACACCTACCGCCGACCCCATGACTATGCTGGGTAATTTCCACGTGGCTAAAAACGCCGACCCTGCTTTCATACGCATGCCCGTTTCTACGATTTATACTGGCAGAGATGATACACCGCAATATGACTCCAATTCATCAAGTAATACCGTTATACAGAAATATAATAAACCTCTTCAAATCATAAATACTCCCATAGGATATGATACGAATGGAATATCAACCGATATGACAGACTATATTCCTTACGAGCCATATGGAAACTTATCCAATATAGACCCTATAACAAAAACTCGCATAGACCCTTTGACGGATTATGTATTTTCGTATAATACGCCCTATTCTGATATATCACAAAATTATTTCCCTGAAGGAGGAGAGAATTTCATAAAAACGGTGAATGCTGCAAACATATATACATCTCCCACAAATGGAGTTTCTGAGCGTCAATATAAAATCGCCCAGTATTATGGAACAACGTATTTAAAAAACGATGGTAGTATTAGTTACGCATCGTCAGATATTTCCCCGTATATACCGCCTTATACGAAGGCCACAACGAATGGCCCTCTAGGAGGTTCATATACATATAACGCTGCAAATGAGCTGAATCTGGGTTCAGGTGTCTGTGGATTTACTTTCCTACCTGCAGATGGAATATGGAATATAGACAGAATAACAATCAAATCGAATTTCACAAATCTAACAAATTCTCTGAATAATGACATACACTGTATTGCCGTATTTTTCACATCTGATATACAATCTGCAGCCACCTCTTACATAAACTTAAAAAATGCCATTGCCATCTGTTTACGAGTAAAAGATAGAACATATACTTCAAATACAATCCCAATGGGCTTTGATTCTGCTCTAGGCACATACCATACGTTCAAAAACTACCCACTACAGGTTGTAAGAAAGGAAGTTCAGATTTCTGGATATACACAGACAGGAAAACAATTTATATCTGATGTAAATAGCTATTATTCTGCATTAGCAATTAAATTCCGAAATATAGGTGCATGGGATACATCTGCAGTGAATGACACTTCCATACAAAATCAAATACGAGTGGCTATTGCAGACCCAAGTTTGATTAGCGTTGTCAATATCCAGAATCTTGTTGGCTCTCCAATTCCTTATCCATTTGCGGGAACACCTAGCGTATCTAATGCTTTCTATGATGGAAATAAGGCACCAACCGATGGAAATGTGGTTGTGTCATCGCCAATCCCTGCAGGAAACAAATATGGCCCGCCTGCAGGATATGATGAATCCGTCAGTAAATACGAGCAGTCGCAAGAAATTGTAAATAGCCATATTCATTATCTTTCCCCTCTGAACATAATTGCAGACCCAAATGGATTTTCAGCATGGGATGGACTCACTGTAGATTTACCAGATTATATCCATGCCTCTGTCTATGACCCAACCTCTATTAGCAGCGACACCTCTGGTAATAGTTGGTATACAGGGTATGCAATTATACAGGGAGCGGCGTTTTCCTTAGTTTCTTACAAAATCTATGATAGAATATCTAGCACCACAAATCCTACTAGAACATTTACGTATAAGGGTCAGCTCTCTGCACAGCAAATATTTCCTGACGGAGAAAGGACTTCTATTATTGCAGTTACTGGAAATACTTCTCTCTTCGTATTCTTAGGCTCAACCAACGTAGTTCCAAATAATTTACTTCGTTTGAAAACATACAATCCTGCAAATGGATTCTTGTTAGAATATGATATAGAGTCTAGCTATACATTCAAACCCACAAAGGAAACAATGCAGCATTTTGTATATAATAATTCCAATGTATGGTTTTACACAGTATTTGTAAATGACCCTGATACACAAAGAACAGGAATACAATTGCTAGGGATGTATTCTAACAATCTTGTTAAAAAATTCTATGAAGGATATACAATGTCTGAATTACAAATGCCGCCTGATGGGAATAATCTGTATTTCGCCAAATATACTGATGCGGAAGGTGGGTTTTCTAATATATTTGTATATCCTCTAGCAAATAATCAGCAAACAATTGACTTATCTACATATTATACAATCAATCTGGATACATCGCCGATTCTAGACCCATCTCCTTACAAATATTATAAACAATTCGCTGTTGCAAATAACAGAGGAACAGAAGAAGTTATCCTCACAAATACAGATTACAATAGTTCTATGTATTATAAGATACGCAGTTATCTCACCACAACCACCTCTAACACAAGCAATACAACTATCGATTTTTCCAAACAAACTCTTTCAAATGTTGGAATTCGCCGAATCATGGCGGGTGGCCAAGGAAGTAAATGGATTATATTGGATAAATTTCCTTACATAATGGGTAATAGAAATGACGTAATGGATTCGCCTACTTCTCTTTCACTTGCATGGCAGATATTTTTCCCAACCATGAAGATTGAAATGCGAAATGTATCGGCTAATTATACTCCAATCACAGATAGGACAAATATCACATATTCTGAATGGCCTCATGTGGCGATGTTCGCATATTCTAATTTTACATCCTTATCCAATGATATATTAAAGAATGGTGGAAAATGGGGCATGGAAAGCAATTTCGTAACAAGCGACATTACATTTGATGGATATGATTTCAATTCCTATTTATTGAACTTCCCTTTACAGTCCAACGCCAATTCTCTAAATTCCAATGACTATTACTACCTGGCCGTGCGTGGATATTTGCCAACAGAATCTTTCCAAACCATGCTACGCTTTTACCTGCCGAAACGATATGATTTTGGATTTGCCACATTCGCCGATATGACAAAAGAGGTTTCTATTTTAGGCTCACAGAAAAACTCTTTCAATCCCTTATATCACAAGGCACTTTCTTCTTTTAACAGCGAATTTGTTATATCAAAAATCTTTGGCTCCAATTCTATATCTGGTCTTTCTGGAAGTAATATAACAAGCACCAGCTTCAGTAACTTCTTAGACCAGTATAACACTTTATATACAGGCTTTTTATCAAACTCCGAGCTACAAATTAATATTCAAAGCAATTTAAAGAATTCTATTACGAATTTTATCACTTCTAATTTACAATATATATTACCTTCGTATGCTCTAACAAGGCAACAATTCACTTCTCCAATTACATCACGAATTTTATGGAAAGATAATCTAACAACTGCATATGCTGGTTTAGATGATGAATGGGGTCTTGGATGGAATTTGGGATATGCAAAAGAAAATACTACTTATTCAACGGCACACACAGCTAATTCCTTCTTTAAGATACAACAAGATTTCATATATTTACGGCTAAATCCAGAATTAAACATCAACGCATTGGACGTGGGTGCAAAAGAGGATTATGAATCTTCTAGGGAAGGGTCAGGCATAACGAGCCGATATTATTGTAAGCTTTTGCTGACGAATTTCGGTGGAAACGCCACCACATTTATACACAATCCTATAACATTTGACCCTCCTATACAGAATCTTACAAAACTTCAGTTCCAGTGGGTAGATTCTACGGGTGCAATTATAGACAATAACGATTCTGAGTGGAGTATTACGGTAAATATAAAGGAGAGCGTTCCTACCCAGCCGTCAATAAAAGAAATCGCGGCATTCCAATCTGCCGACCCTAAGACAGGGTTGCCTGCAGGATTGCCGAAAGAATTTCAACAACCCAAGGCACAAGTTCAAGGAGACTATGCGGCTGCAAAGGAGGCAGAGGCACTTGCCGCCGAAAAACAGGCGATGTATGATGCTGTGGATAAGGCAGAGCGCGATAGAACGATGCGTGCTGGTAAGAGCCAGGTGAAAAGTTGATTTTTGCTGGCGGCGCTTAGAAATAAGTCCTGATATGGAGGTTTACAAGACGAAGGCTGAGAAGGTGGATGTTGTTGCGAACTTTCTGATAAATGGTCCGCCATGTGGCTGGCTGTTCCTTGTGGGGATGAATTGCGGTGGAGAAGGAAAGACGATGGCGACCGGTGAGGCCATCGAGTTATGTAAGAAGTCTTTTGGCGAGGAGAGTATTATTCGTCTGCCGTGCAACAACGACAGCAATGCTCAAAAGCTTGTCCTGATGAAGAAGGACAGCACTATCGTAAAGACTATTGTGCATGTGAATAACTGGAATCCTCATTGGGAGTTTATGGCGTCAGAATGGGACGCACAGGTTGCTCGGTTTGAACGCTCGGATCTTTAATAACAATACATTAGATGGCAAGCTTACCTCCTTTACCTAGACAATCTCCTCCGTGGAGCGGCCCTTCTTTTTCACCCGTGGAGGCGAAGCTCGCTCCCAAGGCCGGCGCACGCATGGACTATCCCTTTGAAGCCTCTCAAGGAACCGATAAAGGAATGTTCCCGCCCGTATGTCTCCGCTCGCACTGGGACCCTGAGCAGATTATCCGCCGCACTCTTCCCAGTGGCCCGAATCTCGCCACTCCGCTAGAGCCCCGTCCCTGGACGAAAATCTGTCTTTCGTATGTGACGACCCAGGATTTTGAGGATGCTCCTCGCCCGCACGAGAACATGGTCATGTCGAGTGGAGGCGTCAATTACCCTCCCTCCCGTTTCCGAGAGGCGGTGGACAAGGATTCTCTGCTTCGTCGGCTTGACCGCCCCCTAGGAACATGCGAGGAAGCACAGTATATGAAGCCCCTACAGCCTACGACGACTGTCCCTGACCGCCCCCCTCCGAATCATAGGTTCATTGACGAGCTATCATTCCCGATGGCGTGTATGCGCAGCGGCGACTATGATTGCCGTGCCCAAGTTCACCAGGAAAGCTGGCAGAGAAGCAATGGCTTCCTCTTCAACAACGCCACGAAACAGGATAAGTATAAGGTTCTTTCTTCTGCCTCTGCAAAGGCTGATGCGGGAAAGCCGAGTTCATAAGAAATTGCCTATCTGTAAAGGGGCGGAAATGATAGAAATCATCGTGATCATAGCTGTCTTGCTTTTTATAGCCGTGCTATTCTATAAGCAAGCCAACGAGCAGTTCGAGATTCTTCAGGTGGAAGCAACACGTCTCCAAGAGCTCCCGACCTTATACCAAGACCGTTCTCCCATTGTCGTGAGTGATTATCCGACTCCCGCCCTGGGGACGCACGCCGAGCTACAGAAGCGCCAACATATCATGAAACTGATGATATCTCCCACGACGAATCTGGCCGGCCTTCTAAACAACAAAACATTCCTCGCCCACTTCACGTTCCCTGTAAAAACCACCGAATTTCTCGCGAAAGAATCTGGTCTACACATATGGTTTGAGCATCATTTGTATAAATCCCTGCTACCATCCTCTTACACAAGTTTCCTATATTCTTTCCAAACCACCCTATGGCCTCAAAAACGAGGAATGTTTCGCACGAAGGCTTTTCAGACTTTAATAATGCCAACACAAGGGACTGCAGTCGTAACTGTCATGTTACCGAAAATGACTCCGTATCTTCCTGCAAAATGGACTGGGCGTGCGTTTACAAGTCTGACGATGGAAGACACACCTCTTCTGAATCAAATCCAATTCATTGAAATTATCCTGCGGAAAGGGAATTTTCTTCTTCTTCCTGCACATTTGATTGTGGATGTGCGCTCTTCTTATGATGATACTGTTGATACCGCTTGGGTATTTATGGCGGATATACATCATCCTATCAGCAGACTCGCTTAGCCATAGCTAGGTCTAAGAACAATCTGCGTATATTTTAGTAAGAATAAAATGTCTTCTTCTGAAGATCAAAGCCAAGGCGAACAACCCTTTAGCACAAAACGCCTTCAAGCATTACTAGCGGACTTACATGACGATTTAACAGAATCTATAAATCACTTGAAAACCATAAAAAAGCAGGCCAGGGCCGAGAATTCTTATAAGATCCAGCGTGTTCTCAAGAGAGAGCATCGCGATATTTTTAACACCAAGTATGCCTCCATTGAAGATATTATGGAATTCTGGATGCCCTTGTGGCAAGACGAGGGCCGTGTGTATGAGAACGGCAGGAAAATCCGTTTAGGCGAAGAGGCCCGGTTGATAGAGCTTCCTGCTGAAAAAAAGGTGGATATTTACGATTTGTATATAAAGATGGATAAGCTATTTGTTTGAAGCGGCGGATAAGCTATTTGTTTAGAAGGACAGAAGCACAAAATCCCAAAGACTTGTGTGCCTTGTGTTGCGCACGTGTTGCATAAGAGTGGAAAACGTAATAGTTCTTGTTTGACCAACGAAAGCCATGCCGCTCATACCACGCCTCCAACTCCTCTTTTGCAGGACACAGATGAATGCTTCCATTCTCATCGTAGCACTTCTTCAAGATGTCCTTCAAGATGGACGTGCCGATGCCAGTCCCTCGCACCTCTGGCGCAAGCGCAAAGTAATTCATATACATACTATCACCGTTCCTCTCGTAGAAAGTGCAGATGACAAAGCCGATTGTCTTTTTCACAGGAAAGAGACAGCCTTCGTTGACGTAGAATATACGCGAGTGTTCTTTGGAACGACATTCCCAAGAATTGATAAAATCTTTCACAGTGCAAATATCCTCTGTGAAAGATTTTTTGAAAATCGCCAGCATCTTCGGCATATCGAAGGCGGTGATTGGTGCAGAATGGACCTGCATTCTTTACCAAGTAAAGGGGGACTTGCTTGTTTAAGGCAAGCCAGGTTCAATTTTTCGGAAAAAATTGAAATCGCCGGCCCAGCTTTTCATAGGGTAACCACACACACCTTTTACACAGAAGCCAAAGCAAAAGCAAATGCCCCATCTCTTTGACAATCTGCCCACGGACATCATCTACTACGAGATTTTCCCTTTTCTGGACTACGACTCCAGAGTAACGGCAAATCTCATGTTGCCACGCAAAGACCGCATCCGCCACCCCTTGAAAAAGGATGCAGCGTTAGGATTTGCCATCTCTCTTTCTTCGGCAATTCTTCTCAAAGCGGTGAATTCTGTGCCCACCTCCGCAACAAAACTAAGTCGCAGTAGGAAGATTCTCAACATTTACAGGAATCTCGTGCCCAAATATATCTTCATGGTGGAGTATTCTCCTATATACAGGGGAATGATGAAGCTAAAGTGTGAGGACTATATCAACCCGGCC
>Ga0214919_10012560_pt1 | contig 10391 bp, 7 predicted proteins | sample LL1503_MetaG_FD_177994 | JGI IMG/M metagenome (GOLD analysis project Ga0214919, IMG submission 177994) | Freshwater microbial communities from Lake Lanier, Atlanta, Georgia, United States - LL-1503 | ecosystem: Environmental > Aquatic > Freshwater > Lake | place: USA: Georgia | collected 2015-03-15 | reverse complement strand
AGAGCGACAGGTCTTGGTTCTCCAGTGTGTAATATGTTCTCGGATCTTGACAGGAACCAAACTTAAAATCTCCGAATCCGTCAAACCCGAGTAGGGAACTTCTTCAAATTTGACCCGAGAACTCTGTTTCTCCGCAGACTCGAGTTCTTCTATGAGAGGTTTCAATATGTGTTTACTTGAAGAAGTGAATTTAAAATGGTATGTAGTGGGATAAGACTGCATAAATTCATATAAATGTTTAGAAACAGGATTTAAATCCATGTATAATGAATATCTGATATATATTAATCATATAAATTTATTAGAGACCGGATTTCTCCATTAATTCTTTGCGAACCCGCATGAGAGATTCGTCGACTTCAACGGGCGAACGACGAATGAAATGGGTCAATTTGGCCGGACTCGTCAAAAACAACATTTCTCTTAAATCCACATTCTGTTGAAATTTGTTGCGTAAAGCATCCATGCGTTCCTTGATGTTGCGTTCCTCGTAAAAGTCGGGATCAATTACCACCGTTTTAGGGCGGTAATCTGTCGGCTTTTTACCCCCGGCGAGTTTGGCCAAAGCTACATCTTCGGAGAACTTGCTGTCTTTGGCATCCAACGAAAATTGGACATAAAAATCCGGAAACCCCTTTTTGAATTTGGAAGCCTGGTAGTAATGTTCTACCGACGCCCATTGGTGACCGTCCAGTTCAAAGCGTGCTTTGTTCCACGAATCGTCTAATTTACGACGCCAATCCTTGATTTTGTGCAGACTTTTGAATTGCAATGTCTTGTTCTTAGGGATCGTTTCGCCCGATCCCTTCCCAGGTGAAACATCGTCTTGGGATTTGGAATGGTACATGAAAACAATGTCCTTGTCGTAAAGAGCATCCATGAAATCGTCTTGTTCGTCATCCATGGGTGCACCTTCATCGGCAGAGAGCCCAATTTTGGCTTTGAGATTCCTGAAATCTTGAATCAAATAAAAGATCCCCGAGTTGCGTTCCATACATTTGTTGAGAATCAGTGTTTTTACATCGTAGGGGATTTCACGATAGGTTAAAATCTTTTTATTCTTGTAGAGAATCAGACGATAATGATTACCGCTGTAACTCGTCATAATGTAATAATTGGGTGTGAAGGTGCCCTGTTCTTGGATTTCCTTGTTTGCCTCCCCACAATTCAGTACACTGTCGTGAGAACCGCGAATGTATGCCGCTTCCGAAAAGATGATCAATTTGAAATTCAGTTTGTTTTCCAAAGTGGCAATGGCCCAGGTATCCGCCCAATAGCTAGAGGTACGAATATAATTTTGGAATTTTTCCAGGGTATCAATCTCCTTCATGTAACCAAATTCGCTGCGCAACAGTTCGCGGTTCAAACGATTTTCATCCTGTAACAATTTGACTTCGGTTTTCGCATGTTTGGCTTGTTCCAACAGTTGAGCATGTTCCAGTTGACTGAGAGATTCGCCGGATTTATTGATTTTTTGTTTGGAATCGCGATAGATATCTGAAAAAGACTTGATTTTCTTCTCGTTTTCTACCACGGAATTTTCCATGTCAAGAAATACTTGGCGATACTCTTGGAAAATGGCATCTGTGGCGAGTTCGGCCAATAAATTACGCAGCTTATCCACGGTGGTATGATGCCCAATTTGCGCAAAAGCGTCGCGAACCACGGCAAACAAACAGTCCCCGCCCCCCTCGTTATCTTCAATCGTGTATTCGTTGTTTTCCATGAATTTGTTGATCCAATTGGAATTCACCGTTTCTTGATATTCCTTTCGCAGTTCGGAAGCGTCTTGACTACTTTCTTCGGTGAGCAGTGCCGGCGTTTTCAAATTTTGATCAATGGTAAATGTTTGTGTTTTGTCGGTGACCGGTTGTTGTTCCTCGTCCACCAGTGCCTTGTGTTCTTGTTGCGGAATCTCAAACAGGTCTTGTTTATCTCGCGATTCGTCATTTTTCTTGGCACTAAAGTTGCCCGTTTCGGCATCGTATTCTTCGTCTGCATCAACGACCAAATCTTCGTCCTTTTCTGTTTCTTCTAATTCGTATTTTTTGAGGAAATTTTCGTTGATGAAATTGTAAAAAAGGGGCTCGGGAATTTTTTCAGGATCAATGTCGTCGTTTTCATCCAAAATATATGCGTATTTTTGTGGTTCAATTTCGAGAACCCCGATTTTTGCAGCGGCTTCGTCATTGACGACTAAATAAATCGGGAAATAAATGACACCATCCTTTTTCTTTTCCTCTCTGACTTTACCAAACACAATGTTGTATTTTTTGGCGGACTTGGTCTTATCGTGTCCTTTGAAAGAAATTTCGATGGGATATACCAAGGACTCGAATTCGTCGTCTTCGGGAAAGATCTCCACATTCTCTTCATAAATAATTTTTGAATCGATTTTTGAGACAACCATCGTATAATATAAGTTGATATTTATTTTTGTGGTTTTAACGGTAAAATATGTAAAAATTGATTATAATTTCCAAAATTATCACCAATTGCACCCTACCCGAATACACTCAATACACTCAATTAGAGAACAATGTCGTCGATCCGCTGCACCGGTTGCTTTCCGCGGTTTGAGGAGAACCAGTTGGCCCACATGGAGCCGGGAGGATGCCTCTGGTGCGACCATGAGGAGATCAATAGTCAGTTTGACTTTGATGCATTTATCCAGGACGATCACCCGAGCAGTTCAGACGACGAAACCATGGAAATGTCGTGTGAAGCGTCTTCGGGTACTCAAAGCAATACTGACACCGAGTGTTGCATCTGTTACGAAATGATCGATAAAAATAAAAACAACTGTACCACCGAGTGTGGTCACTCGTTCTGTCTGAAGTGTCTGGTGACTTCGTTTGCTCATGGCAACAATGCCTGCCCCTACTGTCGCACGGAAGTGATCGAGATGCCCGAAGAAGAAGAGGAAGGAGAGGAAGAAGAGGAAGATGAGGAGGACGAAGAAGACGAGGAAGATGATGAGAGTGACAATGCGTCCATCAACATTGACGAAGATTACGAGTACGACGAAAACGAGTGTGACATTGACGAACTGACACGGCGTCTGGAGGCGAACGGTTTCACGATGAAGGACATCCTTTCGATGTTGATTGGTCGCTACTCCAAGGGCACGAGCAACATGAGCGCAATGGAAGTGGGAGATAAGTTTGATCGGATTGTCTTGGAAGCAGATAGTGAAGCGACGGAGCAGAATCTCTTTGCGGCGGAAGATGTGCGAGTATAGTAACCAGATTGTGGATGTAAAATATAACTCACTCTTTTTTATTACATCCTGGAAGGTGTAATAGGATAAAAGACCGATTCATTCATCCTTTACGAATAAATTTGTGTTAGAATACAGAATTCTATTTCTATTAATTAAATATAGTACACGATCACATGCCAATCTGTGTAATGACTTCAACAGCGCGCCGGGCCGCGAGAGTAAGTACTCCATATATATCGTCGGCAAATTTTGCGGCACCAACCGCACTAAGTAGTATTACTATACAAAATATTGTAGGTAATTATGCATCTTTTACCGTAACCAGAACGGGAGGAGGCTTAGCAAACTATACTTCTCCTGTACAAAACTTTCCTGTTAATTCTTTTACCGATCCTACGGTTCTTACGAACAACTCACAATATACCTATACAATTACTCCTGTGGGTGGAATTGCATTTACTGCAATAGTCAATCCAAATAACGCGGGATCACCCGGGAAAATTTACACATTGGCCACCGTTAGCGGTCTCAATCCAGTATATTCAGGTGCAAGCTCCAACATCAGTTCAGTATACATTACCTGGTCTAATAATGGTTATACAACCCTTTACTTGGCTAATACCACCAAAGGAGGTGGTAATTATACAGCTTCTGGTACTGCTTATAATAGTACCACCAACGGTAGTAGCGATTCGAATTTAACTACAAATACGCAATACACATATACATTTAGTTGTCGTAACGGCGATGGATACTATGTGGCGAATTCGGCATGTCAAACGACGGTGAACACTTGTACTTGGGCCAGCTGTAATGCACCAACTTTTTTTAATACTTATGATACCAGAACTAGTCTCAGTTGTACCGGTTTATTTAACCGAGTATATATTACATACTCTGGTGGAACGGCGAGTCCAGCAAGTGGTACTACAGATACGGGAACGAATTCTATCGGTCAGGATTATACGAGTATGACGAATGGCGTGACTTATTCATTCGTTTGTTACCCAGTAAATTTACTTGGTTACCAATCATCAAATAGTGCATCAAGTCTGGTTACTCCTTCCGGTTCTTCAGGTCCTTACATTAATATATTTACAGTTTCAAGTGTTACTAATTTTCAATCTGGGGATATTTCCGGAAATTCTTCAAGTAATGGAATCGTTTATACTGTATATTCGTTAAATACAGTCAATGTTTCGTATACTGTGAATTATACTGCGACTACTTCTGGTGTGGTGCAACTTTTTTGTATTGGGGGTGGTGGTTCAGGAGGCGCGGCTATTGGAGCTGGTGGTGGCGCAGGCGGTGTAATACAAACATCAGTGTTTTTGCCTGCCGGGTCGGGAGCGATCAGTGTTATCGTGGGTGATGGTGGAGGTCCATATACTTCGACTTCAGCAATCGTATCTTATGATGGAAATAATACAACAGTCACTTTTAATGCAACATCAACAAATTATATTGCTTACGGAGGAGGCGGAGGAGGTACAAGAGGTGATGCGACAACCGTCCATAAAGGTGGATGTGGCGGTGGGTCGTCAACCCAAAGTCCTTCTTCAGCTGGATCATATCCATATCCTCTTGGTGGAGCCGCACAGTCATCAAATGCAATAGCAGCTGGCAATATTGGTTACAATGGAGGTGGTTACGGACAACCAGGTAAAAATCAATATGGGGGATGTGGAGGTGGGGGAGGTGCAGGTGGTCCAGGTGGTAATGGTAGTATTTCTTCAGCAGCTGGTGTTGGAGGTCCTGGTATGAAATGCACATTATCTGGAATAGCTGCCTTTTCTCCTTTCGGAACACCGTACGGCAATTATTATTGGGCAGGTGGAGGTGCAGGAACATGGGGCGGTGCCACTCCCGCTAATGGTGGCAATCCAGCGGGTGGAATTGGCGGGGGAGGGGCTGCTAATAACGGTTATGCAAACAATGGTGCTCTCGGTCCACAAAGCGGCGGAGGCATAAATCCATGTCCAATACCAGCTGCGGGCTATGGACAATCTGGTGCACCTAATACTGGTGGTGGAGGGGGTGGATATTACAATAATGGAGGTTTAGGTAGTAAAGGTGGTTCGGGGATCGTATTAATTGCTTTCCCATAAATAAAAATTCTGTATTATTTATATGATGTCGGAACAATTGAATCAAGATAATTATATTATATTTTTGAAAAATAATATAATCGATAACGACACCTTTGTTTTAAAAGATATCCCATTCAAAAATTTTGTATTCGATAGGAGTCAAATATTTGAAAAAAAGGTTATCAACAATTATTTTAGTACTGAATTGTGCAATAAAATAATTGATGAATGTGAGTTATATGCAATTAATAGAGGAGGGTGGACGACAGATAGACATGCAACAAATCCGACGACAGACCTGTGTGTCAAAGATATAAAAAATATATTACCAGTATTTTTAGAAATATATACCACAATTATTGGAAAAATAAAAGAAATACATAATATTTTTAATGAAAATAATCTGTTTACGATTAACGATGCATTTGTCGTTAAGTACGAACACGACAAGCAAAATGAATTAGAAATGCATTCAGATGCAGGAGATGTTACTGTTAATATTTTATTAAATGATCCGTCAGATTTTGAAGGTGGTGGAACATTTTTCGAAGAAGGTAATCAAACCTACTTTTTAAACAGGGGCGATATGTTAATTCATAGAGCAATATCTACACATTCGGGTTTAAAAATAACCAAAGGTAAAAGATATGTTTTAGTTATTTTTATTGAAGTTTATGATTTAACCTCAGGTCCGTTATGATTTATATATATTTATGTTTTCAAATATATTCAAGCATCTTTTACCGCACATTTCGGTTTCTTTTTTCGCATTTCGTTGATAATCTCTTCGGGATAATTCATTTCCTGTAAAATCAGAATGGCTCCCTTTACTTTGGAAATACCGGGTCTCAGCATATAAGTGTATTTGATTTCCCCCGTTTCCGGATTTTTCGTAATATTCATCTTGTAATTCTGCACGCCGCGTCTAGGTACGGCTACTTCGTTACCACTACTATCCAGGTGATTAATCTTCTTCTCCAATCTCTTGCACAACTCAATGTAGTGGGTCGTCAAAATAAAATCAACATGTTTGTTTTTGGATAAATACAGTAAAAAGGCGTAAGCCGCCTGGGTCGCTTCCACCGGATTCGTACCCGAATACAGCTCGTCGAAAATGCAAAAGTGATGCGAATCGGTGGTCGTATCGCAAATGATATCGATAATCTCCTTGCAACGACGCGATTCGGCTTGAAACAAACTGTCGCGACCCGAAGTATCCGGAATATTCAAATAAGAATGAATGTGCGTGTAGGGGCGAATGACACAGTCCTGATAAAATCCACATCCAAATTGCTGAGTGAAAATGATGTTGATGGTGGTAGTTTTCAACATGGTCGTTTTACCCGCCGCATTGGGGCCGGTAATGATGGCATTGTTGGACAAATCAAAATCATTCTTCACATGTTTCGATTCCGCATAGGGGGGATAATATTGTTGGGTAAAATTCGTGGAAACATTCTCGCTGAACTTGGCGACAGAAACATGGTTCGCGTGCATATTTTCGTGAATACCGCAAATATTATTGATGAATCCCTCAAATCCAATCGAATAACGAATGCTTTTTTCGTATTCCTTATTATCATGAAGACGATAGAAACACTTCAACATGTAACCAATTTCGGTAATTTTGAATATACTCGGGTTAAAGGGCTTGATGAGGGTCAACTGCGCATACAGTTCCTGCAGCTTCAAACAGTGTTGGGAGGTAATTTGGGTAAAAGTGCGGTAGGAAGGCAAGGACCCATTTACCTGATTGAAAGCCAACATCGTATTAATAGAATATGCCAAATAATGTTGCATTTCTGTGAGATGAGTATTGATCAGGTGCATGTTTCGATAAAATCGGACACAGGTGTTGATATTCTGGTATATTTGCATCATGTACAGACCCAGTGTGATCAACACATAGATAACTTTATCCCAACTCATGGATTGAAAAGCTCCGATAGTTTTGCCTATGAAATGGTGTCGAGCAATTTCTTTCAGAACTTCAACATAAACTCCAAACGAAATCGGAATACCGCGCAATTTAAGCAATAAAAACGGGAACACAAAAAACAGGATGGGAACAATAAAACTCATGATGGGCGATGTCATATTGAGAACCGTCATGACCTGCAAAAAATAAGAGGATTCGTTGAAAGATTTCAACATGTCCCATTCGATGTAACAATATTTTTCTAAAAAACTGGGGTCCTCCTTGGTGTCCTGCCAAATTTCCATGATTTTATCACACTTCTCTTGGTCAAATTTATACGAATTTACGGTGATTCTATCGAGCATATTTAGATATTCGGGTGTATTTTTAATCATCGCTTGACTGTCCTTTAAAAAAGGCGTGTAGGTAGTGTACTGTTGATTCCACTCTGATATCATGTTGAAGGCGAAATCGTGTTTGGGTTTGAGTAAATATTCGTACATACACATTGGAGAAGATTGAGAACAAGGAATCTGAACATTGTCGTCATGATTCTTTTGGTAAGGGATCAATTCCAGATCCGAGCTGACAATGGGTGACAATTTATGAAGATATTCTGCGGGTGTGTAGTGAATAGGTAATTCGAACCCGTGATATATTTTTTGGGGTATTTCTTCTTCCGATTTCATCGGCGGACTTTGTCCGGTTATTTTTTCAATGACCAATTGGAAATGTTCTAAAATCATTTATATGTTGAATTTATAAAATATAAACGAGTATTACACGCGCGATATTGGAATCGAATACAAAAGAAATAAAACAATATAAAAATGAATCATATAAATATATTAGTATAAAGGAGAACTATGCTGTACGAACCAATGGCTTATTCGTTGGATGAATACCAAGATATTTTATTTCGTGGTGTTCCGTTTCCACTTCCTACGGATGTCTTGGAAACAATACAGGAACTGGAAAGGATTGTGAATCAATCGACCCCTGTTGTCGAAAATAATGAAAAAAATACCAAAAGACCATTTGAGACGGTGCCTTTCAGTAGATATATCGAAAAAAAGAGCAGATTTATAAAGCACGAAAAGAAACCGATCATATCCATTGAAGATATCAACGACTGGAATTCGGGGAAGACATTCAAGGTCACTACCAAGGTGGTAAAAGAGGGCACCGAAAAATTGTTGACAGATATCCGTATTTCTCTGAATAAACTGTCGAATAAGAACATGGAAACTCAACAGGAACAGATAATCCAAAATATCGAAAAAATCTTGGAGGAAACCCAGGACAAGGGCCAAGACATCAATAAAATCGCCAAGATCATATTTGATACGGCGGTGTCCAATAAATTTTATTCGGAATTGTACGCGGATTTATACAACAATTTGATTGCAAAATTCGATACCGTATTTAAAGATCAATTGGGCGATCTGCTGAACAATTACAAGGTGTCAATTAACGATATTAATTTTGTGGATCCGAACAAGGATTATGACGGATATTGTGAGTATACCAAGAAGAACGATGTGCGTAAGGCGATTACAACATTCATTGTTAACTTAGTAAAGAAAAATATTCTGTCAGAAACGGACATTTTGGGCATTATCATGTATTTGGAAGACCTGGTATTTAAATATGCCGAAGAAGAAGGTCGTACGAACGAATTAGAGGAGATTGTGGAGAATCTGTTTATTTTGATTACTCAGAGTGAGGCGGTCCTAACCAATGCGGAATTTTGGTTAGAAAAGATCATTCCCAACATTCACGAGCTTTCTAAATTGAGAAAAAAGGATGCTTCTAAATACAAGAGTATGACGAGCCGAGCAACCTTTAAACTGATGGATATTATTGACAAATTGAACTAGTCTTCAAAGGCGAAAATGGCTTCAGCCAGTCGCTCTTCCAGGGCTTTGGCCTCTTTTATTTCTTGGTTGATTTCGGTCAAGAGTTGAATAGACGATTTTTCGGTCACCGTGCTGCTACGAATTAACTGTACAAACATGGTGGCTTTGGCCTTTCTGGGAATACCCCCGTAAACCTCGTTAATTGAAGTATATGTATATTCAAGCATCAATATGACACCCGCATGTAGAACAATAAGATTATCAATGGCTTTGTCGTTGTCAAAATTGAATTTTAGAACACTACATGTACCATTTTGTAGATTTCGAAACATGATACACTCATCGCCGTTGCCGTAGGATTTTAATGCTGTCAAAATATCGTTTTCTGTGGCATAGGGGTGAACATTACTGAGATAGATTGATACGGAGGTTTCCATGATGGTGTGGTTTGTTTTGTGCAATATGAGAATATTTCACAAAAATTATCAATTTTTCACAAAGACACAAATGCTTTCGCTGTTGTCCTCCTGTTTGTTGACGGTGACAGATTTGTTGAACATTTTGTAGATTTTCACCTTTTTGAACCCCACCTCTTGCGTAATACGGTTCATGTCCGACACCAAGGTCACTTCTTTGTTTTCAGATCCATAGTCGCTAATAATATAACACATTTTACCCTCTTTTTGGAGAACATCGTAACAGAGCTGCACGGTTTTGCGCCAGTATCCTTCCAACCAGGCCTCGTAGGTTTTGTAACGATGGGTGCTCTGCATTTTACCGGCATAAAGCTCCAATCGATAATAAGGAGGACTAAAAAATACCGTGTCAAAATGGCCCCCGTATTTTTTCATGAATCCCGGTTTTTTCGCCAAATCTTCGGAAGGTGAGCAAGTGATCTCAAAAGATCGTTCGGGATAAAATTTATGGATAAATTCGCCGGTTTTTTTACACACCGAAGGAATCACATCGTTCCCCACATATTCTTCGACGCCCGATTCCAAAAATCCATAAGAGTAGGAAGACCAACCAAGTGTTGGTGTAAAAATCTTGGTACCCTTCAAGATGCGTTTATTTATGGAATAGACGATGTAAGGATTCATGATCGAGGCACGAAAATAAAAAGACGAAAACACGCTGCCCAATCGTCCCTCCGCGGTATAATGAACGGCACTGGGCGTCAAGAGTTTGTAGTCAATAATATCGTGCAAATATAGGTCTTCAATCACGGACCAATAATTGGAAACATTGTCGAAGCCCGACTGAGTATCTCGCAGAACTTCCCTGTAGTACATGTTGCGAAT
>Ga0214919_10012558_pt1 | contig 10393 bp, 16 predicted proteins | sample LL1503_MetaG_FD_177994 | JGI IMG/M metagenome (GOLD analysis project Ga0214919, IMG submission 177994) | Freshwater microbial communities from Lake Lanier, Atlanta, Georgia, United States - LL-1503 | ecosystem: Environmental > Aquatic > Freshwater > Lake | place: USA: Georgia | collected... | reverse complement strand
GGAGGTCAGCAAGTTCATCAACGAGCATGTTAAGAGTGACGACCTTATCTTTGATAAGGAGGAGTACAAGATCCCAGATGGAACCTGGATTGCAATGATGCTTGAAGAGAAGACAGTCATCGAGATTGATATCAACAAGGAGGATGATGATGATGATGATGATGATGAGGCGGTTCCTCCATTCAGACTGTCTTACACAATGATTAACTACTAAACAAGTAAACCCAAAAGAAAAGATAAAGACGAAAGGTGAAAATCCTTTTTTACATGACGAAAAAATTGAAGCCGGCCGCCGCCAGTGGAATCAGCACCCAACAAAGATGATTACCGATATGAGCACAAACGTAGACCTGATGGTTGCCAAGACGGAGGATGTCATTATGCGTCTTAACAGCATGCTTGTTTATGTAAAGACGATGAACGAGCACGCTATGAATACCCCTTGTTCACAGGATAAGGTTAAAGAAGCAACCATCAATTTCTTCAAGCAAAGGATTCAAGAGTTAGAGGAGAACATTCAATACGCGCAGGCTGCACGTAATCGCCTTCTAGATGGGTAGATACGCTTAAAACCAGAATAAAAGATAAGGACGAGAGGTGAAATCCCTTTTTTGTTGGAGGTCACCCAACCTGCCAAAGCCAAAAAAAATTGAAGGCCCGCTCCCCCTGGAGCGAACATCTAACAAAGTGAAGAAAGATGCTTACATATCCCAACACACAGGCAAACTTGATGGCGATGAGAGTGGAAGATGCTCTTACGCGTCTTAACAACAAGCTCAATTATGTAAAGATGATGAATGAGCATGTGGAGAATACACCTTGTTCATCTGATTCAGATAATATTAAAGAAGCAACTATGAAGTTCTTCAACAAAAAGATTCGAGATTTGGAGGAGAGTATTCTAGATATGGAGATTGTACGCAGACATCTTGCAGATGAGCAGATGCAATGAAGTACACAAACACAAAAACAAAAGATAAAGACGAAAGGTGAAATCCCTTTTTTGTTAGAGACGCGAAAAATTGAAGCCGGCGGTCTCCCTGGAGCCAGTATCCAACAAACGTGAGACAACTATCAAATATCCAAGATGCCTGCGCAGACTCGTTCTAAATGGCGTGCGTCCTGTGCTGACGCTAGTAAGAAGGATCTAGAAAACTCTGCACTATCTTGGGCAAAGATTGACGCCGCCGCTCAGAAGGCCAAAGACGACGCATACACATCTCTTTGGAACTCTGGCTGTGAGAATTTATGCTATCACTTTGGCTTGTGTTCAGATGTGATGGGGGACTGTTGGGAACCTGTATATGATGAATCAGGTCTAGAGGGGTTGAAGAAGGATCTTCGTATTCTATCAAAAGTAGAACATAATGGCGAGGTCTGTGAGGATTGTAAAAAGTGGATTGATGGTCTACATGATTAAGGAACAAATTGCTTAGCAAGAAGAGCCACAAAAAAATTGAAAAACAAACCCCCTTTTTTAATTGTATCAAACAAAATGAAGATCTTTATTGTTTACGATAGCAGCGGTTTTGTCTGGGAGCGTGCGTATACATCCTTACAGTCAGTAATTGATGTCGTCTCTGTTTATGTTGAGCAAGAGAACTTACGTGAAAAGGCTAATGAAAACTCTCTTATGAAGATGCAGACCGAGTTCACATATAAGTATGTGGAGGGTTGTGTATTGGTGGCGCACAACCCAGTTAGTAAGTTTTGTATATTCTTCAAAGAACTAATGCTTTAGAAGCCAGAAGAGCCGAAAAATTGAAACCGGCCGCCACCACTCCAACAGTATTCAAGAAAAGCGTCTTAAAATGACCTATTTTAACGTTGCGATCGTCGGTGACGCGTGCGTCGGAAAGTCCAAGTTCTGCGACCTGGCGATGATTGAATTGCGCTGCGTGATGAAATGGAGGAACAAGTTCTCCCACTTCGAGCTCTGCGACTTCGAGCCGAAACCGTATGTGCCGACAATTTCGCGCGATATCAAGAGTATGGGACCGTGGAAAAAGAATGATACGATAAATCGTGTCTTTCAACTTCAAGACATTTCAGGTGATGAGGATTACAAGCATTTATTGAAAAAGAATGATGCGATAAATCTTATGTTTCACGAGATTTCAGGCGCTGAGCGTTACAAGCATTTCCGTGCTGGATACTACGCTGACGTAGAGGCGTTCATCGTAATTCACAAGGGAAATCCGCAACCGTGGATTGACGAGATTCGCACGACGCGACCCGATGCGGAGATAATGACAATTAACATTAAAAAGATGAAGACGCAGCGTGATGCGTATATCTGGATGACGGAGCGCTTCGGAAAGTGCGTGGATTATCCTAATCGCCCCGAGTATCCTCTGTAAAACATCTAAAAACAATAAAACTCAAAAAGATAAAGAAGAGAGGTGAATATCCTTTTTTATTTTAGTAGTTAGCGATAAAAAATTGAAACCGGCGATAAGGACTGCTTGAAGCATACAAGAAAGATGTCGACAATAGGTGAGCGTTATATGCATATCGAGGCGATGAATAGGAAGGCTTATCTAGTAGAAGCAAACCGTGCCAAGATGATGCTAGATGCTAAACCTCAACTCGAATATATGAAGATGATGAAGGAGATTGTTGAGAAGATACCTTCATCATCGGATAAAGCAAAGAGCGAGACGGTTAGTTTCTTCGATTCTAAGATCCAAGACTTGGAGGTGGATGAAGCCGGTCTCCCACGATACTTGTATACGCTAACCTATGTATCGGATATGGGCTGTAGATACAATGGTGTAGAGCCTCGTATGGATAAGAAAGATTTTAAGACAACGAAAGAAATTATTCACTTCATTGAAGTGCTCATTCTCTCTGATGAGACGCACATTATGAAGGATACTTACAAGATCCCATCTCCTTCCGATATTGATGCTCTTCTAGGTGAAAATTCTGCTGTTAAACATATGATGTTTGATATTAATGTGAAAGATGATGAAGATGATGAAGATTATGATGATATTCCCATTTTCGAAGTGCTTCGAGTGAGAGTAAACTACTAAATGCGACAAAACCTATAAAATTTGAAAAACTTTTTTAATATATCCACTATCAGCAAAAATGGAGCCTTATGAGAAGATCTTCATTATTTACAAGAGCGACGGTTTCGTCGATTTTGTAGCGCACAAGTCTTTCCAGTCTGCAGTTGATGCTGTCACAGAAACTTTAATACAAGAGAACTATCAAGCAAAGATGGATGGATGCTATCAAGATGATGAAGACCCCCCCGCTAAGATGGAGAAAGACTTCACATACAAGGATGAGCAAGATGGCGTGTTAGTCTCCCATAATGAACTCACAAAAATTTCCATATTTATCAAGGAATTAAGAATGTGTACTAAGTAACGAGAATAAATCTATTAAACCAAAATATTATATCTAAAAAGAATCTATATATTTATATAGAAATGACACGAACCTCTAAATCAATCACACCACATAAGAATACATCTGCTCCCGTCAAACAAAACGCTATAGATATTCAAAGACCTAGTTTAACACAAACTATGAAAGAAGGTTTTGGATTAGGACTAGGTATGTCTGTAGCACAACATACAGTAAACGGTGTAATGAACTTTTTTTCTACTCCTAGAATTACTAATCCAGTTGAAAATACAAAGATAATCGAGTACGCTCAAAATAAAGATTTTGAGCCTAGGAGATTAGCATCGCTAATCGAGTACGAAAAATGTATGAAATATAGTTCTAACGATAATGATTTATGTAAAACTTTATTAGATAATTAATAAAAAATTGAAACCTGTGATTGTCGATATTATGAGCACATAATACCAACAATGACCAAATACGACTTTGACTATGATGCCAATATCTTCCCTACGCACCGCGATATGTTCATGTGTCTGCGTGACCGCATAAGCTCATCTACTATGCAGTTCACAGAACAGTGTAGTGCTGGCTACAATGCGCTCTTTTGGAGTGATAGTATCCTCAATGAAACCCTTGAAGAGGTTCACATGCGTGAGTTGAAGCGCTTCATTCGTTCAAAGGTTATAAGTCGCGATGAGGCTTTGAACTCTCTTATTCAAGTTGTATGCGAGGGTTCTCGTTATCCTAGTAACCATTTGGTATTAATTAAGAAGATGCTCGTCTATATCATTGCTGAGGACACAAATAATAAGCGCCCGAATATCCCTTACAGTGTACTATTTGACAGTTATTATATTGGCAATGCGACGCTGGAAGATGAGGTAAAGGATGGCGGCTATCATATGCGCGGCCCTTTGATTGATATTATTGCGTCCTACTATTTGAACTTTGACGCATCCTCTTATGCTGACTGGGCGTCTATCCCTTCAAATCACGGAGAACCTGATGAGACCAAGAAGTGTGATGACCCAGAGCGCTTCCAGTATATCAAGGCAAATAGCAAGTATCTCCAGAATCTCTAAACACCTTACAAAATTCTTCATTAGAAAAAATTATATTTTTTAGTACTATATTATCCCTTACAGGTGTATTAATTATTGGCTTTGGTGGGACAATAAAAATTGAAGGCCGCCTCTTTCGCAACAGTGGCAACCACAACCAATACATAAAATGACAGAGATGCCGATTCAAAAGTATATACCATCTATTTCTGAGGAGCATGACGAAGCATTTCAGGAGTTGCTTGATTATATTTACGAAGATGAAGATGAAGATGGAGATGGGTTAATGGATATTATTGGTGCGCAATACGACCTTCTAGTGGAAAAAGAGTTGGCCGATAATCCACCCATAATTGGCCATTGTGGATTCCCTTGTGACGGTGAATGTTCACACTGTAAGGCTACAGGAACATTTGATATTAGTGATGAGGTTTAGAGAAAACTCACTATAAATTTATAATGGAAGCAGAGGACAAACCAATATGTCGTTTTTGCTTGGAGGATGATGACCCTTTAATACGCGCTTGTCGCTGTATTGGTTCTGTAGCACATATACACTCAGCGTGTCTTGTAAAATGGGTTGAACTAAATCCGAATCCAGAAACAAATTCCCATTGTAACTTATGTCTTGCTAATTATACATATATTAGATCACACGAAAAAGAAAATATACCAGATGAAAATGAAATGGTTCATTATTTTTTCACACGTCCTTGGCTTTATCTTATGGTAACCCACTATTTTTTCATTTTCTTTCCAATACTCAACTGGCAGGAGGCACTCTTATTTTATCCACAATATTTAATTGCAATTCACTGCGGATATTTTAATGCACTCTTAAAACTTGTGCCAATCAAAAATAGGAATCTATATATGAAAGCAATTATAAATCCTAAACAAATATGTCATTTAATTGTGTATTTATTAAAACTATTATTGTCTTTCAAGTTCTACTTTATAAGTGGAACAATATCAACGATATATTTATTCTACTTTTATGACCAACATATTGAGACTCTTAATACTTTAAATCGCAACATAATTATTGAAGTACTCCCTTATGTAGAAGATGAAGAAGACGAAGAAGATGAAGACTCTGATGGTTGAACTGTAGTAGACTTAGATTTCTTCTTGAGAATAATTTTCTTTAGAGGTGGTTGTTGCGACTGCTCCTCTGTTTTTACACTCATCTTAGCAAATGTCTTCTCCAGATCCTCCTGTTCAAAATATCCAAGAGAATGAATAACTGGATTCACACTCATGTTCTTCATACGTGGATCTTGAATCACCGTCTCCACCATTTCATCCTTAGTAATACCATACTTGTCTGCAATAATGTCCAACATAATTGCAAAGAAGTCCACAGAATGACTCATAAACAAGTGGAGACACGCATTCATTGCTAATGAAGGATTCTTAATCTCTACAGGAGTATATTCTTCGCCTGTTCTGAGATAGCGCTTAGATGAGTCCACCTTTGCTTTCTTAAAAGAGCTCATTTTTATTGATGGTTTCCTTACAGGGAAAAATGGGATTCAATTTTTCACCTTGTTGTGATACTCCCCCTTGCGTTATTTAGATTCGCCAATTATCCAGTAGCGTACTAAGAGACAAATGACAACGAGCTCCCATATTTCTACTAGGGAGAGTCTTAACACCGTTCTTGTGAAGAAATTCGGTAATATCAACATTACTTGGCAGTTGCGCAATCTCTGACATTGAGAACCAGCGCACATCAGTCACCTCCTTCTTATCTAGAATCATAGGCTTCAATAGTTTCTTAGGCCTAAATACAAAGTAGTATCCAGCCTTCAAAAGGACAGGCCCAACTGTTGGCATCATATTTCCTACGCTAATTCCAGTCTCTTCACGCAATTCACGAACTGCACACATATAAGGAGTCTCACCCATCTCAATATGCCCCTTTGGAAATGACCACTTACCAGTAAGACGACCCCTTACAAGAAGATATCGATTATCAGGTGAGACCATAATCACTCCATATACATTTCTAATGAAAGGATCGTTGTAACACATTTTGTAAGGAGAGAAAAGCAGTTGGTTCGGATACTTTGAACAATCTTGTGCCTCGGCCCCTGGAGGGGAAGGGGTTCAATTTTTATAATTAGGCCTAAACATAGTAGTACCCTTATAGGGAGATTATGAGCGCAGCAGCAACACCTTGGGTATCTCCTTATTTATCCGATGGAATCGGTAATCGTCTCTTCCAAGTAGCCGCAGCAATGGGGGCTGCTGAACAGTATGGGCGTAAACTTATATTTTATCTTCCAGTATGTAATAAGGCTGCTCATAGTTCTCCAGAATTTGTTTGGACACTTTTCCCGTCTGTACCAATTGTTGAAAATGATTCAGCCACTTGGACAGAAATAACCGAACGTAATTTCGCAACATTTGAGCCTTTTCCTTCCGCTCCAGATCCCCAAAAAAATTTAGTCGTCCGCGGATTCCGCCAGAGCCAAAAATATTTTCCGAAACTTTCCGATATTTCGGTTAATTTTGACTCTTGTCTTGGTGTGGATGAAATTGGTCGTCTTGATAATTTATTCAGAAATCTTGAAACACCTTCTGAACGAATCGCATTTTTACATGTCCGTCTGGGAGATTACCGATTTTTACCACACCACTATGTAAACTTGGAACAATACTGGATAAAGGCTCTTCGTTCACTCTCTTCTTCAGTTGATAAAATTATAATACTGAGCGATGAACCTGGTTATGTTGAACAAGTATTACTCCCATTTTTCGAACAATTCACACCCTGTAAGGTATTTCACGAACAGAACCCTGTAAGTTGTTTGTATTTAATGAGTCTCTGTGGAGGAGGTGCAGTATGTGCGAATAGTTCTTTTAGTTGGTGGGGAGCATATCTTAGTTTGGCACGAAGACGAGGGGCGCCTATTTATATGCCAAGTAAATGGGGAGATTTTGAAATACGGGATTTATATCCTGAGTGGGCTACTGTGTTGGATGTTTAGAGGATTTTGTTAGAAAGTGTGCTGAACTATTTTTTACCTAAGGGTAAAAAATTGAACCCCCCTTTAGTCTCCAAAATCAGTCATAACCCTACAAAATGGATCCCATTGAGCCTTCAGCACCTACCACAGTTGATATAATTACTGAGATTCTTCAGAGAATCAAGGTATATGAGAAGATAGTTGAGAAGATTCTGAAGACTGCTACACTTTCTCCGAAACAAGAGAAAGAACTTGAGGACGCATACAATATTCTAGAGACTTGTGATAATGAACTCGAGTCTCTAGGGTATTTTGATGGGATGACCTAACAAGAATTATTTATACATATAGTTGGTGAACAAAAAAAATTTTTACGCACATAGTACTGAACTATTTTTCTATAAAATAGAAAAATTGTTACGCACATAGTGCTGAATGAAATTTTTTTCCTGTACCAGGGAAAAAATTGAACCTCCATTTATCCCACAAAACCCAGCACCGACTAATTATCCCTTACAGGAATGGATTTAATTACGAACAGATTCGCTGTACTTGATATGGATTCTGATTCAGATTCTAAATCTGAAGTTATGCATCCACCATCTCCAACAACTACACCCCCATATCCACCATATATTACTGGTACAACACCACCACCTTCTCCACTAATACTCGAAGAGAAGTCTGAAGATAATCGTTTTAAATCTTTACCCACCGATGGATTCACCCCAGTATTTAGTCGTGAACGTAACACACTAATAGTTCCTTCACGACCGGTCAAGACTATTCAGTTTCGCTCTAAGTTTCTAAATATCTCAAGTAATGTTGATTTCCCTAGACTTGCGACATCTGCTCCCAAGCACTCATCTGGAACTTGGGGAGAGAGTTTTGCAAAGAAGGTTGCATCTCTTGCTGATCGTGACGCCCAAGCAGCAGGACAAAAGCGTAAGGAGCAGGAAGAGTATGAAAAGGAGGAAATTTGCCTGAATGTTATGCCTATTAGGTCACGTTTCCGTCGCACTCTTGAGGATATCCTAACAGATGAGGGGAACAACAACAATGTATCATTCTCTAGTGACTATTCTGGTCCTATAGAAGAAGAATTTGATATGTATACCGAGGAAGAGGAGCGCTAAACACTTGACGCTAAAATAATAAAAATATTTTTTGGTTACACAGACAGTTAGGCATCTTTAGAATGTCCTCCGCTATGGTACCACTAAATATATCTGGCGCACAAGTAACTTTACGAAGTTCTTATGGCGGTATTCCTATAATAGGAACTTTTAGCAATGGTCCAACCGGTCCATTAGGAGTTACAGGACCAACCACACTAGGGGTTCATTTGAATCTTCCTGTATGGGATTCTGTTGCTCTCTGGTTGGACGCAGCAGACTTTTCTACAATAGGTCTCTCGGCAACAACTGGCGCTGGTGGATTTTCGCAGGTGTCTGCGTGGTATGATAAATCTCTCAACGCGCAACATCTTTTTCAAGCGACGGCAGCGAATCAACCTTACTATCACCCTACAGGGTTTAATGGTCGTCCTGGTGTGCGATTTGGGTATAATAGCGGTATAACTTCTTTAGGACGCACTGGAAATTTTATGGTGGGAAATAGTGAAATGACTTGTTTTTTAGTGTATAGAAATGAAGGGCGTGTTGGAGACCAATCACGGTTTGTTCAGACAGTTGGGAATTTAACTGGTGGTGGAGATGGTTCACTCAATTATGATAATTTTTCTATGAAATGGCAAACAGGTATTGAACAAACACGAATAGGCGGCACTGCAGATTCACGATTTTTATGGGCTGGAACTCTCGCAACAATGTTGAATAATTCATCATCAAATTCTATTGGAGGATTACCACCAAATGCTTTTGGAATTTGGCAAAATGGTTCTCTTGGCGCATCAAATGTTGGAAATTCATTTATTAGAAGCAACTACAATTGTAGAAATCTTACAATTGGTGGAACCGGTTTTGGAGGAACACCTCCAACTCCTTTAGGGTTCTTCGGATATATGTGCGAATTTATTGTTTATACACGAGCCTTACAGACCTCTGAGAAAGAAGCAATAGAGGCGTATCTAACACAAAAATGGGCAATCACTTCTAATATACCAATTCCTGTTGTAAATAATTTAGCGCTTTGGCTAGATTCAGCAGATAATGATATGCTTACAACAGTTTCTCAAACAACAAATGCTACACTTTATCTTAGCAATTGGTTTGATAAGTCTGGAAATTATCAACATATGCGTCAAGCAACTCTAGCGCGTCAGCCTTTTTATACATCCAATAGTTTCAATGGAAGACCTGCAATTCGTTTTGGTTATTCAACAACCCCTGAGGTCTATTCTGGAACACAAATGTCCGCTGGTAATATTGATTTTATTGGAGGTACTGCTTCAGCGGCAGCCACATCTAATTTAACAGCATTTTTTGTTGTTAAGAATGAAGGGCTCCGAAGAACAATTCTATATGCGACAGATCGCACTGTTGCAAGTAATCATATGCAAATGTTGGCAGGAATTAATCCTAGTTCAGGAGGAGTAGGAGGATTTATTGCCACCAGACCAACTGTAAATGGGACTCTTATTACAAATTCATTTCAAAGAGAAGGCCTATATACAGTATTAGTGAATCCGTCACAAACAGCTTCAAATGGCGGAGTAACTTCTAACGCAGTTGGTCTTTTTTATAATGGTGTTCTTCAAAATACAAGCACAGATACAAATATTCGTTCTAATTTTGGTGTTAGTACTTTAACACTTGGTGTAACACCAAATGGGTCTTTTGGTGCTTATACAGGTTATATGGCAGAGATTATTGTTTATAATGCTACACTTTCCCTTACACAAAGATTAAGTATAGAGACTTATTTGACAGCTAAGTGGGGTTTATCAAGTAATATATTTCCAACACCTTTTACTGTATCAGCACGTCTTAATAATACTGTACCTGGCCCTTGTGCGTGGTTTGACGCATC
>Ga0214919_10012557_pt1 | contig 10393 bp, 9 predicted proteins | sample LL1503_MetaG_FD_177994 | JGI IMG/M metagenome (GOLD analysis project Ga0214919, IMG submission 177994) | Freshwater microbial communities from Lake Lanier, Atlanta, Georgia, United States - LL-1503 | ecosystem: Environmental > Aquatic > Freshwater > Lake | place: USA: Georgia | collected 2015-03-15 | reverse complement strand
CGGGTGGCACTGTGAAACGCGGTCAAGCCTTCAAACGTCACATTTTGACCAAGAAGACCACCAAAAATAAGCGCCACTTGCGTGGCTCGGTCGCAGTCCATGAGACCAATATGGGCCACATGGCCCAAATGTTGCCCTTCGCAGGGCTGTGATCAGACGAACAAGGAGATTATCAAATGCCTCGCGTTAAACGTGGAGTGACGGCACGTGCCCGTCACAAAAAAGTACTCGCCCAAGCCAAAGGTTTCCGTGGTCGCCGCGGCAATGTTTTCCGGATCGCCAAAGAAGCGGTGATGAAAGCCGGGCAATATGCCTACCGGGATCGCAGAACCAAAAAACGTGTGTTCCGTCAGCTTTGGATTGCCCGTATCAATGCGGCAGCCCGTGAGCTGGGCATGACCTACAGCCAGTTTGCCAATGGTCTGAAGAAAGCGGCCATCGAGATCGACCGCAAGATGTTGGCCGATTTGGCCGTGCACGACAAAGCAGCCTTTGGGCACATTGTCGAGCAAGTCAAAGCCAAGTTAGCGGCTTGATGTCCCCGACCCGGTTGCGCCTGATATGCAGGTGCGCCGGGTTTTTTATTGTCATGGGCCCATGGGGCCCCATTTGATTCAAATATGCTTGCCTTGCAATGAATGATCTGAATGCTTTGGTAATGGCTGCGCAATCGGCTTTCGAGGGATGCCATACCCAAGCTGATTTGGAAAACGCAAAGGCCCAATTTTTGGGCAAAACCGGGCGTGTCACAGAGTTGATGAAGGGCCTGGCCACGCTGCCCACTGAAGAAAAGAAGCTTCAGGGGGCTGCCATCAACCAAGCCAAACAAGCGGTCGAAATGTCCTTGACCCAGCGCAGACAAGCGCTGGCAGACGATGAGCTGGCCAGCCAGCTCAAAGCGCAGGCTTTGGATGTGGGGTTGCCGGGGCGTTTGCGCCCAACAGGTGGCTTGCACCCTGTCAGTCTGACCTTGGAGCGGATCGAGCAAATTTTTGACTCCATGGGGTTTGAGGTAGCTCAGGGCCCTGAAATTGAGACCGATTGGTACAACTTCACGGCACTGAACACGCCAGAAGATCACCCCGCGCGCTCCATGCACGACACCTTTTACGTTGAAGGTGGTTATCTGTTGCGCACCCACACCAGCCCGATGCAAATCCGCCATGCGGTTAGCCATGTGAAGCGCCATCAAGCCTTGCTGGATGCGGGACAAACCATGCCTGAAATTCGTGTGATCGCGCCTGGCCGCACCTATCGTGTGGACAGCGATGCGACCCATTCCCCGATGTTCCACCAGTGCGAAGGTTTGTGGATTGGAGAGAACATCAGTTTTAAAGACCTCAAAGTGGTGTTCACTGACTTTTGCCGGACTTTTTTTGAGTCCTCAGATTTGGTGCTCCGGTTCCGCCCCAGCTTTTTCCCCTTCACTGAGCCCAGTGCGGAAATCGATATTCAATTTCCGAGTGGGCCTTTGGCCGGGCGTTGGCTCGAAGTGGCTGGTTCTGGCCAAGTGCATCCTCAGGTGGTGAGGAACATGGGCTTGGACCCTGAGCACTACATGGGCTTCGCTTTTGGCATGGGACCTGACCGCTTGACCATGCTTCGCTATGGGGTCAATGATCTGCGCCTGTTCTTTGATGGCGATGTTCGTTTCTTAAGTCAATTTCGCTAAATCAAAACCCGTCCCACTATGCAATTCCCTGAGTCTTGGTTGCGCGAATTTTGCAACCCACCGTTGAACTCTCAAGCCTTGGCCGATACCCTCACCATGGCTGGTTTAGAGGTGGAGGAAATGCGACCCGTTGCACCGGCCTTCAGCAAGGTGGTGGTCGGTCAGATATTGAATGCAAATCCTCATCCCAATGCAGATCGTTTGCGCATTTGTGAAGTAGATGTCGGCCTGCCGCAAACCTTGTCCATTGTTTGCGGTGCGCCCAATGCCCGTGAGGGCATCAAGGTGCCGTGCGCGATGGTCGGGGCTTTATTGCCGCCGGGTGAAGATGGCAAACCTTTCGCCATCAAACTGGGCAAGATCAGGGGCGTGGAGAGCCAAGGCATGTTGTGCTCATCCAAAGAACTGCAACTCAATGACGATCATGGGGGTTTGCTGGAACTGTCTGCGACGGCCGAGTTGGGCCAAGACATTCGCCAACACCTGGCATTGGACGATGTGCTTTTCACCCTGAAATTGACGCCCAATTTGGCCCATTGTTTGGGAATACACGGGGTCGCGCGTGAACTTTCGGCATTGACGGGTGCGCCGCTTTTGCAAGCTGCCTACCCTGCCGTGCCCTGCAACACGGATCAAGTGTTACCGGTGAGGGTTGAGGCCCCAGACCTGTGTGGCCGTTTTTCAGGACGCGTGGTTCGATTCGTCAATCCATTGGCCCCGACACCCGGCTGGATGGTGGATCGACTGGCCCGCTGTGGCCAGCGCAGTGTCAGTGCCTTGGTGGATATTTCCAACTACGTGATGTTTGAGTTGGGGCGGCCCACGCACATATTCGATCTGGAAAAAATCAAGGGTGGTTTGCAGGTCCGCTGGGGGCGCAAAGGCGAAACCTTGAAACTGCTCAATGGTCAAACCGTTGAAGTGGATTCGGATGTGGGTGTCATATCGGACGAACACCAGGTTGAATCACTGGCCGGCATCATGGGTGGAGACGCCACCGCCGTGGGTGATGAAACCCGGCATATTTATATTGAGGCTGCATTTTGGTGGCCCAAGTCTGTCGCGGGTCGCTCGCGCCGCTTTAACTTCTCCACCGATGCCGGGCACCGATTTGAACGTGGCGTGGATCCATCTCTGACGGTTGAGCACATTGAGCGCATCACCCAGTTGGTCTTGGACATTTGTGGAACACATCACACGCAGTGTGGGCCGATTGATGATCTGCAACCCAATATGCCACGCCCACAGCCGGTTCAATTGCGGGTTGCGCGGGCTTCCAAGGTTTTGGGCATGGAACTCCTTGACGGCCAGTGCATGAAAGCTTTGGTGTCTTTGGGCTTGCCTTGCACGATGTCCAACGGGGTCATCACTGTCGTGCCCCCGAGTCATCGGTTTGATTTGCAAATTGAAGAGGACTTGATCGAGGAGGTGGCGCGCATGATTGGTTTTGACCAATTGCCAACCACACCACCGCAAGCGCCCATTTCGGCCAAACGCCGCAGCGAAACAAAACGCAGTGCACACAGCATCCGCCGAAGTTTGGCCAGCTTGGGTTATCAAGAAACCATTAACTTCAGTTTTGTCTCTTCCCAATGGGAATCAGACCTGATGGCCAATTCGGATCCGGTGAAGTTGGTCAACCCGATTGCCAGCAACATGGGGGTGATGCGTTCTTCGCTCATTGGTTCCTTGCTTCAGGTGGTCAAGTTCAATCTGGACAGGCGTGCCGAGCGCGTGCGTGTTTTCGAAATTGGCAGGGTGTTTCGAAAAAATGCACAAACACCCAACAGCGACATCACTGTGGAAGGCTTTGATCAGCCCATTCACATTGCGGCCATTGCCGTTGGCCCTCTGGTGCCGCTTCAATGGGCTGCGACTGATAACGACGCAGATTTCTTTGATGTCAAGGCAGACCTACAAGCGCTTCTTTCGCCACTGGAGGCGCAGTTTCATGCGGCCCAACATCCTGCATTGCACCCAGGGCGCTGCGCGGCCGTGACTTTGCGTGGTCAAACGATTGGTCATATTGGGGAGTTGCATCCCAAGCATCGACAGTCTTGGGGTTTGACGCAAGCACCGGTGCTTTTTGAGTTGACTTTGGATCCGGTTTTGGCGGTTGATATTCCCATGTTCAAGCCTGTATCGAAATTTCCTGTGGTGCAGCGGGATTTGGCGGTCGTGGTCGGGCAAAGCGTGACCCACAACCAATTGATGCAGGCTGTTTTTGCTGCGCCCACACATGGCTTGCTCAGGGATGCTGTGTTGTTTGATATCTACCAACCTGATCAGGCCGTGACGAATTTATCGGCCCATGAAAAGAGCTTGGCCATTCGGTTGACGCTGGGCAGCGAAGAAACGACTTTGACCGATGAGCGAATCCAGGCTGTGGTGGATTCGGTTTTGTCTTCATTGACACTTGTGCTGAAAGCGCGATTGCGGTAACTCAGGAGAATTCACATGGAAATTTCAGTCGATAGCCTTGAAACGCCAGCCTTGACCAAAGCTCAACTTGCAGACATGTTGTATCAGCAAATTGGTTTGAATAAACGCGAATCCAAGGACATGATTGAGGCTTTTTTTGACCTCATCACCCAAAGTTTGGTGGAAGGCAATGACGTGAAGATTTCTGGCTTCGGCAATTTCCAAATTCGCACCAAGTCAGCCAGACCTGGCCGCAACCCCCGCACCGGAGAAGTCATCCCCATTGCAGCACGAAGAGTGGTTACTTTCCATGCCAGTCATAAATTAAAAGACCTCATTCAGAGTGAAAACCCGGGTCAGAGCGTGTAAATTTTTAAAAACTTTAAATTTTTACCGTCTTTTTTGTCCTTCCCTACTTATCTTTTCTGCGCGCTTGGGGTAACCTTGGTTCTTATATCGCTCGCACATGGAAACCCTTCTACCCGCTATACCTGCCAAACGCTATTTCACCATTGGTGAAGTGAGTGAGTTGTGCGCTGTCAAGCCCCATGTCTTGCGTTACTGGGAGCAAGAGTTCACCCAGTTGAGGCCCATGAAGCGCCGTGGAAATCGCCGTTACTATCAGCACCACGAAGTCTTGATGATCCGTCGAATCCGAGGTTTGTTGTACGAGCAAGGTTTCACCATCAGCGGCGCTCGCAATCGCTTGCAAGAAATTGGACACGAATTCAAGTTCGATGAACCAAGCGCTGACATCAATGTGGTTGAGGCTTTGCCTGCCAGTGTGATCTCTGCTGCACCGCACTCAGAGGGGTGGGGCATGTCATTGGCCACACCGGAGGGCACAGGCTCAAAACGCTTGTTCCTTTTGCGTCGGGAATTGTTTGAAATTCGCGAACTGCTCAGCGAGGCCCACGCATAACACCGTTATAATCTTAAGCTTCGGCGTGTAGCGCAGCCTGGTAGCGCACTTGCATGGGGTGCAAGGGGTCGCGAGTTCGAATCCCGCCACGCCGACCAAAGATACAAGGGTTAGCAGAGTTTTTCTGCTAACCCTTTTTTGTGGTCTCAGTTCGAGTTGAGTTGGACAAAAAGAGGCTGCCAACACCCCCTGTGGTCAGTCCATACCTGTCGACCACTCATTGAATGCAGCCTTCACTTTGATCATGGCTTGGGCAGCGTTGATGGGAGTCGAAGTGTCCGATCCACCGACAACCAAAGCCGGTGGAAGAAAGATTTCCTCAGGCTCTGTACGCTGAATCAGGTGATCACTTTTTTTACCCTGGCTGGCGACATGGGCAAATGGCGCAAGCGTTTGCCGCTGAGTTGAAAAATGGCATTGGAAATGGCTGGCGCCACCGCCAATACCCCAATTTCACCCATGCCTGTGGGGGCGGCCTTGGAGGGAACGATCTGGGTGTGAATTTCTGGCATGTCTGCCATGCGCAAAACGGGGTAGTCATTGAAGTTGGACTGAACCACGGAACCATTTCGAATGGTCAGTTCTTCAATCAACGCCAAGGAAAGTCCGTAGACCACAGCCCCTTCGAGTTGAGCCAACACATTGATGGGTTGAATGGCCAGACCGGTATCTACCGCCACCCAATAGTGATGCACCTGAATCTTGCCGGTTTTGCGATTGAGTGACACCTCTGCCACCCCGGCAGAGAGGGTGCCGTGGTAGTCCGCAAAAGCGATCCCCAGGCCACGGTCTTTGCGTTTGCGGTTCCAGTCTGACATTTCAGCAACCGTTCGAATGACCGCATTGGCCCTGGCGTCCGATTGGGTCAGTTCGAGTCTCATGGCCAAAGGGTTGATGCGGCGCTCAAATGCAATCTCATCGAGGAAACTCTCGATGACAAATTTGTTGTAACCCGCCCCAATGCCACGCAACGGTTGTACCCGCATGCCACGCATTTCTCGCACACCCTCAGCCAGCGTATGGGGAATGGCGTAATGCGGTAAATCGGAGCCGTTCCAACCGACGTAATCTTTGCCGCCGGTGGCTTGGAATCGGGCAGGTGCGGCAATGGCATCGACATTTTCTGCCACCAAACGATGACGCCAGCCGATCAATTGACCCTTGTCATCCAGGCCTGCTTTCATCACATGGTGGGTCAGGGGCCTGGGGCGGGCAGCAGCCATATCATCCTCCCGAGAGAGGACGAGTTTGACGGGCAATTTGGTGATGTTGGACAAGACGACGGACTGGGCAATGATGTCCGGGGCAATGCGCCGGCCAAACCCGCCGCCCAGCATTTGCTGATGGACCTTGATTTTGTCTGGCGTGGTTTTCAAAATGCCCGAGGCAACAACTGTGGCCAAGAACGAAAATTGTGTTCCTGTCCATATTTCGGCCGACTGACCATCAGCCGCCACTTTGGCCAAACAATTCATCGGTTCCATTTGGGCGTGATAAGCGTGTTCGGACCAATAGGTGGCTTCGATGGTTTTGGCGGCTTGGCCCAGGGCGGCGGTGGCGTCACCGCGTTTGTAGGCGTCCATCGCCTTGGCATTGGGGTCCTGACCTTGTTTGGCATAGTCGGCTTTGGATTTTTCAGAATCAAAGCCGGCTGCTGCGGCAGCGCCCGAGGTGTTCCAAGTGACCTTGGCTTTGAGCAAGGCGCGAGCCACACGCGTGGACTCCCCTGTTTTGCCAATCACAGCCACACCAAAGGGCAGTGTCAAGACCCTTTGCACGCCCGGAACCGCCATGACTTCTTCGGTGTTGACGTTTTCAGCTTTTGCGCCCTCCATGGGCGACTCCAAAACCGTGGCATAAACCATGCCTTCAACCCGGGCATCGATGCCAAATTGGGCTGATCCATCCACTTTGGATTGCACATCGATGCGACCAATATGGGTTCGCCCAATGAGGGTAAATTGCTCCGGTTTTTTCAAATCGTCGTCGCTGATCTTGGGCAGTTCAGCAGGCACCGTGGCAAATTTCGCCACGTCCCCATAGCTGATGCGCTGATTGCTTTTGGCGTGCACCACGGTGCTGTTTTGGGTGCTCAACTCGCTGATCGGCACACCCCATTTGGCTGAGACAGCGTCCATCAAGACCCGCCGGGCTTGTGCGCCGGCAATCCGCAAGGGTTTGAAATACCCGGGTACAGCCACACTGGCCAAGGACGCCTGACCGCCATTGAGCAATGGGTGTGGGTTTCCGTAAACCTTGGGATTGGGTGGGGCAATTTCGACTTTGACTTTTGACCAATCAGCATCCAACTCCTCAGCCAAAATCAGGGGCAATGTGGTCAAGGTGCCTTGCCCCATCTCAGCCGTGGGCGCAAAAATGGTGATGGTGTTATCAGTGGCGATGTTGACCCAGGCATTGAGGTTGATGCGCGCATCGTTGTTTTGGGCCGATGCGCCCATGGGCCCTATTGCGGCGCCCATCACCAACGAAAAGCTCAAACCCGAGCCGGCCGCCAGAAATTGACGGCGATTGATGTCAGCCGTGTGAGTGGATGTGAGATTGGACATGTTCATGCTTCCTTGGCTGCGCGCTGAATCGCGCTCACAATGCGTTGATAGGTACCACAACGGCAAATATTGCCATTCATGTGGGCCACGATTTGGGCACGACTGGGATTCTTGTTCTTGGCCAACAAGGCTGCGGCTTGCATGATCTGACCCGACTGGCAATAGCCGCACTGGGGCACTTGTTCGGCCACCCAAGCTTTTTGCAATTTGTGGGTGCCTGTGGGAGACAGGCCCTCAATCGTTGTCACTTGTTTACCCGCCACTTGGTTCACCGGCATGCTGCAGGAACGAACGGGGACATCGTTGACATGCACGGTGCACGCACCACATTGGGCCACGCCACAACCATATTTGGTGCCAGTGAGTTGAAGGTCATCCCGCAGGACCCACAGCAAGGGGGTGTTGGGTGTGGCGTCGGTCACGGCCGATTTGCCGTTGACATTGAATGTGGTGGTCATGCGCAGATTCTCGAAAGTTGCAATATTCGCAGTTTAAATAGACATGGGTCACGCATTCATCAGCGGTTTCCCTAGAGACAGTTTTTATCCGCCCATGGGGCAAGACTTTTGGATTGAGCGCGTGAACAGATCTGCCCCTGGTGCAGGCAGACACCTGCGGTTCAATTGCAGTTAAAGTGCAGCCAAGTTCATCAAAGTGGGTTCAATAATGCAAATTGGCATGATTGGTTTGGGCAAGATGGGGGGCAATTTGGTTCGGCGTTTGCTCAAAAAGGGCCACAGTTGTGTGGTTTACGACGCCAATGTGGACAGCATCCAGCCGCTGGTGGGTTTGGGTGCTGTCGGCGCCCAAGACTTGGCAGATTTGGTGCAACAACTGCCCCAGCCCAGGGCCATTTGGATGATGTTGCCTGCGGGGCAGATCACAGAGGACACCGTTCAGTCCTTGAAAGCTTTGTTGCAAGCCGGGGACATATTGATCGATGGCGGAAATGCCAACCATAAAGATGATGTGCGCCGGGCCCAGGAATTGATGCCCTTGGGCATTCATTATTTGGATGTGGGCACCAGCGGTGGTGTTTGGGGCTTGGAGCGAGGTTACTGTTTGATGATCGGTGGCGAATTGGTCGCTTTTCAAACAATGACGCCGGTTTTTAGCGACCTGGCACCCGGTCAAGGTCACACCATGCCGTCTCCTGGGCGCGAGGGTTTTGAGTCAACCGCTCACCTGGGCTATTTGCACACGGGGCCTGCGGGGTCAGGGCATTTCGTGAAAATGATTCACAACGGCATTGAATACGGAATGATGCAAGCGTTTGCAGAAGGGTTTGACATCCTCAAAGGCGCTGGCCAAAGCACAATTCCTGCCGAGCGAAGATACGACTTGGACCTGGCGGACATTGCAGAGTTGTGGCGCAGAGGCAGTGTGGTTTCTTCCTGGCTATTGGATTTGTCGGCCATTGCGTTGGCCAAAGATCCCCAACTCACTGAATTTTCAGGGCACGTACAAGATTCTGGGGAAGGGCGTTGGACGGTGGAAGCTGCCATCGAAGAGGCCATTCCCGCCCATGTTCTGACGGCTGCTTTGAACGCCAGGTTCAGGTCTCGTCAATCCCCGAGTTTTGCGGACCAAACCCTGTCTGCATTGCGGCATCAGTTTGGCGGTCATCAAGAGCCCAAAAAGGGTTAAATTCCGGGCCCTCAATAGTGGATGTCGATTTGATGCATGCCAAATTCGCCCTTCAGGCGGTCGGCAAAAAAAGCCTTCAGGGTTTCTTTGACCGTTCGAAAGGCAAGATCATCCCAGGGGATTTCATGCTCTGAAAATAGGCGGGCTTCCATGGTCTCATGCCCTGGCTCAAATTGATCGGATGTCAATTCAGCGCGGAAAAAGAAATGCACTTGCCCCACGCGGGCCACATTGAGCACCGAAAAAAGCCCTTGCATCTCAAATTGAGCCCCAGCCTCTTCTGTGGTTTCACGCGCGGCCCCTTCACCCAGGGTTTCGCCCAACTCCATGAAGCCGGCGGGCAAGGTCCATTTGCCTTTGCGCGGCTCGATGTTTCGCTTGCACAACAGCACCGTCTCCCTCAGAACCGGTATGGTGCCAACCACATTCAAGGGGTTTTCATAATGAATGGTTTGGCATGCTGGGCACACAGCCCTTTGTCGCGTGTCGCCATCGTCGGGCACGCGCAACACAACCAATTCCCCGCAATTTTTGCAATGTTTGATGCTGGAGCGAAGCAAAATATGTTTTCCCAGTGCGCTGAAATCAGGTCAATTGACGTGAACGGTCAGCGTTGGCAAGCCCGTGACGCTTCCCACCATGGTGTCTCCGCTGACCACCGCTGCCACGCCCTCAGGTGTGCCGCTGAAGATGAGGTCACCAGGCTGAAGCTCCCAGGCGGCGGACAGATGTTCAATGGTTTCGGCAATATTCCAAATCAGCTTGCTGACATGGCTGGATTGGCGCGCTTGGCCATTGACGGTGACGGCGATGGCCGCTGATTCAATTTGCGTCAATTTCTCGGCCCGCACGATGGGGCCCATCGGTGCGCTGTGGTCAAACGCTTTGCCGATGCACCAGGGGCGGCCTTGTTTTTTCATGTCATTTTGAAGGTCTCGACGGGTCATGTCCAAGCCAACGGCATATCCATAAACATGCTTCATGGCTTCGCTGGCGGCAATGTTTTTGCCGCCTTTGCCGATGGCCACCACCAACTCGATTTCATGGTGGAAATTACCCGTCATGCTGGGGTAAGGAATTTGACCAGTCACGCCCTCGGGCACCACCACCAAGGCATCGGTGGGTTTCAAAAAGAAAAATGGGGGCTCACGGCCCGTGTAACCC
>Ga0214919_10012556_pt1 | contig 10395 bp, 16 predicted proteins | sample LL1503_MetaG_FD_177994 | JGI IMG/M metagenome (GOLD analysis project Ga0214919, IMG submission 177994) | Freshwater microbial communities from Lake Lanier, Atlanta, Georgia, United States - LL-1503 | ecosystem: Environmental > Aquatic > Freshwater > Lake | place: USA: Georgia | collected... | reverse complement strand
TACATCTCCTTTGTAATGGAGAAATTTATAATCACAAAGCCTTGGCGGCCAAATACGGAATTTCCCCTGTATCGGGTAGCGATTGTGAAATCATTCTGCATTTGTACCAAAAAATCGGGTTCCAAGCCATGGTAGCCGAATTAGACGGTGAATTTGCCTTTGTATTGGTTACCCCTGAGATTGTTTATGCGGCGCGTGATCCCTATGGCGTGCGGGCCATGTATGTCGGGCAATCGGCGGAGGGCTTTGGTATCGCCAGTGAAATGAAAGCTTTACTAGAGTTTCCAGAGCTCACACAATTCCTTCCGGGACATACGGCTACCTGGGGAAAACAGAATCCGGACAATAGGGTTCCACGGGTGGAGTATAGGCCCTATTACACGTACCCAGGCAGAGGGAAAATTCAGCCGGCCGAACCCGATATCGAACGCTTGAAATTACTACTGGTTCAAGCGGTGGAAAAACGGCTCCTCTGTGATCGAAAAACGGCAACCGGTTTGCCCTCCATTGGGGCGTATTTATCTGGCGGATTTGACTCGTCCGCTATTGCCGCCATCTTACAGCGGTTGTACCCAGGTCAATTAGAGACCTTTTCGATTGGCTTTGCAGACGCCCCTGATTTGCTCTATGCCCGGAAAGTCGCGAATCATATTGGGTCCAAACATCACGAAGTCATCCTGCAAGAGGCCGAAGCTTTAGCCGCTATTCCGGAGGTTATCCGGGCCATTGAATCGTATGATACCACAACTGTAAGGGCGTCGACCATGATGTACCTTTTGTCCAAGTATATCCGAGAAAAGACGGGAATAAAGGTCATGTTTAGTGGAGAGGGCAGCGATGAGGCCTCAGGTTCCTATAGGTATTTCCATCAGGCCCCCTCGGCTGAAGCGTTTCAAGAGGAATCGCTGCGTTTGCTCCAGGATTTGTGCTTTTTTGACAATTTGCGGGCCGATAAATCAAGCGCCGCATGGGGTTTAGAATTACGTGTGCCTTTTCTTGACTTGGATTTTCTGAAGTATTACATGACCATTGCCCCGAAGTGGAAGACGCAAAAAGGCTTGGAAAAATATGCTCTCCGCCAAACCATGCGGGACTATTTACCCGATGAGGTCCTCTATCGGCCAAAGGAGGCCATGTCGGACGGAGTATCCCTACATAATCGGAGTTGGTCAACCATTATACAAGAAACTGCCATGCGGCAGACGGGTATACCAGAAGGTTTACCTGCCGAAAAATACTGGTATAAACAAATCTATACGGCTCGCTATCCGGGCAGGGAGGGGTTAATCCCCTACTATTGGGTGCCTAAATGGTGTGGGGATGTTCAAGACCCCTCTGCGCGAACACTTTCGATTTATAATGCCATCTAGATATCCGAACTAGGACATTACGAGTTCTTTCATGACCCCGTCTTTAAAAACAATGGCATCAAAAATAGTATTGTTTATAGTATAGGCTTGCATCGTCAAAGACTTGACATTGTCGTCATAGGTAAATTTTAACGCGCCATGAAAGGCATTCCGTTTAGAGGTGTTGCTTTTCCCCAGAAATGCGCTTAATGTTTGCCCCCCTATACCGGCAACCACATACGGTATGGGTTTATCTAAAAAGCGCTCGTAGTTATGACAATGTCCGGAAAGGACTAAATTCACCCCAAACTTTTCAAACTCCCAGCGGAGATTAACATATCCCGGTGCCCGATTAGGGTCACTTGTATAAGGCGGATGGTGAAGTATAACAATTTTAAACAAGGCTTTGCTTTTCGCAATCGTATTTTTAAACCAATTGTATTGTTGCGAACCAATTGTATTTCCTGCGGGTTCAAAAGCTAGCTCCGAGGTTAAATAACCTGACGATAAGGCATAAATTTCCACATTTCCGTTACATAATAGGGTCGAATAGTAATTTACGTTTTGAAATAACGTGGGAAACTTATTTCGAAACCATACCCTATTATAGTCCACATCATGATTGCCAATAATAGGGTAAAACTTTGCGGCCGCGATGAACGTCTGAAAATAGTCCATAATACTCTTGTAATACTTATTCGCAAATTTGAGGGAATTTGCTAATTTGAGGGAATTCAAGCGGGGAAGATAAACATTATCCCCTCCCGTGATAACATATTCGGGATTCCACTTAGTTATTAAATTTCGTACATTTGAAAATCCATTGGATGGCGTTCCAAAATCGGATATAAAAGCAAACACGGTCATATATTACTTCGTTATTTTTTTTAACAGGACGTAGGAATGAGTTTTGATTTTTATTGCACCCCCTAGAAGTTGCCTATCGGCATTTTATTTATAATCCGCGGCCTTGCTCAGACCGGCGCTCTAGGCGTTCTTGATGCGCAATGCTTATACGGGCTCCTCGCAATTGCTCAGCCTGCTCTTGCTCCGCATAAATCTTGTGCCCAATATTGCCCGTGATAAACCCCATATGTAAAACGTCCAAAGGGATATGGGGTAAAATGTCTGTAGCCCATTTTTCAAATGAGAATGAGCCCGTCATACTCGCATAAAAACACACTTGGTCTCGTCGATGAAGTATAGGCACTTCCTGAAGAGGCCCACCGGTTTGGACAAACAGAAGCCAGTGTTTCTGTCTGTCTTGCCATTCGTTAAAGTTGGTAATACCTGTGGTAGGGGTTATTGCTCTGCCGGCCATTTCTCGGTCTATGGGGTCGAAGGTCGAAGGGTCGAAGAGTCGAAGAGGTGATATCGTTTAGTGAGTGATTGAACTCGTAAAATGTATTTTATTCTCGGCCGGTGGATTATTAAAGTCTCTAAAATCATACGTCTCATTCGGACTGCAGACATGCGTGTTAAATTCATGCATGGTTAAGGTCTGGGTAATGTTTCCATCGCGGAGGACATAAACTTTGGGTTCGACTGCAATTCCCATGCATATTTTTTTCCGGGGCGGCCACATCATGGACATTCGGTTTTTATATTTTCGGTCGAGTCTAAAATTTTCGACCGCTTCTTGATAGCTGTCCCTTTCATACTCATCCGCTCTACAGTCTCCACACATTTTGTTTTTACGGCATAGGTCACAGCTCGGTTCAGTCATTCTTATACCCCTTAGACCCCCTACCACCTCTTTCAATTTGCAATATGCCCACCTTACGCAGTGGCGGCATCGGCTAAGGCCGCGAAAATTTCAGCGGGTGATGGCCGTTCCCGCTGCGTTGTCCTCGGCCGGGTTAATGCAACTAGCACCTGTCTTAATGCATTTGGTATGTGTTCTATTTCCGATAGTGTCAAGGAACGATATTTGTTGCTTTTTGGGTCCCACAACCCCATAAAATTATTGGTAAATAGTATAGCCAACAATTGGCCGTAAGACCACCAATCCGCTAATTGCATACTTTTTAAATTTAAAGGTATGACCTCTGGGTCAATATACCCAGGTGTCCCTAAATAGTGTTCCTTGCACGTTACGGATTCGGCCCGGCGAATCATATCACACGATAAGCCATAATCTACAATTCGGACTTCATTATTCGTCGTAATCATGACATTTTCTAACTTGATATCTCGATGAGCGATACCCATTTCGTGAATTTCTGCAATACCGATAGCAACTTCCTGCGCAATGTGGATTTTTTCGGTCGGATTTAATGCACCTACGTCAAAGTCGAAAAGATCTTTTCCATTGACTAGTTCCATAATAATGTAGACCATATCACTTTGAATGTAGCACCCATAATATTTCACACTATGCGGTAAATCAATGTTTTTTAAAATCGCTAATTCGTTCTTTAATAACGGAATGTTTGTCGGTTTTATTATTTTTACGGCCACAATACTTGGTAAACCGGGATGCAATGCGCGTCCTCGGCGTGTCGTCCTTGCTGCATACACCCGACCAAAAGAACCCGACGCAATTGTGTTTAATTCTTCAAAATATAAATTAATATTCTCCGGCATCGTTTTACACTCGCCTAGATCTAGATCTAGATCTAGACCCGTCTCCGATTTCTCTTGACGTGGTTTCGTGGAGGATTTCTCAGCGATTTGAGAAAATTTACGTTTGGACATTTCTATAGTTTTAAGAGATATTTAAATTTTGGTCCAATGTCCCCTTTTTCGATATAGGTTCGAATGCGGGCGTATTCAATCGGTAGAAGATTTTCCGCCGTATCATTGGATTGCCCCTGATGGGTAATATAGGTGACCCCTTCGTCGCCCTCTGGCGTAATAACCCTAAGGTATACTTCACCATTTGCACATGACGCTATCGTTAAAAAAGCTCTTAGCATGTGAAATATGGGAGCGCAGATAATAATGTGGGTGATACCCTTTTGCCGTGCGTAAGTTATAACGGCTTCTGATTCATTCCGGGTATGAATCAGCGGTTGGTCAAATGGAATAAGCCGTGTTTCAATGCCGTATTTTGCGTATTCAGCCTGAATCGTCTGCCAATGCGCCACACCGGACAGCGCTTGTTCATTGCGTAAAATATGAACGACGGCTATGCCCGCCCGAACGAGCCCCGGAATCAGGTGTTTAATGGTTGACACATGATGACTAAAACAATAGACCAGTGCATAACTATCCGGATGAAAGGGCTCTAGCGAATATATCTGCCTGTTTAAATCATCCATTCTAATGTCCACCGCGTTTTCCATTTAATTATATTAAGAGTAATTTAATTGTATAAATAAATGTCCGTGTTTATCCGAGGTGGCTATTATGCGTTCTCCAATAAACTTTTAAACATTCGTTTGAAGCCGACGAACGTATGGCATACGGGTCTAGTATTAACAAACAAAAACAAGTTCATTTCTAATTTGAACCCTTCAAGAGAAAATAAACTTGAACTGCTTTGGTGTAAGAATACAGCAGTGTTACTTTTGAATAATTCCATTATTTACGAGGATAAAAAATTATTTACGTATCAATTGAACTTAGCGCTTACCCCGGCTGATATTATATGGTCGAAAGAAAGATTTGCCTCCTGTATTGATTACGAATGGATTTCATGTAAATCGGCGTTGTAAGTAGGGCGCATATTTTTTATTTTAAATTATTAATTATTTTAAAATAAAAAATCTGCATTAGAGTATAGATATAGAATGTGTAAATGTAAAAAAATATTATATAGCATTGGTGCGTGGGCGGACAATCGTGTGACAGCGATACAATTTATACCCGTGAAGGGCAACCCTATTAGTTGGACGACGCCAATAACCTTAGTTCCTTCAAATCCCACAAATTCTAATCACTGGAATATGCAATCGCCTATCACGCCATTTGGAATTTTTCCGCTAAAAGTTAATTGTGGCGATAAAATCGTGTTTAAATTTGATAATGATATCGAAAGTCCAAATGCTTTTGCGTGTGCGGCTAATATTAATGGTATTTTGTATAGAAGCGCCTCGAACAATGTTTATCCTGATAAAATTATTTTACAGCCCGATTCCGGATTTGTGGTCGTCTCGCCAACGTATAATCCAACCACTGATTTAGCAACACGAAATATTGTCGATACACCAAATTACATTAGTGTAAGTCCCAATACTATGAATAGTTATACATTGACATGGAATTTATAACCTTTAACCTTTAAAAACAGGGGTATGACCATTGAAGCAAGGCCTGGCGTTGTTTGGGGCGACACCAGTCGCCATTTGCCCCATCGTTCGCTGGACAATTGCGGACCACCTGCCCATAATGCCTTTTAAACGCTCGCCAGCGTTTAATTTGTATTTCGTCAATACCCGGGTCCCGCCGCCCACAATAATAGCGGCAATACCATTGAAACCAGCCGCGATTATCATCGCCGTAAATCCAGCCTTTATCGCGCCATACTTTTAAGGACTGCCGGCTTTTGATTTTAAAATAGTTACAGGAGACATCGGGTCTACTCGGCGATAGGGTTTTGTTTTTTTCTGCCGTAGTAAACCACTCTTGAGGAAATTCGTCATGACAATCGTTGATATATTTGCCTTCGAAAACGCCAAGAGCGAGCATTTCACCGGGGGTAAAATGGGGTTCAAAGTACCCTGGAATCTTGACCGCTCCATAAGGGGCGGTCAACGTATAGCTATAGCGCCCTTTGTCCATTTTATTCAAAGGGGTAATCTTTATGGGCCGAATATCTTTTGAAAACATGTCCTATATATAATGTACAATCCCAATTTTCTCGATTTAACGTCCGTTCAGGAAATATCACCCTATCGACCAAAATGGATTCCATTTATGAACAAGCTTTCAAATTATATGAAAATGGCGCAGCCCTAAATGACATCATTACGGACTTTAAACCGGAAATTAGAAAGGCGATTCCGGTTAATTTCGCCCACGCAAATTTCCTGGATACTTCGTATTTTGGATGTAATGGAGAATATTGGATGGAGGCTTATGGCTACCCACGCATCGGGGATATATTGTCCGTTGGTGTCGTGTCCAAAATTGGACTTTTAACATTTTTGACCGAACCAGAAGAAGCTTGCGCGTGCGGGCAGTGAGAGGCCCTGATGGCCTTCTTTTGGTGCGCCTCTATGCGAATTAATTCTGGAGGCCTCTCCTAAGAGATTTGAGATTTTTTTGGCTAAATAAAAGGCTCCAGAGGCCAGTGTACCACTGCCCTAAAAAAAAGATAAAAAAGATAAAAAAGATAAAAAAGATAAAAAAGATAAAAAAGATAAAAAAGATAAAAAAGATAAAAAAGATAAAAAAGATAAAAAAGATATAAGATATAAGATATAAGATATAAGATATAGCATGCCAATTACACAATCACAAACGCTAGTCGCTTATTTAGGGGGTTCGGCCTTTCAAACACTCGTCGATAATCCGGTCACGGCCTATCGGCAATTAGTCCAACAATACGCGAAAGACGCACAGGGTAAACCCGTTGACCCGAAAATCGCCATTCGAGAGGCTAATCTGGTTTTCCGTAATTCCCCCATTTCCGCTTCGCTTTCCGGGATTACCCCTCGCTTAATTGGCGTCGGGATAAAACGTATTCCCAAATTCGGGTTTCTATTAGGCATTTCGTACGCCATCTCCGACAAAGGGGAAGTCGGCATGTGGTCCGCCATTGGGGCCTCCGTTTTGTCGGCCCCCTTCATTAATCCGACGCGGATGATTGAAAAACAGCAAAGAGCGTATTTCAAACAAACGGGGGCGGAAAAACCGGTCATGGAAATTCTGCGCGAAAGCGCGGCCAAAAAATTTGAACCCTTGTTTCGTGGGACCGTGCCCTTGATGGGCCATTCCCTTGTGAGTGCGACTTTGGGTTTAGTCGGCCAACCGAAATTACAGAAACAGATTCAAGAGGGGTTAAATGCGCAAACCGGCTGGTCCAAATCCGTGACCGGGTTACTGGCTTCGGCCGTCATTAGCCCTATTTATGTCGGGCTGACCAATCCCCTGTCGCGCTTAGAGGTCATTATGCAGACCTCGGCGATTAAAGGCCAACCCATTTCGGTCTTATCCGCCGTGAAAGAAATTGTAACCGATAGCCGGGAATTTGGCTTGCGCGGTTTTTTTCGTGGCCAAGGCTTGGGTATTGCCAAAGCCATTCTATCTTTAACGGCATTTCATGAGGGGCGAATTCGATTAATCGATTATTTCGAAAAGGGGGGATTAGGGTCCCAGAACGGCTTTTAACCGGGCAATAACATCTTTTAATTCTTGGATTTCCTGTTCGTACGCGTATATCTTATTTTGTAACAAATGAACCTGCTGGTCCAATTGGGTATAGTCTTGGACTAAAGTCGTAATACGACTTGTAAATGTTTTTAATTCCGACAAGACATCCATTCTACTATGAAAATGAAATACCTTTTAAAGGATTAAATGAATCGACATTTTATTCGGTATTTCTAGTAAGTTTGCTGAGCCTGGAGGTAATCCGCCAACTGATAAATAGCGGTGGAATAGGACCGGAACAGGTCTTTTGTGGTTTCCAACGTATGCTTCCCATCAAAGGCCGCATTCGACGGCAGGTGAATTGTAATGGAATCCGCATTCACGGTATACCTTTCCGTTAGAAATAAAGGTATGTCTCCGAGTTTCGCATAGTCGGCCTGACGGCGTTTCAGGTATAACGTAATAGAGAACCGGTTTGTTCCATACGTACCCGGCAGGCCGTAATAATCCGGGGAAAAATGATGGGTAAATACCATATCAATGGGCAGTCCCCCATTCATACGGTTTAACGGAACTGATAATCGAATGGTGCGGTATTCCTTGGTGACTTCCCAAAGCCCCTGGTCGTCCAGGTCGACCAAGTCGACTTGGTCGACCATTTTCACGTAAGGGGTCGAAGGAATGAATTTAAAGAAATTCTGTATATATCCGATATATGATACTATTTCATTATCGAGACAAGAATGGAAACCTTTTTCCCTATGAAGAAAATACATCGTTAGTATTATACCAACTTGTCGTCTCGGGACTAATACAGGAAATCACCTTAATCGCATATCCTCACCGCATTAATTTAATTGACAATACGATTAAAAATCTCGAGACCTTGGAAGAGTATACCTTAATTTATGGCCAACCTAATGCACAGTATCCGGATGGACTCCCTCTTTTGACCATGGCACAATTACACGAGTATGCCCGGTTATGCTAAACGGGATTGAAAACGGAAAGAGGATTTAAAAAACATGGAGTTCTGTCGTACAAGTATTCAATGTTGTTCAAACCTAGTTACAGAATTAGGTCTACATCTAGAAGACGGAGCCGATTTACATGCGTTTAAACGCATCGTACATATATGTAACGCTCTTTTCCGGCGGCCCGATTTGCCGGAGCCTATGATTAAGGACCTTGGGCGTTTATTAAACACGATGTGTTACCAACCCCCATGGGACAACGAAATAGTTATCCTGGATTCTTTACTCTGCCTGTCAAATATATGTTATTTATATATCAAAGACAACGCCGACATCGCCACGGCGTTTCGTGAAAATTTGAAAGATCGAGCATTAACCGACGAAATCGCTTTATGGCGAGAAATTTAATGCCCGAGCAGAACTTTTTTTGCCCGTTGTTTACGCAAGCGAAGTTGCCGGGCTTGTCTCGCGGCCACCCATTGATCTAATTTTTGTTTAAATTGCTGATTTAAAAGTATTTGTTTTCTATCAAGTGGGGCATTTACGGCCGCCGGAATAAAATCATTCATGTCGTAGACGTTAAAACATGTATTGTTTTTCTGATTGTAACATTTATACGTAAAATAGGGGCAGTGCTTTGGGTTCGCACTTGTATTTAAGGGGCAAAATCGATAAATCCGTGCGTCTTTTCGGCTTTTTTCATAGTCCTGTGGGGACATGAATAATGCTTTTTTTTGTTGCGGAGAAAGCAGTGGTATTTCGGCAGAGTTGTTTAGTGGAGAAAAACGGACTTTCTTTGTTCGCTGCATTATATCTATACCCTATATCTATATCTTATATAAAATAAGTGTGGTATTATCGCCACAATATTTGCCATTTATATGGAATTTCTCAACCCGTCGATTTACCGCCCGTTGAACCGCCTCTTTCAATGTGGTCGTTGCCCGTAGACTCTCCAGTAATTCTTCAACAATATCTTCCCTCGTGAGATAAGCGGAAATATGCAGGTGCGGTTCATCTTTAAGCGCTTCGGTAAAACTATCGCTAAGAACCGCAAGATATGCATTTTTCGGTCTTTGCCATATGGAAATTTGCCCCTCGGCTATGACTCCGGGATGCCCTTTGTCGCCAAACGATCTCGATACGGCTAGCAGAGAAGCGGTATAGTGATTTGTAAATGGATTATTGGCAATGCGCATGCGCTCGATTTCGGCCGCATTAGAGCAATTATGGTCCGTAGTGCTCTGTAATAAGGTCGACTGAAACAAAATGGCTGGCGAATCACCCACATGGCAGGTGATTATATGCGTAGGACTGACGACGCTAACGGTACCGGTACAACCGGTACATTTTGCGTATATTTCGGCGTTCATTTTTAAAAACTCCTCTTGTAAAATGCGGGCAATTACGTCTGCATCTGTTTGCGATTTTACCCGGTCATATATTCGACCGGGTAAAATGCGATTTACGAAATCACTCACGGCCTGGCCGCCGTGCCCATCAAATACGCATAGTACAGATATATCCGCCGTGTGAATAATTTGATGTCTGTCTTCCGTAGGCGATTTGTATCCGTCATGTTCGGCGGCAAAGGGTCCATGTAAGAGTCTTATATGATGGTTGCAATACTTGGCGTGCCTGGCTCGCCGGCCACACCGATGGGGTTTGAATTGGCACCGGGTCATTTACCTGACAATCGGTCTCTGGTACTGAAATTGAAACTATTATCCTAGAAAGAAAGAATGAATATCCCGGTCGACGTTATTGTTCATCTCTCGGATATTCACATACGTCCTTTAAAACGGCATGAAGAG